>Ga0207717_100157_pt1 | contig 10801 bp, 4 predicted proteins | sample TtanPargueraPR_2_FD_187745 | JGI IMG/M metagenome (GOLD analysis project Ga0207717, IMG submission 187745) | Aerobic enrichment media microbial communities from Bioluminiscent Bay, La Parguera, Puerto Rico - Tt and P2 (2) (SPAdes) | ecosystem: Environmental > Aquatic > Marine > Unclassified ...
TATATAGACCAGTTCCTCGATAATACCCTAGGTATTGCCGTTGGATACGCCTATACCGATAAAATTGGCCAAGGTAAGCAATATAACTCTTGGGGTTATGCTGATTGGACAGATGAAGATACAGGAGAAACTTATGCCATCAGTGGTGGTGCAAAACCATTCGTTCGTTCCAGCGAATTGGAACGTCATGGCTTAATGGCAACCATTGAATACAAGCCTAGCGATAAGATTCATACATCCATTGATGCTTACTACACCAAATTCAAAGAAGATCAACGATTGGTTGGAATAGAATTCCCATTGGCTGTATGGGGCGGTGCTGTTGTAGAAGATTATACAGCCACCGACGGTGTTATTACATCTGGAACATTAAGTAATGTTCGCGGTGTTATGCGCAACGACGTTGCCAGCCGCGATGCAGACATCTACAATATCGGATGGAACCTGGAAATCAGTGATGTTGCTGGTTGGGATGTGATGTTTGACTTAAGCTATTCCATGATTGATCGCACGGATCTGGTTCTTGAAACTTACTCAGGAACTTCTGCAGATAGCGACTATGCTTATGACACTCTTGATTTTGTTCAAAGTGACCAAGGCGTTATCTTTACCTCTCATAACAATGTTTATGGCGATGCCAGTCAGATTGTGTTAACTAGCCCAGCTGGCTGGGGTGGTGATGTTGTCGACGGTGGCCAACTCGGCTACTTGAAAACACCTGAGAGTAAAGACGAACTCTATCAAGCAAAACTCGTTACCAAGAAAGAAGTATCCTATTTCTGGCATACATTTAATACCATTGAATTCGGTGCAAACTACACAACACGTAGCAAATACGAATATGAAAAGGGTTATTATTTAGCTGGCGCCAACGGAGCAACTGAAATAGCCATTCCTGTAACTACATCTACAACTGATTTGAGTTTCATCGGAATTGAAAGCCAAGTTACCTACGATCCAGAAGAAGCTCTCAACAGTGGCGTTTATGAACGCATTTCAAATCCTAATTCAGATGTTTTGGCAAACGATTGGGATGTAGACGAAGACGTTCTGACTATGTATGCAAAAATGGGAATTAAAACGAAAATGTATGAAATTCCTGTTGATGGTGCTTTAGGTGTCCAGTTCATCTATACAGATCAATCTTCCACTGGTTACGCAGCTACTGGTTCAGGTGCAGATGGTAGCTTAGTTCGTGAATTCATTGAAGGCGGCACAAATTACTGGGATGTTGTTCCTACATTTAGCTTAAACTTCAATGTCGACGAAAGCAGCTACATTCGTTTTAGCGCCGCCCGTCAATTAGCACGCCAACGTATGGATTACATGCGCGCAGGCACACAATATGGTTACAACGAAACGCTTGCTACTTCTACTGATCTCACAGAAAGTCCTTGGAGTGGCAGTGGTGGCAATCCTGAACTGAAGCCTTGGGAAGCTAATTCTCTAGACCTCTCCTACGAACATTACTTTGCTGACAGCATGGGATACTACTCTGTATCAATGTTCTACAAAGATCTGCTTTCTTACACTTACCAGAAGAATACCCTCATGGATTTCAGCGATTATGCTGCATCTGTCACAGGAGATGAAGATCCTCTACTCTGGGAAGGCTATGTAAGTCGCTGGGTCAATGGTGAAGGTGGTGATCTCTATGGTGTGGAAGCTACACTATCTCTCCCCGGTGAACTACTCTCAGAATATCTGAAAGGATTCGGAATTATTCTCAGTGGTTCATATACGGAAAGTAACGTTAGCCAAGACGAAGGTGAAGACACTCCTCTACCTGGTTTATCAGACAAAGTGTTCAACGGAACTTTCTACTATGAAAGAGGCGGTTTCAACGCACGTATCAGTGCCACATATCGTTCCGAATACCTGGCTACAGTCAGCACATTTGGCCCACGTAACCGCACATTCCGCACAGCTGATGCTGAAACCGTTCTTGATGCTCAGATCGGCTACGACTTCAATTCCGGTATGATGGAAGGCACCAATATATTCTTCCAGGTTTACAACCTTACAAACGAACCTCTTTCCACTTATCTAGATGGAAATACGCTTCAAGTTGTAGACTACCAGGAATACGGTCGTTCCTATGCAGTCGGAGTTTCCTACAAATTCTAAGAAACTTCTTATTTCAACACGCTAATGGGTCAAATCCCCGTTAGCGTGTTACTTACCGCAGTTCCTTCTACGCACCACTCACTACGAATACTTAAAAATGCGAAAAACCGCCTTATCTATTTTACTTTCCCTTTCCTCTTTTTGCGGCATTGCACAGGCTGTTGAGATTAGCTCCCCCAATGGATCCATAAGCCTTTCCTGCGACACAAATACAGCCGGAACTCCTGAATACTCTGTTAGTTTTAAAGGAGAACCAATAATTCTTCCCTCTACGCTAGGTTTTACCTTCCACAATCAATCTCCTTTAACCAAATCAATTTCAATTTCACACACCGAAAGTAGCTCTTTCGATGAAACATGGCCACTGCCTTGGGGTGAAAAGGCAATGGTTCTCAATCATTATAATCAATTGGTTGTAGATTTTACTGAAAACAGCTCAGAAAAACGAACTTTCACCGTAGTTTTCAAAGTATATGATGATGGCATCGGGTTTCGCTATGAGTTCCCTGAACAAAAGGGAATGGACAGCGTTAAGATAGATGACGAGCTAACAGAATTTAACCTTTCATCAGACCCAGTCGCCTGGTGGATACCAGGCGACTGGGACAGCTATGAACATCTTTATAACAAAACAAGATTAAGTGAAGTAAATGCACTTAAAGAAACGGTAGGAACTCCTTCTAGCTCATCTATTCCAGTAAATGCAGTTAACACACCAGTGACCATGAAAACAAATGATGGTGTTTATCTGAGCTTCCATGAAGCAAATCTGACAGACTACTCAGGGATGACTTTGCTGGTAGATACAAAAAATCATTCTTTACGAAGCAATTTAGTAGGCTCCAGGCGTATGGACTGGAAGGTAGAGCGAGAGCTTCCTTTCCATACACCTTGGAGAAGTATTCAGATAACAGACAATGCACCAGCATTGATTGATTCAGACTTAATACTGAACTTGAACGACCCCAACAAACTCGGTGATATTTCCGATTATTTTACACCAATGAAGTATGTCGGCATTTGGTGGGATATGCACGTCCGCACCAAGACATGGCAGTATAAAGGTGGTCAACATGGTGCAACAACCGAATACGCGAAGGAACTCATAGATTTTGCTGAAAAAAACAATATCCAGGGAATCCTTGTCGAAGGTTGGAATACAGGATGGGAACACTGGTTCGGTTTTGATGATCGCGAAGGTGTATTTGATTTTGTGACCCCCTACCCTGACTATGATTTTCATGAAGTAGCATCTTACGGTCATTCCAAAGGGGTCGATTTGATTGTTCACCACGAAACATCTTCTGCAGTTACGACTTATGAGCAATGCATGGATGCCGCGTATGATCTGTTAAAGAAAGAAGACTTGCACGCTATAAAAACGGGCTATGTGGGCGATGTCATCCCACGCGGAGAATATCACCACGGACAATGGATGGTAAATCATTACCGCAGAGTCGTTACGACTGCGGCTGCAAATAAAATTGCTGTAGATGCCCACGAACCAATCAAAGCAACAGGCATTCGCAGAACCTATCCAAATGCCGTTTCTCGCGAAGGTCTGCGCGGGCAGGAATACAACGCGTGGTCTCCAGGAGGTAATCCACCAAATCATCTACCTACAGTAGCTTTCACCCGTATGCTCTCAGGTCCAATTGATGTCACTCCAGGGATCTTCAATCTTAAATTGGAACCTTACACGGACGAGAATCAAGTAAACACTACTCTAGCTAAGCAGTTGGCACTTTACGTTGTTATTCTCAGTCCCGTTCAGATGGTTCCCGACCTTATTGAGAATTATGAAGGCGAGCCTGCCATGCAATTCATTCGAGATGTAGCTGTAGACTGGCAAGAAAGTCACACGCTAAATGGTGAAATTGGTGAGTATGTAACGATTGCGCGTAAGGAACGTAACGGAAATCGTTGGTTCCTGGGGAGTATTACAGATGAATCCCCACGCGATTTGAAGATCGATCTTTCTTTCCTTGATTCAGACAAAAATTACGAAGCCGTAATTTATGCGGATGCAGAGGATGCTGATTGGGATAAAAACCCATGTGATTACATAATTTACAAGAAACAGGTGACTCGTGATTCAGTTTTGAAACTGAAATTAGCACCAGGGGGTGGTGCTGCAGTCATCTTCAATCCAGTAAAATAGTAGAGTATTATCGGAATAATGGTACAACATGACCGGTAGCGAACCGGGTAAGGGTATGTAGTTAAAACGAGAGTTCGCTACCGGTTATTTTCTCCGAAAAATTTCTATAAATGAAAAAAGTAATCAACATTTTTGTCTTTCTATTTTTGGCTTTTCAGCTAAATGCAGAGCTATCCCATGTAGAACCATCTAACTGGTGGGTACACATGAAGGAATCAAAGCTCCAAATCCTCGTTCACGGGAAAAATATTTCAGAAACGACCCCGATAATTAATTACCCGGGAGTTGATCTGATAAAAACAATCCATGTAGGAAACCCAAACTACCTATTCCTCTATTTGGATATTACACCCAAAGCTCAATCAGGTAGCTTTGATATTAACTTTGTTAAAAACGGAAACACTGTCGATACATACAAATACGAATTAAAAAAACGACTTTACGATAGTGATGACTTCATAGGTTTTAACAATTCTGACTGTATTTACCTTGTTCAGCCCGACCGATTTGCAAACGGAAACACAAAGAACGACAGTATTCCCGGAACCAGAGAAACATCCGTTGACCGCGATGAACCTTACTATCGCCACGGTGGTGATATACAAGGGTTGATCGACCATTTAGATTACATGCAGGACATGGGTTTCACTGCTCTTTGGCCCAACCCGTTAATGGAAAATGATCAGGACAATCAGTCTTATCACGGATATGCCATTACAGATTTCTATAAAGTAGATCCACGTTACGGAACATTAGATGACTATAAAAAGCTCAGTACAGAAGCTTCTAAACACGGAATTAAACTGATAATGGATGTTATTCTGAATCATTGCGGAATACACCATTGGTGGATGAATGATCTTCCATGCAAAGATTGGGTCAACTATCCCGATAAACACACAGTAACAAATCATAGAAGGTCTACTAATTTAGACCCTCATGCATCTAAGTCCGATGCAGACTTGATGTCTAAAGGCTGGTTTGTCGAAAGTATGCCTGACATGAATGTAAACAATGATCTCTTTGCAGATTATCTCATTCAAAATACAATTTGGTGGATTGAAACACTGAAATTGGGAGGTATTAGAATTGATACTTATCCATATCCTGGAAAAGAATTTATGTCACATTGGTGCCAGCGCGTGCTTAAAGAATACCCTAAAATGAACATGGTAGGTGAAGAATGGACAAACAACCCAATCATAGTCTCCTACTGGCAACAAGATAAGCAAAATTCTGACAACTATAAAGGCCATCTACCCGCTCTTTTCGATTTTCCTATGCAACTAACGATAGCCCCTGCCCTAATGGAAAAGGAAACCTTTGGCACTGGTTTGGTTAGGCTATACGAAATGCTGGCAAACGACTTTATTTATGCCCATCCAGACAACTTGGTAACTTTCCTTGGGAATCATGATTGTTCCCGCTATTTGCCACAATTGGATAACAACGTAAATCTGGCAAAAAACGCGATGGTATGGCTTTTCACCATGCGTGGGATTCCACAGTTCTATTACGGTGATGAAATCCTTATGACTCACCCCAAAGATGCTGGTCATGGAATCATTCGTTCTGACTTCCCGGGAGGTTTTGCAGGTGATACGAAAAACGCTTTTACAGGAAAAGGGTTAACCTCTGAAGAAAAGGATTTTCAGCAATTCGTGAAAACACTTCTCCATTGGAGAACCAAAACACCTGCGGTGCAAACAGGCAAAATGATTCATTTTGCTCCTGTTGATGGGGTATATGTTTATTTTCGCTTCAACAACGACTCGACAGTTATGGTCGTTATTAACAAAAACACAGAGAAATATCCTCTAAAACTAGACCGATTTAAGAGGTATATTGGTGAAAGTTCCAAAGCATGGGATATTATAAATAATAAAACCATCTCGTTAAATAAATCACTGATGCTTTCGCCTGAAACACCAATGATATTGGAACTGAAGTAATTTCAGAAATTAGGGACACCGAAACGAATGACCACACATACACATAGCTGGTTAGGACATAGACAATCCGGGTTATTGGCTCATATATCATCCCTTCCGGGAGATTTCGGAATTGGAAATATGGGCAGTCCAGCACGGAAGTTTATCGAATTTATCTCATCCTGTGGTTTCGCCTACTGGCAAATTTGTCCAGCTGGCCCCACAGGATACGGTGACTCACCTTACCAGTCTTTTTCTTCTTATGCTGGAAATCCGTATTTTTTGGATCTAAACCGATTAATACATCAGGGACTTCTAACTGAAGAGGAAACGGCGCCTCTAAAAAAGTTATCAACAGAGAAAGTCGATTACGGTCAGTTATATGAGCGATTCTGGGACATACTCGCCTTAGCAGCTGAACGTTTTGACCCACAAACAGAACTAGATGGATACACGATTGACTGGAAAACCTTTCTGGAACAAACCCAGGAGTGGTTGGATGCATATTCCCTTTTTATGGGATTGAAAAAACTACATGAGGGAAAAGCATGGCATCAATGGGATCTTAAATACAAAGATTTCTCCAGTATAGAGACTGATAATCTTCCACAAATTGTAATTGAAGAAAAAAAGAGACACATGGTTTATCAGTTTTTCTTTTTCAATCAATGGAAGTTATTAAGAGATTATGCCGCTTATCATAATGTTCAAATAATTGGTGACGTCCCCATTTTTGTGGCACATGACAGTGCTGATGTCTGGCAACATCCAGAAGCATTCCGCATCCGCAAAGACGGATCGCTTATTGTCTCAGCAGGAGTTCCTCCCGACTATTTTTCTGAAACGGGTCAGTACTGGGGCAACCCTCTCTATGATTGGGATTATCTCAAAAAAACTGGCTATAAATGGTGGTTAAACAGATTAAACGGAGCATTTAATCTCTATGATGTAATACGATTAGACCACTTTAGAGCATTTTCCTCGTTTTGGGAAATTCCAGGAGGAGCCCCGGACGCACGCCAAGGGACATGGGAAAAAGGCCCTGCAATGGACTTTTTCGACAAGGTTTATGAACAGTTTCCTCACCTGAAACTCATTGCTGAAGACTTGGGTTATATCGACCAAGCCGTTTACGACCTTCGCATAGAATGCGCCCTTCCCGGAATGAAAGTAATCCAATTTGGATTTGGTCATGATACAAACAACGTCAACCTTCCACACTTCTATCCTAAAAACAGCGTTGTATACAGTGGAACACACGATAATGACACAACAATAGGATGGCTGAGTAAATTGGATGCATCGATCAAAGCAAAGGTTGAGGATTACTTTTCTCAGGCAAACGGATGCAATGCATGGACATTAATCAGAGCAGCATTTCTTTCTGTTTCTTCTTTAGCGGTCATTACAATGCAAGACTTACTGGAACTAGGTTCCGAAGCCCGTATGAATACTCCGGGAACTGCATGGGGAAATTGGCAATGGAGATTTTCCGAAGAAGCTCTCAAGGATCTCGCGGAAAAGAAACTGGAAAACTTAAGGCAATTGCATAAACTCAGTGACCGAACAGGAGATACAGGCCAACACAATTTCAGTGCCTCACCATAGAAAACCTAACCTACCCCCTTAAAAAAGTATATAACCCCTATTACATAAATGACTCCTACAACCCAACAAAAGATGTCTTTTTGGCAGATCTGGAACATGAGTTTCGGATTTTTTGGTATCCAATTTGGCTGGGGACTTCAAATGGCCAACATGAGCGCCATTTACCAGTATCTCGGTGCCAATGAAAGCCAAATCCCAATACTTTGGCTTGCCGCTCCGGTTACCGGATTAATCGTACAACCAATATTAGGCTATTACAGCGATAGAACATGGTGTTTCCTGGGACGAAGACGTCCCTACTTTCTGGTGGGAGCAATCCTTGCCAGTATCGCACTTATATTCATGCCAAATGCCTCTGCCGTATGGATGGCTGCAGGATTACTATGGATACTGGATGCGTCAGTAAATGTAAGCATGGAACCTTTCCGTGCATTTGTCGGTGATAAACTTTCACCAGATCAACGCAAAGAAGGTTTTGCCATGCAAAGTCTTCTCATAGGCCTTGGTGCCGTTCTTTCATCTTCGCTTCCCTGGGTGCTGACAAACGTATTTGGAGTCGTTTCCAACTCAGAAACATCCAAGATTCCCTGGAGCATTCACCTGGCATTCTACATTGGTTCTGCCGTTTTCTTTGTAGCCGTCCTTTATACCATTCTCACCACCAAAGAAACACCTCCGGAAGATATGGAAGCGTTTAAAAAGATGAAACGCGAATCTGCCGGAATCGGAAATGCCATCAAGGAAATTACTTCCGGGATCTTTCATATGCCCAAGACCATGCAGCAGTTGGCTTTAGTTCAATTCTTTACTTGGTTTGGTCTTTATTGCCTGTGGATCTACTTTGCTCCTTCCATCGCCAAATATATATTCAATGGAGCTCCAGGCTCAGAAGCTTACCAACACGGTGTTGAATGGGGAGGCGTTTGTTTCTCTGTTTACAACGGTGTTGCATTCGTTTTTGCCTTTCTTCTGTTGCTACTGGTTAAACGCTTTTCTGCAAAATCGATCCATACTGTATGCCTAAGTATTGCTGGAGTTGGATTCCTTAGCATCCTCTTCATCAAAAATCCGGATTTACTCATAATCTCGATGATCGGAATCGGAATTGGTTGGGCCAGTATCCTAGCAATGCCATATGCAATACTCTCAAATGCTATTCCTCCAGAAAAAATGGGATTCTATATGGGAGTTTTCAATTTCTTCATCGTACTGCCTCAAATCGTCGCAACGTTGATTCTTGGTGAAATAGTAACATTCCTTCTGTCTGGAAATACCATGTTAACAATGGCAATGGGCGGTATCTCGCTATTTATTTCAGCTTTCCTCCTAAGATATGTGAAAGACAATCATTAGGGCTATTCCAATATTCTAAGCATAAGGCCGTTGGTATTAACATGTTATACTAACGGCCTTACTATATTCACACATAGGTTTTATCCGGCTAAGATATGTCCTCCACATCGGAGATATGTGGAATCTAATAACGCTGCAGACCGCATAGAAACAACTATCCTCAGTAGTCATACTATAAATAGAAAGCGATTTATGACTACGAAAACAAATTTGGATAATACCGCGTGCATTGAAAATGAAGTAACCCCCAAATTACCTACAATAACAGAATTTAAACATACAGTTTTAAGGCACTTACACAAAACACTTGCCCGTCATACCTTTGCAGCAACCCAGAAAGACTGGCTCAACGCACTCTGTTACACAGTAAGAGACTACTTGCTTGATCCCTTCATGACGACAATGGGAGCACACCACTATTATAATGTAAGGCGTGTTTACTACCTATCAATGGAATATCTTGTTGGACGCCTAACGGGTGATACTATTGTGAATTTGGGAATCTATGATTTAGCAAAAATCTCCATGGCCGAACTAAATCAAGATTTGGACGATCTACTGGAAGAAGAAGTAGATATGGGACTTGGAAATGGTGGTCTAGGACGATTGGCTGCTTGTTTCCTGGATTCCTTGGCAACCCTTGAGATTCCTTCTGTTGGATATGGTGTTAATTATGAATTTGGTCTCTTCAGGCAGTCTTTTATAAATGGGAAACAAGTTGAATCCCCGGATGAATGGCGTGCCTTCGGCAGTCCCTGGCAAATCATACGCCCAGAGTATCAAGTGGAAGTGCCTCTCTATGGCTCTGTAGAAACGAAAAAAGATGAAAATGGTAAGCCACAGTATATATGGAATCCTGAATCAGCGATCATTGGGGTCCCAAGCGACATTCCCATCGTTGGTCACAAAGTAAATACAGTCAATTTCCTGCGACTCTGGGCAGCCAAAGCATCATGCGACTTTGATTTCCAACGCTTTGACGAAGGACATTATACAGAAGCAGTTCAAGATAAAGTGAACAGCGAAACAGTATCCAAGGTCCTCTACCCCAACGACAACTCTGAATCAGGTAAAAAGCTCCGTCTAATACAAGAATATTTCTTTGTTGCCTGTTCTTTGTCAGATATCATTCGCAGACACCTTCAAGTAAACAAAAGCCTCGATAATTTAGCAGAGAAGGCAAACGTCCACATCAACGACACACATCCAGCGATTGCGGTTGCAGAGCTCATGCGTCAGCTTGTAGATATCCACAAAATAGAATGGGATAAGGCATGGGAAATGACGGTTAAAATCTGTGCATATACCAATCATACTCTCATGCCGGAAGCATTGGAAAAATGGCAGGTATCTTTCTTCGAAGAAATACTCCCTCGTCATCTAATGATTATCCGTAAAATTGATGAACAATTTAAGCAGGAAATCATCTTAAAATGGGGCAACAAAACTGAGCATCTCAAAAAGCTAGGTATTATTGAAGATGGAAATACTCCAATGGTAAGAATGGCTCATCTGGCAATCTACGGAAGCCATTCAATCAACGGAGTCGCTGAGTTACATACCAAACTGCTTAGAGAACAGATGTTCCCTGAAATGGACTCATTACTAACTGGGCGTTTCA
>Ga0207717_100158_pt1 | contig 10796 bp, 6 predicted proteins | sample TtanPargueraPR_2_FD_187745 | JGI IMG/M metagenome (GOLD analysis project Ga0207717, IMG submission 187745) | Aerobic enrichment media microbial communities from Bioluminiscent Bay, La Parguera, Puerto Rico - Tt and P2 (2) (SPAdes) | ecosystem: Environmental > Aquatic > Marine > Unclassified ...
CCAACATCGAATACATCGAATTTTGGGTAATGGACCCCTTCGTTTACGACACCACGGACCAAAATGCAGGCGGTGATCTTTATTTCAACCTGGGTGATATTTCGGAAGATCTTTTAAAGGACTCGAGGAAATCATTTGAGAACGGTTTGCCTGTTACAGAAGAAGTTGTTAATGTTGACACCACCATTTGGGGACGTATCTCCACCCAGCAATCGCTGGTTAACGCTTTCGATAACAACCTGACATCAAGACAGTACCAGGATATTGGTTTTGATGGGTTGAACGATGCCGACGAACAATCTTATTTCCAGCAATACCTTGAGGAACTGCGTTTGAAGGTAAACGACGAAGTTTACCAAACAGCTCTGAATGACCCGTCGAATGATAACTTCCACTACTACCGCGGATCGGACTATGACCAGCAGGAGCTTGGAATTTTGGAACGTTACAAAAAATATAACGGACCAGACGGAAACTCACCAACCGCCGAGATGTCGCCGGAAAGTTATCCAACTTCTGCAACCACCATTCCCGACATAGAAGACATTAACAAAGACAATACGCTTAACGAATACGAACGCTATTTCCAGTATAGAATAAGCATGCGCAAAGAAGACATGGTACTGGGACAAAACTACATTACTGACATCAAGCACAGCCGCGTTGAGTTGAAAAACGGTACCATTGGCGACGTTGACTGGTACCAGTTTAAAATACCAGTGACAAAGCCCGACAAGGTAGTGGGTAACATCAGCGATTTTAAATCGATTCGTTTTATGCGAATGTTCGTGCGCGATTTTGAAGATCCCATTGTCATGCGTTTTGCAACTCTTGACCTTGTCCGTGCCGACTGGCGGCGCTACACGGGCGACCTATCAGATGATATTGGTACGCCATCGGCCAATGCAAATTTTGAGATTTCGGCGGTAAGTATCGAGGAGAACGGCAGCCGTGAGCCGGTCAACTACATTCTGCCTCCAGGGATTTCGAGGGTGATCGATCCGGCTAACCCGCAACTCCGTCAGCTGAACGAGCAATCAATCGTTTTAAAAACCACCGAACTCGAACAGGGCGATGCAAAGGCTACTTACAAATCGCTTTACATGGATTTCAGAAGGTATAAAAGACTTAAAATGGAAGTCCATGCCGAGGAAATGGAAGGTTATTCACTCAGGGACGACGAACTGGTCTTCTTTATTCGAATGGGTTCGGATTACAACTACAACTACTACGAATACGAGGTGCCGTTAAAACTTACTCCACCAGGCAGATACAACAACGATATCGAGGCCGACCGCTATATCGTATGGCCCGAAGAAAACCGCATTGATATTCCGCTGGATATTTTCACCAATCTTAAACTCGACCGGAACGACGCCATTCGCGAGGCCGGTTCGCAAATCAAAATAAACCAGGTATACGAAAAATCCGATCCCGATCGAAACAACGGAAAGAACAGGGTCAAAATAAAGGGTAGCCCAAATCTGGGCAATGTGGAAGTATTTATGATGGGGGTTCGTAATCGCCGTGGACAGGTCAATACCGGACCAAAATCGGTAGAAGTATGGGCCAACGAATTGCGGCTGACCGACTTTAACGAGGATGGAGGCTGGGCTGCCAATGCGCGTGTTTCGGCACGTTTGGCAGACCTGGGTAGCATAACGGTTGCAGGACGGAAAAGAACCGCAGGTTACGGAAGCATCGACCAGAATGTAAACAGCCGTCAGCTGGAAGATTTAAACGAGATGGATGTTTCAACCTCCATCGACTGGGGACGTTTCTTCCCCGAAAAAGCAGGGGTTCGCATTCCCATGTATTATGGATATTCGAAAAGTACAATCAACCCAAAATACAATCCGCTGGAGCCCGACATTGAACTTGAACAGTCGATGAACAGGCTGGAAACCAAACAGGAAAAAGATTCACTGAAAAATATTGCGCAGGATGTGGTGGAACGTAAAAGTGTTAATTTCACGAATGTTAAAGTTGAACCGCAACGCCAGAAAGAGAAAACACACCTGTGGGACCCGGAGAATTTTGCGGTAACTTATTCCTACAACGAAGTTTCGAAACGAAACGTGACCACCGAATATGATGTGGACAAAACGCATCGCGTAATGTTTTCATACAATTACAGCAGCAGATCACAGCTCATTGAACCTTTCAGTAAAGTTCAGTTCCTGCAGAAAGGCCCGTTGAAACTCATCGGGAACTTTAACTTTTATCCGTTGCCAACACAAATCTCATATCGTACCGACCTGTTTAGACGCTACCACGAAAAACAAACACGTAACATCACCAATCCGAACCTGATCTTGCCGGCTACATTCGAGAAAGATTTTCTGTGGAACCGTTACCTCGATATCCGCTATGACATGACGCGTTCATTAAAATTTGACTTTTCGTCGCGGGCCACATCCCGAATCGATGAACCGGAAGGGCGCATCAACAAACATGACGACGACTACCAATGGAAACGAGACTCGATTCTGACCAACCTGTGGAACCTGGGGCGACCAACAATATATGGTCATAATTTCAACCTGAATTACCAGGTACCGCTACGTACATTCAGAGCCCTGAATTTCCTGAGCGCCAATATCCGTTATTCAGGAACCTACGACTGGATGGCAGGCCCAATAACAAAAGATAACGATGTTAATCTTGGTAATACAATTACGAACTCACGCAATTTATCAGTAACGGGCAATGCCAACCTGCAATCTCTGTTCAATAAAGTTCCGTATTTCCGCGAAGTGAATCAGAAATTCAGGCGAACAGGACGGGGACGAGGTAGCCTGAATAGCAGCTCGGGCAATCGTGGACAGCAAAATAACGAGCCTTTGCAACGCCAGCAGGAAGAAACCTTTAGTTCAAATCTCAGGCTTCGTGAAGGTACACCCCAGAAAATTGAACACAAACTGAATACCAAAAAAGTAAAAGTGCTGGTTACGGGTGTCGAAGGAAAAACCATTCCCGGAAAAGTCGACATTATAGATGCGAATACCATCCAGTTCACACCCCAGCAAACCGAAAACCAGGCCATGCTGACGGTTACCGGAAAACGGGGCGACCAGTCTTTCTTTAAAGATGTACTGGACCTGACCACGAGAGTTGTCACCGGTGTACGCACAATATCAGTCAACTACAGCAAAAACGGTAGTACCGTTCTTCCCGGTTACCTGCCCGAACCAACTTTGTTTGGAGCGGGAAGATACTCCGGCGATCCCGACTGGAGCGTTCCAAACATTGAATCGAGTTTTGCACCGGGACTGCCGTTTATGTTCGGCTGGCAAGACCGTAACTTTGCCATTAAGGCTGCGGAGAATGGCTGGCTAACAACTGATACTACTCTAAATAAACCGTTCATGTTCAGGGAAAGCGAACGCATCAACCTGCGAGTCTTGTGGGAACCACTACCCGATCTTCGAATCGATATTACAGGCGACCGGACATTCTCTAAGAACATTACCGAATTCTATGATTACGATGCCGGCAGCGGCAGCTACGTTGCAAACAGTTTTTCCGAATCGGGGAACTTCAGCATTTCGACTCTAACCTGGAAAACGGCCTGGTTTGCGATCGGTAAAGAAGAAGTGGTAAGTTCCGAAGCATTTGAGAACCTGAAACAATACCGACAAATAATTGCGCACCGACTGGCCAATCAGCGCGCTGCCGGAGGAAACTACGATCCGAATCAGCCTCACCCGAACTACCCCGGTTATCCTGAAGGTTATGGACCCAACTCGGTGGAAGTATTGGTACCTGCGTTTTTAGCGGCGTACCAGGACAAAGATCCGAATAAAGTTTCGCTCGGCCTGTTCCCGTCAATTAAATACATGCGGCCGAACTGGAGCATTCGATACGAAGGTATGGTTTCACGTATTCCCGGCCTGAATAAAGTCATGCGGTCACTCAACTTCCAACATACTTATCGTTCGAGCTACAATGTGGGATCATATGTAACCAACCTGAATTATTTGGAAGAATCTGACGGTTTCAGTTATATAAAAGACCTTGCCGACAACTATGTTCCTCCCTACGATTTCAATTCGGTGAGTATTGTTGAGGCTTTCAATCCACTCATTAATATAGACATTATGTGGCAGAGCGATTTCACAACCCGCGCCGAGATAAAACGCTCAAGAAACCTTAACCTGTCGTTTGCCAACAACCAGTTGACCGAGGTGCTGAGTAGTGAATTTATACTTGGTTTAGGATACCGTTTTACACATATGGACCTGATCATAAAAACAAAAAATTCACAACAAGCCTATTCCAACGACCTGAACATCAGGGCTGATATTTCATACCGGAAAAGCAAAACGATGCTGCGCCAGCTTGATAGCGACGACAACCAGATTACGGCCGGTCAGGGTAATTTTACCATTAAAACATATGCCGATTACCGGTTAAGCGATAAGTTTGAAATGCGCGTGTTCTACGACCGTATACTAAACAGCCCCTTTACTTCGCTTTCGTATCGCACGACCAACGCGAATTTTGGTGTGAGTTTCAGGTTTACCCTGTCGAATTAGTGTTAATTCAACCTTACCGGGAGCAGTTGAAAGAAAGACAAAAACAGATTTTATTTTGATTTTTCAAAAAAATGAATTTTCTTGCATGTGAATTGTACGGATAATGAAAAAAATAAATACAATATGGCTTCCGTGGTGGGGTCTTCTTACGTAAGTTAGGAGTTAAAGAGCCATATTGGTATTTTTTAAAGATATTAGAATAAGGCCTGCTCCTGAAAAGAGCAGGTTTTTTTGGTTTTAAAGATGAATATGAAATTACAAAATAACATTTGGTGGTGGCGCAAAAACTTTTTACATCAATCGTGAAAGGAGAAACGCCATTGGCAAAATTGGGAGCGGCTCATCGAATTCACGGTGAGCCGTTTTTTTTAATAAGAAAAACAAACAATTACGAATAATGGAAAAAATTAATTTTAAACCCGTAGTTCGAAAAATCCTGGCCGACACGGTCACGCCGGTCAGCATTTATCTTCGTCTGCGCACATTGTATCCGAAGTCCATTCTGCTTGAAAGTTCGGATTATCACGGGCACGAAAATGCCTACTCGTTTATTGCCTTTAACCCAATCGCCGGTTTCACTGTTAAGGAAGGAGAAGTGACCAAAGAACTTCCCGGCAGAGACAAAGATAAATTCCCGCTTTCCGATGAACATCGATTACACAACGAACTGGACAGTTTCTTTAAAGTTTTTGATGTTGAATCGCAGGAAATTGAGCTTCCGGCTAACGGATTGTTTGGTTACCTGAACTTCGATGCGATCCAGCATTTCGAAAGTATTCGTTTTTCTTCGCCAAAGGTTGAAGAATACCAGGTACCCGAGGTACGTTATCATTTTTACAAATACGTGGTAGCAATCGATCACCACAAAAACCAGATCCACATGGTTGAAAATCTCATGGATGGTGAGGAATCGCAGATTGAATACATCCACCACCTGCTTATCAACCTGAATTTTGCCACTGCTAAGTTTGAGCCCAAGGGAAACGAAAGTTCAAATATTTCTGATGAAGATTACATGCACATGGTGACAAAAGGCAAGGAACACTGCTATCGTGGCGATGTTTTTCAGATTGTGCTAAGCCGTCAGTTCTCGCAGCAATTCCAAGGCGATGATTTTAATGTTTACCGGGCACTTCGCTCCATTAATCCATCGCCTTATTTATTTTATTTCGATTACGGTAGCTACCGGATCTTTGGATCGAGCCCGGAAGCCGAAATTCGAATCAAGGAAAACAAAGCATACATACATCCGATCGCCGGAACTTTTAAGCGTACCGGAAACGATGAGCAAGACCGTGAATTGGCCGAACAACTAAGCAAAGACCCAAAAGAAAATGCAGAGCACGTAATGCTGGTCGACCTTGCACGAAACGACCTGAGCAGAAACGCCGAAAATGTAATCGTGGAAACTTATCGCGAGGTACAGTTCTTCTCGCATGTTATCCACCTGGTTTCTCAGGTTTCAGGAGAAATAACCGAGGATACCAACCTCATTAAAGTCCTGGGTGAAACTTTTCCTGCCGGAACGCTTTCGGGTGCACCGAAATACAGGGCTATGGAACTGATCGATAAATACGAGAACCAAAACCGTGGTTATTACGGAGGCTGTATAGGTTACCTTGGATTCGACCGCACTGTAAACCATGCCATAATGATCCGTTCGTTCCTTAGCAGAAACAATAAATTGTTTTACCAGGCCGGAGCCGGAATTGTGGCCGATTCGAAAGAAGAAAGCGAATTACAGGAAGTGAACAATAAACTGGCGGCCTTGAAAAAAGCCATTGAAATGGCCAAAGAAATCAATTAGAAAATCGAAGATCATGAAAATACTGGTTATTGATAATTACGATTCGTTTACCTACAACCTCGTACATGCCATTAAAAAGATTTCCGGGCAGCAGGTTGATGTGTACCGCAACGATGAGATCACACTTGAGGAAATCGAGAAATACGATAAGATTGTCCTCTCTCCCGGCCCGGGTATTCCGGAAGAAGCAGGCTTGCTGCTCGATATCATAAAAACATATGCTCCAAAGAAAAGCATGCTGGGTGTGTGTCTGGGACACCAGGCAATTGGTGAGGCATTTGGTGGTGAACTGCATAATATGAACCGTGTATTACACGGAATTGCAACACCGGTTAAACTAACCGCTTCAAAATCGGTTTTATTTAACGAACTGCCTGAAAGTTTCGATGTGGGTCGCTATCATTCGTGGATCGTTAAGGAGGAAAACCTGCCCGATTGTTTCGAAATAACAAGCTACGACTACGAAGGAATGATCATGTCGATCAAACACAAGGAGTTCGATGTGCAGGGCGTTCAATTTCACCCCGAATCAGTACTTACTCCGCTTGGCGAAAAAATGATTGAAAACTGGCTGAATCAGGACAATAGTACAAATTCATAACTCAAATCATAAATCTAATTATGCAGATATGAAAGATACATTACAATATTTATTCGAAGGCAATATGCTTAGCCGCGAACAAGCCAAAAACAGTCTTTTAAAAGTGGGGAAAGGTCAGCATTCAGAGTCCGAGTTTGCTTCATTTCTTACTGTTTTTAAGATGCGTCCGATCAGTTCGGATGAACTGGCCGGGTTCCGCGATGCGATGTTTGAACTGAGCACGAAAGTCGACCTTGCCGACCACGAAGCCATTGATGTGGTTGGAACAGGCGGCGACGGAAAAAACACTTTCAACATTTCTACACTGGCCTGTTTTGTGATTGCCGGTGCAGGAGTTAAGGTGACCAAGCACGGAAATTACGCCGTCAGTTCAAAAAGTGGTTCTTCCAACGTATTGGAAAGTTTAGGATATCAATTCAGCAACAATATTGACAAACTGAATGCCGATCTCGAAAAAGGTGGTTTTTGCTTTTTGCATGCTCCGCTTTTTCACCCGGCAATGAAACACATTGCACCGGTTCGCCGGGCATTGAAATTGCCCACCTTCTTTAATATTCTTGGTCCGATGATCAACCCTTCGGCGCCAAAATTTCAGTTGATTGGAGTAAACAATGCCGAAAATTTCGACCATTACAAGAACGTATATGAAACGCTCAGTGTTAACTTTGCAATTGTAAACAGCCTTGATGGTTACGACGAGATTTCGTTGACTGACAATACACGGGTTGGATTAAAAAGTGGTGAGAAAATGTTCGCACCGGCCGACTTCGAAATGGAAAAGATCGCACCTGAGAAATTGTTTGGTGGCGATTCGGTGGAAGAAGCAGCACGAATATTTGTCGATATTCTGAAAGGAAACGGAACCAGCGAACAAAAAAATGTTGTGATTGCCAATGCAGCTTTGGGACTTCACCTGGTATTCCCTTCAAAATCGCTTGCAGAATGCGTGGCCATGGCTCGCGAATCGCTCGACAGCGGCAGGGCTTTGAGTAGTTTAAAATCTGTTACGCAATAATATGAACATCCTGGATAAAATAATTGAAGCCAAAAAACTGGAAATCAAGCATCAAAAAGAACTGGTTGATATTGAAGTTCTGCAGGACATTCCCGATTTTGAACGGCAGTGCAATTCACTGCAAAACAGTTTACTGAAGCCCGGATCATCCGGCATTATTGCGGAGTTCAAACAAAGATCTCCTTCAAAAGGAGATATCAATCTTTCGGCAAAAGTGGATAAAGTAACTGAAGCCTACAGAAAAGCTGGTGCTGCCGGTCTTTCCGTACTTACTGAAAAACACTTTTTTGGTGGCTCGCAATCCAATCTCGTGATTGCGCGCGAACACAACCCCAATATTCCGATATTACGAAAAGATTTTATGATAGATCCTTACCAGATGGTCGAAGCCAAAGCTTATGGCGCCGATGTTGTTTTACTTATCGCTGCGTGCCTGAGTAAAAACCATGCGCTTGAACTGGCTCAGGCTGCCAAAGAACTTGGACTCGAAGTGCTGATGGAAATTCACAATGAAGAAGAACTGGCGATCGTTAATGACTACATCGATCTGGTTGGGGTAAACAACCGCAACCTAAAAACATTTGAAGTCGACATTGAGATATCAGTTAAACTTGGTCAGTTAATCCCTGAGAAATTCACAAAAATATCGGAAAGCGGACTGGCCGGAGCAGAAGAGATCATGTACCTTAAAAAAAATGGTTTCAGAGGCTTTTTGATTGGCGAAACATTTATGAAGACGGACAATCCGGGAGAAGCCTGTAAAGAATTTATTGAGAAACTGTAACTATCAATTATAATTGCATTCAACACAATTTCAAAATGGTACTTAAATGGACAGAAAATTAAGGATAAAAGTATGCGGGATGAAATACACAGCCAATCGCGAGGAGGTTGAAAAATTGGATGTGGATATGCTTGGATACATCTTTTACAACCCGTCGAAACGCTTTCTTGGCGACCAACCTGAAAGTGGCCTTTTCCAATCGGATAAACCTAAGGTTGGTGTTTTTGTGAATGAAAATGCTTTTGAAATACTTGGCCTCGCCAAAAATTTCGGATTTGAATACATCCAGCTCCACGGAAAAGAAAATCCAAAAACCTGCGGAATGCTAAAAAAACAGGGATTTAAGATTATTAAAGCTTTTTCAGTTGATAACACATTCGATTTTGCCGGCACACAAGCATTTGAAAAGGTGGTTGATTTTTTTCTGTTCGATACCAAAACAAAGTCACATGGCGGATCGGGTAAAAAGTTCAACTGGAAAGTACTTGAGAAATATGGCGGACACAAACCATTCTTTTTAAGCGGAGGAATTGGCCCTGATGATGTTGAAAACATCAAAAATATTAATCACCCAAAACTCACCGGGGTGGATTTAAACAGTGGATTTGAAGATGAACCCGGTAAAAAAAACATTGAAAAATTAAAAACATTTATTGAAGGTATAAGATGAATTATCAGGTAGACGAAAAAGGATATTACGGAGAATTTGGCGGAGCATGGATCCCTGAAATGATGTACACCAATATCGATGAATTGAAGCACCGGTACCTGGAGATTATCAATTCAGCGGATTTCAAAAAGGAATTCGACCAACTGCTCAAAGACTATGTAGGACGTCCTTCCCCCCTATATTATGCCAGTCGTTTGTCGGATCATTATGGCACAAAAATTTACCTCAAGCGCGAGGATCTGAACCATACCGGATCACACAAACTGAATAACACCGTAGGACAAATATTGCTTGCCCAAAAACTGGGAAAGACACGGATAATTGCTGAAACCGGAGCAGGTCAGCACGGTGTGGCCACCGCCACGGTTTGTGCTTTAAAAGGAATTAAATGCGTGGTTTACATGGGTGCGCTCGATGTAACGCGACAAGCACCAAACGTGAAAAAAATGAAGATGCTGGGTGCCGAGGTAGTTCCGGTGAACAGCGGTAATAAAACGCTGAAAGATGCCACCAATGAAGCTATGCGCGACTGGATAAACAACCCGGAAGATACGCACTACATCATCGGTTCGGTAGTTGGGCCGCACCCCTATCCCGATATGGTAGCACGATTTCAAGCGGTTATTAGCAAAGAAATGAAGGCACAACTGCGAGAGCAGACCGGATCTGAGATGCCGACCCGAATTCTTGCCTGCGTAGGTGGTGGAAGCAATGCTGCCGGCGCATTTTACCACTACCTCGAAAACGAAGAAGTCGAACTGATTGGGGTGGAAGCTGCCGGTAAAGGGATCGATACAGCAGAAACTGCTGCCACCTTAACAGTTGGCTCTCCAGGCGTTCTGCATGCCAGTCGTACAATGCTGATGCAAAATACAGATGGTCAGATCACCGAACCCTATTCCATTTCGGCCGGCCTCGATTACCCGGGAATAGGACCACTGCACGCCCACCTGTTCAAAACGGGCCGCGCGAATTTTCTTTCAGCTACCGATGAGGAAGTTCTGAAGGCGGTGCTGCTGCTCACGCAGAAGGAAGGGATCATTCCCGCCCTGGAATCGGCGCATGCTTTGGCAGCTCTTGAAAAAATTAAAATGAAATCTGACGACATTAATGTTATCAATCTTTCGGGAAGTGGAAATAAAGACATGGAAACTTACCTTGAATATTTTGGGTATTAAAAAATGGAGAGGGAAAAGAAGAATAAGCTGGTCAAAACGAGAATGGCTGAGTAGAATTTTTTAAATACTAAGATTTACAATTCAAAATATATTTTAGATTTTCCCTCTATCCTCCTCAAAATGACTTAATATGAAATAAAATGAACAGAATAAATCAACTTTTCGAAACCAAAGCACAAAACATACTTTCTGTGTACTTTACG
>Ga0207717_100159_pt1 | contig 10786 bp, 10 predicted proteins | sample TtanPargueraPR_2_FD_187745 | JGI IMG/M metagenome (GOLD analysis project Ga0207717, IMG submission 187745) | Aerobic enrichment media microbial communities from Bioluminiscent Bay, La Parguera, Puerto Rico - Tt and P2 (2) (SPAdes) | ecosystem: Environmental > Aquatic > Marine > Unclassified ...
TGGTGGTGACGGTGACGGCTTCTCCATTGGAGGGAACCACCTCGACCATACAGCTCGTAAGAACTTTAATCTGACGTATGTCATTATGGACAACTTCGTCTATGGGATGACCAAAAATCAGACATCTCCTACAAGTCCAATTGGTCAGAAGTCAAAAACAGACCCAACAGGTTCACTTGACCAACCAATTGCACCAATGAAACGTTTGGTAGCCAGTGGAGCAACGTTTGTTGCCCGCACATCTACCAGCAACCCAAAACACATGGGCGAAATCTTCAAGCGTGCCGCAGAACATAAGGGCTTCTCCGTAGTTGAATGTATGTCTGAATGTGTTCACTTCAACAGAGGAAGCTTTAATGACCTAAACCCGCGCAAAGGAGGTCAATTTAACCTCGTTCATGAAGATCATGATGTAACAAATCAAGAATCTGCCTACGCATTGGCATGTGACGAATGGCCAGGTTACTTCGGGGTTTACTACGAAATCGACTGCGCAACTAAGGAAGATAAAGAATTGGCCATGATTGCCAATACACAGGATATGATTGGCGACAAAACAGATGCGGATCTTATCAACGCGACCTTTGATGCTCTCATCTAAGAATAGACCTTTCTAAAAAGGGAGCCCAACTCTACTTTCTGTAGAGTTGGGCTTTTTGTTACCAAAAAGGTAAACTTTCCTCACAACAGGAAATTCTATTATTCTTCGTCTTCTTTTATTTTAAAATCATAAGGGAATTTAATCTTTACAGCCGTAGGCACTCCATTTGCCGTTCCCGGAATAAACTCAGCCTTCTCTACAGCAGCCTTAAGGGCCTCTCCAAAGGGCTTTTCCGTGCAAGAGATAACTCCGACATATTTAGGTTTCCCTTCGGCCGTTACAAGCAATTCTACAACAGCTTCTCCAGGAATCCCTCGAACTTTATATTCATGAGGATATTCAGGCTTCGGCATCGTTAATAGCTGAGGCTTTTGCACATCAGGAACAACAAACAAATCCTTAGGAAGAGCAATGTAATTGGTTTTCTTTTTCTCTGACTTCACGGAATCAGTGGAATCATTATGCGTATTTGAATGTACAGCAGCAAAAACATCACTACTCCCCAAAAAGAGTGATGTCATCATGACAGTCAAAATCAGAAATCTACATATCATTTGATCCACTAAACCAATATAGTTTACCTGTACAAAGAAAAACCATCAAGAGTACCTGCGCACTTTTACATCCTTTTCAATGTTTGTAAATGATTGATAAAGCAAGAAATATCTACTCTTCAAGAATGAAATTCCGTCTACAGAAACGGCTCAAGCTTGCCAGAAGATAACAAAACAGCATATAGATTTCTTATGAATACACCTAAAAATATCCAGATGATAGGCGAAGAAATCGCAATTCTATGGACTGATGGTCGAGAAGATTATTTCCCCATGGAAATGCTTCGTACCTGTTCTCCAAGCGCAGAAAACATTGGAGAAAAAGACCTGTTTGGACGTATTCACGGAGGAGATCCACGCACAGAATACCCTGGTGTTCGCGTAGAAAGCTGGGATTTTATAGGAAACTATGCCATCCGCTTCCAGTTCTCGGATAAGCACAACACAGGTCTATACTCTTACGACTATCTTCTTCGATTGGGAGATGCTTACAAAAAAAGCATGGAGTAGCATTAAGCAATTCCGCGTTCACTGTTTTCAAGGAATTCAACCAAAGAAACAACGATCGGGTCAGCGGAGTAATCCAATGCCTTCATCCTCTCAATCGCTTGAGAGTGATTGAGTCCCTCACGATAAACAATTTTGAATAAATTGCGCACCATGCGGATCTGTTCAACTGTAAATCCATTTCGCTCCAAACCAATTTTATTGATTGTGCGAACAACCGCAGGATTTCCATCTCCAATCATATAGGGGGGTAAATCCTTTACAAGCTTACAACAACCACCAATCATAGAATAACTGCCGATCTTACAAAATTGATGTACGGCAGACAATCCTCCTACAACCACATAGTCCCCCATAACAACATGCCCAGCCAAAGTTGCATTATTGCTCATAATAATATGACTCCCTACCTGGCACTCATGAGCTATATGGGTATAAGATAAAAAATTGTTATAATCGCCAACGGTCGTTGTATTACCTTCAAAAGTTCCCGAATGAACCGTTGAAAATTCTCTGAAACAGTTGTGATTCCCTATCTTGGTATATGTTGTATCCCCGCAATACTTAAGATCCTGAGTTTTGGAGCCAATCATCGTATAAGGGAAAAACATGTTGTTCTCCCCTACCTCTGTATGCCCCTCAATACTGGCATGATGCTGTAAAATCGTCCCGGAACCAATTTTGGCATGAGCGCTTACATATGCATAAGCACCTATTTCTACATTTGAAGCCAGTTCAGCTCCTTTCTCAATAATTGCAGTGGGGTGAATATGGGCCATATTTATAAACTATTATTCAGGAGCATCCATCAAAGTAAACGCCAAATCAGCAGAAGAAACAATCTTTCCATCAACAGAACAATCTGCGTGAGCATAGGCAAGCGTCTTTCCACGTGTTTTCGTCAACTTCACTTTGATCTCCAGTTGATCTCCAGGGAAAACAGCTTTACGGAATTTAACTTTGTCTGCACTCATAAAAAGTGCCAATTTCCCATCACTGGAAACTTTTCTCAGCATAATGATCCCCGCAGCCTGAGCCATCGCTTCTAACTGCAAAACCCCAGGCATAACAGGGTTTCCGGGGAAATGCCCTTGGAAAAAGGGTTCATTAATCGTCACATTTTTAATCGCAACAAGTGAATCATCTTCCCCAAATGAAATAACACGATCAATGAGAACAAATGGATACGCATGCGGCATTATATCAAGAATGCGGCGAGTGGACAAAGCAGTCTCCTCAGCTCGAACAATTTTTCTCTGAGACTGAGGTAATTTTTCTTCCGCCTCATCTGGCTTCTTTCCCTTTTGGGATTCCTCTATCTGTTCGGCAATCTTACGAACAAGCTTGTTATTCAAAGCATGTCCTGGGCGAACGGCCACAATATGAGCTTTAAGAGGTTTTCCTAGCAACGCAAGGTCACCCACCATATCCAAAATTTTATGGCGAACCAACTCGTCTTGAAAACGAAGGGGTTCTTTCGACATAACCTTATCACCACGCAAAACAATAGCACAATCCAGACTGCCCCCCTGAATCTTCCCCATCTTCAGCAATGGCTCGATATCTTCGTAAATGGTAAAGGTGCGAGCTGGAGCAATACCGGAAAAATAATTCTCAGAAGAAATATCCAACGATAAGTGCTGGGTATGAATCCCACGATCATCCGCACTGGTACAAGTAATTTTCAACCCATCATAAGGCAGTGCAATAACACTGCTGGCTCCATTGGTAACACTAACAGGTTCCTTCAGAGTGATGTAATCACGTTCCTTCTCCTGTTCTACAGGTTCAGCCTGTTGAATTAAATTCGCGTAATGCTTGGCAGAACCGTCTAAAATAGGAACTTCCTTACCATCCAAATCCACCTCAACATTATCAATACCAAGACCGCACAAAGCACTCAAAAGATGTTCAGGAGTATGCACTTGAGCATTTCCATCAGACAAAGAAGTCTGGCGAATCAAATCATCCGTGGTTCCCGTTGGGCTTAGTCTTACATGAGGCTTTCCGTAAATGTCCGTCCGACGAAAAACAATACCATGCCCTTCCGGAGCTGGTTTTAGAGTTAATGTGGCCTCTTCACCGGAGTGCAAACCTTTACCTTTAATGCTGACTTCTCGCAGAATGCTTTGTTCTTTCATGATCAAGTTCTTGGTTAGTATAATCCTTACAAGCTTTTGTAAAGTTTTCTATGCACGGAAGACACAACACTCTACAAAGCTACGGGATTGACAAGCACGCAGGGGATCGTTTCTCTTTCGCAATTGCGCCTCATAAAAGGCAAATCACTTTACACCATAGAGATATATTTAACATGGCAATTCCAACAGAAATCCGCAAAGGAAAAGTTCTTCTTTATAACAACACTCCTCACCTGGTACTTGATAGCCAACACCGCATGCAAGGTCGCCAGGCAGGCTTCATGCAAGTTACCATGCGTAATTTGGAAACAGGTTCCAGCACGACCACAAAAATCCGCACAACGGAAACAGTTGAAATCCTCATGACAGACACCCGCAAAATGGAATTGTCTTTTGAGGATCAGGAAGGTGTTCATTTCATGGACCCAGAAACGTTTGAAGACATTGTTCTTCGTGAAGACCTCCTTGAAGATGCAAAGCTATTCCTCGCTGAAGGCAATGTCGTAGACGTTCTCTTTGTTGATGGTGAACCAGTTCAGGTTCAACTCCCCTCAGCCGTAGAACTCGAAGTAACAGAAGCCCCAGATGCTATCCGTGGAGACACATCCAGTGCTGCCTTGAAACCAGTAACTTGCTCCACAGGCTTAGTGGTTCAGACACCTCTCTTCGTAAAAGTAGGCGACACAATTCGTGTTAACACAGACGACAAAAGTTACCTCGGCCGCGCTTAGTCAGTTAAAGACAATTTAAAGAAAAGAGCAGCTTTTATAGCTGCTCTTTTTTTATATAAAAAAGTTACTTTCCTGATGCTTTATAGGGTTCAAGAACAAAGCGAATTCCCCGATTAAAGGTTTCTGCAACACTACTACCATGTCCCTCTCCATCAATCACACGAAATTTGTAGCGAAATCCTTCATAAGATTGCTTTTCAAGATATCTATTAAATTTCTTCACCTTATTCTGAAACATCGAAAACTCATCTCCACCAACAGTCATATACAGTGAGGTATTTAAGGAAACAGTATCTTCGACTCTGTTCTTCTCAAACGCCTTCGCATGTTTATAAATCCACCCCATTCCCCAATGAACGGAGGGAGAACCTGCAATAATTCCCTGGAATAGTTCAGGTTCCTCATACATTGCGTATAAATCAAACAAACCACCCAAAGAATTTCCCGCCAAAACACGAAAAGATGAATCTGCTCTAGTTTCAGTTTCAATATATGGAATAATTTCCTCTTTTATTGACTTCAAAAATAAAGGTGAACCACCTGTACTGCCTTTTATTCCATAGATCTGAGGGAAAAGTAATTTCGTAGGAGAAAGCTCGTAGGCACGCTCCTTTTCATAGTCAACCCCCTCCCCATCATATCCAAGCCCAACCAGAATATATTCAGGAGCTGCCTTATCATACCATATATTTGAGCCTAATGAGTAGAATTTTACAAAGCTCCAATAGCCATCAGTAAGATAAATAACAGGATACTTCCTGTCAGGGTTAGAGTGATATGAATCAGGATAACCAATATAAAGTAAGTAATCCCTCCCCGTAATATCACTATGAATAGGGCGTGTTTCAGTATTCCCTAGAGTTACAGGAGGACCATCCAGTTCTTTGGCGTAGCAAAAAACTGATAAAAGAGACATCAAGCAAACAAGTAAGGGGCAAATTCTCATGGGGTATTATGAAAATAATATGATACCAGTTTCCTACAATAAAAAAAAAGGCCTGCTCCTAAGAAACAGACCTTTTGAAAAAATTAAGCTACGCGCTCTACAATAAGTTCTGGTGGAGCAGGACGCTTTGGTGCCAAACGATAAGCTTGCTTGAGATATTCCAACGCAGATTCCAAACGAGCTTCATCATTGTAATGAATCATCATCAAAGGTTCACCCTGTTTTACCTGAGCACCGACCTTTTTGATTTCAGAAACCCCTACAGCATGATCCCACGTTGCGCCCTTCTTGGAAGCATCCTTGGTAGCCAGCAGTTGAACACCTCTGGCAATCATACCCGCATTGATGGTATGCACATAGCCACGCTTTGGCGCGGGCAGTTTACGCACATACTTGGCCTTCGGGAATTGTTCTGGATCATCAATATAAGATGCATCGCCACCTTGAGCAGAAATCATTTCCTTAAACTTCTCTAAAGCAGTTCCATCCTTAAGGTGCTTTTGAACTGTTTGCTTTGCGGAAAGAGTAGAACCGGCAACGCCAGCTAAACGCACAATTTCCATACCCAGCTTTAAAACAAGTTCCTGCAAATCTTCAGGACCTTCACCCTTGAGTAACTGAATTGCTTCCTGGATTTCCAAAGCAGTACCAACAGTATCACCCAACGGCTGATTCATATCAGTAACTAAAGCCACACAACGACGCTTCATAGAGCGACCAACACGTGTTATAGAACGTGCCAATTGGCGAGCTTGCTCTACATCCTTAATAAAGCTTCCATTACCCCATTTTACATCAATCACCAATCCTTCGGAGCCCTGAGCCAACTTACGACTCAAAACAGATCCTGTGATCAACGGAAGACTTGGTATTGTTGCGGTTTCCTGACGCAACGCATACAGCATGTTATCGACTGGAGCAATGCTCCCTTCCTGTTCAGCAATAGCGCAGCCAACTTTGCCTAATTGCTTAACAAAGACATCTAAATCCATCGTTGGATTATAGCCAGGAATGGAATCCAGCTTTTGCAGGTTGGAAATAACAAATTCTTCATCCACGCCATTCATCATCGGGATAATGACGCCTGCTGCAGCAGCTAGCGGTGCCAAAACAAGAGACGTCTTATCGCCAACTCCACCAGTGGAATATTTATCGATCTTCGGTTTAGTCAGTCTGGAGAGATCCACCACTTCGCCGGAATACATCATTTCTTCGGCCAAGATAGCGGTCTCCTGTGCAGACATGCCCGAAAAATAAATCGACATGGCCAATGCAGAGAGTTGAAAATCGGGAATTTCTTCATCTATGATGGAGTCCACGATGTAGCGAAGCTCTTCTTGAGAGAATTCGCCACCATCGCGCTTTTTCTCGATTAAGTAAGCAAAAGATGGTTTGATAAATTTGCGTGAGGATACGACTTTACTAGTTCTCATATTCTTCAAAGATCGCGGGTCTTTCGGCATCTCGCCCTCGCGGGCGCAAAGCATTTTCTATAAGCAACATATACCCGTCTTTGTCGAGCTTTTTCTTTGATAAGGAAGTTTTTACGTCATAAATGATTGCCGAAAAAGATCCGTATCTTTCTCCAGTAAAAAAGACACTGCATGATTCAAAAAGACTCAACGCAAAGCATAGGACAGCACTCATCAGCGGTCAGATTTTTGTTTCATTTGTATTGATGTTCTTTTTGGAAGTACCTACGCTGAATTCCTTTGTAAACCTGTAATCCATCATAAGGAATTAAAGGAAATCCGCTTAAACGTTATGGAAATTTGGTTCGATCCAACTCAACAACTGTCTGATATTTTACACAACTGTGCCAACAAAGCAGGGCTCGGAGAAAATTTTGATCCGATGCTACGTTCCGCTGATCCTCGTTTTGGTGACGTACAGGCAAATGGCGTCCTTCCTTGGGCAAAACGAAACAAAACCAACCCTCGCGAAGCAGCTACTAAACTTTTAAAAGCACTACAAGACTCCGACGCACTCGATAGCAATCTTGTCGAAATCAGTGTAGCAGGCCCGGGCTTTATAAATTTCCGTCTGACCCCGAAATTTCTCCTGAAATGGATGCAAACATACACAACATCTGACAGTATCAAGGATCAGACATCTAAATTTGAAGAAGGTCGCTCTGTTGTTGTAGATTTCTCTGCGCCTAATACGGCTAAACAAATGCACGTAGGACATATCCGCTCCACCGTCATAGGAGAAGCCATCAGCCGTTTACTGGAAACTTTTGGGGCCAAAGTAGTTCGTGATAACCATATTGGCGACTGGGGAACCCAGTTTGGTATGCTCATATGGGCCATTAAAGATTCTGCCTACGATCTCGATACCGAACACAAAGATGCACTGGCTGATTTGGAAAATCTTTATAAAGCGGGTAATGCAGCATATAAGAGCGACGAAGAGACAGCTCAAAAAGTTCGTGATGAATTGGTGAAGCTGCAAAATGGCGATCCCGAAAATACCCGCATGTGGGAGCGTATAACAGAAATTAGCTGGGTTGCCTTCAAGGAAATTTATGATCGCTTAGATATTCACTTTGATGAAGTACTCGGAGAAAGCTTCTACCGCGACAAAGTGGATCGTATATACGAAGAACTTACAGAACTAAAGCTTGCAGAAGAAAGCCAAGGAGCATTAGTGGTTTTCCATCCGGAACACAAACGCTTTGCCACCCAACCTTTCATCATTCGTAAAGCCGATGGGGCAAGCAACTACGCAACCACCGATTTGGCAACTATCCTTTATCGCTGGGAACATTTTAATGCGGATGAAGTAATTTATGTGGTAGATGCACGGCAAAGTGACCACTTTGAGCAACTCTTTCTAACCACAAAAAAATGGTTCGATGGCAAACAACGCTCTCAACCTAAATTAGCTCACGTAAGCTTCGGAACCATCAACGGCGAAGATGGCAAAGCTATCAAAACCAAGGAAGGCGGCTCCGTTAAACTCAAGGAATTGATGAAGGAGGCCGTAGACCGCAGCTTCGCCATTGTGACAGAGAAGAATCCGGAACTACCTGAAGAAGAACGTCACGAAATAGCAGAAGCCGTAGGCTTGGGAGCAATTCGTTATACAGATCTTTCACAAAACCGAAGCAGCGACTACATTTTCTCTTGGGAAAAAATGTTGAGCTTTGAAGGCAACACAGCTCCTTATTTGCTTTATGCTATTGCCCGTATTCACAGCATATTCCGCAAGGTAGGATTAAAGCCCGGAGACAACGAAGTAGCAGCTACAGAACCGGAAACCGAAGAAGAAATCGCCCTATCCAGAAAACTTTTGGGCTATACGGGTGCGCTGCGCCAAGCTCGCAGTGACTTGCGTCCGCACTTTCTCTGTACCTACCTCTTTGAGCTTTCAGGTGCTTTTAGTAGCTTTTATAATGCAAATAAAGTTATTGTAGATGATGCTGCGATTCAGTCACGAAGGCTTATGCTTTGCTCACGTACGTTAACAATACTAGAGCACGGGCTAACAATTCTTGGACTAAAGACCTTAACAAGAATGTAAAATTAAGAGAATAGCTTGATTTCTACGGTATTTTAATCTTTTTACTAAAAATCTCCTTATATTTTCCGTTCTAAAAAGTAATGAATTCCAAAAATACCAAATGAAATTATACAGAGTTATACTATTAAGTATCCTAACAACACTCTTTGGTTGTAACACCACTCAGAAAGTAACCAAAACAAATTACAGCACTAAGCCAGTTAAATTTAGAAGTGTTCATGATTTAAACGCGGCTTATTGCATAAGCATGAAAAACATCTCTAACGATGGAGCGCCTTATTATCTCATCGTTAAAACTCCGGAATATAAAGTTTCACGTTATATTTTAGAGCAAAAGGGAAAATTTCAGGAGATAGACCTGAACATCGTTGATAAGCTAAAAAAGAATAATGCTGTAACAATCCAACTCACAGATAATCTGGAGTCAGATATAAACCTAGCAAAATTGTATATTAACTTCACTCTGATCCGAGATGATATTAAAGTGGACTCTCTTTCTGTAAGAGAACCCATTTATGGATTAGAAACTCTGTTTCAACCAGGAAACTACAAGGTCTTTTTAGAATCAGAAAGCAGTAAAATAAAACCGATATCCAAATTAATACCGATATCCTTCGATAGTTTTAAAAACAAGAAAACCCTCGCTTATTAGCAGAGGGTTTTCTTCTTAAAAAAATCTTCTATTCAATAATCCAGTTATAACCGTGATCTGAAAGAAGCTTGTTACCCTCCTCCGTAATAACAACAACATCTTCCCAACGGCAACCACCAACGCCAGGATAATAAAGCCCTGGTTCTACCGTAATAACCTCCCCGACTTTCATCGTCATATCACTCGGATTTACGCGAGGTGGTTCATGAACTTCAAGCCCAAGACCGTGGCCTAACCCATGGAAGAATCCTACATTTACACCGTCACGGTTTTCAGTTGGATAGCCTTGCTCTGTGAAAAAGTTCTTAACCATCATATAAACACTGGAACCATCAGCTCCAGGCTTATGAGCCTCTAAAGCCATTTTTTGAGCTTCGAAAACAGTTTCTACCAATTTACGTTGTTCTGGATTCGGCTTCCCTTTGATATATGTACGGGTCATATCGCCATGGTAACCGTCCTTTCCTCGTCTCGGAAAAATATCGACAACAATAAGCTGATTTGCCGGAATAGGACCATAACCGACACAGTGCGGATCACATGCTTGATCCCCGCCTGCGGCGATAGTCCCGGAGGCCATCGCTCCCTTTTCTAAACAGGCAATTGCGATCACTTGGTGTAAATACTCGGATGTTAAAGCCTCTCCGTTATAATGGATGATTCCATCAACAACAGTAGATGCTTTCAAAACGTCTTCTACGGCAGAAAAAGCATGCGCACAGGCTTTATTTGCCAATTGAATAGCATTCTGTTCATCTTGCTTTTTAAATTCACGCTCTGGAAACAACATTCCCTCAGAAACTTCCAGATCAACACCAGCTTTCGCAAGATCCAAAGCTACGCCTGCAGGAAAATTATGACCGATTACAAAACCGGGAATCTCATACTTTTCGGCCAAAACCTGAATCTGCTGCGCAACAGTAGCAGAACGAGGAGATTTTAGACCAAATTTGGTCACGACAAGATCTGTAATCTCATCCATAGGCAACACCACGTCAAAAGCAGACTCCTTCTGCACACGTGTATATTCCAACACACTGACAACGGCATAACTTTTGCCCTTAAATTGAAACGAAATAAAGGCATCTGGAACTTGTATTTTGCCCAAATACAGTTGATCTGCCTCTCG
>Ga0207717_100160_pt1 | contig 10766 bp, 10 predicted proteins | sample TtanPargueraPR_2_FD_187745 | JGI IMG/M metagenome (GOLD analysis project Ga0207717, IMG submission 187745) | Aerobic enrichment media microbial communities from Bioluminiscent Bay, La Parguera, Puerto Rico - Tt and P2 (2) (SPAdes) | ecosystem: Environmental > Aquatic > Marine > Unclassified ...
TCTTCTAGATAAAATCTTCTAGTAGGATTATATCTTTTCTTATTATTTTCATTATATATACTGGACCAAATCGTAGCTAGAACTGGTAAAATCTGCGAATAGCCAAATCCCATATCAGCAATATTGAATGGTTCAACACTTGATTCATCTTTCAACTCTATAGAAACATGGGCACCATTAATTTTAGCTTTTAAATCAAATCCTAGGTGTTTTTTACACCAAGTAGAGAAGGCTGCTCTTTTTGTTGGACCAAGGCCCATTAAGAACATTGCTAAATTAGCCCCTTGGGGATCAACTTCATCAACAGATAAATCTTGTTGCCTATAGAATCTCTGAGCAGTCGCCCTTAAGGGCCCTATATAATGAACCTTTTGAAATACTTCAGTTAAATATATGTCAAAGATTCTCATTAAAAATGGAAGCTTGCTGAGTAAGGTTAACCCTTGAATCTTTTTTATTTGAACTGGTCTTTCAGAAAGAGTGACAGCTTTTTCGTAGGTTCTATCAGACCATCCAAATGTTTTAACACATTGAAGTAAATGTGTTTTAAATGAATCAATATTACCTATTCCAAGATTATCAACAAATTCAGCTCTAGTATCGTCAATGGTGTTGTGATGAAACAAAGATTTTAACGAGTCCATTATTTGCTGGATAAAAGGACCTGTTCTATCGGCTATGCCGATAGACCTTCCCTTTTTTTTGCTTGAATCAAGATACCATCTAATCGGGAATAAAGATATGTCATCACCTAATTGAAGGTTATATTCGTCTGTTTTAACTTCATCACTGTTTAAAAACAGCGAATCTAGATCGCCAGCCTGGGTTAGTTTAAATTTAATTTCTGTTTCACATGTGAATAATCGAATTTCTTTTATATAAGTACTTGATCTATCATCTGCTTCTGCAACAGTTATATTAATATCTATATCAATATTTTCTAATATAGTCGGTACCCTTCGAAAATGAAAATGGTAGTTAGGTTTTCTTTTGTCTACATTTGATTCAAGTTCTACTTTAAAACCAAATTCAATTTCATTATTATCAGAGCTTTTGGTTACAGCATCAGTAAATAGTCCAAAATCTACAAACCTTCCAAACCATAGTATCGGTCCTTTTGTTGCTGTTTCAACACTTTGACGGAAAAGTGGTAAAGTTCTTAAAAATGTGCTTTTCCCTGAACTGTTTGCTCCAACAATTATTGTGAGAGGTTTTAGTTTTATGTTTTCTATCTTCTTGAGGCTTCTTAGGTTTGAAATAGAAATAGATTTTAGTTTCATGGGCTAACTAGTTGGAAGCTTGATTTAATATCGTGCAATAAGGATATAGCATAACCTTTATGTGGTGTTTGAAAAATGTCGGCAAGTTTAAATAGTAGGAGTAACGACTCTTTGTTAATTGATGGCTGGAAGAGAACATGTATAGTGTGGATAAATTTATTCATCAGAAATAACAAAGGGAAGTTGATCTTTTCCTCCGAAAACCATCAACACCCCATCGTTTTAACGCCGCGTTAATCAAACCCTTCTCGCGCGTAGAGAAGTAGAGAATATTGGGAGAATAGGACAGGGATGCGGAGTATTGGTGAACAGTGTTATTGCTCTTAGGAAAGGGTAGAGAATGCTGAAGATTATAAGTCCTGTTTCCTAACTGTTTGCCTGCAAAAGGATATAAAAAATCCCTGACCATTTACGGTTCAGGGTTCTTAAGGTTAATCGGATGGGAGAGAAATCGCTCCGATATTTAAAATGGCTGCCCAAGTCGTTCCGTGAATACGAACCATGCTGAGAATTTGTCGAATTTTGAAGGTGATCAAAATTGCACAGGACTCAGGGCTTTTTTTAGTTAACAGCTTTGGATTTTAGTTCTTCATACTTGTCGTGAGATCGAATTTTGGGATCGAATCAGGAGGATTTTCTCTATGATAGTAATTCAAGAGCCCTCCGAGCCGTTCACTTTTTACGATCAGTGCATCTTCTACTAGTGTTGGTGCGGGTTTGGGAAGAGGCACGTTGTTATCCAAACCCTGGTGAGTTCGCTCAAAATGATAGTGCTGAACATACTCTGTAACAGCTTTTCTGAGGGAGTTTTCACCGAAAAAGATTCGGTGATTGATGCATTCTCGTTTGATCGATGCGACGAAGCTTTCTGCATAACCATTTCTGCTGGGGACATCCAACTCTAGTTTGAATGACATGAATCCCAGCGTTGTTTAAAATCTCTCTGAATGGGTGCGTGTATAAAGGATCGTGATCCATCACGATGTATTTACAACCTTTGAGGAAACCATCAGTTAGGTTTCGTGCAACCTTGCACATTACCTGTCCGTTTAGCTGACAGCCAATATGGGCAATCTTAACTTCCCTAGTATCCAAGCGAATCACAAAGAATGTATGGCAACGAACTAAGCCACTCATGGTCCAAACTTCTGTGGTGAAAAAGTCTGCCGCTGCAGTCACTGCCATATGTGAGCGTATAAATGTTCTCCAGCTGCTTTTCCGGTCTGGCAATATTTTCATATTCCTGAAGGAGTTTCCAACCGATGGATTTTCCATATTTATCCAACTGTTCCTTCAGAATCCGATTCTCTTTCAAGTAATCTATTATACTTTGCTGTTTTTGGTTCATCCAACCCGAAACCATGGATAAAAATATCAGTGTTTGAGTGTTAATGCTTGAATGAAAATAAGAAATAGATATTAACAATAATTGTTAAGTATTTAGTTTTCTAAGGAGTTGGTAGACAGATTTTATTCAATTATAAAATAATAACAGAAGGATTAAACACAATGAGTACAGTTAATATCTTTGCATCATCTGATGTTCGTGGGATTTTGGCACACAAAAAAACGCCTTCAAGTAAAACGGTTCAAGAATTGATTGTAGAACACTATAGTTTTGATCCCATGGTTGTGGGCATTATTACTGAGAGTGAACAAATAAACCAGCTTGTTAGCAACGCAGCCAATCCTCTGCGTTTTGGTTGGACTGATTATCATCAAATTCCAGACTATGTTCGCCTGATTTCATCGAAAAGCAGCTCTGAAGGCTACAAAATTTCTAATGAGGACATTAAAAATGGAAGGGTAACAAGTACTTATGAGTTACAAGTTAGTGCGAATGAAGGCGATAGGTTGATATGGTGGGGGCATACTATTGATCCTTTAAACCAAACTCAGTGTATCGTTTCAAATATAAGTCGTATCAGAGATAAAGCTGGTTCTCACATCACGGTTCCTGAAATTGATAATAGTAATGTAAGTTTTTATTTTGCCAGTAGAGGTGCAGGAATTAAGCCTAGTGATGGTATCCGAGTGGAAACGAATAGTACATATACTACTGAACTGACTATTCCATCAGGTTGGGGCAACAAAGTTATTTCTTATGACATAGAAATACTGTTGCTTTCTTCTCCCTGCAATACATCTAGTGGATTGCTGTCTTATCCTATTGCAAAGTTAGTTGTAGATCCAACTATAAACCTGAAGTGAGTTGTCTTTTTTCACTCAAAGGGTTCGGTTATGTACCGAACCTTTTTTTATTCTCACAATGCTTGCATGTTCCTAGAGTGGCTTCCAGTCGATGGTTTTGCTACGTTTATCTAAACTTCGTCTTTGTCTGTCATTTAACCTCAACTTCTTTGCGTATTTATCCAACCTGAAATCATATACAAAATATTAGTAATTGAGTATTTATATTTTTAAGTGTTTTTAGATTAATATCTTATGGTTGTTGGAGTGAGACGAAATTTATTTATTGATAATAAAGGATGTTCATTGACTTGCTATATTAAGAATGTATTTTCATTCTTATCTTTTCGTTTAGGTCATCAAATTTTAAATCATCCGACTAATGCATGGAATATTGTCTTTAAGTCAGCAAAGAATTATCCCATCTGAGGGTAATAACATCGAATTGTCTGGGACCATTGTTCAGAATAATTCAAAAACTCCTCCGTTTGTTGTTGTTAATTATACGATTATTCCAGGTAACAAACCAGTTGAGTTTAAAAATTGGGCTGGTTTCTGGAGGGATAATGGAGGGAATTTCTGGGAGTCTGAACCCATTGCATGGGCGCAAGCTGAAAGTGAAACCAGTAGGCAGATTTTAATACCGTTAGAACGTGTCGATTACGGGATCTATTATGTTGGTTATTATACTAATGCCAGAGACAAGGTTCTTTGCGGAGCCCCGAGCGCTACCTTGTCTTTTCCAGGAGTTACGGTTGGGAAAGATCCTTTTTCCTGCTCAATTGTGCCGCTTGGATATGATGGGGAGGTTTTGTCATTCAAGTATCAGACTCCTGTGGGGAATAATCCAAAGCAGAATTATAATCGTGTTGTCCTTTGGGAAGGTGATCAAGTGACATGGGATTGTCTCTGGCAAAGGAAGATGGATATACCTTTAGAAATGTCTGTGGGGTCTATCAAATGGCCTGTGTCTCTTGATTCGGGAGCGACTTACACTCTTGCTTATATGAATGGCGATGGTTGTCAGAATATTGCTGCAAGTTGTGTTTTCAAACTCTCTTCCTAGCCATTCATTCATGTTTATAGAAGGACCTTAGATCCTTCTATATCGATAAAAACATAATCTAAACCAACCAAAAATGGATACCGAAGTTACAAAAACGTTACTCACAGTCAATCAAACGCTTGCAACAGTGTTACAAACCTCTCTTAGCGGTAGCTATATCGCTATGGAAGACGGTACTGGTCAGTTCAGTATCACATATTCTACACCACCTGCGAACAATCCTAGTAATGCTGCCAATGAAGGGATTAAGCAGACCTTATGTTTATGGGAGGTGGAAAGTGTACAAACTATATACTCAAAAGAATGCATTAAGTGTAACTGTATTATGGATAGTAATAACTCAGGTTCGTCAACGTTCATGAATCAAACCAGATTAATGAATAAGACGTATGTTGTTGGTTATTGCTATGGAGAACCAAATGGCCTAAATAATGTTAATCCAATAGGGGCTGTTTTAGTATTTTCACCAGGTGAAAATACTGGCGTCGCGATTACCCCGACTCTAAACACTCCTATTATTATAGGTGGTTCTTCTGTTTATTGTAGTTTCTCTACTCCTGAAGGAAATAAACCGAATATTTACAGGAATTGGTATGGGTTAGCACTCGGTTCCAGTATTACCAATGATGGGAGGCAGAAATGGATTGCCAAGAGGTATTGTGACGAAAGTATGACGAATAATAAAGCAACGGCCTATTTTGATAATGTACCTCTTAGCCTCGGTCAAACTTACTGTTTTGCTTTCGGATACAATCCAGGTAGAGATATAGGGAACCCAAGTGTGGGAATGTACCACGTTTTTACTGCTGAGTCTGCTACGTAAATGTCGCTTTAGTCTGTAAAGACACTCTCCGAGGATGCCTATTAAAAGGTATCCTCGTTTAATTTTTCTCTCTGTAAATACTCAATTATTTCCTGATTTATAGTAAATCTATAGATTTAAGGGAAATACTTAAAATCCTATAGAGTTTAAGGAACTAAGAATCATTATACTATGAATCCGATTAATTCTTCTGAAATGATGATCAAGCAAATGGCTCTTACGGCCTATGCTAAAGAAAATGATATTGTTGCTGAGTATACTTGTCTTTCTGGTAACCAACCATTAACTAACGGTAATTGGATTGGGATCTGGGAAGGGGAACAAATACTTTGGGATACGACTCCTATTGCATTTGTGAAAATCAAGAATAATAACGCAATAAATTCAGTTCCTCTCTTTGGCAAAAGAGCCCCCAATATGAATTATATCATAGGCTATGGGACGAGTTGTTTGTTACATGGGAATAAAGCTTCTACGGAAGAGGAAAAAACTGAGGCAAAAAAAGCGGAACCTGCTCGAAAAAAAATCAGTGGTCGGAAGCCTATTCCAAAAATGAATGGAACTATTGGAGCTACGGTTCAAGTAAATGTGGATGGGAGTTGTGAAGAACCTTTCTTGACAAAAATAAATGCCATCGCAGTAGGAAATAATATGTTGCTGCTGGATTACGAAACTCCAGTGGGTAATATCCCCTCTCAGAATTTGAATTGGGTAGGAATCTGGCCAGGTTACACCGTATCATTTAATGGTGAAAATTGTCTTTATAGGGAAGATGTCCAGAGTGAGTTCAGTTCTGGCCAAATTTGTATCAGTGGCTTTTCTTTTACTATAGATACGACTTACACTGTGGCTTATGCGGTGGGGCCATCTGATTGCGATATCATAACAACAGTGACTTTCACTACAATGGGTTACGGTAGTTAAGTATGGTTAATCTGAGTTCACAGGTATTAAGGCAGATCCAGTTACATGGAGAGATTATTGGTCCGAATATACTTGTTGCCGAGTATCAATTACTTTCGGCAAATGTTGTTTCTGAAGTAGAGGGTACCCTTGTGCTTTGGGGGGCGGCTGAGCCATTATGGTTGGATGAACCGTTAAAATGTTACCCGTTGGTAGATCGTCTCATCTATGGTGAATGCCTTTTAAATGGGATTAAACTATCTGAGACGCATTATACTGTGGGTTTAAAAGTCGGTAAGGTTCCACAGGCAATAGGATCGATTCTTTCTTTTTGTCCTGGAAATTCTCAAGGTCAAAACACTTCCATTAACCTTCAACTACAAGAATTTGGGGTAGATTCTTTGATAGTAACAGTTTCGGGATTGCTTGGAAATATCCCTCGACGATATCAAAATTGGCTGGGTTTATGGGAAGGAGATCCACCTCTTTATAAAAAGGAGGGATGTATCTGTAGAGTTGCTGTAAACTCCCTTCAATCAACCTTTACTCAGCAACTTAGAGGTATTCCATTAAAATTTAACTCACTGTATACGATTGCTTATGGAGTTGGACCAAATTGGGAAAATGTAGCGGCTACTCTAACTTTTAAAACGGAACCTTATTGATATGAAACTCCATACAACTGATTTAAAGGCGTCAATAATCAATGCAGAAAACATCGAGCTGAGCTATAGTACATTGCCTGGGAATTGTCCCAAAAGTTATGGTAATTGGATTGGTTTATGGCAGGGGAGTGTTATTCCATATGGTCGGAACCCGTTGTGGCATAGCTTATTAGGAAGTGACGATTCTGCCGGTTGTCACATCCTAGGTGGTCTTCAGCTACAGCGAACTCCTTATATTTTGGGCTATGCACATAGTGTATCTCTAAGCAGTATTAGTTCTACTGTTCAGTTTATCCCTAGTCAAACTGGTGAGGGAACTTTAGGAATTCTATTTCCAACTACCATCTCACTTGTCGCATACAATGCGCAAGGAATTGTGATTAGTTATTCAACACCTTCAGGCAATATACCCGTTGAAAATGGTGATTGGATTGGTTTATGTGCAGGATCTCAGGCTTCTTTTTCATCCGAAAATCTTATTCGTAAAGTGGATGTTACTCAGAGGAGCAACTGTTCCTCTCAAGCATTGACGGGTATTTCTCTCGCCTACAAGTCAACATATACAATTGTATATGGCTGTTCAAGGGAAGAAACTGCGATTGCCGCATCTTTAACATTCGAGACGGGGGAAATTCTGAGCTGATGTCTTGTAACACCTCAATTGTGGAATCTCATAGCGAAATAGTTAAGTATTTCGCTGAAATCATGCTTCGTATAGATAATCGGTTAAATCATATTCTACAGGAAAAAAAGTTGCTCGAAGGTGAACAGGACTGGGGAGGTTTGTACATCTCAGAAACAGAAATTCAAAAACTGCTTGACTCTTCTCTCATGAATCAGGGCGACGAATGCATGGAAAGATGCTGGTTTGAGTGTAAACTTCCCTTGCATTATCGTTTTGACCGTATGGTTGGATTGTGCCAATTGAATTGGCTCGATCAATGGATTCTCTATGTTGTTATGGCTCCTCTTTTAGATGCCAAGTATAACCGTATTTATGGTTATCTTCACGATAACATGGGGCGTTCACTTGCCTCTCTTTACATCCTTTATCTACTCTTAGCTGAGAATTTTAAAGATCGTGTCTCTATACTTGAACGCTTATCGGAGGATGCTCCTCTAATCCGCTATGGATTAATTGAATCGGTAGGCTTGGATCATGGGCAAGAAGCTTTAAAAATTTCGCCTGTTATTTTAGATTTTCTTCTAGGTAAGGAACCTGTGGAAATATTTGGTTTCCCTATTTTGTATTTTCAGAGAGCAGATGATGTTAATCCAGTCAGTGAAGAACCGACTGTTGTTTGTCAGGATACAATTGTATATTTGTTGGGGGATCAGAGTGTTGATGTGCAGCATCAATATGCGTGCCAATTGAGCCATGAATGGGCGAGAAGTTTGATTGAAGTAGATGCCGAAGAACTAAGAAAACAGAACTTGTCAGAAGGTTCTTCACGTTTTGAAAGTGTTTGCATTTGTGCTGCTTTATATGGATTTGTTATCTGTTTGAAGAACCTTGAACTTTTATTAAGTGACAACGTTTGGAATGCAGTTATTAGGCGTCTTTTTAAGAGAAGTTTGTTTTCTATTCAATGGATTTTGATGGGACACAAACTGATGGATTATTATGGTCAGTTGAGTTTTTGCTTTCCGCAGAAACGCTTGCTTGAACTGAGATTACCAACCCTTGATTATGAAGCACGTAAAGATTTATGGATGAAGCTTCTTCCAGATGCTTTATGCTCACATGCTTCTCTATTGGCAGAACGCTTTGAATTGGATAGAAATACTATTCATAAGGCAGTTTGTATTGCCATGGAAAATGTTCATTCTGGAGAAATTAATCTCGATGATATTTTAAACGGAGTTCATCGCTGCCTAGGACGATTGCCAAATAACAGACTTCAAAGGGTACAAACCTTATTTGATTGGTCTGATTTAATACTTCCTGAAAAATGCCTTCAGCATCTACATCAGGTTGAGGTTCATATTCGCTATCTGGAAAGAGTACGTAGAGAATGGAATTTTTCACATCGTGTTCCTACAAAGGGAATATCAGTTATGTTTTGTGGTGATTCCGGGGTTGGTAAGACTATGTCTGCTGCTATTCTTGCCAAATCTTTGAAGATTGACTTGTACAGGGTGGATGTTTCTCAGGTTATTAGTAAATATATCGGAGAGACTGAGAAGCATATTTCGGAAATATTTGATATTGCTGAAGCTACGGGAGCTGCTCTGTTTTTTGATGAAGCTGATGCGCTTTTGGGGCGACGAACAGAGGTGGGGGATTCTCACGACCGTTATGCGAATTTAGAGACTAGTTTTCTTCTGCAGAAGATGGAGTATTTTGGAGGCTTAACCATTTTGGCCACAAATTTACGACAAAATATTGATACAGCTTTTTTACGTCGTATTCACTCTATTGTTGAATTTCCTTTTCCATCGCCTAAAGAGCGTCGTAGGATGTGGGAAAGTATGTTCCCCAAAGGAACTCCGTTGGGAGATGACATCGATTTCGATTGGCTTGCTAAGAACGTGGTCCTTTCTGGAGGTCACTTGCATCATGTAACCTTGGAAGCGGCTGTTCAGGCTATGGCTGAGAGTGAGCCAGTGTGTTTGCGTCATATAGAATATGCCGTTTTACGAGAATATGAGAAGCTACAAAAGACTTCTGTTACAATCGATTGGGCAGCAAAGAAACTCAACGGTTATAACAGGACATCAAAGGAGCTTTCCCTGAGAAACGATGTCTTGCCTGTGAAAGGAGATACTTAGTGAATCACAATATTTCTTCTACGGCTATTGTTAATGTCTCCGAAGCTCTGAAACAGAAACTTGTTGAAGGTGGTATCCTTAGCGAAGACAAAATCCGGTTCAATGCTCCAGATGATCGTCCTGATTTAACAGAACCCTATCTATTAGTATATTTGTATTCAGTATCGGAAGATCCATCGTTGCGTAATTATGAGAACCCTATTCGCTACGTTACTCCTGATGGGAATGTGAGTTCTTATGTTGATGTCGATACTCCACCTACGGTTGTGGACTTACACTACTTGTTTATTCCTTATGGTCCAGATCCTAACTTTGAAATGATAATCATTGGTGGAATAAAACGTATTTTTAGAAATCAACCGATTATACAACCTAAGTATTTACCAGCTCAAATGAATGGGACTCAGATTCGTGCTGTTTCCGATAACCCGGATATGGATTATATTTACCGACTTTGGAGTCTTTTTCCTTCTACCTCCTATAAGCTTTCACTTATCTACACGATTACTCCAGTTATCCTTCATTCTGGTGAAGTCGTCCGGGAAGTTCGTAATACTCAAGTTAACGAGGTTTATTACCATCGTGAAATGGAGGATTCCGTATGAATCAGGTTCCAACAGAAAAAAACAGTCCAATGGAGCAAAGAATGATTTCGCTTTCAGCGGTGCTTGTTCTTATGGACGGGTTCTATAATGGTAAGAGAACTGTAATTGGTGATACAGAGGTTATCCTAAAAGAAGGAACAAACCCGCAAAAAAAATCGAATGAGTTGTATGCGGCAGTGAACTTGGCTGGTGGCTGTTACCACGTGACTATTCGCTCTCAGTACTATCTTCTAAAAAATACTACGATTGAGATTCCTACTTCTACTTCAAGTTCTATTGGTGAAACTTTAGTAAAAATACCTATAACTCTACAACCAAGTCCGATATATCCCTATCCAGAGAATACGACTCTAATTCGTGGATATGTTTTTGATGCTGTGACAGGCCTACCTATTGGAGGTGGAAAGGCTCTATTACTGTTTGGTAAGAAGGAGCATGAAAAAGCAGTAATCAATGGCTGGG
>Ga0207717_100161_pt1 | contig 10715 bp, 9 predicted proteins | sample TtanPargueraPR_2_FD_187745 | JGI IMG/M metagenome (GOLD analysis project Ga0207717, IMG submission 187745) | Aerobic enrichment media microbial communities from Bioluminiscent Bay, La Parguera, Puerto Rico - Tt and P2 (2) (SPAdes) | ecosystem: Environmental > Aquatic > Marine > Unclassified ...
AGTGTTCCTGGAGTTAACGAAGCCATCGTTGAAATCGTATGGGATCCACCTTGGACACAGGATATGATCAGCGAAGAAGGCAAGATGGAATTAGGCCTCATCTAATGTTCCACAAGAATTGTTCCACGCCGTAGAACATATCCGTGGAACATACTTAACCTACTGGTTGTAAACATTTCAAACCAACAAAAAAGCCGCTCAACAGAGCGGCTTTTTTTAAGCTTATAAAAGAAAAATTTACTCAATAACATAAGGTGGCAACTGAACTTCCACACGGTTCTTTTTGAAACCGATATATTGCGGCATTCCATATTCTGTTGGAACTTCAACTTCACCAAGGACAAGAGCTTTGGCATACTTATTGAAGTGGAAATTCAAACCGGAACCACTTTCGTTCACCCAGTTCTGATTGAATACTTTGCGGCCCGCAGAAGCCACTTCAGCCAAATCAGCCAAACCAGTTTCTGCTTCGTATTGATCGGAATCACCACGAACCAATGTAATCATTTTTCCGGTCGTTCCATTACATGCAGCCTCAACAGCACTAACACCTGTAAGGAAAGTTTCATCCACATCTGTTTCACTGCGCCAGTGAGCTGCTATACGAGGCAAATCGCTCATGCAGACACTTTTTACCGTAACTCCGGAAACATGTGTTTTTACCAGTTCTTCCAAGTATTCACCTGCACCCTTTTCAGATGTGCGACCATCCTTGGTTTCGAAATTCATGTAGTTACCATTTTCATCAACCAGGCTCTCACCAACTGCAATAATACAATAGCTTTCGGTTTTAAGCACTTCGGCAACGTTTTCGATGAACTTGTTAGCCTCAAAAGCTACATTGGGAAGAAATACCAACTGTGGTGCGGAGTTCGGTTCATTACGCTGTTTTGCTAAACTAGCAGCTGCAGGCAACCAAGCATCCTGTCCAGGAACCTCCAATATAATCACCTGATCATGGCGGGCAAAGCTTTGAGCATCACAAGCCAACTCACGAACGATCATGGACAAATACTTAGCCGTACTACCGTAGCCCGGAGTATGATCCGTCAAAGGCACACTATTATCAATGGCTTGTGGAACTCCAATTACTCGTGTCTTCATTCCAGCTTCAGCAACCGCCGCACTCACACGAGATGCCATTTCCATATCATCCACACCACCGCAAATGAAAAGGAATGCGATATCGTGCGCTTCCAAAACCTTCAATAGGCGATCTACATCCGCAGAACCCTTAAGACGGAAATCACTGCTTCCCAGAGCTGCCCCGGGACTAAAACGCAGACCGCGAATGGCCTGCTGAGATTCGTCTGCGAGGTCTATAATCTGCTCTTGCAGTAGACCGCGCATGCCGTTAAGAGCCCCATATATCTCTTCAATGCATTCATGATTGAGTGCTTCGGTGATGATACCGGCAAGAGCCGTGTTGGAGATCATAGTAGGTTCCCCGGATTGGAGAACGAGACAGTTGCCCATTATTTCTTCAGCCATTGTTAAAAAACGTTTATGCATAATGAATGTGCCACCAAGCTGACAAGAAGCAACTCATTTTAGAGAAGAACACTTCTTTTTACTTAGATGGAGCATAATCCTTAGCAAAACGAAATTGCTTTTCCATTTTTCCACCACAGTTTAGTGAAATGGGATTCTGGATAACAGCACTTAGCTTTCTCCTATGGGGGCTCATGCCTCCCTATTGGAAATTCTATAATGGATGTGATCCTTTGGAGCTCATTGCACACCGCATTTTCTGGGGGTTTATTACCATTTCTATTATCTTCTTCTTCCGAGGTGAAATACTCAATTTCCTAACAAATTTGAAAGATAAAAAATGTGTGCGTTTGCATGTTCTAAGCGCTGCTCTAATCTTGATTAATTGGCTCACATTTGTTTGGGCAGTTATCAACAACAGAATACTTGACACCAGTCTTGGATATTATCTGGTTCCGATGCTCAATGTCGCAATCGGAAGATTCATTCTTCATGAAGAATTACGCATGATGCGCAAATGGGCTATTTCACTTGCATTCATTGGAGTTGTAATCCTTTTTGTCATCGCAGGGAAAGTTCCAATACCCGCACTGATCCTTGCAGGAACATTTTCTATCTACGGACTCATTTCAAAGCACACAACTCTCGGCGCAATGCAAAGAATGGGAATGGAATGCCTTCTCCTTATGCCCCTAGCAATGGGTTATCTTTGTTGGATGGCTCTCCATAACAAGGGACTTCTTCTGGGTGAACATGGAAACTTCCTTCAATGGTTTACCCCGACAACAGGAATAATAACCATTACTCCTCTCATTCTCTTCACTTGGGGAGCTCAGAGAGTAGAGTTTTCCACTGTCGGCCTATTACAGTTTATCGGCCCCTCTCTCAGTTTTGTTTTTGCCGTTATCGTCTATAAGGAATCTTTCACCCCATCTATGGCAATTGCCTTCGCCTGTATCTGGACGGCATTAACTCTTTATTCCATAGATTTGCTGAAACATAGGAAAAAACTTATTTAGCCAACTCAGCTTGTGGAGGTATATATGCTTTTCGGGATTTACGAATATCCTCATGATGCTCTATGGCCCAATCGACAAGGGGACCCACATGCTCTAGCAAAGATTCTCCCTGGTGCAGAAGTCTATATTCTACTTTAGGAGGAACCGTTGGGTAAACTTTGCGAGAAACATAACCATCTGCCTCTAACTGACGTAGCGTTTTGGCCAACATGCGTTGAGAAATATCACCTATAGCACGTTTGAGCTCACTGAAACGAAGTGTTCCCTGTGTAAGAGTCATCAATGTAAGAAGACTCCACTTATCACCGATACAATCAAGCACATTTCTGACTGGGCAGTTTTCGGCATCACTGCTTCCCGGTTGAACTGCAATTAGGTTAAATTTCATAGTTACCTTACTGTTACTAAGTATCGAAAAAGGCCTCTCTTGTTCATTTAAACAACCAATGGTATTCTTTAGTAACTTAAGAAACATTAGTAACCGAATCAACTAATATAACTCAAAACTAAAGACATGATAGCAATAACAGGAGCCACAGGGAAACTGGGACGTCTTACAATCAAGCATCTCCTAACCAGAGTAGACGCAGAAAACATCGTCGCTATTGCCAGAGATATTCAAAAAACAGGAGATCTCTCAGAAAAAGGAGTGCATGTTCGCATTGCGGATTATTCCAATAGAGCAACTTTTGCTTCCGCGCTGGCAAACATTGATACCTTACTGCTCATTTCCTCCAGTGAAATCGGCAAGAGGGAAGCTCAACACATAAATGTTGTTGATGCAGCCAAAACAGCCGGAGTTAAGAGAATCGTCTACACAAGCATTCTTCATGCAGACACCAATCCTATCAGTTTAGCAACGGAACACCTAGCTACCGAAAACTACATTAAGCAGTCTGGAATTCCTTACATCATCCTACGTAATGGCTGGTATACAGAAAATTACACAGATTCCATTTCTACAGCATTGGCGAACGGCGCTCTCATCGGTTCCGCAAAAGATGGAAAAATATCCTCAGCAAACAGGGAAAACTATGCTGAAGCTGCCGTGGCTGTACTAACAGAAAAAACCGAAACCAACAAAACCTATGAATTGGCGGGAGACAATGCTTATACCTTAACCGAATTATCAGCTGAAATATCCAAGCAAACAGGGAAAAACATCACTTATAATGATCTGACGGAAGACGAATATGCCTCCATTCTGGAAACCGCGGCCAAACTACCTAAAGAGTTTGCCCAGGCGATAGCTGCTTGGGATGCAAATGCCTCTCAAAATGCACTCTTCGGAACTGAAAAAGATCTGAGCGATTTAATTGGTCATCCAACTTCATCACTTACAGCCTCTGTAAGTGCGGCACTTTAAATAAGCCTCAAAACAAAAAAAGGAGCTACCTAAGTAGCTCCTTTTTGCTAAATTACTTTCTCACTTTAGAGAATATCTCCTGGTGTATAAGCAGCACCACCAGGATAACGGTTGCACAGGAGATTCACTTTGTTATGACAGTTTTTTATTAACCAAAAGAACATCACTTCCATAGTCTGCTAAAACTTCAAAATCTGGAAGCAACTCCAAGATCTGATCTAAATTTAACTGACCTTCATACATTTCATTGTTATAATATTCTGTATAAAAAAACCTAGTTCTTGATAGTGTCTCTCTAGCTCCTTCAATCAATAAACCTTCTGCTCCCTGAACATCTGCCCAGATTAAATCAATTAGTCCATTGCATATTTTAGAAGACCACGTATCCAGCTTGTAACAATCAACCACAGTTTTTTTATCGAAGGTGCACCATGGAGCCTGCTCTAAATGTTCTTTGGGTTTACACAAGGAACCCGATAAGTCCCAATCATCAATGCCCAAGTCATTCTTTGGGTTTTTACCTCCACTAGCATAGAATTCTTGTGAACCATCAAAATTACTTATTGCACACTGAAAAACACGGCACTGTTTTGCAAAACTAGTAATATTATTTAAGCGCATTGAAAAGCGTTCCAATGCACGTTTATCAGGTTCGAAACTATAAATCTTTGCCTTAGGAAATAAACGGTGAAACATAAAAGAACTTGCTCCATCATTAGCTCCAACATCTAGTATAATAGGATTTTTCTTACCTAGAATCCCATGCCACATAGGTTTTGGATAAGCTTTAAATTTCAAACGTTGACGAAAGTGATCTGTTCCCTCTGAAACTAAAATATCTAATCTTTTCCTGAAATTTTCTAGACTCTCTTGAGCTGGATGATTCTTAGTTCTTTCCATAGCCCAAATTAAGGAATCATAGCATTTCTGATACCTATGATAATACTCCTCAGGAGTTATCTTTAAAATGAAATCCCATAAATCAGAAATATCCTTATAGTCCGCAATATCTATAAAGCTCTTCTCTGGAAAATCTTTATATACACTATGTCCAGAACCTGCATAGTAGATGGGCAAACAACCAGCTGCAACCGAATCCCAAATTTTCTCTGTAACATAACCAGTAACAACAGTATTACCTGGACAAAAATTAAAGTAATAATCTTTTATTATGTTGTTTTTTGTTAGATTAAAATCTTTTCTTGATTCTCCTTTTGCAATATTCCCGGGCCAGCCGCAACCATATATATCAACAAGCCCTTTCATATAACCATCTAAAGCCCAACGACATCTCTCATTATTAAGACTAAAATAACTGTCATTAATATGGTAAGAAAACTTCTTCTCAGAACGATAAGTCATTAATGCAACAACTTTCCTATTGCTACCATCAAAACATGGCTTACTTTTTAGGCTAGCGTCAACATCACTAAGCTTTGCTTCACAAAGGAAGTAGTTATTTGTGAATACATCGCCAGTTGTAATATTCATAACATGAACTGGGATAATTTGACCCAAATTTTCTGGCATCAAATACGTTCTAGATCTAAACGAGGCTGTTCCTTCCATTGCAGTCCAAATTGGTTCACAATTCCAAATCATATACCTCTTCATTTTTCCATACACATTCATTAAAGGAAGTATATCATTTACCCATGCACCTAGGATAACATCTGCTTCTTCAGAGGAAGAAACAACTTCAACCCCATAATCCATTAATGTTTCAGAGCTAAATGACTTTGTAATGCCCCTAGACTCTTTAGATTCAAAAATCTTAATTGTATTCATGGCTATATACTAATATTTTTTTATTAAAAAATAGAATTACCATTGTCTCAATAAAAAAAAGGAGCTACCTAAGTAGCTCCTTTTTGCTAAATTACTTTCTCACTTTAGAGAATATCTCCTGGTGTATAAGCAGCACCGTCAGGATAACGGTTGCACAAGAGATTCACTTCACTCACGAAGTCCTGTATCTGCCCCTTGGCGTTACCAATTAGGCGAGCACCTTCGTCCACGATTTGAGCAATCTTTTCATGGCTTAAGCCAAGGCGACCATCCTTTGCCAAACGATCAACCAAATCGTTTTCAGCAATGGTTCCAGCACGCAGATCATTCACGGTTGCCACAGCATTTTCTTTAATGGCTTCGTGAGCTGCTTCACGCCCTGCCCCAGCCTTTACGGCTTCCATAAGGATTGTAGTAGTGGCGAGGAATGGGAAATACTTGCGGTTTTCTGTTCCGATAACAGCAGGATATACATCCATTTGCTTAAGAACTGTGAGGAAAGTTTCCATCAGACCATCTATAGCAAAGAAAGTATCAGGCAGCATAATGCGGCGAACCACGGAGCAAGCCACATCCCCTTCGTTCCACTGGTCCCCCGCCAAATTGGCCGCCATCGCAGCATAACCGGAAAGAACTGTCTTAAAACCAGTGATGCGTTCGCAGCTACGGGCATTCATCTTGTGCGGCATCGCAGATGAGCCAACCTGCCCTTTGGCAAAACCTTCGCTGGCAAGCTCTAAACCGGACATCAGACGCAAAGTCTTGGCAAAATTGGTAGGGCCACAGGCAATCTGGGTCATAGCGCCAACAACTTCATAGTCTAAACTGCGAGGATAGATCTGACCAACTTGCTTAAAGCTGTTCCAAATATCAAGATAACTGAGAATCTTACGTTCCAGTGCAGATACCTTGTCCACATCACCTTCAAAAAGGGTCATCATATCAACCTGAGTCCCAACAGCACCCTTGATTCCACGAACAGGATATTTTGAAAGAATCCACTCCAGGTGTTCCAAGCTATGGAGCAACTCTTCACCAAACATACTAATGCGCTTGCCCATTGTAGTTGGTTGTGCTGCCACATTGTGGGTGCGGGCCGTGATCACCAAGTCTTCATATTTCTTGGCATGCTCAGACATCATCTTAAGAGCAGCAACACCCTTTTGCAGGATGAGCTTCATAGAACGATAAACCTGTAATTGCTCAACGTTTTCAGTCAAATCGCGACTGGTCATCCCCTTGTGAATATGCTCATGACCTGCCAATGCACAGAATTCCTCAATACGGGCCTTCACATCATGACGCGTTACACGTTCACGCGCATCAATGGATGCCAGATCAACTTGATTTTTAACCTTTTCATAAGCTTCAATAGCTTCTTCAGGAATAGGTAGGCCAAGGTCACGCTGTCCTTTCATGACCGCAATCCATAGATCGCGTTCCAAACGGATACGGCCTTCAGCAGACCAAATATCGCGCATGGCGGGAGAAGCATAACGATTTGCAATTACATTTGGGATGGATTCCATGAGTCTATTTATCTCGTACGTTAAATGGTATCTGTTATTAGACGCAGAAGCATATGGACTAAGCAGATTTGCAAAGTTGGCAACATCAAAGCGATAGAAGCCAGTATGAATCATAAATACGAAAAGGCATCCCGTATGGAAATTCAGTAGTTCTTATACTGAGTAAGGTTACCATTAAAACTGCTTATTCGTGTATAACTAAGTTGAGATACGCCCTATTTAGAATAGTTTTAATTATGAACAGAAAAAGAAATCCTCATAATCTCTACGATCTCCTCAACGCTGCCTATGGTGATAACTTGGCAGATTTACTTTTCCAAGTTTACGGACTTACCCCCGTTCCAATAAAAGCAGAAGAAGGTGATTCTCACAATTGGCACGTAGCTGCGTAGATTATCCCAGACAACGAATTGCTGTTTCACGCATAACAGCTTCTTGTTCAGAAGGGCGTCCTATAACGCTTTCAAAGGCACGAACAAACTCCATCTGGAAGTCAATTAACCGCTTCATATTCAAACGACGTGCAGTTTCTGCCAAACGTCCCAAGTACCAGGGGTTTTGCGTAAAAATATTGAACGAACCTTTATCCTGCGCATCTCCAAAAGCGTCTTTTTGTGCTGCGGCAGCACGCTCTAAATCCTGTTTACTGACTCGGGGACCAATATAACCTCCATCCATCAAAACACGTAACTGAAGCAACAAGCGGTTACGGTTCTGCAGAGCTGAAAGGAGTGCCCGAATATCATAACCGGAAAAAAAGTGACGGCGAATAGCAGCCAAGGTTTCCTTGAGATCCAAGCTATAAAATGCTTCGGCAGCTTCAAAAAAATCGCCTTCACCAAAGCTGGGAACCATTTCGTTCACCACTTTGATGCTAACTTGCCCCGCACCGCCGATATAGCTCTCTAATTTGTTCAATTCCTCAATAGCTAAACGGACATTTCCGTTAATCTTTGCCATAAGAAACTCCAATGCTCCACGCTCCATGACCAAGCCTAGTTTTTCAGCCTCTGCGTGAACCATTTGGATACCTGCGGATGTATCGTTTTTATCACCACCAACAAATCGAGTGTCACCAGTCTTTTCAAACCACTTAAACTCTTTCCTACGACGATCCACAGGAGATGCAGAAACAAGAACGCTCATATCCGAAGGATTTATGCGTTCCAATGATTCCTGTATGTAGGCCACCTGAGATTTAGTGCCTTCGGCTTTTCCCGTCTGCGAGTCAGCCAAAAAGGTAACATCTTTCAACCATACATATTTGTGATCGCCAAACATGGGCATGGTTTGCAATGCAGAAATAAAACGTTTGGTAACCTCCTCTACTTCCGCTACATTATTTGCCGAACCATCAATAATTTCCAAGGCAAAATCATCGGTCACTGATGCTGTCATCTTCGACCATTGCTCTGCTGCATTGCGAGAAACAATAAAATCATCCGATCCGCATATAAAAGTGAATAAAGCTGGCATACCAATATGCTGTCGCGTCCCTCTTTCAGGAGCAATACAAAATCCATCAGGAGATTCGAGAAAAAAGGAACTCTATTTTTACATAGCTAGATCTTCAAGAAGATCATGCATCTGGTATTTCAACAACTTACGGCGAACCCAGTCCATTGCCATAACCGCCGCCTTTTGGCGAACTGCAATACGTGTTCCTGGAATATGGATTTTATGGGACCAAACACCATATGGAGAACAATATCCCATATAGATAGTTCCGACTGGATTATCTTTATTGCCACCGGTTGGCCCGGCATATCCCGTAATGGACAAAGCATAATCGGACTCAAATCGCTCCTGCGCTGCTGTTGCCATTGCTACAGCACACTCAGGGCTAACAGCACCATGTTGGGTAATGATTGCATCGGGAACCCCCAGCAAAGTGGTTTTGACATCGTTATTATAACAAACCAAACCACCAAGAAATACCTTACTGACACCTGCTAAATCTGTAAAAGCACTGGAAATAAGACCTCCTGTACAACTCTCCGCAACAGAAAAGGTCTTTTCGCGGGAACGCAGGTATTTAAAAATCAATTCCCCGTGAGTTACATCACCATAACCGAGGAAATCCATATCCAAGGCATCACGACACTGCTCACCAATTTGCTCGATAGTCTGCCAAGGTAATAAACCTGTTGAACCTAAACGAATGTCCACAATCCCTTCGTGAACACAGTAAGCAACATTCAAGTCTTCCGCATGGGGGTTAAAAATCGGTTGGAGCATAGTTTCTAGCTGGCTCTCTCCGACTCCACAGGTACGAATCTGCAAATAGGCGTCATTGGTAAACGCGATATCTTTCGCTTCAAGGCGCGGCAACACGTAGTCGATAAACATCGGACGCATTTCATGTCCGGGACCAGGCATCATAATGAGGATTTTTCCATCCTTTTCCAACCACATTCCCGGAGCGGTTCCATTTGGATTTGGAAGAACTTCCGCACCTTCAAGCACATAGGCCTGCTTTAAATTATTCTCTGTTACGACGCGGTTATGTCTAGCAAAACGCTCACGAATAGCCTGTTCTACAGTTTCATCGTATACCAATTTGCAACCAAGGGCTTCTGCTACGGCCTCTCGCGTTACATCATCTACAGTCGGCCCCAAACCTCCTGTTGTAATCAAAACATCTACACGATTCCAAGTCTCCTGGACATAATGTTTGATGTCATCTGTGCTATCTCGAATTTCCTGATCTCGTTGAATGACAATCCCTTTCCGTGCCAATTCTTTACCGAGATAGGTAAGGTGAGAGTTGTCTCTTAGTCCAAGGAGAAGTTCATCTCCCAAACTAATCACTTCTAGACGCTTTTTGATGGGCATGGCTTAGACACGTTCGTTGCTAATTTCGCAACAGTTAATAGGAAAGGTAACACTGAAAAGACAAATATAGTTGATCTAATATTAATTGACAACCCCACTTTGAATTTTTGCGGTATTTAGTTATCGAAAGAAACGATTTTTTACTATTAAAACCAACAAAAAAGCAATCTTTAGAATATCACCCGAACAAGCATTTTACTTCAATGCGTATAACCATTCACTAAGTTGAAGATAATCTAAATAGCGTTGTATGGCTTTTTTATTTAAGCCTATACCCTTTAACGAAAAAAGACATATGTCCTGAATCAGCGCATCTTTGCGGCCTTCATAAGAACAAGAACCATTTTGTGGCAAAGTTGTCAGCACCACATGTGAAGCAATATGCTGAAAAAACCAACAAGCATTTGTACTATTGGGATATATGCTACTAATATCACCAACTTCATGTGAATGCTGTATACAGCGATCCATCAAATCAATAAATTCTCCAAAAACTTCTTGGTTTACCTGTTTGGCAAACCCTCCATCTTCCAGATAACTACGAAAAATAAAGCGATATACCATATCTCTTTTATTTCGTTTGTTTTTAGAGACAATAAGCATCCGGTTCAAAATATACCAAATAAGGTGGATTAATACTTCTGTAGATGGCTCTTCGGAGAGCACGTTTTCTTTGTCTTTAAAGAG
>Ga0207717_100162_pt1 | contig 10621 bp, 2 predicted proteins | sample TtanPargueraPR_2_FD_187745 | JGI IMG/M metagenome (GOLD analysis project Ga0207717, IMG submission 187745) | Aerobic enrichment media microbial communities from Bioluminiscent Bay, La Parguera, Puerto Rico - Tt and P2 (2) (SPAdes) | ecosystem: Environmental > Aquatic > Marine > Unclassified ...
ACGGATTGGTTTCGGCGTCCGCCTGGTAGCGAGCCGGACCGTTCAGCCACGTCGTGCGAAGGTTCGCATTGAATATGTAGAGATTCAGGTCGCGGCGGTCGACGTAGGTGACGATGCCGTCGACGTTGACGTCACCAGGCCAGACCACGCAGGGCACCTGTCCTTCGCCCACGATGAGCAGGGCCATGGGATACGGCATGAAGTCACGGTATGCGTTACAGCTGTTCTTCGTCCAGAAGTTCACCTCGATCTTGTACGTTCCGGGTTGCAGTGAACTCGGCAGCGTGATGTACTGTATGCCGTCGAGCGTGATGCCGTAGAGCTTCTGTGCGGTCAGCTGCGTTTGGTATGCCAGCTGCATTGAGGGAATCTGGTAGAAGCTCACCGTCATCGTGATGGTGGCGTCGAACTCAGGGAAGGCCACCGAGTAGTGCAGACCAATGGTTCCGGGAGCCTCGGCGTATGCCGCCTGCAGACCGTTGCCGTCCACGAAGTCGTAGTTGACGGTTCCCGGTGTGATGTAGCAGGCTTCGTCCGCGCCCATATAAGGCTGAATGCGGTCCTCGTGATCGATATCCAGTGTCACCTGTGTCAGCAGCGTGCCGAACAGATCGGTGTCGTCCTCCGAGGGACTGGTCAGGTGCAGGTCGCCGGTGTACATGTCTTTGAAGGACACCGACTTGGAGATGGAGTTGGCATCCATGCCCGAGGCCGCCTGCAGTGCACCGAGACTGTTGCGCGCGCCAGCCCAGTAGGCGAGATTCGCGCCGTTCGAATAGAACAGGTTGAAATCGGAATCGTTGACGTACCCGTTCGGATTCACATACCAGGCGTACCCGGCGCCGGTGTTGTAAAAGATGTTATTGTAGAAAGTGCTTCCCTGCGAATAATATGAGTACAGGCAGGTGGCGGCCGTATAGCTGCTGTTGATATGCCAGGTGTTGTGCGCGAACAGCGTGTTCTGCGCGCGGTAGGTGTAGGTTCCGTAATACGTCCGCGTCGCCGTGTTGAGTATGGAAATCATGTTGTTCGCGAACACCGAGTTACCGCTCTGGTAGTAGTTCTCATAGTAGAGATACACACCGTACGCATAGTTGCCGCCGTCGGACACGACGAGATTGCGCTCGATGGAGGAATTGTATCCGTAATAAAATGAAACAGGATAGCGATACACGTAGACATTGTTCGGGGCCTGGAAGATGCGGTTGTCATGAAAGCGGATCTGCCCCAGGTAGAGTGCGTACACGGGACGATAGTACTGGCCGGTGAATTCGCAGTTCTGCACGAGCACGTCGTCCTCGGTGGATGTGGTGCCGCCACCGTAGAGGTACATGCCGTATGCGCCCTCGCGGATGCCGCAGTCGATGAAGGACGTGCGGTGATTCCGTGTTCCGTAATCGGAATACACCACCGCGAGATACGTCGAGGTGGAATTGACATCCGGCGAAACCAGTTCGCAATTCTCAAAGGTGCAGTCCGTGGAACCGCTGCCGAAGTACACCGCGCGACCGTAGGAATTATTGGTTGCGGTGACCGTCATGTTCCTGAACGTCACCCACTTTGCACCGCCCATGCTGATGACATAGTTGGACTGGTAGGATGATGAACTGAACGTCAGATCGACATCGTTCTTGTTTCCCGTCTCAGACTGGAAGGTCACCGTATTGATATTGGATGTCCCGGGAATGTCCTCGAGTTCAACCTGCTCGTTATATGTCCCCGGCCGCACATTGAATACGACGGGTCCGCAGACGCCGTAGGTGTTGAGTTCCGTCACGGCAGCGGCGAAGGTCGAGAAATCAGGTGACGCGCCGCCGATGGTGAATGTGCCGCTCATCGCGGGCTGCACGGTGACGGCGAGGGAGTCGTTCGCGGTGAAGCTGTCATTCGTGTTGTTCGGGTTCGAGGTCCATGCCACGATGTTGACGGGCACGCCGGCAGCAAAGTTGTTCGTGCCAAGCGTCACGGTCGCGTCACCGAGCGAGGGCAGTGGAGTGGTCCAGCTGATCGGAGTCTGCGGAACGCCGTTCATCGACCAGTTGACGGTCACGCTGTTCAGCGTGTTTGTGCCGTAGTTGTAGAGCTGCACCTTGATGTCATGCGTTCCGGCGCAGAAATCCACCGGACTCAGCAGCTTTGCAATGCCGGCGTCATCCGGCAGCGCCGGCGACATGTCGATGCCGAAACTGTATCGGGATCCGTCAGCGCCGTAGCCACCCGTCGCAGAACAGGATGCTCCTCCGTAGATGCGGCGGTAGGGTGGTGTTGACGTGCCGGCATAGCGCACATAGATGCCGTTGGTATAGCCGTCCTGGCATATGTTCACGATCAGCGCCTGGTTCGGGTTGTAGGGGAATGGCGTCTGCAGCGTGATGCCGAACCAGTCGTTGGTGCTTCCGCCCGGAATGGTTGTGGACGTCGCATTATAGCACGTCGTCAGACCAGTGGTGAATGTCGTGGTGTACGGGAATGAAGCGCTGCTGGTCTGTCCCAGCTTGACGGTCAGATTCGTGAACGTGGAATTCCCTGTCGTATTTCCGCGCTTGAACCAGATCTTCGTGATGTTCCCCGAGTATGCCCCGGTGAACTCGTTCGCGAGATAATGATGCTGCGTATGCGGTGAAGTCGTTGTGGAGAACGGGAAGACGTTCGTGCCGGTCGCACCGTCGACGTAGTACTGCGGCAGGTTCTGCGCCTGTCCCGCAAATGAGAACAGCGCGAGAAACATGCATCCTGCGAGGATGCGGAAAAGAAGATGTCTGCGTGAATCGGGTAATGTTGGGAACATCCTGTACCTCATGTTTGCTGATGGGAAGTCGTGTATCTGAAGGAATGTATCGCGATGCAGACAGGACAGCCTGTACCGATGTCGCTGCGGAAAGCAGGGCACTCGCACGTGGATGTTGTCGCGTGGAATTGTTGACGCGGAAGGTGGGCGGACAGCAAGACACGGGATCGGAGATGCATTCTCTCTCGGCAGTTGCCGAGGCCGCATTCCTTCCCGGGATTTCCGGTCGATCTATGATAAACAGCCAGGTACTGCGGCCGTGTATCGTTTTCGGGGAGAATTGTGAATAATAGTAACGAAATATAACGCCGCGATCTGATTTATGTCAACATTAATCGCGCCATAAGTGCATTTTTTTCACAGTGTGAAGATGCGGTGACAATGCGGTGTTCGTGTGGGCGGAATATCGCGCAGGAAGGGAAGGAAGAAAAAACGCCCCCCGTTCCATCCGGAACGGGGGGCGTTCTCCATGAGGCAGACCATGAACAACGCTATTTGCTGAGCGCCATTTTAATGGTCTTCGAGAAAGTGAGACTGCTTTCGAGGCCGGTCATCGTTATCGTCGCGATATATGCTCCGCTGGCCAGCGAGGAAGCGTCGAATGTGACGGAATGCACTCCGCCTTCGAGGCGGCCGTTCTGCAGTTCGGCGACCTGACGTCCGACCGCGTCGGTGACCACGAGATGAACATGCGATGCTTCCGGTACGGCGAATCGGATGGTCGTCGCGGGATTGAACGGATTCGGGTAATTCTGGTCCATGTCGAAGCGGTCGGGGCCTGCGGCCTTATCCGATTTCGGCGATCCGGTGAACCAGGGCGTGACCTTGGTCCAGTTCATCTTCATGGCGATATAGTCAAGGTTGTTCACCGTCCCGTTGCCGTCGGTGTCCATGTAACAGCCTTCGGGTGTCGCCCACGGGGCAGATGCCTGCGGCTCCCATGCGAGATAGGTGTAGGGATTGCTTTCTGCATCCGCGCGATAACGTGCCGGACCGTTGAGCCATGTGCTGCGCATGTTGGCGTTGAACATGTAGGTGTTCAGCGCACGACGGTCGGTGTAATTGACAATGCCGTCGTTGTTCGCATCACCCGGCCAGACCACGCAGGGCTGCTGGCCTTCACCGACGATGAGCAGCGATGAAGGATACGGCATGTAATCACGATAGACCCCGCAGCTGTTCTTCGTGTTGAACACCACCTCAATGCGGTATGTCCCCTGTGAGAGCGATGCTGGGAGCGCGATGTACTGTGTTCCGCTGAGTGCCTGTCCGGTCAGTTTCTGTGCGGTGAACGAGGCCTCGTATTCGAGGCTGTTTTGCGTGATGCAGTAAAACTGCACCGTGAAGGTCACCGTGGCCGCGTCGTCAGGGAAACTGACGCCGTAGCGTACGCCGACCGTTCCGGGCGCGTTTGCGTACGCGATTTCCTGTCCGGCTCCATCGACGAATGCGTAGGTCAGGCTTCCCGGCGTGACATAGCAGGCTTCGTCGGCTCCCCGGTAAGGATTCACGCGCACATCGCTGTCGATGTCGTCGAAAACTTCTGCGAGCAGTGTGCCGAAGAGATTCGTGTCATCTTCAGAGTCGCCTGCAAGGTGGAGATCACCGCGACTGGCATCGGTGAACGTGACGGCGCGTGTGATGGTGTTCGCGTCCATGCCGCTTGCAGCCTGCCAGTCACCGAGCGTGCTCTGCGCACCGGACCAGTACGCGATGTTGCTGCCGAGTACGTGGAACAGGTTGAAGTCGGACTCCACGACGGCCGAAGTCGAACTCGTGTACATCGCATACCCGGCACCGTCGTTGTAGAGAATGTTGTTGTAATGCCGCTGATCCGTTCCGCCGGTAACGTATACGCATCGTCCGCTGCTCGAACCGCTGTTGATCATCACGGTGTTGTGGGCGACAAGGATGTCGTTGGCCGACGACAGATACAGTCCATAGGTCGTGGACGATCCATTGTCGAGAATCGTGACGAAATTGTTCACGATGCGGTTGCTGCTTCCCGCGGTGGTGCTGACGTACACCCCACGGCGTGTCCCGCCGCCGATGCTGAAGAAGGAATTCCGCTCAATGCTGATGTCTGTGTTGTAGCGTGTGTAGGCGAAGTATGCGCCGGAGTATGTCGAGATGTATTCGACGCTGTTGTCGTGGAAACGGAAGTTGGAGAGGTAGTATGCGTACAGGGGACGGTAGTACTGACCGGTGAACACGCAGTCAGCGACCAGCACATCTTCCTCAAGTGCACTCGAATCGTCACCGTAGAGGTAGATGCCGTAGCTTCCGTCACGAATTCCGCAGTCGCGGAACGTGACGCGATGGTTGAGCGATCCGGAGGGTGAATACACGACAGCGCGGTTCGACGATGTGTTCGTCGTCGTCACGCCGACCAGCTCGAGATTGAGAAAGCTGTCATCCGTGGAGTATCCGTCGATCACGATGACGCGTGCATAGCTCGCGTCCGTCGCATCGAGTGTCATATCCCTGAACGTGACATGGGAGGCGCCGTTCATAGAGAGGACGTAGTTGTCGCCGCTGCCTGCTGCGTCGTAGGTCAGCGTGACGTCAGCCTTGTTCCCGCTTTCGGATTGGAAGGTCACGGTATTCACGGGGGATGTTCCGGAGATCGCACCCATTTCAATCTGTTCAGAATACATGCCGGTGCGAACATTGAAGATCACGGGACCGCAGACGCCATACAGGGTGAGATCATTGACGGCGTCCGTGAACGTCGCATAGTCAGGATTCGTACCGCCGATGGTGAAGCTGCCCGCGATGGCTGACTGCACGGTGACAGTTGAGGTGTCGTTCGTGTTAATCGTGTCGGCGTTGCCGTTCGGCATTGTCGTCCATGCGGAAATGGTATAGGGCACGCCGGACTGGAAGCTCATTTTTCCGAGATTCACCTGTGTGGTGCGGGTGGACTGGTTGAGGGTGTCCAGCAGGCCGGTCCAGCTGAATGCAGGCTGGGTCGCGCCGTTGACAGACCAGTGTATGCTTGCGGAGGTCAGGGGATCCGTCCCCCAGTTGCGCAGCGTGACGATCACGTCCTGTTCCCCTGCGCAGAAGTTCGCTGGGGAATCGATCGAGGCGATGCCGGCATCATTCGGTCCGGTGATACCCTCATCATACGTGATCCTGCCGCTGAACTGCCGGGGGTAATTCCCGAAATTGAAATTGACCGTGCCGGTCGTGGGACTGGTCGTTCCGCTTCCTCCATAGCTCTGTGTGTTCACCTCCAGGTATGCATCCGAGAAAATGTACGGTGCTGTTCCCGAACGGTACCGGACACCGGGTGACGAACAGAAAATGGCGAAGCCCCATTTCTCGTTTGCGCCGATCAGAAAGTCGAGGTCAACCGGGATCTCCGTGTAGCCGGTGGTTGACGTCGATGTTATGACCGCCTGGCCGAGAAAGGTCCAACCCGTATTGTCGTTTGCCACGATGCCACCGGGTTTCGCCCAGATCTCCGCGGTCCCGGTGCCGGTATTGAAAGTGTTCCAGAATCGATGGAGACGCACGGACTGCAATGCCGTGACGTCGAACATGATCACGTCGTAGCCGTTATTGGCTGTCACTGTCGAGATTGAATATGCCCCCTGCGCAGACAGCGCCGAAGGGGAAAGTAGGATCAGTGTGGCAAGGATCAGCGCGGAGACAAAACGTCCCTGTCGCTCCCTGCCGGGTGCGGTAATGAATGGCATAGATACCTCAGGATTTGGGTGAGTTAATCTACGTGTATGTCAGAATGGCTCATGTGGTTTTGAAGACACCATGCACCCGGTGTTTCATGCGGAAAGCACGTGCAGCGTGCTCAAGTGGGGTGGTTTGGCTGAAACCGCAGTCTCCTCCATGTGATGAGACATACTGGACAAATACGTCCCGTGAGCGTGAAAAGGCCGGCGGTGCAACAAAGCGATGAACGAATGCCCTTGATATTATTGTTCAGGATCAGGGTGCGTGCTCGCCGGGTCAATGTTTACAGGGATACGGTGCCAGTGTGCCGATGTTTCACAGTTATAGGGCACAAATTTATCTCTATTTGCAGGTATGTATGCGCTAGGACACCGACTGTCAAGCCGGATGGTGGAGGATGAGTATGGGCGGGTGATTTCACGGAATGAGAAAGGCCCCTCCATCGGGAGGGGCCTTTCGGTATCGGGAAGACGGAGCGGCCGCTCGGGCCGCGTCGCCAGCTTACTTGCTCAGCGCCATCTTGATGGTCTTGGTGAAGGTCATGCCCGACTCGGTGCCGGTCATGGTCACCGTGGCGATGTACGTGCCGCTCGAAAGCTGTGCGCCGTCGAACTGCACATCATGCACACCCTGCTCAACCGTGCCGCTGACCAGCTCGGCGACCTGGCGACCCAGGGCGTCGGTCACCACCAGGCGCACATGCGACTGCTCGGGAACCGCGTAGCGGATCGTCGTGGCAGGATTGAACGGGTTCGGGTAGTTCTGGTCCATCGTGAAGCTCGCGGCCGCGGCCGACGCGTCGGACTTCGGTGCACCGACGTAGTACGGGGTGGTCTGCGCCCAGTTGAGCTTCATCGCGATGTAATCCATGTTGTTGACCGTGCCGTTGCCGTCGGTGTCCATGTAGCAGCCCTCGGGGGTCGCCCACGGGGCACCGGCCTGCGGCTTCCACTCGAGGTAGGTGAACGGATTGGTTTCGGCGTCCGCCTGGTAGCGGGCCGGACCGTTCAGCCACGTCGTGCGCAGGTTGGCGTTGAAGATGTACAGGTTCAGGTCACGGCGGTCGGTGTAGTTGACGATGTTGTCAACGTTGACGTCACCCGGCCAGACCACGCAGGGCACCTGGCCTTCGCCGACGACCAGCAGGGCCACCGGGTAGGGCATGTAGTCACGGTAGACGTCACAGCTGTTCTTCGTGTTGAAGATCACTTCGACCTTGTAGGCACCTGCCTGCAGCGTGGACGGCAGCGTGATGTAACTGATGCCGTTCAGAGGCACGCCGAAGCCCTTCGACGCCTGGAAGCTGGTCTGATAGGCCAGCGTGTTGGTCTGCACGTCGAAGAACTGCACGGTGAAGGTGACCGTCGAGGCATACTCGGGGAAGGTCACCGAGTACTGCACGCCGATCGTGCCCGGAGCTTCGGCATAGCCGGCGGGCAGGCCCGAGCCGTCGACGAAGCTGTAATTGAGCGAACCCGGTGCGACATAGCAGGCCTCGTCGGCGCCGCGGTACGGATTGACGCGCGTCTCGCCGTCGATATCGACACCGACGGAAGTGAGAAGCGTGCCGAACAGGTCGGTGTCGTCGTCAGAAGGACTGGCAAGGTGAAGGTCACCGGTGTAGGTGTCCTTGTACGTGACAGACTTGGAGATGGAGTTGGCGTCCATGCCCGAGGCGGCTTGCAGGGCGCCGATGTTGGCGCGGTTGCCGCCCCAGTAGGCGAGCGTGTTGCCGTTGGTGTAGAACAGGTTGTAGTCGGAGTCGCTCACGTAGCCGGTCGGATTCACGTACCAGGCCTGTCCCGCACCGTCGTGGTAGAAGATGTTGTTGTAGAACTCGCTGTTCTGTGCGTAATACGAGTAGACGGCCCGGCTGCTCGTGTACGAGCTGTTGAGATAGACCGTGTTGTGCGCGAAGAGCGTGTTCTGCGCACGGTAGGAATAGATGCCGTAGTAGGTGCGCGTCGTGTTGTTGATGATGGTCACCATGTTGTTGACGAAGCGCGAGCTGCCGGACTGGTAGTAGTTCTCATAGTAGAAATACACACCATAGGCATAGGCGCCGCCGTCGGAGAAGAACACGTTGCGCTCGATCTGCGAATTGTACCCGTAATAGAAGGAAGCCGGGTAGCGGTACGTGTAGGTATTCGTCGGTTCCTGGATAACGGTGTTGTCGAGGAACTTGATCTGGCCGAGGTAGTAGCTCATGACCGGACGGTAGTACTGTCCGGTGAACTCGCAGTTCTGCACCAGCACGTCGTCCTCGGTGCTTGTCGATCCGGCGCCGTACAGGTACATACCGTAGGAGCCTTCACGGATTCCGCAGTCGATGAAGCTGTTGCGGTGATCCTGGGTGCCGTAGTCGGAGTAGACGACGGCCATGTACGTAGAGGTGGAATTGGTGTTCGGCGAAACCAGTTCGCAGTTCTCAAACGTGTTGTCTGTCGCGGCACCGCCGTAGTAGAGAACGCGGCCATAGGAAGATCCAGTCGCGGTAATCGTCATGTCCTTGAAGCGATACCACTTTGCGCTGCCCATGCTGATAACATAATTGGCAGCCGTGCCGGTCGCACCGAAGGTCAGGTCCACGTCAGTGTTCACGCCAGTCTCGGACTGGAAGGTAATGGTATTCACCGCCGAGGCGCCGGCGACATCGTCGAGTTCAAGTTGCTCGTTGTAGGTACCGGGACGAACGTTGAAGACGACCGGTCCGCAGAGACCGAACGCCGTGAGATCGTTGACCGCATCGGCAAAGGTCGCGTAATCAGGCGTCGCGCCACCGATGGTGAACGTGCCTGAAATCGCCGCCTGCGTCACGACGCTTGCGCTGTCGTTGTTGTTGATTGTGTCCTGCACGCCGTTCGGCATCGTCGTCCATGCCGTGATGGTGTAGGGCACGCCGCTCTGGAAGTTCATGGTCGCGAGCGTCAGCTGCGTCTCACGGGTCGTCGCATTGAGCGTATCGAGCAGCCCGGTCCAGTTGTAGGCGGTCTGCGGGACGCCGTTCAGCGTCCAGTTGACTGTTGCAGAGGTGAGCTGATTGGTGCCGTAGTTGTGCAGCGTAACTTTGACGTCTTCCTGACCGGCGCAGAAATTCAGAGGAGAATCGATGGAGGCGATACCGGCGTCGTTCGGGCCGAGAATGCCTTCGTCGTATGTGACCCTGCCGTTGAACTGGCGGGGGTAGAAGGAGAACGCCGTAAGGCTGCTCATCCCCCAGGCCTCGGTGTCGAGGGACAGGTACGAATCTGAAAAGACGTACGGGGAAGTACCCGTGTTGTAGTTGACATTGCCGCTGGCCATGATGATGAAGCCGTATTTGTCGTTCGGGTTCATCAGAAGGTCCAGGTTGACGGGAATCTCGACGTAGGTAGCGGAACCGAGACCGGTCGCCGAACCAGTGCCGATCAGGTTCCATCCCGTGGTAATCGGGTTGCCGTTGACATCCTTCAGACCGTTGGCGTTTCCATACACCGAGACGGATTGGGAGCCTGAATACAATGTTGTCCAGAAACGGTAGAGACGGACGGACTTCTGTGCGGTGATTTCGAAGGAGATGCCCGCCTGTCCGTTCGTGCCGTTGAGGCCGGTGCTCAGCGACATCGAGCCCTGTGCCTGTGCGGCGGGCGGCGTTGCGCTGAAGACAAAAAGAAAGGCGAATGCGCAGAGGCTTATACCCCAAAGCAGCCGCCCTGTAGCGGTGTTGTGATTCATACTATACCTCATGGATGAGTAAGTGAATGGTAGAATCTGTTGTCACGTCGGCCACGGTGTGCCGCGCGATATTTTATTGCACAGTACCCTTACAGGCTATTGTGCACATGGCTTATGTGTCTCTCGAAAGATTCGTGGTGGAAGCAAACGGAGAGATGTCCCCAATAATAGTCTATGTGCGCAGAAAAAACAAATTTCGTGAAGATAATTCACAGTACCCTGTTGATTCAGTCTCAGGAAGGGAAATCCTTGGCCATGGAGCAGAAAATATGGCGGGCTGCACAGAATATTTGGAAAATATCACATCGGAAGCGGCACAAAAAAGAAAGGCCCCTCCGTTTGGAGGGGCCTTGCGGGATCGGCTCGATGGAACGGTCGTGCTTGACCGTGTCGCCAGCTTACTTGCTGAGCGCCATCTTGATC
>Ga0207717_100165_pt1 | contig 10522 bp, 8 predicted proteins | sample TtanPargueraPR_2_FD_187745 | JGI IMG/M metagenome (GOLD analysis project Ga0207717, IMG submission 187745) | Aerobic enrichment media microbial communities from Bioluminiscent Bay, La Parguera, Puerto Rico - Tt and P2 (2) (SPAdes) | ecosystem: Environmental > Aquatic > Marine > Unclassified ...
TGTGAACGGGAACATGCGGGAAAGCAGCAATACGGTCAGCGCGGTGACGACGATGATGACCAGTGCCTGCAGCAGATATTTCACCTGCAGGGACATCGGGGAACGCTGATTGTCGTGCTGTGCTGTCATGTCTCCTCGAGCGCTATTTCACGAGAGAAATTGTCTGCTGCATCCGCGCGCCGCCGGACTGCGCCACTGCGACGTATATGCCTGCCGGCAGCGCACTGGCATCCCAGCGAAGGACATGTGTCCCCGCATCGGCCGCACCGTCGAAAAGCGTTGCCACGACGCGTCCCTGCAAATCATGAATGCGGACGCACGCGTATCCGGTTGTACCGATGCCGACACGCAGCATGCCGCCGCCCGGTCGCATCGGCTGCGGGAATGCATCGAGCGTAAGTCGTGACACCGTGGCGGATGAAGCGACCTCCACGACGGGAGAGTATTCCACGCTGCCGTCAGTGTCCACCTGCCGGAGGCGATAGGAGAGCGCCATGCCGGTTTGAGCGTCGCTGTCCTTCCAGGAATAGCGCCTCTCCGCCGTGCTGTTTCCCGCCCCGGCGACGAAGCCAAGCGTCTGCCAGGTGCCGTTGCCGCGCCGCTGCACTTCGAAGCCGAAATTGCCCGTTTCCGTGGCGGTGACCCAGCGGAGCAGTACGGCGCCGTCCGCGCCGCGGGCGGCTGAGAAGGACTGCAATTCGACGGGCACACCGCCGTTGGTGGTGCGCAGCACCAGTCCGCCGTTGCCTACGGCCATGCCATTGTTCGCGTCGACAAAGAACACCGAGTGCAGCTCGGTGAGCACACCGCTGTGCTGCGTCGCCCAGGTCACGCCGCCGTCAGTGGTGCGGATGATGGTGCCGCGTTCCCCCACGGCCGTGCCGTTGCTGCCATCGGAGAAGGAGAGCCGGTGCAGGTCGAAGGTGGTGGGGGAGGTGACGGACGACCAGGTGAGCCCACCGTCCGTTGTATTCATGATGAGTCCCCCCGCGCCGACGGCCCAGCCGTCGTTCAGTGAGGTGAAGAACACATGGTTGAGATCCGCACTCACGCCGGAAGTGATGCTCGTCCACGCCGCACCGCCATTGGTGGTGCGCAGGATTTTACCGCTGTTGCCCACGATGATGCCGTTGAGCAGGTCGCGGAAAAATACGCCGTTGAGCCGGTCGTTGGTCGGCGCGAACTTCAGGCCGTAATTGGCTCCGGCGTTGTTGCTGAACAATATGACGCCGTTGTCGCCCACGATGGTGATGGTCGTTCCGTTGGTCGGATCATGCACGAAGATGTCGTTGAGATCTTCCGTCGTGCCGCTGGTATGGGTGTTCCACGTCACGCCCACGTTGCTCGAAGAGCGGATGATGCCGTTGTCGCCCACGACGGTGATGACCGGCAGGACCAGGCCGCTGACGAACACCTTGTTGAGGTTTTCCGTCGTGCTGGCGTTCGCGGTGCTCCACGTCGTGCCGCCGTTGGTTGTGCCGAGCACCAGGCCGTCGTCGCCGCAGGCAATGGTCATCGACGCGGAAGCGGAGAACACGCCGCGCAGCGTCTTGTTCGTGCCGCTGGTGAGCTGTGTCCACTGCGCGCCGGCGTGCGCGGGCAGGAGCGTGGCAAAGGCAAGCAGGGCGCAGGCCCGCAGTATCGAAACTCTCATGGGACTCCTCTATCAGACGTATGAATAACCCGTGCGGGGGTGAACAGGAGAAATATACTTCCCCGCGGGGAGAGAGTCCAATATTCGTACACCGTGCGCAGTGGCATTGAACACGGCAGCGGCAATGAGTATCTTTCATTCTTTCCAACGCAACACCCGGAGTGCATATGAAACGGCTTTCCCTTCTCGTTCCCGTCCTGCTTTTCCTCTCCTCCGTCTGCGCGGCGCAGACCGTGACCTTCGCTTCTGAAGATTATCCCGAAGGACTGACACGTCACATGAAAGAGAACATGCAGCTCGATGTGCTGATGACCGTGGGAGGACAGGGACAGACGGAGACCATGCCCATGGACAAGGAAAGCCGCAAGCAGTATGCGTTGACCATTCTCGAAAGCGCGGACGGTGTCATGCAGAAAGCCGCGGTGGAGCTCACCGAGGCCTATGAGAGCGAGACGCGGCCAATGCGCCAGCCGACGGAAACCGACCTCGACGTCGAAGGCAAGGTGTTCATTCTCGAACGCGGTGCCGAAGGTGACGACGGAAAAGCGCAGTGGGACGTGACGCTCGAAAGCGGCGATGCCGTCACCGCCGAAGAGCGCACGTACATTGAGACCCAAATCGTGGGCAAGCGTGAGCGCGGCCTTCGACGCCTGCTCGACGGAAAAACCATGTCCGTCGGTGACACACTGCATCTCGACGAGAGCGCGCTGGATCTCATGGGCAGCGCGGCGCTTCCGGGCGATCTCGAAATCCAAAACGCGAGCATCGTGCTCACCGGTGTGGGAGAAAAAGACATGGGAGAGACGGCGATGTTCGATATTGTCATTGTCTTCGTGGCGAACTCCGGCTTCATGGACATGACCATGAATCTCGCCGGCACCGCGGAAGTGTACACCGCGTCGCTCTGGCCGCTGTCCCTGAAGCTGAAGGGCGACCTGGATGGAAAGGGCAATCACGCGGGCATGAATATCGTCGGCGACGGTTTGTTCGACGCCGGTTTCGCGGCGACCTACGAAATGGACTGACGAAACACGGGCCGGGAGGGATGCGGAAGGAGCGGATATGACCGACACGGTCCCGACACGGTACTGGCATGTGCGCGACGACGGACGCGTGCAGTGCGACCTCTGTCCCCGTGCCTGCGCTATGGACGAAGGGCAGCGGGGACTGTGCTACGTGCGCAAAAACGAACACGGCGCTGTGGTGCTCACGACATACGGACGCTCCAGCGGCTTCTGCGTGGATCCGATCGAGAAAAAACCGCTCAGCCATTTTTATCCCGGCAGCGCGGTGCTGTCCTTCGGCACCGCGGGCTGCAATCTCACATGCCGCTTCTGCCAGAACTGGGACATCAGCCGCTCGCGTCAGATGTCGCGCCTGGCAGACCGCGCCGCACCCGCCGACATCGCCGCCATGGCCCGGCGCGAGGGCTGCCGCAGCGTAGCCTATACCTATAACGACCCCGTCATTTTTCACGAGTACGCCATCGACACCGCCGCTGCCTGTGCGGAGGAGGGCATACTCTCCGTCGCTGTCACCGCCGGGTACGTCTGCGACGCCCCGCGCCGCGAATTCTATCGCCACATGCACGCGGCCAACGTGGACCTGAAGGGATTTTCCGACGCGTTCTACCACCGTCTCTGCTCCGCCCGCCTCGATCCCGTGCTCGACACCCTGCGCTACATCGCGCGGGAAACCGGCGTCTGGCTGGAAATCACCACGCTGCTCATTCCCGGTGAAAACGACTCCGACGCCGAACTCGACGCGATGACGCAGTGGATCGCGGAGGAAGTCGGCGCGGATGTGCCCCTGCATTTCACGGCATTTCACCCGGACTGGAAAATGCGCGACACGGGCGCAACGCCCGTGGCCACGCTGCAGCGAGCCCGGCAGCACGGTCTGCGCAACGGACTGCGTTACGTGTACACTGGCAACGTGCATGACCCCGAAGGCGGCAGCACCCGCTGCCACCACTGCGGCGCATTGCTCATCGGACGCGACCGCTACACGCTCTCGCACTGGGGACTCGACGCGGCGGGACGCTGCGCCCGCTGCGGCACCGCCTGCGCGGGACGCTTCGACGCGCAGCCCGAAAGCCGAGGCGCACGGCGCCGGCCGCTGTAGCTCCCCCGTTTTTTCCCGTACTGGATTCTCCTATCTTCATTGTGAACAACACTACTGACGCGGAAACGCATGCGCATTCCCCGGCCTCCCCTGCACGTACAGATACTTCTCGGACTGATACTCGGCGCCGTGTTCGGCCTGATCTTCGCCGTCGATCAGCATCTCCTCATCCTGGAAACACAGAAGGACGGAGCAGCGCAGGAACTGATGGTGCAGGACTGGGACGAGATGACCCTGCGCAGCGGGGAGAGGGAATTCAGCTTCGGGCCGGGGGACCAGGCGGAAATCCTGCACATGTACCATCAGCTTCGGAAGAAGGCGGACAACGGGGTGAGTGTCACCGTGCGGACGGGCGACCGCGTGCGTGTCTACGAGGACGTGCGGTCCATGCGCAAGGAGTCGACCATTGCCACGGTGATCAAGCCGCTGGGCGACGTATTCATCCGCCTGCTGATGATGATCGCGATTCCGCTCGTTTTCGCGTCTCTGCTGGTGGGCGTCTCAAGTCTGCATGACGTCACCAAGATGGCGCGCATCGGCGGCAAAACCATCGCCTATTACCTGCTCACCACCGCGCTGGCCATCAGCATCGGACTGAGTTTCGGCAACATCATTCAGCCGGGAGCGCAGATGGACAGCGTGGCGCGTGACCGCCTGCTGGCCGCCTACCAGGAGGACGCTGCGACGAAAATCGAGCAGAACATCTCGGTGGACCTGCTCGACTACATCGTCAACCTCGTGCCGAAAAACGTCGTCCAGGCGCTGGCCGAGGCGGAAATGCTGCAGATCATCTTTTTCGCCCTGCTGCTGGGCATCACGCTGCTGTTCATCGAGCGGGAAAAAGCGCAGCGTGTCGTCGATTTCTTCGACGCCATCAGCGACGCCATGATCAAGATGGTGGACTTCGTGATGCTCATTGCGCCCTACGCGGTGTTCGCCCTCATCGCAGCCACCATCGCGGAGTTCGGTTTCGGCATACTGCAGACGCTGCTCTGGTATATCGTGGCCGTGGTCGGGGGACTGGCGGTGCAGACCTTCGTCGTGTACCCCATTCTGCTCAAGTCCTTCGCGCGCGACGTGCCACTCGGCCGTTTCCTGCGCGAACTGCGTCCCGCACAGCTCGTGGCCTTCACCACCAGCAGCTCGGCCGCCACGCTGCCGGTGACCATGGAGAGCTGCGAGAACGTCGGAGCCCCGAAATCCGTCACCAGTTTCGTCCTGCCCCTCGGCGCCACCATCAACATGGACGGCACCGCGCTCTACCAGGGCGTGGCCGCGGTGTTCATCGCGCAGGTCTTCGGCATGGATCTCACGCTGACCCAGCAGCTCACCGTGGTGCTGACCGCGACGCTCGCCTCCATCGGCACCGCGCCCGTTCCCGGCGTGGGCATCATCATGCTCATCATCGTGCTGCGCTCGGTGGGCGTGCCCGAGACCGGCATTGCGCTCATCCTCGGCGTCGACCGCATCCTCGACATGTGCCGCACCATCACCAACGTCACCTCCGACGCCACCGCCACCATGATCGTCTCCAGCACCGAGAACGTCTACCAACCCCGGTCGTAGTCGTATCTGGGGAGCACGAAGACACAAAGACACAAAGACACGAAGATACTTTTTCGTCTTCGTGTCTTTTGATTTACCCGGCTACATGAAGTCCCTTGGTGACTTCGTGTCTTCGTGTCTTTGTGATCACAAGATAAATACTAACTCATGGCCTGTTCGAGGCGCTGGGCGACGTCTTCCCAGTTGACGATGTTCATGAAGTTGTCCACGTAGTCGCCGCGCTTGTTCTGGTACGTGAGATAATACGCGTGCTCCCAGACGTCGATCACGAGCAGGGGAATGGCGCCCCACTGCGTGAGGTTCTGATGTTTCTCGGCCTGCAGCACCACGAGGCGGCGTCCGAGCGGTTCCCAGGCGAGTATGCCCCAGCCCGAGCCTTCCACCTTTTTCGCCGTGGCGGTGAACTGCTGGATGAAAGGCGCCACGCCGCCAAAATCCTTTTCCAGCTGGCGCTTGAGCAGTCCCGCGGGATTGCCGCTTTTGTCGGCGCTGATCATGTTCTGCCAGAACACGGTGTGCAGGATGTGTCCCGAACCGTGGAAGGCCGCCTTCTGCGCCAGGCGGTCTATCAGGTCGTAGTCCCCTGCTTCGCGCGCGGTCTTCATAGCCGCGAGCGCGCTGTTGAGCCCCTTCACGTAGCCATTGTGATGGATGTCGTGATGCAGGCGCATGGTCTGTGCGTCGATGTAGGGCTCGAGCGCGTCGTAGGCGTAGGGCAGCGGCGGCAGCACGTACTCGCCGGTGTCGTTCGTGGCGAGTGAGAACAGCGGTGCGCCGTTGCGCTCCAGCGGCGATGCGAATCCCGCGTATGGGGTGAGAAGGGACGCGCCCAGCGCTGCGGCGCCTGTTTTCATGAAATCTCTGCGGTTGGCGGACATGGCATCCTCTATCTATGTGAAAACTCGATTTTCCGTATGGAAAAAAAACGGGGTGCGCGGCGAAATCGTTCCGAGGCAGGTCGCGGAAACAGCCTCAGCTCCGCCCGTATTTGCGCACAGCGAATCCCGTTGTATGTTTGTAGTCTCTACTGTTGTGGAATGAAACTCTTGATTTCATGGAACTCCTCATCAACGCCCTCATCATCTTCGGTCTGCGCATCGGCGACGTTTCCCTCGGCACGCTGCGCACGCTGTTCACCGTCCAGGGAAAGAAGGTGCTTGCCCCGGTCATCGGTGTGTTCGAATCGCTGATCTGGGTGATCGCCATCAAGGAGGTGTTCGCGCACCTGGACAACCCCTGGAACATCGCGGGCTACGCCGGTGGCTTCGCCACAGGCACGCTGGTGGGCATTCTGCTGGAGCAGAAGCTGGCCATCGGTTTTCACCAGATCTATGTGATCTCCAAGCACAACACCGACCGCATCGCGGACGCCCTGCGGCAGAACCTGTTCGGCGTCACTATCATTCCCGGTGAAGGCGGCACTGGCGGCATGGCCATCATCACCTCGATGATCAAACGCAGCCGCCTGCGTGAATTTCAGAAAGTGGTCGACGGCATCGACACCGACGCGTTCATCTCCATTCAGAACGCCATGCTGTACCGCGGTTTCCTGCACGGGGCACGAAAGTAATTGCGAAATTCAACTCAACTATTCATTGTCTCATTCTGAGGATCACATGCAGAAAACACTTGCAATCGTCAAGCCCGACGGCGTGGCAGCCGGACTCGTGGGCGAGGTGGTCAAACGCATCGAGGGAGAGGGATTGCGCATCGTGGGCATGCGCATGGAGCAGCTGACGCAGACCAAAGCGGAAGGCTTCTATTACGTGCACCGTGACAAACCCTTTTTCGGCTCGCTGATGGAATTCATGACCTCCGGCCCCGTGGTGCTCATGACACTCGAAGGTGTGGACGCCATCAAGCGCTGGCGATCGCTGATGGGCGCGACCAATCCCGAGAACGCCGATCCCGGCACCATTCGCCGTGACATGGCTACGAGCATCGAGCGCAACGTCGTGCACGGGTCGGACGCGGTGGACACCGCCTCCTTCGAGGTGAATTACTTCTTTACCGGGACGGAGCTTATGGGGTGATCATGTGCGTTTGCGCATGACGGCGGCGGTGCGGGGGTAGTGCTGCTGCAGCGACTCGGGCATCTGCGTCGGGATGGCGCGCTGGGAAAGGATGTCCGCGAATTCCTCGCGTTCCGCGAAGCGCGTGGTGATCACCCACGCGACAATGGTATGAATGATTCGACTGTGGCGTCCCGAATACCGGGACGCTTCTTTTAGTGCCTCCAGCACGGTGACATCGTCCTGCGACTCGAAAAGCGCGAGTCCGATGCGTGCGAAGGCGGCGTAGGTGGGGTGCGCCGTGTTTATTGCGGCGGTGTGCAGGGAACGGATCGAGAGGTCCGCGCCGCGTCCGAGCATCTGCGCGGTGAGCGCGTAGAGAATGTGCACGAGGGGATGCAGCATCGTGCCCTTGCGTTCGGCGCGGGTGAGCTGCATTTCCAGCACCACGTTGGCTTCGGCCGTGCCGCCGCGCTGCAGCATGCCGAGCACGCGCGTGAGCAGATGTCCGAGTCCGTCGCCGTCACGGTCATCACCGAGGCCGCCGAGCGCCACCTGTTCGCGATGCGCGAACTTCGTACGCAGCGGCGCGAGCTGCATGGCCTGGTGGTAAGTCTGCAGGATTTCCTCGAAGGGGATGCCGATGGACGGGGAGAGCGAGCGCAGCTGCTCGAGTATGCCTTCCTCGTCGAGATCCTCGGCCGTGTTCTGCGCCTTCATCAAAATGGACTGGTACTCGAGGTCCGGCTCGTGGCCGAGTCGCGAGTGCAGCATCAGCGCCGAGGCGATGGAGTTCTGCACGTCGGGATCGTCGCCGCGCGAGAGGCGCAGGTCGTTGAGGTAATGCGCCGTCATGCGATGCAGCGCTTCCTTCTCTTCGGCCGTCAGTTCATTGTACAGCGCGGTGTGAATGGCATGCTGCGTGAAGCGGTAGACGGTGGATTCCTTGCCGTTGACCAGGCGGAAGCCCACGGGCTCGACGATGCCGTGCAGCGTGCGCACGCGGCGCAGGCCGCGAATCAGCTCCAGTGAGGGACGCTGGGTGAGATGCATCAATTCGTGCAGGGAAAACTGGAAGCCCAGCACCGAGGCGGTGAGTACCAGGTTGAGGTCGTTCTCTTTCAGCGACTTCATCAGCCAGTTGGTAACGAGGCGGATTTCCGCCGGGAGACCGCGGTAGGATTCGAGGTCGCCGGTCACCACGCCGTGATCGTTGAGTACATCCTCGACGACCAGGTGCTGTATGTATGACTGCAGGAAAAACGGGTTGCCGCCGGTTTTCTGCTCCAGCCAGAGCAGGAGGTCCGGCTGCCGGGGACTACGCGGGAAGCGCGTGTGATAGAAATCCTGTATCTGCTCGCTGCTGAACGGGGGAATGGTGATTTCGGTGGAGAACTGCTCTTGGGAGAACTTCGTGTACAGCGACAGCAGTTCCGGCACGGCCTCCAGCTCGTCGCGGCGCGCGCTGAGCACCAGTGTGATGTTTGCCGTGCGGAATTCGGGTCCGGAGAAGAAACGGTTCAGCGCCTCGATGGTCGGGGTGTCCACCCACTGCACGTCATCGATGACGAGGAAGACCGGCGCTTCCTCTGCGATCTTTTTCAGATCGGTGAAATACTCCTTCACGAAATTGGAGAAATCCACTTCGCGCGTGCCGCTTTTGAACTCGTTGAGGTCGCGGCGGATTTCCTTCACGCCGTAGGCCAGGTCGCCCACGATGGGAATGATGGCGAGCACGGTGAGCGAGATGTTCTTGACGAGGTTGAGCTTGCGGCGCGTGTTGGCCTGGTTGGCGAGCAGGTCCTCGAAAATGTCCTTCAGCGGCTGATGGGGTTTGAGCACGTTGGTGGACTGGCTGCCCAGCGGCGAGCTGCACTGCGCGTAGGAGACAAGGGTGTGATCGCGCACACGGTCGCGGAAATAGCGGAGGAAGGAGGTTTTGCCCTGGCCGGTTTCGCCGAACAGCCAGATCACCTCCAGTCCCTGTTCCCGGCTGCGCGCAAGGACACGGTCGAATTCCTTTTCGACATCTGGACGCCCAATGAAAATCTGGTCGCTGTCCACTTACACGCTCCGCTTCCGTTCCGCTTCCTTGATCATCATGCTCAGCACTTCGTCGAGCAGGCGCTGCTCCTCGTAGTCGGCGATGCTGTCCGAGCCGAAGCCGCCGCCGCCTCCTCCGCTGCCGCTGCCGTGGCGATTGCCGCCCAGCACTTCGTGCAGCGTGTCGGTCTGATGCTTGATGGCGTCACGCTGCTCGGCTTCCAGCTCCTTGACCACGCGGTCGAGCCGCTCTTCCTGCGCCGAACCGGCGAAGGTGATCATGAGCACGATGAGCAGGATGAACTCGATGGACAGCGCCATGAGAATGAGCGAAGGTTCTTCCTGGGGGATGAGCTTGAGTCCACGCAGACCGATGACGAAGATCAGGATGGCCGCGCCGCCGGAAACCAGTCCCTGGATGAGATTGCCGTAGGATGCTGAGATGCGGTAGCGGAAATAAAATTTCAACGGAGTGAAGGGATTGGAACTCTCGCCGTTGACGTAACGGCGGATGGCCATGTAATCCTCGACCTCGTTGATGATGACCTGCGGCAGCGTGGTAAAGCGCAGCATGTGTTCGCGCTGTTCGCGGCTCACACCGAGCATGGCGCTGAAGTCCACGTCATGCGCGTCGAACTGCTTTTCGAGCAGCGAGCCGACGCGTTCATATTCGCGCAGCATCTTCGATCGCACCCAGGCAAGGCCGCTGCTCTGCGGCAGGAACATCGACACGAGGAAGGCCACGATCATGGCGAAGAAAATGTGCAGCGGCATGAATGCGAAATATGGGTTGACGAAGTACAGCGTCTGCCCCGTGTTGAGCACATGTTCGTGCAGTTCCCTCTTGCCGCGCAGTTCGTTCGTCGTGCTGCTCTGCGGGTCGTATTCCCCGTTGCGTATCGAGTAGAAAATGTCATTCAGTCGCGAGCGCTGCCGGCCGTAGTTCTCACCGGAAGAGAGGTCGCGGCTCATGATGATCCATTCCGCCGGCAGCACACCGGCGAAGATCTCGTAATTCGGGAACATCGCCGCCAGCGCCTTCTTGACGCCCGTTTCCTGCAGACTGATGGTGGTGACCATCACTGCGAGAAAGATGATCGCGAATGCGATGAATCCGGTCGAT
>Ga0207717_100166_pt1 | contig 10504 bp, 4 predicted proteins | sample TtanPargueraPR_2_FD_187745 | JGI IMG/M metagenome (GOLD analysis project Ga0207717, IMG submission 187745) | Aerobic enrichment media microbial communities from Bioluminiscent Bay, La Parguera, Puerto Rico - Tt and P2 (2) (SPAdes) | ecosystem: Environmental > Aquatic > Marine > Unclassified ...
CTTAACCAGGCTCTTAACTTCGCTATACATGGCGACAATCATAAATATTGTCCAAGGCAATAACACATACATCGACGTATGCAAATAAAAAGCATAATCGGTATTGGTTCCCTGATACGACCCCGTTACCCGCCCCATGTTATTGGTCCAGAAATAAAACTTAATGCCTTCGAGTCCAAACTGCTGAAACAGACCAAGCAATGCCGGAATAATAATGATACCCACAATAATGGCTGCGATAATCCAGCGCAGGTTGAAAATTTCGCGCCATTGTTTATGCGCCACCAACTGAGTTCCAACCGCAAATGCAGGAATTAGCATCCCAACTGGTCCCTTTGTCAGCATAGACAAACCAACGCCGACGGCTCCCAATACAAACTGATATCCTTTCTTTTCGCGGAAAAAAGCCATAAATTGCCACACCGAAAAAACAACAAACGAAACCAACATCGTATCGGTATGAATATCATTATGAAAATGAAGATATCCCAGCGAAGACGCCCAGAAGAATGCGGCCAGAAAACCGGTTTCTTTTCCATAAAATAATTTGCCTAAGCGATAAGTAGAATAGATCCCCAAAAACGAAATCAGGATCACCGATAATTTGTAAAATGCTGTTGATAAGCCAAATATGCTAAACGTACCCGCCGCCACCCAAAATAACATGGGCGGTTTCTGATCATATGCTTCGCCCCCAATCGTCAGGTTAATCCAATCGTGATTAACCAGTATCTCGCGCCCAACCTGCGCATATTTTGCGGCGTTAATCAGTAAGGGTACAGGAAGTGAGGAAATAATTACTATAAGAATTAAAACTATCGATGTTAGAATAAACGTGCGATCTTTCGTCATATCGGCAATATCAGCTAATTTGGGGCAAAATTACAATTATACTCTAAAATGCATACAGGGGACCTGCTTTAAAATAACCACGCAGATGGATAGTCAATATTATACTTGGTTCATGCGATCTAAAACCAGGCAAGAGAATAAAAGATATTCAGGTCAAAAATTTGCAAGAAGAACAGTAAAACCGTTGATTGCAGATCAATACTAAACTATATGTATTTTTGAACGACTAATCAGAAGACAAAATCTTAAGTAAATACATATTCTTTAAGCGACTTGCACGCGTTTTAGGATTGACAAAGCCAGGGGTAAACCTTGACAGACTGCGGTGTTTAAAGGACCTAACCACCTCGAAATTGCTACCACTTTCCTTTATCTCTCTGATGCCCTCATCGTTTGTATATATCCAGGGATTCTTTTGAGTCAATAAACAATTATTCAGATCATCAGAATCGTATAAAAAGTATCCAGGAGATTTTGCATAAAAAAATAATTCACGGTGTTGCGATAGATAGGAATTAAGCATTTCGCCTTCATCTGCCTCTTTGTTAAAAACATCGCAGGCTGGAATTACCGATTGATATTTAAAAACAGCGGGGAACAAATGTGCATTTATAGAAAAGTTAAGTGCTATAATTGATATTACCGAGTATCGAACTAACTTTTGTAATTTACTTTGATTCTGCGGAATCAGATATAAAATTAATAGTGAAAACAGAACGAGCCAAAACCAAAAGTTTGTTGCAGGGAAACAATAAATACAAAGCACAAGGATAAGCAACCAAACAAAAACAATCGTTACATACTGTATCACACTTACAGCTCTCTGCATATACCTAAACTTATCCTCTTGAAAAATGCGCATCATCCATTTCGCAGACAACACTGCCATAAAAGGAGACAATACCATAAAATAATGAGGAGATTGTGCATGGGATACGGAGATTATTATCCAATAAAACACGATTGCCCCCAGACTGTATAATTCATTATTGGCATGTTTGAAAAATGATTTTATTTCGAAAAACCAGGAAATAAAAAACAAAATCCCCCACGGGAGGAATGCATACAGTGTAGTATGGAAATAAAAAAAATAATCAACATCGCTCCCTTTTATTTTTCCTGAAATTCTACCCGCGTTATTATCCCAAAAGAAAAACTTAAGTCCTTCCCAACCAAACTGATTATACAACCCGATTAAACCAACTGATAAAACTGCAAGGCAAATAGTGACTCCCAGTAATATACGATAATCGAATAGTGCCTTGATTTTTTTACTAAAAATCAAATGAGCGATAACGGCTGTAAAAGGCACAAATATACCAATTGGTCCTTTAGAAATCATTGCCAAACCTACTCCCAAGCCTGCCAACAACAAATTCACAACCTTGAAATTCTTGAAATATGCTGCCCCTTGCCAAACTGCGAAAATTACATTAGCCGTTAAAATTACATCGGTATGAATATCATTATGAAAAAGAAAATAGAATTCGCAACAAACTAACATGAGTGCCGCTAACTGTGCTACCTCCCGGCTATAAAAAAGCATCGCAAATTTGTAAGTAGAATAAATTGCTATAATGGAGTAAAGCAATACCGGTAATTTAAAAGCAAATTCGGAAGGGCCACCAAATAAAAAGTAAAAAGGTGCAGTTATCCAGAATAATAGTGGAGGTTTCTGCATGTACGGTTCAAAATGAATACTCAAGTTAATCCAATCTCCGGTCTCGTAAATGATTCTGCTAATAGCTGCATATTTCCCTGCATCACTGGTCACCGGTACAAAAAGACCCAATATATAAGTTAGTAATAATACTCCTCCAATTAATATTCTACTATTTCTTTCCAACATCAGTCTTTTAACTACCATAAGCTATTTATATGTTCTCCGTGTGCTATTGGACAACTGAAAGTGATTAATAAATATCAATTGAGCCTTCAATACAAAATCAATTTTTCCTCTTTATTCATAGGTTCCAGGAATACCAGAAGCACTATCAATACAAACATTGCCTCCCAAAGTTCCCAAATCCGCAAATCAGGAACAAGTAATATGAAAATTGTACATACAATTATAAGAATGGTATGCTTCAATAATGGAATTGGAATTCCAAAAATATCTATCATCTTTTTAAAATAATCCCAACGCTTATATAGCAGCCGGGCAAATAGGAAATAAAAACCTAAAACCAACACCAATGCCTGTGAAAAAATCAGTTTATTAATATTTATCCCTTTGATTTCAAGGTTATGTAAATTGGTCTCATTTTGTAAATTTTTTTGTGTGAAAAATTCACCTGATTGGACATTAAAAATACGTTGACCCCAGGAAATTTCTTCTCCAAAACCAAAAAAGGCGCCTAGTATTATTAATAAGCTAAACAGTATCCAATACCTGTTCCTATTTTTCCGAACTTTAATAAAACGAATGATTGACAGGATAGAAATAAAAAGTAATACGATTGCTGTAACATTTTCAAAGAATCCATCTTCAGCCACCATTCGATGATAGAAATCTTCTGCAAAATAAAAGGACGATGCGGTAATCAACGCCGCAATTATCAGAATATAAATAACTACTTTAAAAACTCTCTCCATAACTTCTACTTCCTGTTACAAAAACCAACATGCTTTCTTCGACAATTTCTCCCGGATAATTAAATTTTGTCGCAAATAACAATAATTTTTAAACTATACAAACACGTGTATAATTAAAACCAGTATTATTACTTTGGTACACCAATAAGATACTTCTCTCCTTTCTCTTTAAAAGAGACTATGTAATCATTAATAGAGTGCGGGAAACGATCGGAAGGAATACCCGATAAGGCTTCCGATCCCAAATAAATCTCATAACCGGAAAGATCAAATAAGCCCGCATCACTTTCTTTAAACGCGATAAGGCTGGTTGTGTCATTTGGCAGGACATAAACTGTATCCATGCTCACAATATTTAGTTCCCCATGACTCTGTACCCGAACCTTTGCCGCCATACTCAAGCTTCCATACATATACACTCTATCTTGATTGTTGTGCGTATATTTTTTTATCGCTGTACTTAGCTGATCGGAAGGAAACGGCATTAGGATAGGATATAAGAGAATATGGATAGCGAAAAACAAAAACATTAAGGTGTTTGCAACCAATATCTCTTTTGAAATTTTCGTAAAAGCACCGAAATAGTACAGTAGAAACATTCCACTTTCTATAATTACTCCGAACAACAAAACAGGATTGAAACGAATAAACAGAAGATAAACTAAAGAAATCAACCATATCAATAAACCCAAAGCAATAAATACAGGCAAAATAGCTCGTGTTAAACGTATTTTTTCTCCACCAATTAAGTAGGCAAAAAACATCGACACTAATGGGATACATGGCAATAGATACCGATCATAGAATTTAAAGACTGATGCCGACAGGATTACAATCAGTACCACCCAAATTGCAATAAAGCCCAAAATCGCTTTTGAATTCGTGTCAATACTTTTGATATAATTTCTAAGATGACTGGGATTAATAAAGAAAAGAAATACCCAAGGGATGCTAAACAAGAACAGATTTAGTGCACCAAGTGCACCATTTCCCAACAACTGCAGAATTCTGGAAGAAACACGTTCACCTATCTGATCAGCTAGAAAAACCTGGAGATATTCTGGACCATACTTTGTATACATAAATACAAACCAGCTTAAAGCAACGAGCAATGATACAATGATCGGAACAGGAGCTAGTAACTTTTTGGGCGTAATCCGCTTCCATGGATTGAGCATTAAATAAAGCATGCTGACACCGGCAAACAAAGCTGCCGGTACCCCCTTCGTTTCGAATGCAATGGCTGCCCCCAAATACGCCATCCAATAATACCTTCGTAAAGGTTTTTCATTGATCATTATACCTAAAAACCCCCATGCACTTAGTGTTAAAAATAACACCAGTAAAATATCGGGAATAGACCTGCTCGCGCTCATCATCACAAGTGGATTAGAAGCAACAATAAATGCAGTTATCAATGCAATCTTTTTATTCTTGAAAAGAGAGTTTGACATTAAGTAACACACCGCAATAAGCAGAGCCCCTGCCAGCCAGAAAAAAAAACGTGATCCTAACGGTGAAATACCAAAAACTTTATATCCACCCATCAATACCAAATAACTAACAATAGGTTTCTTAAAACGAGGTGTTTCGCCATCCCACTGATATGGTGTAAGATAATCCTCCTTATCCATCATAAAAATAACGGCATCAGTATATCTTTTTTCATCAGCGTGAAAGAAAATATAATCCAAAGCACCTGGAGCCGAATAAAACAAAAAAAAGATTGGAACAACAATAAATGTGTATTTCAGTGTTCTCTCAGAATTCATATTTTTTGATGTGAATTGATCAGAAATAAGTGCTTGTGCCAGTCTTGCTAACACGAACGCAAAAATCGCATTTTTTTTTTTGAATTAGCAAGTTCCCTGCAGTTTTTCAATGGATATCGTATCTTTGTTGCACTTTTATGCAGGTGATATTTTTCTGCCGCTTCGAACGGTTCAAATAATTTTCATAACAAATAACTGATAGCAAATGAAACTCTGGGATAAAGGAACGTCCGTTAATAAAGCCATAGAAGATTTTACAGTGGGAAAAGACCGCGAACTTGATCTTTTCCTTGCCACACACGACATTCTTGGCTCGATGGCACATGTTACTATGCTCGAATCGGTTGGATTGATTGAAAAGGATGAATTACCCGTTTTGATGAGCGAACTTAGAAAGCTATATGCAGCAGCCGAAGCAGGTAATTTTGTGATCGAAGACGGAGTAGAAGATGTTCATTCGCAGGTTGAATACCTGCTCACGAAAACGCTGGGCGATCTCGGAAAGAAAATCCATAGCGGGCGTTCGCGTAACGACCAGGTATTGCTCGACCTGAAATTGTTTACGCGCGAAGCCATAAAAGAAATTGCCGAAAGCACTGCCGGGTTGATCGACATTTTACTCGAACATGCCGAAGAAAACAAAGCCGTTCTGATGCCCGGTTATACGCATTTGCAGGTGGCCATGCCTTCTTCGTTTGGACTGTGGTTTAGCGCCTATGCCGAAAGCCTTGCCGACGATCTGGATTTGCTTAATTCAGCTTACCGTATCACCAACCAGAATCCACTTGGATCTGCTGCCGGATATGGTTCTTCGTTCCCCCTCAACCGCCAGTTGACTACCGATCTGCTGGGTTTCGAAAACCTGAACTACAATGTGGTTTACGCTCAAATGGGCCGCGGAAAAGTTGAAAAGATCGTTTCGTTCGCTCTGGCGAATATTGCAGCTACCCTCTCAAAACTGGCATATGACATTTGCCTTTTTATGAGCCAGAATTTCAATTTCGTGCAGTTGCCTGCGGATTTTACAACGGGATCGAGTATCATGCCACACAAGAAAAACCCGGATGTTTTTGAACTGACCCGAGCACGATGCAATAAATTGCAAGGAATTCCGGCACAAATCGGAATGATAATTAACAATTTGCCCAGCGGCTATTTCAGAGACCTGCAGATGGTAAAAGAAGTATTTCTGCCTTCGTTCAAAGAACTGAACGACTGTTTGAACATCGTTGGACTGGCGCTCAAAAATATTTCGGTAAACAAGAACATACTTGATGATCCGAAATACGATTACCTGTTTAGTGTTGAAGCAGTTAATGAACTGGTCTTAAAAGGAATTCCATTCCGCGAAGCCTATAAACAGGTTGGACAGCAAATTGATACCGGCACTTTCAAGCCCGAAAAAAAAGTACAACACGTTCACGAAGGAAGTATTGGCAACCTTTGCCTGTCACAAATAGCACAAAAAAAAGAAGCTGTTCTCAAACGTTTCAATTTCAAAAAGTTGGATGCTTCAAAAGACAACTTGCTTAATTTTTCGCGGTAAATAGCTGTAAGTGTGACAAATGTCATGTTTTTGGACATTTTCATAACCCTGTCAGCTATTTTTCTGTATTAAATAGAAAGGTTAATTGTATGTTATTTAACACTAAAAAGTGCTTTATTGATTGTAGTTTTTCACACCAATATTTATTTTTGATTTCACTTCGTAAGTAATATTTAATTTTAACTTACATTTTTGCAGCAACCGATTTTTTTTGACAGCGGTCTGTTACTGCGCTAAGGGGGAAATTTAAACAGAAAGAATGATGATGCAGAAGAGATTACCGGATGCACAGGGTCTTTATAACCCTGTGAACGAACACGATAACTGTGGGATTGGATTTGTAGCTCACATCAAGGGAAAACCTTCACACGATATTATTGAACGTGGTTTGGAAGTATTACGCAATATGGATCACCGAGGTGCAACCAGTGCCGATAACTCTACAGGAGACGGTGCCGGAATGCTGATGCAGATCCCGCATGAATTCATTACCGAAGTACTGAAACTAAATGTTGGTCAGCAGGGGAAATACGGAACCGGCTTGGTCTTCCTTCCCAAAGATGAACTGGAAGCAAACATTTGCACCGATATTCTCAGTAAACATGTCGAAGCAGAAGGACTAACATTACTGGGTTACCGCGATGTTCCGGTTGACAAATCTGCTCCGGGCGAAATTGCAAAAACCACAGAGCCTTTCATTAAACAAATTTTCGTAAAAGCCAATCTTGAAAAAGATGCGTTAGAGCGTAAACTGTACATTGTGCGAAAGCTGGCTGAAAAAGAAGTCCGAGATTCTAAACTGAAGTACAAGGAAAGTTTCTATCAACCGAGTCTTTCAGCCAAGATCATCGTTTACAAAGGCATGTTAACGCCCGATCAATTGAAAGCTTACTACCTCGATTTCAAGAACGAAAAATTTAAAAGTGCGATTGCGCTGGTACACTCACGTTTCAGTACAAACACGTTCCCAACCTGGGACCTGGCACAACCTTTCCGTATTGTTGCCCATAATGGTGAAATCAATACCGTAAAAGGAAACCGTCTGTGGATGCAGGCACGCGAGGCGCTTATGAAATCGGAAGTTTTTGGGGAAGATCTTAAAAAATTGCTGCCGGTTATCGAACCCGGCAAATCGGATTCAGCATCGTTCGACAATGTACTGGAATTTCTGCACATGACCGGACGTTCACTTCCGCATTCATTGTGCATGATGATACCGGAATCCTTCAATCAAAAAAACCCGATACCGGACAGTTTAAAAGCGTTTTACGAATACCATTCAACCATAATGGAACCTTGGGACGGACCTGCATCGATGGTGTTCTCCGATGGTCGGTACATTGGCGGTACGCTCGATCGCAACGGGCTGCGGCCTTCACGTTATGTGATTACCAAAAACGACCTGATTGTGATGGGTTCAGAAGTGGGGGTTCAAACTTTTCCGGCAGAAGATATCAAGGAAAAAGGACGTTTGCGTCCGGGTAAAATATTATTGGTCGATACACAACTCGGAATCATCATTCCCGATGAAGAAGTGAAAGACCAGTTGAGCCGTCGTAACCCTTACGAAATGTGGTTAAAAGAAAACCGAATGATGATGAAAGACATCAAGGTTCGTCAGCGTGTTCCTTCGGCAATCGACAATTTTGAAACGTATGCCAAAGTGTTTGGTTACAACAAGGAAGACATGTATGAATTGATTCAGCCAATGAGTATCAACGGTGCTGAACCTACCAGTTCGATGGGTAATGATGCACCTCCGGCTGTTTTTTCCGATAAACCTAAACGCCTTTTTGATTACTTCAAACAAATGTTTGCGCAGGTAACCAACCCGCCAATCGACCCTATCCGCGAAGGTTTGGTAATGGCGTTGACCAATTACATCGGTTCACTGCATTCAAATATGCTTGATGAAAATCCGGATCATTGTAAACTGATCAAATTCACCGAACCGATTATTACCAATACCGACCTGGGCAAAATCAAGGACCTGAAGGATGAGATGTTTACACACAAAACCATCCAGATGATGTTCCCGGCCAAAGAAGGAACAAAAGGTTTTGAAAAAGCACTTAAAAAATTACTTGCTGAAGCTGAAAAAGCCGTGGATGAGAAAAAAAATTACATCATCCTGACGGACAGAAACATTTCGGAGGATATGGCTCCAATACCTTCGTTGCTGGCGGTTGCAGCCGTTCATCACCACCTCATTCGGAGTCAAAAAAGAATGCAGGTTGGTATTATTGTGGAAACCGCTGAAGCACGTGAGGTTAACCACTTTGCCTTGTTACTGGGTTACGGTGCCAGTGTTATCAATCCATACCTCGCATTTGCTGCCATCGATCACATGGTGAAAGAAGGAAAGATTGAACTTGAATACAAAGAAGCAAGAAAAAATTATATCAAAGCCGTTGGAAAAGGGTTGTTAAAGGTATTCTCGAAAATGGGAATTTCTACCCTGCGCAGTTACCACGGTGCACAGATTTTTGAGTCTATTGGTGTAAGTCAGGAGATCATCGACAAATATTTCACCGGCACAACATCTAAAATTGGGGGTGTTGGACTGGAAGAAATTTGCAAGGAAGCCACGATGTTTCATGGAGAAGCTTACAGGGAGGACAATACACCTGAACCTTTTCGATTCGAGAATTCGGGAAACTATGCCTGGCGGAAATATGGCGAGCACCATGCCTGGAACCCTCAAACTATTGGTCTTTTGCAATGGGCGACACGTACAAACGACTATACAAAATACAAGGAATTCAGTGCATTGGTCGACAAGGAGAATCAGCGGCCTACTTTTATACGTGGCTGCTTCAACCTGAAGCGTCAACCGATTCCGATCGAACAGGTTGAACCGATCGAAGAGATCATGAAACGTTTTGTAACCGGTGCTATGTCGTACGGATCGATCAGTAAGGAAGCGCACGAAGCACTTGCTGTAACCATGAACACCATTGGCGGCCGAAGCAATACCGGTGAAGGTGGCGAAGATCCGGCACGTTTCGGAACCCTGAAAAACAGTAAAATCAAGCAGGTAGCCTCCGGACGTTTTGGGGTAACCAACAATTACCTCACCAACGCCGACGAACTGCAGATTAAAATTGCCCAGGGTGCTAAACCGGGCGAAGGAGGACAGCTACCGGGATATAAAGTGAATAAAATTATTGCCAAAACACGTAATTCCACACCCGGTATTACATTGATATCACCACCACCACACCACGATATTTATTCGATCGAAGACCTTGCCCAGTTGATCTACGATCTGAAGATCACCAACCCGAGGGCAAAAGTTTCGGTTAAACTCGTTTCCGAAGACGGTGTAGGGACCATCGCAGCAGGGGTATCCAAAGCCTTTGCCGATGTGATAATTATTGCAGGTGCCGATGGAGGAACAGGAGCCAGTCCGGCCAGCTCGATCAAGCATGCCGGCTTACCCGTTGAGCTGGGTATTTCCGAAACACAACAAACACTTGTGCTGAACAACCTTCGGGGAAGGGTGAAATTGCAGGTTGACGGTCAGCTTAAAACCGGCCGAGATGTAGTAACACTGGCCTGTCTGGGTGGCGAAGAATTCGGGTTTTCTACTTCTGCACTCATCGTTCTGGGCTGCATCATGATGCGTAAATGCCACATGAATACCTGCCCGGCGGGTATTGCCACCCAGGATAAGGAACTGCGCAAACGCTTTATCGGTAAATCGGAATACACCATTAACTATTTCAAATTTATTGCC
>Ga0207717_100167_pt1 | contig 10444 bp, 14 predicted proteins | sample TtanPargueraPR_2_FD_187745 | JGI IMG/M metagenome (GOLD analysis project Ga0207717, IMG submission 187745) | Aerobic enrichment media microbial communities from Bioluminiscent Bay, La Parguera, Puerto Rico - Tt and P2 (2) (SPAdes) | ecosystem: Environmental > Aquatic > Marine > Unclassified ...
TCTTAACGCGAACAGTAACTTCGCCCGTCTTAGTCTGGAAAAGAGGACCCTCTACACCCACAATATCACCTATATCCAATTTTTTGAAAAAGGCATATTCTTCTTCACCAACTTCATCGCGTTTGAAGTAAAGCTGCATCACCCCGTCGCGATCCAAGATTTTGACGAATGAAGCTTTACCCATCAGGCGGATAAATTTGATGCGGCCGGCAACTTTAACTACCGGGCCTTCCTCGGCACCCTCAGGAAAGAGAGCCTTGGCCTGTTCCGACGTATGAGACTGTTCGCAGTTGGCACGATATGGGTCGAAGCCGTTTTCACGCATTGCTTCAAGCTTACTTACGCGTACTGCAAACTGGTCAGAAGTGTCTATGTCTTTATTCTGGCTCATAGGAAACCCTACCTCTTTATAGGTATCTATTGAAATGACAACAGTTTTTACAGAACTAATTTGATTTTAAATATGGCAAAAAAAACCAATATTTGGCTACGAGAACCATCGGGCAGCAAGCAAAGACAATACATAGGTATATTAAAATCGATAATAAGCTCTGATTAAATGACTTACAAATCATACACAAATTTCTGGCATTAGTCTTGCAAGGAGGGGAAATATGTTCAGACAACCTAACAAACTCAAAATACTACTCGGAGCTACACTCTTCGGAATACTATCAACAGCATTACATGCTAAAATCGAAAAACAACTCTCTTATTCCACTAATTTATCAGATGGAGATAAGGTCTCCTTTTATGGTGACTTAGCAGATGTAAAACTAATTAAGACAAGTGGAGATGAAGTTCGCTACGATGTAAAACTTACTTACAAATCCGATAATAAAAGTAAGGCCAAAAGAATGTTCGATAAAATCGAATGGACCTTTGATGACGATGGACCAACAATCGAACTAAAAGAAAAAGTCAAAAAAGCCCACAAACTGGATATAGATGTAACCGTTTACTTACCAGATAATCACCCCATTGAAATTAGAACCGCGTCTGGTGATATTTCAACTAGCGATGATTTTACAACCAATGTTAAATTACATGCGGTTAGTGGCGACATCGTAGCAAAATCCATAAATGGAAACCTAACAATAGGCTCTGTAAGCGGCGATCTCAGAGCCAAAGATATCACTGGAAACGTATTTTTAAATTCAGTGAGCGGTGATACATCAATCCAATCAGTTGGTGGTAAACTGGATAGCAAAACTGTAAGTGGAGACGTTAAAATCGGAAACGTTTCATCCGAAATCAGCCATAGTGGTGTAAGCGGTGATTTTAAAGTCAGTTTAACAGAAGCAAACGAAGGTCCAGTTTACGGAGAAACTGTTAGTGGTGATATTACGATACATTGCACAAACAAAAAAGGACTGCAACTCAACGCAGATACCGTATCAGGCGATATAAACAGCAATCTTACCCTATCAAATATACACAGCAGTAAACACAAACTATCAGGAACCTTCAAAGATGGAGAAATTAAATGCAAAACGAGTACCGTAAGTGGTGATATTAATATTAAAAACTAACTCAAAACAATAAGATGAAGCTACACGCCAATCCATTTATAAAATCAGCCTTATTCATATCTGCACTTTGCCAGTGTGGATATACCTACGGAAACGTTGAAAAAAAGCTTCAATATACCTCCAAACTTTCAGAAGGAAATAAAGTTGAGTTTTCCGGTATTAATTCAAACGTAAACATCGTAAAAGGAACCTCAGACACAGTCGTTTACGATATCAAAATGGTCTATAAAAAGAATGATAAGGTAAAAGCCGAAAAGACCTTCGACAAAATAAAATGGACATTCACAGAAGAGAACACAATCCATCTAGAAGAAGAAATCAAAAAGAACGCAAAGTTTAGACATTTGAAAACCTTTGTAACCATTAGCCTACCAGACGGGTATCCCCTGAATGTGAACACGGTTAATGGCTACATTAAAACTAAAGAAGATTTCCAAACTGACCTAACTGTTTCTACTGTAAATGGAGATATCAAACTTGAAGGAAACATGGGAGGATACCTAAACGCTACTAACGTAAATGGTCTTATCCTAGCCCAAAATATAGACAAAGAGTGCACAGTAAATACAGTTAACGGTAATATAGAGTTAGGTAATGTAAAAGGAGATCTTAAAACGGGAAACGTAAACGGAAAAACAAGTATAGAACAAGCAGAATCAGGAATTAACAGCAATAGTGTGAACGGAAGCATTTGTTTAAATTTAACCCCAAAAACAACTGGGCCTGTAAAGCTGAAATCTGTTAATGGCAGGCTTAAAGTCAATTGCCCTGAAGAATTGGGAACAACAATTACCGCACGTTCCAACAATGGTTCACTTTCTTGTGATAAAACACTGAAAATTTCTAAAAGGAAAAAAGGAAAACTGGAAGGGACCTCCGGCGACGGTTCCGTGAGCTTGAAAATAAAAAGTAACAACGGTAACGTTACTATTGAAACTTATTAATTTAATCCATGAACATCCATTGGTTTGATTTTCTTTACTACGGAGCCCATATACTGACACTGCTTCTTTTCATTGTAGCTTTTTTCAGTAATTTCATTCCTATTATACCATCTACACTCGTCTCTTGGCTGGGAATCCTGATTCACCGCTGTATAGTCGGCGGCGATAACTCCGTAACATGGAACTTCATTGGATGGATGTTCATGCTTTTCATCCTCTCCCAGGTGCTGGATTTTGCCTGCACCTGGTGGGGGGCAAAAAAATTTGGAGCAACATGGAAAGGTGCACTTGGAGCACTCATCGGCGGAATTGTAGGCGTTATTTTCTTGAATATTCCAGGAATATTCATTGGCCCTATTGTGGGTGCATTCCTCTTTGAATGGCTCAATTTTCGCACAAAAACAGAAGCCGCCAAGGCTGGATTGGGAAGTCTAATCGGTACTTTTCTAGCCATAGGCTTCAAAATGGGGATAATGACAACGATGATTATCCTTTTCTACACACACCTACCTGATTACACAGGTTAAATTTCGGTTGACCAGTCGAAACGAAAAGCTTGCATTGGCCTGCGTGCAACTGGTCTTTACTCAATCAACAGACCCAGCCTTCAATTTAGGACTGGAAGAATACTTGTTACGAGAAACAGATGACTCATATCTAATATTATGGAGAGATGAGCCAAGTATCATCGTAGGCAGACACCAGTTAACCAGCAAAGAACTGAATCACGAGTATGTTTTTCAGCATTTAATACCCGTTGTCAGGCGCATTAGTGGAGGTGGCACGGTTTTTCACGATCACGGAAACCTCAATTATACTTTTATAGATAATGTCAGCGAAAATCGTGAAATTGATTACAATCGTTTTTGCCAACCCATAATTGAAACCCTAAGGAAGCTTGGTGTTCAGGCTGAATTAACTGGCAAAAGTGATATATGTATCGGAGACGCAAAAATATCAGGTACAGCCATTTACATGCATCGCAACCGCATAATGCATCATGGCACGTTGCTCTTCGATTCAGATCTAGATATACTTAGGTTGGTTCTGCGTGCTCCCTACCTGAGGTATACCAGCCGCGCGATAGACTCCAGAAGAATGCATGTAACCAATATCTCGCAACACATGCAGCGAAAAATGTCCTTTGAGGAATTTTTCGCAAATATGGCAAGCGAACTAAAAACGCGTTTTCAGACGGAAGTATGGACTCCAACACCCGAGAGCATGAAAGCTGCTTTTGAGTTAAAAGAAAACCGCTACACCAACCCCGAGTGGACATTTGGCCAAAACCCCAATGGGGTATATGAGTATAGACACAATTTGGGCTTTATAAATGCCCGCTGTCACTTAAGTCTGCAAAAAGGGGTTATTGATGCCGCTGGTATTTACATAGAAGGGAACCCGGAGGCTTCCACAAAACTAGAAACACTCATTCAAGGAGAGTATCATGATTACGAACGTATCCGTGATAAGCTCCTATCCTTTGACTTTCTGAAAGAATTGGAGAACGTAACCATAAAAGACGTTCTACAACTATTATTTTAAAATGAATTTAATGCGCCAAAGAAAACCCGAATGGCTAAGAACAAGCCTCGCCCAAAGCAAAGAACATCACGAAGTAAGAGAACTCCTTGAAAAGGAAAATCTACATACGGTATGTCACAGCGCACGCTGTCCAAACCAGGGCGAATGTTGGTCTCGTGGAACAGCCACTCTCATGATTCTGGGTAATATCTGCACTCGTGCATGCACATTCTGCAATATCGTGACAGGCCGTCCCAACGAAGTGGACATCGGAGAACCAGCCAGAGCCGCACGTGCTGTAGAACGTATGAAGCTGAAACATGCTGTAATTACTTCTGTTGCTCGTGATGACTTAAAGGATGGCGGAGCAGAAATTTGGGCGAATACAATCCGTGCGATTCGTAATAAAAGCCCACAGACAAGTATTGAAGTTCTCGTTCCTGACTTTCGAGGAAACATGGATCTACTAGATATCGTATTAGAAGCCCAACCAGATATCCTTAATCATAATATAGAAACCGTAGAACGTCTCCAACGCCCTATCCGTAAAACGGCCAATAAAGAACATACATTAAAAGTACTAAAGCACGCAAAAGAACGTGGATTCATAACTAAAAGCGGTCTAATGCTCGGCATTGGAGAAGAAAAAGAGGAAATTGAAGCAATACTGAAAGAACTTCGTTCAGTTAATGTAGACATCATCACAATAGGTCAGTATCTGCAACCAACCCCCAAACATGCTCCCGTTGATCGCTGGGTGGAACCTTCAGAGTTTGAACACTGGCATAACTGGGGACTTGAATTAGGTTTCCAAATAGTAGAATCCGGCGCATTGGTTCGCTCCAGCTATCATGCAGATGAACAGGCAAAACTTACCACCAAAGCAACTACTTCTAAAGTTTAGTTGAAGAGACTTATCTAATAGACCCAACTTATCTTTAAGCCTTTTAAACTTAAATAGTAGTTTAGAAGGCTTTTCTCTATCTCAATTGTTGCTGTAAATAATAAAGTCTATGTTGATGTAATGTTACCAACATTAAGATCTCTTGATAACAAGGAAGTATTATCTATTTTTAAAAACTTCGCTTCTGAGTGTGATTATTCCCCCATGAAGCTCGCTGAAAAGCTAAATCTGTCCACAAGACAGCTTCAACGTTACTTCAATAAGATCACATCACAGACCCCCTACGAATGGCTGCATGACCTCAGAATGGAGCGTGCCTACAGAGCTCTCCTAATGGCCGAAACCGTAAAAGAAGTGGCATATGACATGGGATACAAACAGGTTTCCCATTTTAGTAGAGATTTCAAGAACCACTATGGACATACACCATCCGAAGCCATCAACGGTAGTCTTTTTACACTACCAAAGTGCAAAATAACAGAAGACGAAGAAGAGCAACATACATATCTAGTACAAGGTGGTATCACCCTAACAGAACCTCTAAAATGTAAATTAAACGCACTTGGCTTTCGAGTAGAAAAGCAACAATCCAATCATGAAAGCGTTTCCAAAGCGACATAGATAGCCGACACAGCAGTTTGCATTACAATCAAGGAAGGTGACACATCTAAAAGGGAAGTAATACGTTGAAAAGGAGCCAAAGAAAAAGGTTCCGGAATCATGGACGATTGGGAGGGCATATCTGGCCATGTAAAAGGCGTTGGTTCAACTGGAACAACGCTTTTTAATGCTTCAACAATAACAGCAAAAGCAATACCACCAAGTACAATAACAATCTCAACAATAACCAGAACAATTAAACGCCAAGGCTGTGGAATTTTTTTCAAAATTTCTGTGATCCATTTAAAGAGAATAGCAAATTCCATAACCCGAGGGCATTTAATAAAAGGCAAATCCAAAACCCCATCACCAGCACTTTTGGTATAAGCCCCACTCTGCTGTTTCAAAACCCGAGTTCTCTTCTTATCCCCAATCCAGATCGAAACATCAGCCTCACGAAAGGCCCCCTCATTAACATCTGCTGAAAAGAGGAATATAGCAGGACCAAGTCCCGCTGGAAGTGATAATTTACTGGGATGAATCCAGCTTGCCCGAGACAAGTCAACATTCCATCTAACGCCTTTGGGAGCATCAATAAAAAAACCCCCTCCCCTTGTTTCCCCACCTGCAGCAATAGGGCCATCGAAAACAACTGGAAAGTTTAACTCTTTGAAAATATCCATTATTAGCTACATCAGCAAAGACTGACGGAACCCGTTCTGGCTCCTACCGCAATCATGCGTTTCGTCCAGGGAACATGAAAATAAAAGGTCGGCTCTTTTCTATATCCTTTAAATGGCTCGTAAAATTCAATTTTAATAAAAGGCCCCATAAAACATGGTTTAAAATCTTTTCCCATCAATCGTTGAACCGTATTTTCAGCATAAGGTTTTTCATTTTTAACATCAACTCCAGGCTTAACTCCCAGCAAATTTAGCGCTGACTTACTAAAAAACTCCATATAATGGCGATTAAGAATATTTTCCAACTGCCTTTCTTCTCCTAGTTGTACCGGATTTTGCAGTAGCCACCTCAAGATATCCCCTAATCCTGTACAATTTCTCAGACTATCGGGATTTATAGGGCAATGAGTAAAGGAGAAATTATGCCTTTCCAAATAAACCGGAGAACGCTCATCCCCTTGTATCACCATATTCGCCGCAAATGAATTATCTATTCGGAACGACAACTTTGTAAGTGGAAAAAGTTGAGACGGTTTCTCATCCTTCTCTATTACAGAATAATAAAGCCAAGGATAAGGAACATGTTCCTGCATCTGATCGATAAGGGAGAAAAGGTCGTAGTTCATAATCTGTATTCCATCTATTTATTCATAGACTCTTTGGCCTTAACATCGGCTTTCTGAGCAAGAAGATTCGTATTTAAATATTGATTTGTACTCTTCACCCATTCACTCACCGTGTTTCCAATAAGAGGAATAGCCAAAAAACCCTGTTTATCCTTCAACGCTTGTTTCGTAAGCATATTGGTTGTTTCAGCCTTTACCGTTTGAGTCTCTACTTGAGATTGGATGTCCCCCTCATTTTGAAGGGGAGCATCCTCTATCTCAGGCACTTGGTAAGATGTTTTTTGAAAAGGTAAGTCACTGGGAAGTCCATGTAACTTTTGAATTTGCTCAATCTGACTTACAGTAGCATTCATCAGTTGCTCTGAATATACAGTATTGTCTGAGCCTACGGTTCCTAGTTTGGTCACGGCTTCCATAATATCCTCCGCATTTTTGGCAGCCAACCTTGCCAATGCCGCAGGATCTTTAAGTTCCGCATCCATTATCTCTTTCAGATATGAAACAGGATCATTTTTATTTGGCATTATTACCTTCTTTCAAATTATCGAAGCGTTTTGCTTCTGCATCCACCAATGATGCCTTTTTCTGTATCTCCTTGCTGAAATCGACAGGATCATGTTCTTTGTACTGATCTAAACGATTAGCGACCTCATCCAGCTTTTTATCAAAATCGTAAGTAATTTTAGACTTTTTAACGGGTATTGTAGCAACTTGCCTCTTTTGACCAGAAGATGTTTCCTGAAATGATCGAGCCAAATTAGTCTGCAAATCAGAGTAGATAGTTTGCAAACTTGTCTTATACCGCTCCACATATTGCTTCATGGCATTATTTATGGCCTTTGATTCTTCCAAATTCATCCTCGATCATTCCCATAAAAAGTTACTTCTTACGAATTTGTAGCCCACTACCACTGATGTCTACGTCATCAGGCGGAACCTCTTTAAGCCCCAACTGGAAGTTCAACCTCAGATATACTTTAGCAATCTGACTATCAATAGTTAATGGATCTTGATAAGTTCCAGCCCCGGAATAGAGTAAGCATTCAATCAGCGTTTCTATCCATATCACGATATCATGCCAATCATGAGGCACGGAAGGAATCACAGGAGACTTACTTCCGCCACTCCCGTTAAAAGCTTCAAGTGCCGCCCTTAAATCAGAGAGTGTTTCAGCTAAACTATTATCCGTAAGGGCATACAACTCAGAACGAACCGTTTTAGGCTGATAATTGGAAACCTTGTTTACAGTTTTTCCAAGAACGCCTACATTTAACTGATTCAAACGCTGTTGATTTGAGAATGCATTCTGCTGTGAAAGATTCACATTTGAATTTACATCGCCAAAGCTCAAGTTCGATGTGCCAATAGCACCCCCCGAGACCGATTCTACGGATGCGGTATTTATGCTTGTAGCAATAACTCCATCAGCACTATCCAGTTCAGTATTACTGGGTTCACCAACTTGAATAACGACTTCTCTTTCATATTCTTCTGGCATAGTTATAACCCTTTCTCTTCACTAGATTAATTTTTTAACAAGAGTTATTACCGAAGAACCTGAATGCTTTGAGCTGCTTTTAACAGTTGCAACAACATCCTTTTTATTTTTTTCCGCTGTTATGAGATCCAATGTTTGACCATCATAAACTTTCACCCAATAAGGCGTTGGAATGGTTCCTTTTCTGGCATTCTTGAGAGAATAATTCGAAGGAATAGACCTCAACTTACATCCACGAGCAAGCTTTCCATTGAGCTTTTTACGAATAGCCTCAGCTTTCTTCCTGATAACTTCCAAAGATTCAGTGGATCGGCGTAAAGCCTCTAATTCACTGATAATATCAGTCATTATTGTCATAGAAATCCTTTCGTTAAAACGGACGGGCCAAAGTTGTGGCCCGTCCTCAAGGCTGAATTATTGCTTTGCTGCAAAAGCTTCCAAAGAAGCCTTCAAATCAGCAATAGTTTGAGCCAGCTCATTATTAGTGAGGACATCCACAGCGGAACGAGCTTCCAGAGGTCCGAGATCGGAAACCTTGTTAACGGTCTTGCCGAGGATAGAGATACCCAGCTCATTCATAGCTTGCTGGTTAGACACCGCATTCTGCTGAGAGAGATTGGTGTTTGTAACTGTATTGGAGAAGGACAGGTTGCTAAGCATAGCAGGCTGTTCAGCTACACTTTTGAGGTTGCTTACACCAATTACGGTTACGGTTTCTCCTAGAGCAGGAGGGAGTGTTGTACTTTCTGACATTTTTTTATGTTAGTTTAGGTTATCTAGAACAGCTCATCGGCTGAAATTTGATTAATCACGATAGGACAAACACATCAATTAACTTGGGGTATTATCATTAGGTTTCTTTTCTCCTGCGGAAGACGTATCACCAGCACTGTCATCTCCCATAACCTTTTTCAATTCTTCCATCATTTTCGCAGTATCTACATCACTGTTTTTATCAGTGATCAGAGAAACACATTTAGCAGTTGTAGCCATTGCGATCTGATTGAAAGCCTGCTGCTGAGCAATCTGGGTTTGGTGCTGCAAATTCTGATTTAGAATTTGATTGGCCAAAGCCAAATTTGCCAAAATGGCTGGTTGCTCCCCAATGGACTTTGCATTGGAAATAGCTATAGATTGAACAATTTCTTCGGGTAGGCTGGAACCTCCCCCTCCTCCGCTTGAGTCTCCTGGCATGATGTTTCCTATCGTTAATGTTTCATAGAATAGGAAAGAATATGACGTATTTTATTACCCCGGACAACTTGATACAAGACTATTATCAAGACATTGGAATGCAAAAAAAGGACATTACAAAAAATGTCCTCAAAAAAAGACGGCTATTAAAGATCTTCTATAAGGATAGAATCATAATCTCTACCGGGAATCTTCGCGTAATGAGCTCTTACTTGAAATACCTTCTCTATTAACTGTGAAGTCAGAACTTCACTTGTGATTCCTTGAGCAATCATTGCTCCTTCATGTAGAACAAAAACACGATCTGCATACCGCAAAGCTAAATTCAGATCGTGTAAAACAACAACAGAAACTCCACCGGAAGCAGCAAATTCCTGAGCAATCTTCAAACAAATATGCTGATGAGCCAAATCCAAACTACTGGTAGGTTCATCGAGAAATAAACAACCAGGCTTATCTACTGGTAAATCCCATAATTGAGCCAATACACGGGCTAAATGTATACGCTGCCGCTCACCACCAGAAAGAGTCGTATATAAACGACCCCAATAATTTTGCATGTGTACTTTGCTTAAAGCACTGCGGCAAATATCCATATCCTTAGGTTTTTCTGAACCTTCTATATGTGGAGTTCTTCCCATAAGAACCACTTCCTCCACATTAAAGGCAAAATCCAACGTCGAACTCTGAGGCAAAACAGCTCTGCGTTGAGCCAATTCACGGGCAGACCAACGGGACAGTAACTTACCATCAAAAAGGACATCCCCTTCTGAAGGCGATAAATCCCCACACAAAAGCTTCAATAAAGTTGTTTTCCCCGCACCGTTTGCACCAAGAATAGCAATAACCTCATTATGATGAATATCAAGATGAAGCCCTTGAAAGATAGGACACGGACCATAGTGAAAAGAAATATTCTCTGCATTAATAAAACTCATC
>Ga0207717_100168_pt1 | contig 10368 bp, 9 predicted proteins | sample TtanPargueraPR_2_FD_187745 | JGI IMG/M metagenome (GOLD analysis project Ga0207717, IMG submission 187745) | Aerobic enrichment media microbial communities from Bioluminiscent Bay, La Parguera, Puerto Rico - Tt and P2 (2) (SPAdes) | ecosystem: Environmental > Aquatic > Marine > Unclassified ...
AGCCAAAACATATTTCTGAAATAGCCAAAGAGTTAAATGTAAATTATATAGTTGAAGGCAGTGGACAAAAAACTGGAGATATGGTATTGTTGACTGTGCAATTAATTGATGCTAAAACCGATAAACACCTTTTGTCAGAGCAATACAAGCGGAATGCTGACAATATTATTGATCTTCAGATTGAAGTAGCCAAAACTATAACAGAACTGATAAAGGTAAAAGTTACTCCTGAAGAGAAAGAAAGGATTGAAAAATTGCCAACTCAAAATTCAGCTGCCTATGATTTGTATACAAAAGGCAACGAATTATTACACGAGTCAATTGATAATGATTTTGCTGATGATGAAAAACTGCAACTTGCAAAGTCCAATTTTGAAAAGGCAATTGAACTGGATAATGGATTTGCACTTGCTTATGCCAACCTTTCAAATCTATATTCAGTCTTTTCACTAATAAAAGATGATAAGTATTTGGAGGAAGCTAACAAATACGCAGATTTGGCTTTACTGGCTGATCCTCAATTGTCTGAAACTCTTTTTGCTAAAGCTATTTATTATTATTCGAAAAAGGAGTATGATTTAGCCATACCCTATCTGGAAAATTCGCTGCATTATAATCCAAATCATTATCGTGCAACAATTCTCTTACAAATGATATATTCCTGGAATAAGAGAAATTTTGAAAAATCAATAGAATACGGACTTAAAGCCATAGAAATACCATTAGCAGAAAAGGATAGTTCTGAAAAGGCATTGGACTATATTTCCCTTGCAGAAACTTTCAGATATGCAGGATTCTTTGATAGGGCAAACGAATGCCTTAACAAATCAAAAAAATTTATTACAGGTAGACTCAATACAACATCAGCGTATGCCTGGGAGAGAGAAGAATTGATACTGGATACCCAAAGTGATTATAAACAGGCTAAAAACATGATGGTGAATTTGCTTGAAAAAGATTCATCCACAACGACTATAGAAGTAATGGCAAGAAATTGCTACTTTTTAAGAGAATGGGACAATGCATACAATTATTATAAAAAGATGGCTAACGAAGAAACTACCTATCTTAATGGCAGGTTGAGTTTTGTTTGCATGAAAACTGGGCGGCTACAAGAAGCTGAAACATACCTTAAAAAATTTGAAGATTATATTAATGATGAGAATCCCATTGATAAATATCGTTTTTTATGTCAACTATACACATATCAGGGAAAACAGGATGAAGCATTAAGTAGTATGAAATCTTATGTCACACAAGAAAATTTCCCTTATTATATTATCCGCTATTTTAAAGATGAACCTATATATGATAGTATCAGGGATTTACCGGAATTTAATGAAATACTGGCAGACATGGAAACTAACTTCTGGGCAAACCATGAAAGAATTAAGGCCAATTTAGAGAAGAAGGGATTATTATAAGACACTGTAAAACAGAAGAAAAAAATGGGAAAACATTGAAATTTAAAATATGGCTGAAAATTCAAATAAACTAAGCAAATTCTGGCAGGAGCTGAAGCGTCGGAAAGTAGTACGGGTAAGCATCATTTACGCTACGGTTGCCTTTATCCTGTTGCAGTTAATCGATATACTGGTCGATCCGTTGCATCTGCCCGAATGGGTAATGACCTTCTTTGTTGTGCTCTTGCTGGTTGGTTTCCCCATTGTTGTTATCCTTGCCTGGATTTTTGATATAACCCCGGAAGGAATTGAAGTAACTCCACCGGTCGAGCAAAAATCGGAATCGCATGCCGTTCCCCAGTCAAAAAGAAAAGTGATCATTCTGGATGTAATAATTGGGGTTTTACTTGTTGTGGTTTTAATTCTGGCTTGGCCTAAACTATTTAAGGGTGGTGCAGAACTTGAAAAGTCTATTGCCATCCTGCCGGTTCGTAACCTGGGAGGCGATCCAACACAGGAACCGATGTGTGCCGGGCTGACCAGTGAAATTATCAACCAGCTCGCCAAAATAAAATCATTCGACAAAATCGTTCCCTACCAGTCTGTAATGAGTATAGAGACTGATATGGATGCCCCGGAGATCGCAGAGAAATTTGGAGTGAATTACCTCCTGGAAACACGTTACTTAAAGTTAGGTGATAAATTCCGGTTAAACTTTTCTCTCATCGAGCCGCGGGATGACAAGACCATCTGGCAGGATGAAGACGAAAGGAAATATGAAGAGATCATTTCCATTAATACGGAGATCGCACTGGGAATCGCTAATAAACTAAATGCATTTATTTCGAAAGAGGAAAAAGAACAGATCGAGAAAGGCACTACACAAAACCTTGAAGCCTACAAACTGATGCAGTCGGTTGTTTATGAGTTTTTCACCAAGGTGAACTTTGAATATGCATACAAGGACAGCCTGCTAAAAATCACTGAACTGGATCCGAATTGGGCAGATCCTTGGGCAACTTTGGCTACATTTTCAATTTTTTCATCAGCCGAAATGCCGCTGCCCGGATTTAATGGGATGGACGCGATTGAATATAATCAAAAGGCCTGGGAACTTGATCCTGAGAATTTAACTGTACTTCTCAATCAGGCTATCATCGAAATGTGGCAAAACTGGAATTATATAGCAGCAGAGGACAATTTCCAAAAAGCCTTTAAAATTGCGCCAAATACAACCCATCAGTATTTGATCGATGCTTATATTGGTTTCTTATTTTCAATGGAACGGTATAAGGAGATCCCCCCCTTGTTTTCAAGGTTAAGCGAAAGGAATGATTGGGAAATAAACGTGTATGAAGCAATGGGTCAGCACGAAAAAGTTGAAGCTGCTATTCAGGAAATGATCGCTGAAGATAGAATATGGCCGGTTGCAAGATACTATATTTGGAAAGGAGAATATGAGAAGGCTAAAGCATTGGATGATAAGTATTCTCTTCAAAACAGAATCACAATACCTTCAATTTTGTATGCTGCCGAACTCGCTATTCTTCGGTATAAGACTGGTGATATTTCCGGTGCCCAAGAAATCATAAATTGGCATAAAACTCTAGATTATGCAATATTGAAGTACAGTCTGGCAAGATATTACAGTGTTATTGGAGATACAGAAAGTGCCTTTACCTACCTCAATGAAGCATATGAAAAGAAGTTCTTTGGTATGAACATGCTAAAGGCAGACCCACTACTGGATAATATAAGAGAGGATGATCGTTTCCGGGAGTTGTATGCCAAAGTCGGGTTAAAAGACTACGATGATTACAGGGCAAGAAAAAAGGAATAGAAGCAAATGTCAGGCAAAATGGTAAGCGTAATGAAATGGTTGGAGCAAAAAGGAGAAATATAAGCAGAACATTAACCTTGAATTATGACAGATCAACCAAATAAACTAAACAAATTCTGGCACGAACTAAAACGCCGCAAAGTAATAGGTGTAATAATTGTTTATGTACCTACAGCATTCATTCTAATGGAAGCCGCCAATTTATTTGAAGAAGCGTTGAATTTGCCATCCTGGTTTGATACTGTTATTACCATTGCATTAATCATCGGATTCCCCATTGCCATCATTTTCTCATGGATTTTTGATGTTTCTTCAAAAGGAATTATCAAAACAGAACCTGAACTGTCACTTGAAAAAGCTCCAGAATCAAAAACTGAAGAAAAAGTATCTGAAGAGCGATTCTCCCACATTGCAAATTCCATAGCAGTCCTGCCTTTTCAAGATATGAGCTCAGAGAAGGACCAGGAATATTTTTGTGACGGGATTGCTGAAGAGATCATTAATGCCCTCGCACACGTAAGCAGTCTGAAGGTGATAGCCCGAACCTCCGCTTTTGCCTTCAAGAACCAGAACGTGGATATGCGTGAGATCGGGCAAACACTAAACGTGGAGACTCTTTTGGAAGGGAGTATCCGAAAGGACAGCAACCGGATCCGGATCACTGCGCAGTTAATCAGGACGGACGACGGAACACATCTCTGGTCCGAACGGTTTGACCGGAACCTGGATGATATTTTTGCCATACAGGACGAGATTTCTATGGCCATTGTGGATCATCTGAAGATAAAATTATTGAGTCAGGAGAAGTCAGCCATACTTAAACGTTATACCGACGATTTTGAGTTGTATGACCTTTATTTGAAAGCGGTTCACTACAGTAAACTGGCAACTCCGGCAGCCATTGAGACAGCTGTGGATTATATCGGAAAGGCACTACAGAAAGATCCTCAGTTTATTTATGGCTATGCTGCATTGGGATTGATAAACGCGTTCAGCACCAACTACGGTAACCTGCCCCCGAATATAGGATATCCTAAAGCAAAAGAATACGGAGAAAAAATACTTGAACTTGATAATAATTCAGCGGAAGGTCATGCCATTATAGCTGGGTATAGCCTTTTTTACGATTGGAACTGGGATACATCCGAACAACAGTTTAAACATGCCCTTCAGCTAAATCCAAATCACGAATGGAATCATTTGTTGTATTCACAAAACTTAATTTTCACTGGTCGAAATTCTGAAGGGATCCTGGAAGCAAAAAGGGCAATGGAGCTGGACCCGCTTTCGGGATTCTTTCACGCAAATCTGGGCTTAATGTATACTTATTCTGGCCAGTTTGGCCTGGCCATTGATCATTTGAGACAGACCATTGAAAAGTTCCCGGATTTCTATATGGGGCACTGGTTCCTCGGGGATGCATACCTCTGTGCTTCTAAGCCGGAAGAAGCCATTGAGAAATGTAGAAAAGCAGTGGAACTTTCCGGTGGCATACCAATGGTAGATTCAACACTTGCAATTGCTTTATATGTGTCTGGCAAAACGGAAGAAGCAGGACATATAATTAAAGCGCTGGAACTTAGATCAGAAAAGGAATATGTTCCGGCAAGTTGTTTTACATATTATTACAGGTATAAGGGTGACTTTGAGAAGCTAGACAGGCTGGTGGACAGGGCAATCCATGACCATGACATCTACCTTCCTTATTTATTGATTCATCCCATCAAAGAGTTGCGTTATCAGCTAGATGAACAGAAATACCCGGATCTGATAAAAAAGATGAAATTGAAAGAGCGTTTCAAGGAAGATTACCTATAATTCATCATTTTTCTTCCGAAAGTCCTGTATTTTCTTGTAATCCCTGGAATCTAATTCTGGATATGCAAGTACTCCTAGCGCCATTCTAATTATTCTTAATCAATGTATTTATTGGCTTGTTTAAATCGATTTTATAAGTCTTTTTTTATCAATCCAAATCTGTATTCGTCACAAATTTTATTGTTTTTGAATACTGATTTCTCAAAAATGCATTCTTGTTTGAATCCTGCTTTTTCGAGTACCCTCCGGGAAGCTTTGTTAAAATCAAATACACCGGTATAAATTCTCACTAATCCGAGGTTAGTAAATCCATATTTTGTAATCAGTTTTACTGACTTTGTTGCGATTCCCATCCCCCAATAAGGCTCCCCAATCCAGTACCCAATTTCAGCGCTCAGTTCATAAACGTCTGTCTGTTTTACTAATCCAATAGTACCGACGAATTCAGTATTAAATTCTATTGCAAAGGTAAATTGAGGATCTTCCATTTGGCAACGGTGAATAAAGTCTTTGGCATTATTTTCTGTATAAGGAAATGGCAGATAGTCTCTCACATTGTCCCAGATTTTTTTATTATTACAAAGTTCTGCGAGCCTTTTTGAATCAGAATTTCTGAATTCCCTGAGTTTTAAACCATTGTCAGTCAACTCCATTTCTCTTAATTTATTGATCTCTACTATGTTGACAGATTTCCAAAATACCACACAATCATTAATTGATTGTATACTACAAGGCAAATCTTTAATAAGCATTTCTAATTCTCAAGCTTGAGTATCTGATTGTCGATTTCCTCCATCAGATTCGCAGCATTCTCTATCTTCTTATTAATTAGCTGAATATCGTCATTAAAACTACCTATCAAAGTAATATACAAGTTTTCGATTCTAAAATCAGTTAAATAGGCCTGAATCACTTGGTTTGTCCACCTGGTAGATTTCATTGGGTAAGTTTCAGATGGTAACCGGAACCCATTGATTATATATGCTCTTGTGGTTGAAAAATGCTGAGTCAGGCTATTATCAGAGAAATACATGGTGATTGTTTCTGTAAGGGCTTGATCTTTTATGGTGAATAAATCACCTGAACTTTTTGCCAATTCAAAAATCGACGTGTTAGGATTATAATCAATAAATGCTATTAGTGGTGCAAATACACTATATTTATACTTTGCCGTGTCAGTAATAATCTGGTGCGGATTTCTATATAACTCTAACATATACGAACATGCTGCGCTCTGATCTTTTTTAATTTTTAATAACCGGTTTAAATCAGTGGTATCTCTTTGCAAATCAGTTTTTAACTTTAACAGCAACTGTTTTTCTGTTGCCCTGTCATTCCGAGCGGCATAAAATGAATCGATCTGCAAAGCAATCAGAATCCCAATCGTTATCAGTACAATTTCTCCAATGGCATATTTGAGATACCGGAATATTTTATTTTGTTCCATCAGTTCAAGTCGTTTATTTCGAAAGATTCTTATCATTGGTCAGCGTTTTAAACTAAAGTGCAACACTTGCATTTGTTACAACCTCATTTAAATCCTATCAGTTGCCCATTCCGTTATCTGCACCTTTAAGCCACTTATTTAAGAATAAACCCGCATGCATAAAAGCATCGTTTGCAGCTGATTCTGAATAATCGGGTAAAAAGGGAGCAATAAAAGCATGATGTGCATTGGGGTAAATATACATCTCAACTTCACCGCCGTCTGCTATAACGGCTTCTTGCAGATCGTAGGCATTGATAACAGGAACAGCTGTATCCGCTTCTCCGTGCAGAATTAGTAGGGGTGGAAAATTGGTGACCTGTGATTCCAATGAACCGCCAAAACCACCAGCACCAAAAAAGTCAACAACTGCATAAATCCCGGGAATTTGATTGGCAACCGAAATGGCTAAATGCGCCCCCATCGAGACGCCTATTATTCCAACTGGCTGGCGTTTTGACGATGGATGTGAGCGCAAAAAAGTAACGGCATTACGCACCGTTTCCTGATATTGCGGCCAAAAGGAAAACCTTCTTTTAAGATCTGTTTCGTTACGTGGTGCTTTTGCTCCGGCAAACCAATCGATCGTTAAAGCAAGGTATCCTGCCTCAGACATAGCTTTTGCCATGGTTGCATATGCAGGGCTCCAACCATCACCACCATGTAATATTAAAACTGAAGGATGTAGTCCTTCCGTTTCAGGCACTTCAACAATTCCGTACACAGGAGGAAAAACATCTGGTCCGGTTAGTTTTTTTACTTCCTGACAATTTCCGTATCCGAAAATCAGGAAAGTAAGACAAATGAATGGGTAAAGAATTTTTGTCTTCATGATTCTTAAGGTTTTTCTTAATAAGTTACAAAACAATTAAATAGCAAACAATATTAATGACATCTAAATACCACTTAATCTGGACTTTATGATTTATTTAAATTTATATTTATTAGGATGGTTCGTGCGAATATGTATTTCAATTGCCGATGAAAAATGTCGAAAAAAGAGTCAATCAATGCTCCTTTGTTTTAGCCTTTTTATGTATTAACTTTAAAAGGCTAAAACCAAACGCTGTGACTGGGAAAAATCGACTAAGCAAATTCTGGCACGAACTGAAACGCAGGAAGGTCATTCATGTCATTGTGGTCTATGCAAGTGCAGCATTAGTGATCATCGAACTGATCAACAACATTACTGAACCACTCCGGCTGCCTGAATGGACTCCTACTCTTGTGATCGTTCTCCTTTCCATTGGATTTCCACTGGCCATTATCTTCTCCTGGATTTTTGATATTTCCTCAAAAGGAATTAGCAAAACCGAACCAGAAACGGAAAAATTACCAACTTCTTTAACTGAAAAACCGGTCCCTGAAAAATCAATCATTGTGCTGCCATTTGAAAACATCAGTTCTGATCCGGAACAGGAATATTTTAGCGATGGATTAACCGAAGAAATTATTACTGACTTATCGTATATAAAAGACCTGCTGGTGATTTCACGAAGTTCGGCAATGACTTTTAAAGGAACCAAACAAACGATTAAAGAAATTGCCGGTAAGGTGAATGTTAGATATGTTCTGGAAGGAAGTGTGCGTAAATCAAACGATAAAATCCGTATCACTGCGCAGCTCATTGATGCCCAAAATGATGTTCATTTATGGGCTAAAAAGTATGATGGAGAGGTGGGTGATATATTTGATATTCAGGAAAAAGTTTCAGGTTCGATTGCCAATGAACTAAATCTAAAACTGAATACCAATCAACCTAATATATCAAACATCAGTGATATACGAATTTTTGAGGTTTATTACAAAGCGGTGAATAATGTGTTTCATTTTGAAGAAGAAATTACAATCAGGAATATTGAATTTTTAGATAATGCCATGTTGCAGCTGGGCAATCATCCTTTATTGCTAACCATAAAAGCATGGGCGATGTGGAGTTTGGTTACAATGGGATTTAAACCCCTTGAATATTTATCGGAAGTAGAAAAAATTCTACAGGATTCGTTAAAAAGGGATCCCGATTTTTCAAAGACAAATTCTGTGCTGGGTTGGGTTAATATTCATATCAATTATAAAAAAGCCATTCAATATTTCAAAAAGTCACTTCAACTGGATCCAAATGAACAACTTGCACTTCAAGGAATTGTGGTTATGTATAGTACAATTGGAAAAACCGATGAAGCCATCCTTTACTTAAACAGGTTACAGCAGATTGATCCGCTAAACTATTTAACTCAATGGTTAAGGGGTGGCATCAATTTTTATAATGGTAACTTCAAAGAAGCTTTTTACGAATGGGATAATCAATATGAAAATCATTTGAAAGTTGCCAGCTCATCTTTTTTTGCAGCACTTTCTTTGCTGTATTTCGAATCAGAAGAAAAGGTAAAAGAATATATTGCTGATAAGATCGATCCAACTTCCCAACAAAGTTATGATAAATTATTGCGAATGTTAGAACAGACATTAAAAAATGATACGGATTCATTAACAGCAGAGTTGGATCAACGGTTTATCTCACTTTGTAAAAAGGACTTATCTTATGCACACCATTTGGCAACCTTCTATTCTCTCTTAAACAAAAAGAAAGATGCCCTTCGTTGGATGGGAATTGCGATCGATGAAGGATTTATAAATTACCCAATGATTGCAGAAAAAGATACTCTGCTTGACAATATTCGGGGAGAAAAGAAATTTTCAGAATTGGTTGCCAACGCCAAATATGAATGGGAAAACTTTGAAGTTTAAAGTCCGGGGTTAAGCACCTTGATTCTATCCATCTCCCAAATCTCCAGGTCGCGAATATCTTTTCCGTCAATTACAAAACGAAGTGCGGTGCATACTTTATGAAATCCTTTGTAACCGGCTGCCCCGGGATTCATGTGCAGAAAATCCAGTTTTTTGTCGTAGATCACTTTCAGGATGTGCGAGTGCCCGCTGATAAACAGATTGGGCGGATTTCTGAAAATATCGGGTTTAACGTAGCTTTCGTAACGCCCCGGGTAACCACCAATATGTGTCATCCAAACGTCCACTTCCTCGCATAAAAATCGCTGATGCAGCGGATAAACCGTTCTTACCTTATGGTCGTCAATATTTCCGTAAACTCCTTTTAAAGGTTTGAATGCTGCCAGTTGATCGGCCGTTTCGATGTTCCCAAAATCGCCGGCATGCCAGATCTCGTCTACTTTATCGAAAAAAGTATAGACCCGCTCGTGAATAAATCCGTGGGTATCCGATAATAAGCCGATTCGTTTCATTTAATAATTGACTTGATGTTGTAAAATAAAGTAAATTTGAAAGTATAACGAAATAATCAAGCGATGAAACGAGTTGTAATTGTTCGCCACGGGAAAGCCGTCCCTTACGGCTACGATGATGATTTTAACCGCGACCTGCGACCACGGGGGAAAAGCGATGCTGCGCTGGTCAGCGACGAACTGATGCGCCGCAAGATCGTGCCCGACATCATGATCTCGAGTCCGGCCAAACGGGCTATAAAAACAGCACGTATCTTTGCAGACCACCTTGAATTCGACCGGGCGAATATTCGCGAAGTGGAAGACATTTACGATGGGCTGACCACCCGGGAATTTGTGGAAATGATCCACGAACTGCCCGCTGATGCTAAAACCGTTTTCTTTTTTGGACACAACCCGGGTTTTTACTACTTCGTGTCGAACCTGCTCAAAGAATTCAGAAGCGACATGCCCACCACCTCAACCGTCGGGATCGATTTTGATGTGGACAACTGGAATAATGTGGAAGCGCGCACCGGTAAGCTGGCTTTTCACCTGGTTCCGCGGATGTTTAAATAACTG
>Ga0207717_100169_pt1 | contig 10354 bp, 3 predicted proteins | sample TtanPargueraPR_2_FD_187745 | JGI IMG/M metagenome (GOLD analysis project Ga0207717, IMG submission 187745) | Aerobic enrichment media microbial communities from Bioluminiscent Bay, La Parguera, Puerto Rico - Tt and P2 (2) (SPAdes) | ecosystem: Environmental > Aquatic > Marine > Unclassified ...
CAGTTTTGAAATAAATCCCGGAGGATCGGGAAAACGTTCCGAATTAAACTTCCATTCACAAAGCCAGTCAGTGCGAAACCAACCGGTATCGAGGTGGATCACATCGCAAGGGTAATCCTCTTTTCGCAAGCGCTTGCAAATCGTTTCCACTTCTTCGGCCGAAAAATAAGTCATTCGACTCATCCAGGTACCGAAACTCCAAAGTGGCGGCATCGACGGGAAACCGGTAACCTGCCGGTATCCGTATAATATTTCTTCTGCCGCTTCTCCACCAAAAAGGAAAAGATCGAGTACTTTTTGTTCGCAAAGTATCTGTACCGACCGCGTGGAGTGATCGGCAAATGAAAATTTACCGTAAGCACTGGTATGCAGGAACACGCCATACATTCGGCTCGACAGGTAAAACGGAATATTTTTGTAGGTACGGCGGTTATTTACTCCCTGCCCGTCCTGGTTTTTTAGCTGAAAGGTTTTCCCCGAAAGATCGAGCTTGGTGAAACGCTCACCGGTTCCAACAAATACCTCATCAGGTTCGGAATGAATAGATACAGTGGCCCGGTCGACATGCTCTTCTTTCTCAACGAATGCTAGCGCGTGCGCATCGTGGCGTGCAGGGAAAAACTGATCGTAGGCACTGAGCTTGACTTCACGTTTCCCGTCGGGAAAGAAAGTAACATCCAGTGTTTCATTCGGAGGCGGCAGCAAGTCGCTCCAATGATCGATCTCGGGTTCCCTGAAATTGATTACTGCCCGTTTAACACCATTCTCGTCAGAAATCATCCATTCGTCTTTCTTCTTTTCAAACTGCAGCGGAACAACTTCCAGTCCTTCGTCCATCTGCAGCATCGGAGAATCTTCCATCGACTCGCCATTAAAACTGATGGCCACCCGAAGGATCTTTTCGCCATACGCGCGGAGTTTCATGTAATAATACTGCCGTGGAATAGTGAGGTCGGGATAAATCTCGTTTCCCGGATTTTGTTTCTGAAAGGGAATAAAAACCGTAACATCGGTTCCTTCCTGCACAATATCGACCGGATGACAGGCCCTCCATAGTCCTTCGGCTTTGGAAGTTGTCGGATCAAAATCCAGAAAATCGTATATCTGATAATTGGTTTGTTTCATTTTTTATCTCGCAAAGGCGCTAAGGCGCAAAGTTCGTTTTAATTATTCTTATTGGTTTAATTCTAAATCAACTCTCCCTCATTCCTTCTCTTTGAAAAGAGAGGAACGATCCCGAGTGCTCGGGATCAGGGTGAGTTCATTAAATTTTGAATTTTTCCCCATTTCATATTTTGAAGCATTTCTATTCTGCCTTCAATGTTATGGTCTGTTCTTCCAATCCTTTGGAAGTCGCCTTCACATTTATCTCTCCCGGATTTCCATCCGACTGAACGATCAGCAGGCACATCCCGTTAAAAGCCTTTCGATGATCAGCTTTGAAGGATTCCATACTGGCCTGGTAACCGTTGTCAACACCGGCATTAAAACCTGCTCCCGACACATCAAAATGCACCAGGTTATCAGCATCCGGAACCAGATTTCCGTCTTTATCGAGAATTTTTACCGTGATAAATGAAAGGTCTTTGCCATCCGCACTGATCTCTTTCCGATCAGCAGTCAATTCAATTTTTGAAGGTTCACCGGCCGTATGAATGACATTCTCTTTCACTTCTTTTCCGTTTTTATACGAAACGGCTTTCAAGGTTCCCGGCTCATACCTCACACGCCACATTACATGGTATTTGTCGTTTTCTTTGCTTTTCTTTCCGAGTGATTTCCCGTTCAGGAACAGTTCCACTTGATCGGCATTATTGTAATACGCCCAAACATCGATTTCCTGGCCCAGTCCCCAGTTCCAGTGCGGGAAAACGTGGAGAACAGTATCATTTGTCCAGAGGCTTTTGTAGAGGTAATACACATCTTTCGGGAAGCCACACAAATCGATGATTCCGTAATACGAACTGCGCGCCGGCCATTCGTAAGGCACAGGCTCGCCAATAAAATCGAAGCCCGACCAGATAAACATTCCGGCAATAAAATCATTTTCGGAAACCACTCTCCAGGTATCTTCATGTGTCGATCCCCAGTAGGCATAAACGTGGTCATAAGCCGAAACCGTGTAATCAGAATTACCATCAAACTCTTCGTTATAGGCCGGCGGCCACAAACGGTCTTCATCCGATGGCATATCGTAGTGCCCACGGGTTGACAAAGCCGACATATTTTCGGAAGCCAGCATGGCTTCACCAGGATAATTTTTTGGGAAATCGAGGTACTCGAGGTGTTTGTAATTGAAGCTTAGCACATCGAGCGCATGCGACTGATAGATGTAATTCTTTTCAGGATCCTGCTCAGTTAAACCGCAGGTAACAGGCCGGTTATCGTCGAAACTTTTTACCAGCTCAATTAATTCTTTGGCGATGGTCGTTCCTGAACTGTCGAACTGCTCGCGAATTTCATTACCTATGCTCCACATAAACACCGACGGATGATTGCGGTCGCGCAGTACCATATCGGCCAGATCAGCCTGGTGCCACTTTTCCCAATTGATGTTGTAATCGTAGGTATTTTTCTTTTTAGCCCATTGATCAAAAGCCTCATCCATAACAAGAAATCCCATTTTATCGCAAAGATCAAGGAATTCAGGTGCTGGCGGATTGTGTGCGGTACGAATGGCATTGCAACCCATTCCCTTCAGAATTTCGAGTTGACGTTCGATTGCCCGGGTATTAACCGCCGCTCCCAAAGCTCCCAGATCGTGGTGCTGATTCACCCCGTGAATTTTCAGGTGCTCACCATTCAGGAAAAAACCTTTTTCAGGATCGAAATGAAAGGTGCGGATTCCAAAATTAGTTTCGTAATTCTCGGTGAGTTTCCCATCAACAAAAACAGCTGTTTGGACGGTGTAAAGTTCAGGAACATCTATCGACCAGAGTTTAGGATTCTCAACCTGAAACTGCTGTGTTACTGTATCGTCTGAAGCGGGAACTTTTATCGATGTCTTTTCTGTGGCAATTTCCACGCCATTCGGATCAATAATTTTCGTTTTTAGTTTAACTGTCTTTTGTTCTGCAGTTGCTGTTAACAGTGAAATCTGCACCTGAACAGTAGCCTTCTCCGCCAAAACTTCGGGAGTTGTAACATACATTCCCCAGTGATCGACGTGTGTTTTCCCTGTTTTCACCAGCCACACATTGCGATAAATTCCCGAACCGGTGTACCAGCGTGAGTTGGGCTGCAAGGAGTTGTCCACTTTCACCGCCAGTACATTTTCTGCTTCTCCAAAATTTAGAAACGGTGTCAGATTATATCGAAACGAAGAATATCCATACGGCCTTTTACCCAAATATTTTCCATTGATCCATACTTCGCTGTTGCGGTATACGCCGTCAAAATCGATGTAGATCATTTTTGTGCTGTCGGCCGCAGCTACCTGAAACGATTTGCGGTACCAGCCGATTCCGGTTGGCAGGGCACCACCTGCCACTCCGGCCAGATTGTCCTCACTGAATTCGCCTTCAATGCTCCAGTCGTGTGGCAGGTTTAATGTTCTCCAGTCTGCATCATCAAAATCAACTTCCTGATAAGCCGGATTATCGCCTAACGTGAATTTCCAGTCGTAATCAAAATCCATTCGTTCCCGAATTGTTTCCTGTTTCTCGCTACATGCTAACAGGCTTATCAGAATCAGAAAACTCAGCCACTTTATATTTTTCATTTGTTGTTTCATTCTATTCATTTGCACTGAAATCGAAATATAAATCCATTACTTTACAGCGTTTACGCCAGTGGTCGTAGGGACCAAAATCGAAAAACTGGTTCTTTTGTCCGGCCGGCCCCAGGTTCCACGAATCGTTGGTTTTACTTCCGATTGCCGGGATGCCCTGCATAAACGAGATATCTCCATCGGGAAAAGGCGGTGTCAGTCTTGGGTCATCGTCTTCTGGGATATCGGGTGTAAACAAGCGTAAAAACACGTCTTCAGTGCCGGTTGCTACGATAAAGGATTGTTCCTTGCTTTCAATTTTTGCCCAGTATAAATTGGCGTGATAACCTTTAAATTCGGGATAAATTACGGGAGGGACACCCGTCATTGTTGTATTGTAATCCTTTTCGTAAACCCCCAGTTCAACACCCTGCGTACGGTTTTTCCACACCCGGTAAGGGCCGTGCCCCATCCATTTTACACCTTTAACCAGTTCTTCGGGATACGAAAAATCAACGCCCATATAATCAAATCGCACATCGTATTCCGGCGGTACATAAAAGATTTCAAGCTTCGCCCAACCGTTTGGAAAGAACGACCAGGTAAATTCTTTCATCCTCGATTCATTCTCGTCGAAAACACTGGTGATTTTCAACGTATCTTCATCGATTTGCACTGAAGTTGCTTTAAAAACCGTTAAACCGGCCGAAAGAACAGGTCCGTTGTTAAACGGAATTTCACCCTTGCTGTTTACTACTTTTTTCAGCAATCCATCTGATTTTCCGATGCTGTATTTAATTCCTGCAGCTTCAATGTGATATTCCGAATCGGTTTCGGTGTAAGTTACAGCGGTGTTTACCTTTGTTTGATCCATTAACTCGTCCACCACTTTTTGAGGCAACGAAACCGGATAACTCCAGGTATAAAGTTCGCGGTTATACTGATCGACAGCGGTAATATAAAGTACATCGAAGTTTTGCCAATCATCTGGCAGATCAACCTGAATATGTCCATACTGCCTTGGTTCAAGATCAGGTGAAACTATGCTGCCCGACACTTCCTTTTCTATTCCATAGGTTTGGGGAGCATTCTCTTTTACCAGTTTCCAGGTAAACTTACAAGTGTTTAAATTGGTATATAAATAACGGTTTTCGAGGTACAATTTTCCGTCAAACTTTGCAGTCAGGTTGCGTTCTTCAAGATGCACCGGCGACCAGATTTCCTTGATGGCGAAATAACTGCCTTCGGGTTCGTGGTAAGGTCCCAAAATACCATCGGCACCTTTTGAATTGTACGTATCCAACTCTCCGTTTTTATCCACCCGAACCACCCCCTGGTCGGCAAAATCCCAGATAAATCCACCGGCAGCAACAGGAGTTTTCCAAATCAGCTCCCAGTAATCGTAAAGTCCGGCACCCTGTCCGCCGTCGTACATACCATGCAGAAATTCGGTGGGTAAGACAATGTTATGTCCGTGCCAGAAAGTACCGGTTCCGTAATCGTACTGTCGGTAGTGTTCGGTAGAAAATCCGTTAAAAGTCTGCCAGGGCTGAAGAACTTCCCGCTTTTGAATGTCGTACTTTGCGTACAAAGGCAGCAGTTCTTCATTGTGCCCGCCTTCGTTACCATTGTCCCACAAAATAATGGACGGATGGTTCACATCGCGCACAATCATCTCCTTAACTAGTTTCGAGCCCACTTCTGTATCGTAGGCATCGTGCCAGCCGGTGAGTTCGTCCAACACAAAAAGCCCCAGCGAATCGCACACATCCAGAAAATGCGAATCGGGCGGATAGTGCGCCATACGCACCCCGTTCATGTTCATGCTTTTTATGGTTAGCACATCCTCGATGCTTCGTGCTTTACTGGATGCACGGCCGGTTGTTGGCCAGAATGTGTGCCGGTTAACCCCCTTGATTTTAATTTTAACGCCGTTCACATAAATGCCATCGCGTTTGCGCACATCGATTGTCCGGAATCCAAAACGTTCAGTAAACTGATGAACTACTTTCCCGTCCTGCATCAGGTTAAAGTTGACTTTATACAGATTCGGATATTCGGGATTCCACGATTTTATGCCGTTAATTTTACTTTTTACAAAAACACTTTTATCGGCTTTATTAACAGGAATCGAAAAAATGTCACCAAGCGGTTTTCCGTCCAAAGTGATCACCTGCGCTACAACCTGATCGGCATTTTTTATATTATACAGAAAGACTTCTGCCAAAAATGTTCCATCTCCCTTTGCATCGATGGCAACACGTTTGATGTTTTCGCCCGGTTTTGCTTCAAGCCAGACCGGCCGGAAAATGCCTCCAAAAATCCAGAAATCGGCATAACGTTCGGCTTTGTTCACCGATTCGTTGGCCGAATGTTTGTCGACCTTAACCTCCAAAAGATTTTGCTTGCCAAATTTCAGCAAAGAAGTAATATCGTAACGAAACCGGTAAAAAGCTCCCTGATGAATCGGGCCGGCTAATTTGCCATTGATTTTTACTTCGGTGTCGGTCATCGAGCCATCGAAAACAATCTCCACCTGTTTTCCTTTCCAATCTGCCGGAACCTCAAATTCGTATTTGTACATTCCAGATTCCTTTCCGCGCTCTTCAGCTTTGGCATGGCCGTAATTGTACTTTCCAAATCCTTGTAATTCCCAGTTCGATGGAACCGGAATGGTGGTCCATTCGCCTGAGTTTCGTCCGCCCGTACAGAAAAATTCCCAATCAACCGTGTTATTGCTCCCCGTTCCCGAGAGGTACATCTTTTCGGTTTGTTGCGCCAACATTCCTACCGCGAACAAACTCAGAAGAAGAATTAAATATGTTTTTTTCAATCCGTTTAGCATGGTCATAAATATTAAGGTTGATCTGTATTACCCCGTTATTCTTTTGGTTAAAAACTCAACTCACTTTTGCCTAAATCTTTCGAAGTGGCCACTGCAATTCCGCGCTGACTGTCCTTGTTTACGGCACAGTAAAAATGGTACACCACTCCGTCGTATTTCACTACGTACGATTTGTGTGCAAACCAGTTGTCGTATGGTTCTGAAGGTGCGATCAGATCTTCACCATCCCATTCGGTCCAGTTCACCAAATCGTAGGAACAGGCAAAGCGATTAAAGGCATCGTGATCTTTTCGATCGGGCCAGAATGCGCCAAAGTAAAACATCACCCACACATCACCCATTTTCTGGATCACAGCATCGCCGGAGATTCCCTTGTGATGATTGATCACCGGATCCTCGCCAAAACGCTGCCAGTTGACCATATCGTCTGAAACCGCCATTCCAATGCGTTCGGCGCCGCGTCCGGGATTAATACTGTCGCCGCGTGCATTGTAATACATCACGTAAGGATGTCCGGTAGTTTTACTCTTGTCGAGCAATACCCAGGTTTTGTATATCGTGCTGTTTTCCCACCAGCGGGCATCTTCATCAGTGGCTTTAAAAATTGGGTGATCCAGACGGTCCCACTCATGCACCGTTGCCGGCGATTCGTCGGTATATGCCATTCCAATCGAGAGTAAACCGTGTTCGTAACCGGTCGAACTTCCGCCAAAATAAGGCATCCAGTATTTGCCATCCACTTTATTGAGTTCGTAACTGCCACCCCATTTTGGATCCTGCAAACTTGGGTAACCGGCTTTTTGATTGGCATCCCAGTCGGTGCTATCCGAAAATGACATCACTTTTCCGAGTTCTTCCCAGTGAAGCAGGTCGTCGCTTTTGGCCAGCCAGGTTTCGTAACCACGACCATCGAAATAAAAATAAGTCATATACCAGCCGCCTTCGTATTGAAAAACAGTCGGGCAGTCGATCATCAGCGAATCAGCATCAGGAGCCATAACAAGGCCGTATTTGAAAGGCGTTTTTACCTCCTCGTAAACTTCCTGCATTTTTTCAGGCGAAACAGTTTGAGGCAGCTCGGTTTTACAAGCTACAAGCAATACCAATAACCAGAGGCCCCCTCTAACTCCCCCTAAGGGGGAGGACAAGAAATTCTTCAAAATATTCATTTCATTTTTCATGTTATATTTCCTTTTTCTTTCACCTCCCCGTCGGGGAGGCCGGGAGGGGCCTTATTGCACTTTCACCCAATCCAAATACAGTGGCCCCTTGCTTTTCGGCGTGATCTTTATCGTATAAGTTCCCGCATTGATTGTGGTTTGTGTATCGGTGCGGAGGCTTTTCCATTTATTTGGCGTTGCCGGGAATGTCCACTCACCGGCCCACATTTCGCGACCGTCGGCAGCAACAATTCGCACATCGGCTTTTAGTTCATTCCCGGAAAGATTGATGTAGCGGAATTCAAGCCCATATTTTGAAGCCAGGCCAACGCTAAATTCAGGTCCGATGGTACCCGTTTGACCGGGCGTCATTGTACAAACCTTATCGAGATGTTTCACCTTTCGTGCACTACCGTAAAGTTTTCCGTCTTCGGCTTGCCAGCGTGTTGTCGTTCGTAAATCAATAGGATCGTCTAAAGTAGTGACCGGTAATACTGCCACCGGATACATTTCAAAATCACTTTCACTAAGTCGCTCCAACTGAATCTTGTTGTTCGGCTCAAAGCGTTTCATGTAAATTCGGTAATCCGTATTTCCGTTGTAAGTTGTTGCAAGGTATTTTTTAAGTGGTTTCCAGTCGTTCAGCCAGGCAGGTAGGTGAGTTAAAGTTGTATCAATTCCGATCCAAACCTCCGCATCCGCTGTGAGTTCAAAAGTTGGTAATGTCTCGCCGGCCTTGATTACCGATGGCGTTTGTATCAACTCTGTACCGTACAGTTTCGGTACAAGATCCGAGAACCTACCTTCGGAATCGGAATACTGATCAACGCCGGTATCCATCCATTTTCTGGCGGTCCAATCTGAGTTTTCAGCATTAATTTTTGAAATAACTCCTGACGACGCAGGCGCAGCTTGAATATTTTCATTTTCAGAAGAAATGGCGATGGCCGAAATCACTGCCTGTCCAGAAAGTACCTGCGGGAATGAGATTTTCAGTTCGCCACCTTCGATTTCTGCTTCCACTGTTTTTTTGAGCAGCTTGTCGTGACCAACTTCGGCCCAGATATCCAGACCTTTGATAACTACTTTGTCGTTGATAGCTACATCAAACACGCGCCAATCGGTGCAGTTCAAACCACCGCCGGTTCCATACCAGGGTTCGGTTAAAAAAAGTTCCACCCTGTATTTTCCATCGGGTACCGGGAAATGATAGCTGAGTTTGTGGCGCCCGTAACGGAAAGTTTGCAAAAGAGGCCATTCAGTTGTTCCGATGATCGGATCGTGCGTTTGCCGCTGACTGCCGTAAAACGCCGGCATTCCTTCGTAGTCGTCGGTCCACGAGCGCGAGCCCCAATGTTTTGAATCAGTTTGATGTACATCAGCCATCCACAGGTTTCCGTCCTGATCAGTATAATCGTCTCCACCGCAATTGACGCGGTAGATATATTTTTTTTCGTTTTCAGTCAGTGGTTCTGTCTGACCAGCCAGTTTTTTCAAATTCGGAGCATCGGGCAAATGATGCAACAACACCTGATCTTCTGCTACTACTTTTCCGTTTACATAACCCACTGCATAAAGCACATTATACTGAATTTCCACATTATCAAAAACAATATGAGTGCCAATCGGACCACGTTTCTTTTTACCCAGTGAATTTTCTTTTACCCCATTGAAAAGCTCGACCTCATCGCAATTGGTAAAAATGCGAATGCCGTTTTTTATGCCCGGTTTTGTCCAGCGATCGGGCCAGGTGTGCGAAACGATGTAAACCATCGGCTCGGTTTCTTTTGGGGCATAATTCGAGCGAAACATGTAAAACACATCCAGCGGTTCGCCCCATATCGTCAGGGTTCCCTTGTAATTCACCGGTCCAACACGATCGATGTCGCGCATGCCTTCGCCACTCTGTGTACGGCCGGGATTATCGTGCGAATTTACCAGCCAGTGAAATTGCCCGCAACTTTGTTCAGCTGCCTTTTCACCCAAACGTATTTTCGATTCCATCAGCAAGTTCATGCGGTCTTCGCTGTAAATGCCATTTTGATCGAAACCACCTTCGGTGTGCAGATCGATACTTCGCCAGGCGCCGTATTCGCCATTCAGTAACTGTTCCGAAAGTTCGTTGGCATAATTTTCGGGATCGCCGCCATAGGTTCCCGACCAGTTTTGAATCACGTTCCAGTCGGTACCGGAGCCACCGTTACACGTGGTCACCAAACGTTGCGACGAAGTTGTAGGATCGAGTTGGCGGATCAATTCCGTACATTCTTTTGCAAAATCTTCGGGTAGGGTACTCTCATTTTCCAGCCCCCACAAAATAACCGACGGACTGTTACGGCGCTCTTTGACCCAGTCGCTAAGGAGCTGTTTAAAATTTTTTCTGAATTCAGGATTATCAAACCAGATGTGTGCGGTCATTTGCGGCCACCATAGCAAACCCGACTCGTCCCAGACTTTATGGTAGCGCATGTTATGTGGCTGGTGTGCATCGCGAAAGGCGTTAAAGCCCATAGCTTTTATCTGTTCGGTACGCGCTTTCACCTGCTCATCAGAAAAAGCGTGGCCCTGCCCCATCATGTGTTCGTATTCGGCAGTTCCGTTAATGAAAACCGGCTTGCCGTTCAGGAAAAAACGATTGGA
>Ga0207717_100170_pt1 | contig 10308 bp, 4 predicted proteins | sample TtanPargueraPR_2_FD_187745 | JGI IMG/M metagenome (GOLD analysis project Ga0207717, IMG submission 187745) | Aerobic enrichment media microbial communities from Bioluminiscent Bay, La Parguera, Puerto Rico - Tt and P2 (2) (SPAdes) | ecosystem: Environmental > Aquatic > Marine > Unclassified ...
CTGTGCGGCAAACATCATCCTGACATCTTTTGGATTGTAAAAAACGAATGAAATGATGAACAGGGTAGCGATAAATAACGCAGAACCAAATACGTCGCGCTTACCATACCTGTCGGCCAGTTTACGTGATACGGCAATCCCGATCATTGAAAACAGTATTCCTCCGGCGTTAAACAGTCCAAAACCGGCTGAAGCAACATCCGATTCAAAAAAGTTTAAGCCAATGGCTGAAAGAAATTCGAGAATGGGATGAATAAAACTTTCCAGCGCCACCTCGTCGACATAATTATTGAAATAATATACATACGATCCGCCTTTCATGGCCAGGGTAACAAAAACCAAAACCGTTAGCGTCAGCATAATTATCCATGGCTTATTCTTAAATAAATCGCCCAAATCATCTTTTAGGGTTGATACTTGTTCAGGCTTGGGAATCACCCGCTCCTTGGTGGTTAAAAAGGTAATCAACAAAAGTACGGTTCCGATTATGGCCATCCAGGTCATCACCGATTCAATTCCAGCAGCTTTGTCGCCGTTACCCACATGTAGAATAATCGGCAGCATGAACACCTGCACAAAGAATTGAGCAAACATAACCGCCGCAAAGCGGTAGGACGATAAACTGTTTCGCTCCGACATGTCGCCGGTTAAGACACCACTCAGTGCCGAATACGGCAGGTTGTTTGCTGCATAGGCGAGCAACAGCAGTGTATAAGTTCCGGCTGCGTAAATTAACTTTCCTTTGTACGAAAAGTGTGGGGTTGTAAAAGCCAGTAGCGCAATTACCCCCAGAGGAACGGCTGTAAACAGGATCCACGGACGGAATTTTCCCCAGCGAGAATTCGTACGGTCGGCCAGGGCACCAATAATAGGATTAAAAGCAAAGGCTGCCACCAAACCTACAACAAGCATGATTACCGAGGCATGTTCGTTTTGTAAACCGTAAATATCGGTATAGAAAAAGGCAAGGAAAGTAACCAGGGTTTGAAACACCAGGTTGGCAGCCAGGTCGCCAAGGCTGTATCCAATCTTTTCTATTAATGGAACTTTCTGTGAATTAGCGTTCATATAGTTTCGTTTTTATTTTTTCTACTTCTTTCAGTCATTGTCAGCTTTGCTACAATTTTAAACTTTCAGGTGGTCCGAGGTAAGAAGCCTTCAAGCCACCGTTATCGATTATTATTTTCTGAAATACGATTCCATTGTCGATCATCCTTATTTTCAGGGTGTGCAGGCCTTTTGTGCTGACTTTGTGTTTCGATTTTTCAACCATTACACTGTTGCTGACCGCCCGGTTGAACCAAAGCGGATATTTCCAATCGGGGACTTCGTTACCTTCGTGCATGTTTATTACCTGAGGCTCGTTATCGTCGACTGACAGGGCGAACTTTAATCCGTTGCCATTTTTGAAGTTCAGGGTAGGAGCAAGGTGAACTTCAACTTCCACTTCTTCGTTGGCTGGGTCATTCAGTAAAAAGAATTCGTATTCGAGTTGCGGCGCATCTTCGCTCAATTCCTCCATGGAAATCGTAACCGGGCTTGTGGTCATTCCTGAGCCGGTGCGGCCATGACCGGGAATTTCCATCCATTCAATATTATCACTTTCTTCTTTTAAGGTATAATGTGGGGCCTCTATACTTACCACGCCGTTGCGTTCGATAAAGCCCCGAATACCTGGGTTATCGCCAAATTTTTGTGCCCCGATTTTTATTGTGGATATTGTTTCACCATCTGAAATAACTTCAACAGTTCCCTCGCTGATTCCTGTTTCTAACTGTTCCCAATTGATTTGTGTCTTAATCCGCTCCTGTTCTTCCAGCACTCCTTCTTTTTTGCTTAAGGCGATCCAGTTTTCTGATGGTTTCAACCTGAAATCAATGGATGTATTTCCAGTGTTGAATAATTCGATGTAGAAAGCTTGCCGGTTATAGGAATCAAAAGCCGGTAGTTCTGCCTCAGCAATCTGGTCAGGGAAAACGCTGAGGTTTCCTTCCACACAGAATTTGAGTTCACCTCTGCGGGGAACATTGATGGTCAGCACAGGAGGCATTGCATTTACAGGCGGTTCCTGCCAGTTGGTATAGCCAATGTGCGTTTGTGCCATCATGTTGTTCCATTTGCCACCCGATAATTCCTTGTGGTAGTAATTGGTTATTTCAGCATCTTTTTCGAAAAGGTTTTCTACTTTTTCAGCCATTGCATTTGTGGCCGCTCTTCCCTGTTTTGCATAGAGCTGATTTAGCGCATGCGCATAGTACATCTCATTGAGGTTGGCACAGGCAAGAACCGGATGATAGACCAGCTGATAAAAGGCATCCTTGTGGTCTTCACCCATATCCTCGTAAAGGTTTCTTGCCTGTTCTTTAATCCTGTTATAATCGGTAACTATGGTTTCGAACTCACGGTAGTTTTCAAGACTGTAAGTATCGGAGTACAACAATTCGGGTGTTCTCCTGCGGTTATATTTTGTGTACAGATCCAGTATTTCTGCAATTTCCTGAGCGTATTCATCGCCAAACTGCTGATTTGCCCAATTGGTGGTGTATTCAACCAGTTTATCGACCGGCCAGTCTTCCGGATTCCAGGCATAATCAAGAAAAAACGAAATGGGCAGTTCCATGGGTTTAAGGTCCCCAACATTTACGAGCCAGATCCGGTCAACACCATGTTTATAGGTAAGATGAAGTTGTTCCCAGATTTTTGGGATGGGTGTTACGTTCAGCCATTTGTAGTTTCGTGGTCCGCCCACAAAATCGAAATGATAATACAGACCGTAACCGCCTTCGCGGGCTTCGGCATCCGGAGCCGGCAGTTTACGTACGTTTCCCCAGTTATCGTCGCAAAGCAACAAGGTAACATCGTCGGGAACCCGCATTCCTTTGTCGTAATATTCCTGTACTTCTTTGTAAAGTGCCCACAATTGTGGTGTTTCTTTTGCCGGTTTCCCGGTAACGTTGGCAATTATTTTTCTTTGGTCTTCCACTATTTTTTGGAGAAGACCAATATTTGCTTCTTCGCTCATCCCAACATCTCCATCTCCGCGCATGCCAATGGTAACGATGGTTTCGCGGTCGTCCATTCGCTCGATGCCTTCGCGCCAGAATTGTTGCAGTTGAGCGGCGTTTGTTTCGTAGTTCCATTCTCCTCCTCCCCAGGGATCCCACTCGGCATGGGCCCGAACCATCGGCTCATGATGCGTTGTTCCCATCACTATTCCCAGTTTATCCGCCAAAACCGGATTCTGGGGGTCGTCGCTGTTGAAGCTGGCCCACCACATGGCCGGCCACAAATAATTGCCCTTTAAGCGAAGAATGAGCTCAAATATATTTTCATAGAATTCATGGGTAAAACCGCCGTAGTTTTCCACCGCCCATCGGCCCAGAGCAGGCTCTTCGTCGTTTAGAAATATGCCACGGTATTTCACTTTTGGTTCTCCAAAGTTGTAACGACCGGACTTAATGAAAATATCGCTGTGGTTTTTAACCGGCACATCGGCCCACCAGTACCATGGCGAAACTCCCATTTGTTTCGACAGTTCGAATAAGCCGTAAATGGTGCCGCGCTTGTCGCTGCCTGCAATAACCAAAGCTTTTTCAACTCCTTCATAGGGATTATCAACTACCTGAATTAGGGAAACTTCCCATTTCCCTTCCATATCCGTTACATCGATTTTTTTATTAGCAACCAGTTGATCGATGAGTGGACTTTTGCCAAGCGTACCAATGATGACTGGCGTTGTTTGCGCCGGAATGTCGTTTTTAAATACTTCAGCTTCAAGGCCTGTAACCATCTCCAGGTCATTTTTGAATAGGTTGGCGGCCCATTCTACTCCGGGATATTCATCGTTATGGATAATGATGGGGGCTACTTCGTCATCCTTTGCCAGTTGAAAAGCATGGTCGGTTTGGGTGAATGAAATAAAGTCATTTCCGGTTTCTGTCAATTCAGTTTTTTCGGTACATGAAATGAAACCGATTCCAAAAATGATCAGACAAAACAAGATTGATATTACTTTTCGTTTGTTCATGCTTGTATTTTTATTTATCAATCAACGGTTCCCAAAAGTTGCCGGTTAAAGTAAAGAGATACAAAATCCGGGTATTCAGGTTAAACCAGTAGGTATCGTTCATTCCTTCCAGTACCGTGGCAAAATCATCCACTTTGTCGGGGCTGTTGGTCATGAGTGCCACATTAAAACCACCCACGAAAGAACTGTTTTTGTAGGAGCCCGTTGGGGTCCCGTCCAGTTCATATCCATCGACTATATTTATTGCGCCCTGTTCATAGGCCCAGTTGGAAATTTTATTGCACCATTCTTTTGCGTTTACGTTTCCATTCCACAGGTAATCGAGTGCCATGCGCCACGGTGCCCGGCAGGCATCGTAGGAAAAGATTCCTTCCCATCCGCCCGGCCCAGGGGTACCATCGGCAGTTTGCCAGTTGGGAATAAGTCCTGTATTAGGGTTTGCCGAGGCATTGAGCAGAATGTAGGTATCGTCGGCAAGCTGGTTCCACACCTGGTCGCCCGTTACTTCTGCAAATACCCTGAAAAATGCCGGGGTGTAATACATGATGTTGGTGAGGTCGCAACCGCCCCACGCAATGCCTGAATAGCCGGGGTGCAGCACCTTCACGCTTTTTCCGTTCACGATGCAATCGGTCAACAGGTTGTTTTTAATCCGGTTAATGATCTCTTTTGCCTTGTTAAGGTAAGCCTGATCTTCCCATTGCGACCATGCAACTATGTTTGCGAAAGCAACATCCACATCGCCATCGGTGGCACTTCCGGGATCGATAAAATCATCGCAGGTTACCTTCCAGCCCATTAACCCGTTGGCGGTGGGATTGCATTTGCTGTCGTAAAATTCCATTAGACCATCGAAATAATTCTTCTCGCCAGCGTAGGCAGTCAGCAAGGTTCCAAAGCCCATGGCTTCCACAAGGGTAATGTCGTGATCATCCGAAATAACTCGAAAACCGCCTGAGCAGGAAACTACCTGACTTTGTTTCCAACGCATGTATTCGCTCCGCGCCAGTTGCGAATCGAAAACATACGTTTTGTATCCAAACGGATAGTATAGTTTGTTTCCTGTAACTGTAAGATCAATCATGATTGTCGTGCCTTCCTGTCCCGAAATTGAGAAAGAGTTTGAGCCGAGGACTTTGTATTTATTGTCCAATGCCCTTTCCACAACGGCAACATACAATGGTTGATCTTTGTACTTTTCTGACAGGCCTTCGAGCGCAATTCTTGCCCGTCCTTCGGTATTTGTTTTTTCCGAGAGAATGGCAAAACCCGGAGTGTTCATGCTTTCATCGCCAGAAAGTTCTTTGAACAGGTAGACCTGCATATTGGCCAAAAAAATGCCATCTTTATTTTTCACGGTAACTTCCAAAAATTCACCTGCCGGTGTTTTCTCTTCTTCTTTACATCCGAAAAACACTATAAAACAGACCAGCAGAACCGACCAGCGTTTCAGGTATAAATCGCTATGTGAAAAATGTCTTATCATCCTAAAAAATATTGTCCGTCTGACACTTGCTTAATCATTACTTTTTAGTTTGCGCAACTGAACTTGTTGGTCGCAGTTTCTACTCAATGAGAAGGAGTTTCGTTGTTGAAACCCTTTCTCCGGCAACAAGACGGCAAAAGTATAAACCACTATTTATCCTGTTTCCATTGTTATCCTGTGCATTCCAGGTGAGTTCATACGCTCCGGGACTAAGGCGATCATCCACCAGGTTTTTAACTTCTCTTCCGGCACTATCCAGGATTTTTACACTAACCTGTTCCCGACGTTGAACATCAAACTGAATTTTTGTTGTGGTGCTAAACGGATTTGGGAAACAACTTATTTCAACACCAGGTCGTTCAGCAACCGCAGGTTTTGTGCCGGCACTTAATGGTGTATCTTTTACATATTCTGCAAGCCAGGTTAAAGCAGGCCGCCAGGTTCCATCGGTTCGCACCAGGAAACAGGTTTCCTGCCACATTGTATTTTCCAGAAATCCCCAGAGGGTAATGCCTTCAACGGCCGGATGTTCCCACAAGAGCGGGAAGATTCGTTGATACAACTCCAGTTGCACCTGATCATCCGGCTCACCCGAATCGCCAATGTTTCCCAGGTCGAGTTCTGTAATGTATATCGGCAAACCGCTTGTTGCAAGCCTGTTCAGGTTATAATTCAGGGTGGAATTCGGCGTATTCTCGAGTGCAAAGCGGTGCCCTTGCACACCAATCCCGTCAATCAGCCCCCGATCGTTTAACAGGTTAATAATCTCGATATATGCAGTAGTGGAAGAATTGCTGTTTATAATATTATAATCGTTGAGCAACAATTTTGTATTGGGGAAATATTTACGGGCCAGTTCGAAGGATGTTATAACCCAGTCCCAACCGGTTTCTCCATCGCCACCCAGCGCCCCTTTATAATTCGCTCTACCATTTTCTCCATCCGGAGGGTTATGGTTTCTCAGTGGCTCGTTGACCACATCGATGATATCGGTTTCAGGGTAGCGCTTTGCACTCTTCATGATCCAGTATTCAATGTATTCCAGCTGTTTCGCGGGGTCGAGATTCGATATCCACGATGGCTGCTGAGATCCCCAGATCAGGGTATGGTTCTTAAAGAGAATATCGTTTTCTTTTGCAAAAGTGTAGAGTTCATCCAATCCTGACCAGTTCCAGCTTGTAGTATCAATGGTGCTGGCAACAGTTCCCCACTTTCCTTCATTTTCGGGTGTCAGCTGATTCCAGATTTTTACAAAAGAAGGATCACCCGAGCGTTTCAGGTTACCAAGGAATTTTGGTTTTCCTTCAGCCAAAGGCGGCCCGGGATATACTTCCACTCCCGGCCATTCAACAGAACCTTCGAGTTCATTATCCAGCGCTTCAACGGTGAAATACAGATTCGTTTTCCCAAATGCGATTTTATCAAACTCAAGCCCATCTTCGCGGCTGCCAATCTGGAAAGTAACCGTCAATTCGTTTTCATTCACTGTAAATACGGTTTCGGGGTTTTGATAGAAATTGTTCGAAACATTTACCCATTTCCAAACCTGTGAACCGGCGTTGCCCATATCTTGGACTACAGCTGTGTTAGCTGTAAATCCGGCATTGGCCAAACCGTTTACCATTACCCAGTCGGCTGCGGTGGTCAGGCTTTTTTCGCCAAATCCCTTTGCGCTGAAGTAACTGTCATCGTCGAAATTATTTGGTCCTACGCGCATTCTCACAAACAACTGGTAAGTTCCGGCGCTCTGAAATGTAACCTGGTAAGTAATAGTACTTTCGCTTCCCTGGGGATTAGAAGAGCCGGTGTAGTTAACATTGGTCGTAACATAGGTCACGTCGCCCTCGGTTTCCACAGCATAATTACTACCGACTGTCCCCGATTCAGCCTCAATCGCCACTGGCTTCTTTCCCGGATCTTCGCCGGTACCCTGAGCCGACCCGGTATAACTCAACAGAATGCTTATCAGAATTAAACTAAAAATGTGCTTCATCTTCTTTTATTTTGTTCAAATATAATTTTATGGTTGTATATCATTTGCTGCAGTGGCATATAATCCGATCAAACAACCGGTAAACCCACCGGCATAATCGGTTGAAAGAATATCGCCCGAAACAGTACCACCCAAATTCTCAAGATCTGTATTGTTGGTGGAGTAACTGAACTCGTAATCGTCGCCATCAGCCTTAACCTGTAATTTAACGGGGCCACTTATCTCAATTTTTTCCTTGGCTACCAGCATCGATTTATGTTCACCAACTCTGCCGGGCCACTGGTTGCGTTCGAGCACGATGATATATTCGCTGCCCTTTTTCGTGATGCCGAACACGTAGTTCGACTTTTCGTTTTGCAGGCACACAATTCCTGCCATATCTTTCTCCGATGCAGGTAGATATTCCATGTCGGCTGTAAACGAGAACGTTTTGTGTTGCTGTCGGTAAAATAATGTTGAGGTGGGTTTTACCTCTTTAATATTTACCTCAAAAGGATTGATCTGCAAGCCTTTTTCTACTTTTGAAATAAAATCTTCGCGTGGACCTCTCAGTCCGATCCATCTGTAATCCGGTTTTTCTGATGAAAAATTCTCGGTGTAGATGAAATTTCCATTGGGGAAAAAGTCATTCTTGCCGGTATTGTTTTCAACCCCTTCCGGCATTTCCAATTTGGGTTCAATCGGTACGAGTCCGTTTATAAAAACGGGGAAATCCCCCGACCAGTCAACCGGTAAAATAAAGGTTTCGCGGCCTGTATTCACTCGGTTTTTTTCGTTTGGACGAACTGCCAAAAATACCCCGTAATATTGGCCGTCGGGACCGACAACCAAATCGGCATGACCTGCCCAGTCTACTTTATTGGCGCGGTCTGCAGGAAAATAACGCTGTGTTAGTATGGGATTACCTGGTGCCGGTGTGTAAGGCCCATCGGGTTTATCGCTAACAAAAATCACTTCGCTGTGCCAACCTCCTGTTCCTCCTTCGGCACACATCAGGTAATAACGTCCGTCTTTTTTGTAGATATGAGGAGCCTCTATCCAAATCGGTTTTTGGGTGATGTCAACACCACCATCAACTACAATTTTATCGGTTCCCACAATCACCTGGTCTTTTTCCAGGTCGTATTCCCAGATTTTAATTACTCGGTGTCCACTATACAATTCTTTTCCAGGATCGGGTGCATCGTTATGCACTACATATGCTTTCCCATCGTCGTCGAAAAACAAAGAGGGATCGATTCCGGCAAAATTTAACTTGTAGGGTTCGCTCCATCCTTTAAACGGATCTATGGTTTTAACCACCATGTTTCCCAAATCGCCTGCAACCTGAGTGGTAATCATATAAAACGTTTCGTTGTGCGGATTGTAACGAATTGCAGGAGCATAAACCCCCCGACTGATTCCTAACTCCGCTATGCGCAACTGGCTTTTCCGATCAAGTACATGACCAATCTGTGTCCAGTTAACCAGGTCTTTTGAATGAAAAATAGGGACACCGGGAAACATCACAAAGGATGAAGTGACCAGGAAATAATCATCGCCTCTTCTTGTTATGGAAGGATCGGGATAGCAACCCTGCAGAATAGGATTGTAAAATTCATCCGCCTCCAAAGGATTATTCTTATATACTTTATCATTTCCCCGATATAGTACTTTTGTAAATACAGGGCTGTTTTTAAGTGCTGAATTCCCATTGTCCTGCCCGAAAACTGTAACAGAAATTGATGTTACAAGGATGATGATCAGGAAAGCCGGAATCCAGTTTACCGGGATTTGTTTGTTATTCTTCATCATTTAAAATAAGCCTCGTGTTGTTTGAATATATTCCTACTCTGCATAAAAAAGTTGTTGATGAAATAAATCGAATAAACGAAATTTAATTCAATGGCTAAATCGTATATTATTTCCGTGCTTTGTATGTTCTTATGCTTTATTCAGCTAGATACAAAACAATCATCTGAGTTAGCAAGCTAAGTTGAGAACTAGTTTCATTTTAATAATAGGAAAAGTTTTAAAGGATAACCGCTGTTAACAGCGGTTATCCTTGTATTGTTATAGATTGTTTTTTATTCGTCGCAGGGACTTGTATACTCTGAAACAATAATGTTGTCGATATATATCGTTTGAGTTGATTCACCTGCATCAATTAAGACTTTTACATCTCCTGTTGATGTTTCCTGTGCTTCAAAAACACGCGTATAATAGGCCCAGTCAGTGGTGAGCTCAAAATTGCCCGAATAGAAGAAATCATCGCTTTGTCCACTTGCCCACTGAGAAGCAGACATCCTGAAGAATCCTTCTTCTCCGGCCGCTTTTGCCCAGAAGCTTATTTTGTATTGCTGGCCAACAGTAAGTGCAACTGCATCTGCTGCGATCTGCACACTCCATGGGTCACCGTCGACTCCAACTACTTTTAAGGACTTACTACCTTCATAAGCATCTGCAGTTGTAACTTCAGCATTTTCGGGTCCATTGAGTATCGTCCACCCCGTCATATCATCTTCAAAGCCACCATTGGCGTACAAGCTTTCTTTAGGTACATACTCTTTCAGACTTACTGCATCGATATACAATGTTTGCGTTGACTCACCTGCATCAATCAAGACTTTTACATCTCCGGTTGATGTTTCCTGTGCCTCAAAAATGCGCGAGTAATAAGCCCAATCAGTCGTGAGGTTAAAATTGCCCGAATAGAAAAAGTCATCACTCTGGCCACTTGCCCATTGCGAAGCCGACATCCTGAAGAAGCCACCTTCTCCGGCAGATTTTCCCCAGAATGATACCTCATATTGAGTTCCTACC
>Ga0207717_100171_pt1 | contig 10284 bp, 6 predicted proteins | sample TtanPargueraPR_2_FD_187745 | JGI IMG/M metagenome (GOLD analysis project Ga0207717, IMG submission 187745) | Aerobic enrichment media microbial communities from Bioluminiscent Bay, La Parguera, Puerto Rico - Tt and P2 (2) (SPAdes) | ecosystem: Environmental > Aquatic > Marine > Unclassified ...
AGAAAGTTTTCCGAAACGAAAGCGATTCGCTGGCCTGGCACCTGTCCAATTTCTTCAAGGACGCATCGAAAAACGAATACCGCCGCCGACTGAATGCTGCCTACAATGCCGGCAATCGTGGTTTCCTTCTTACACCAAGGAAGGTGGATTATATGGAGCTTCAGGAAATAAAGAAGTTTCCCATTCTTCGCCTTGGACGTTTTGGTGGTGGGATGATCGTGGAGCAGGAAAACCAGCGAATCAATCCGCTCGGTCCTCTGGCTCTGCGAACCATAGGAAGTTTGAATAAGGGAGAATACGAAGAGATCATCGGTCCGATTGGTTACACGGGTCTTGAACGTGCCTATGAGTCGTACCTAAAAGGTCAGAATGGAATCAGTTACAAACAAAACCTTTCGGGTCGCTGGGTGATCAGAACCGAAATTGAGCCTCGCGACGGAATGGATGTAATTACCACTATCAATGTAAAACTGCAGGATATTGTGGAAAGCTCGCTGTACAATCAGTTGAAGGAAGAAAAGGCTGATTGGGGAACCGCCATATTGATGGAGGTAAAAACGGGTGAGATAAAAGCAATTGCAAATTTAGGAAGAAACGACGATGACTATTACGAGAAAGATAATTATGCTCTTGGTCATCGGGGTTGTTTCGAGCCGGGTTCGTCATTTAAACTGATATCGCTGATGGCTGCCCTCGAAGACGGTGTGGTAGATACCAGTGATGTGGTAGATACTGGAAACGGCAGCTGGAGAAGCAATGGCCGCACAATAACCGATTCGCATGGCTACGGTAAACTGAAAGTAAAAGAAGTGTTCGAGAAATCATCGAACATCGGAACAGCCAAGATCATTACAGGGCATTACGCCAGTAACCCCAAAAAATATGTCGACCGGGTGTACAGTTTTGGTGTCAACAAACCGCTTGGTATCGAGATCGAAGGCGAAGGGCAACCATATTTTAAATACCCGGGCGATGCAGATTGGTGGGGTACTACTCTGGGTAGTATGGCATACGGATACGACACCAAAATGACTCCTTTACAAATACTCGCATTCTACAATGCCGTTGCAAACAACGGTCGTATGGTAAAACCGCATCTGGTTAAAGAAATCAGGGATAAAGGGGTTTTGGTGAAGGGTTTCGATACAGAGGTTTTGAATCCGATGATTGCTTCAAAAGAAACAATCGGGAAAGCACAGGCTATGTTAAGAGGCGTTTGTGAACAGGGAACGGGTACGCAGATCCAGGGACCCTATTTTCCGTTGGCAGGGAAAACGGGCACAGCGCGCATTGCAACAAGTAGTTCGGGGTACACCGATGGAATGTACCTGGCTTCCTTCACCGGTTATTTTCCTGCTGATGATCCGCAGTACTCATTAATTGTAACCATGAACAATCCCCGGAAAACCATTTACGGTGCTTCGGCAGCCGGCCCCGCCTTTAAGGAAATTTCAGAAAAAGTATTTGCCAGCCAAATTATGGCGAACCTCGATGAACAGGAAGCTGAACTTACCGAAGAACCACAGATTGTGCGGGGACAAACCGAAGACATTCTTGAAATTGCTGAAGAACTTGAGTTCAAAAATATTCAGGGAAAACCCGAAACCACCATTGCACACGTAGAGGCCAAAAACGATCAACTGGTTCTTGAAGAACAGGAAATACAGTTGGGAATGGTACCCGATGTGATGGGTATGGGAGCTAGCAATGCGATTTTCCTTTTGGAAAACGCAGGACTGAAAGTTGTGATAAACGGAGTTGGAAAAGTTACAAAACAATCGTTGAAGGCCGGGACAAAATTTCGACCCGGCCAAACGATCTATTTGGCGCTGGGATAATATGAAGCTAAACCGGCTTATCGAAAATATTGAAGTAACAAGGATCATTGGTGATCCAATGATAGATATCGCGGGTATTGCCTTTGACTCGAGAAAGGTTGAAAGTAATTTTGCATTTATTGCGCAACGTGGAGTGCATGTTGATGGACATCGATACATTACCAGTGCAATCGAAAGCGGGGCAACAGCAATTGTTTGTGAAGATCTCCCCGCTGACAGGCCACAAAATGTTTGTTTTGTCGAAGTTAAGGACAGCGGTCGGGTTTTAGGTGAACTGGCGGCAGTCTTTTACGGACATCCGTCGCAAAAAATGAAAGTGGTGGGTGTTACCGGCACCAACGGAAAAACGAGCATTGCTACTTTGTTGCATCGGTTATTTATTCTGCAGGGCTATGGAGTTGGTTTGATTTCTACCATTTCCTATAAAATCAACGAGCGTGAAGAAACCGCATCACATACTACGCCTGATGCTTTAAAGATACAGCAATTGCTGGCAAAAATGGCCGCCGAAGGTTGCGAGTATTGTTTTATGGAAGTGAGTTCACATGCCATTCATCAGCAGCGCACAGGCGGAATTCATTTTGCCGGAGGAATATTCACCAACATTACCCACGATCACCTGGACTACCACAAGACTTTTGCTGAATACATTAAAGCCAAAAAGGCTTTTTTCGATGGATTGACGGCAGATGCTTTTGCCATCACCAATGCTGATGATAAAAATGGCCCGGTAATGATTCAAAATACCAGGGCACAGAAATATACTTATTCAAACCGTTCGGTGGCCGATTACCGTTGCAAGGTACTTGAAAGCCATTTCGATGGCATGCTGCTCAATATTGACGGACAGGAAGTTTGGACCCGTTTTGTAGGACTGTTTAACGCGTCAAATTTACTGGCGGTTTATGCTGCAGCCATTCAACTTGGACAGAAGAAAGACGAAGTGCTGGCACACCTCAGCGAATTACACCCGGTGCAGGGCCGGTTCGAAACCATCCGCAGCCTCGATGGTAAATATGCCATTGTCGATTATGCACACACTCCCGATGCATTAAAAAACGTATTGAGTGCAATTACGCAAATACGTACCAAGAACGAGCAGGTGATAACTGTGGTTGGCGCTGGTGGCGACCGTGATAAAACCAAACGTCCTGAAATGACTATGGAAGCACTGCGGGCCAGTGATAAAGTAATACTGACTTCGGATAATCCACGGACAGAAAATCCGGCAGAGATTATTCGTGATATGGAAGCCGGAGTAGAACCTCAATATAAAAGCAAAGTGGTCTCGATTGAAAATCGCCGTGAAGCGATCAAGACGGCCGCTTTGCTTGCTCAACCCGGCGACATCATTTTGATAGCGGGCAAAGGACACGAAACTTACCAGGAGGTGAATGGGGTGAAGCATCATTTCGACGACAGGGAAGAGATTCGAAAAGTATTTGGACTGGAAGATTAAACACGTAAATATGATTTACTGGTTATACACATTATTGGCAGGTTACGATATCCCCGGATTAGGGATGCTTCCGGGTATCACTTTTCGGGCGGCCGGCGCTATTATTCTTTCGCTGATCATTACCACAATGTTTGGTAAGAAGATGATCCGCATTTTACAGCAAAAACAGATCGACGATGATATCCGGGATCTTGGACTTGAAGGCCAGATGCAGAAACAAGGCACACCAACAATGGGCGGTATCATTATTTTGATGGGGATTATTATACCAACACTTTTGTTTGCCCGCCTCGATAATGTGTATATTCTTTTGATGCTGATTACCACTGCTTTTCTTGGAATGATCGGCTTTATCGACGATTACATTAAGGTATTCAGAAAAAATAAAAAAGGACTGGCCGGTAAATTTAAAATACTGGGACAGGTTTCTCTGGGGCTTTTTGTGGCAGCTACGCTGTTTATCAGCGACGATGTGAAAGTGCGCGAACATGTCCGAGACCAAAGTGGTCAGGATGTGACGATGGAAACTACCGATCCGCAAACCGGTGAAACAGTGGAAGTTTTTGTTACGGAAGATGTTAAATCGACAAAAACGACCATACCGTTTATTAAAAAGAATGAATTCGATTATGCATGGCTGGTAGCATTTGCAGGCGATGCAGCCAAGTGGCTGAAGTGGGTCGTCTATGCCATCGCAATAATTTTGATCATCACTGCTGTTTCGAATGCGGCCAACCTAACTGACGGGATCGATGGGCTGGCAACCGGGACATCGGCTATAAGTGGAGCCACGCTTGGCATACTGGCTTACGTAAGTGGTAACATTATTTACTCCGATTACCTGAACATCATGTACATTCCGAATATTGGCGAACTGACCATTTTTATAGCAGCATTTATCGGAGCCACCGTTGGATTCTTATGGTACAATTCTTATCCGGCTCAGGTTTTCATGGGCGATACCGGAAGCCTGGCTCTTGGTGGTATACTCGCTGTTTTTTCGATCATTATCCGAAAGGAGATTTTAATTCCGCTATTGTGTGGAATTTTCCTGATCGAGAACCTGTCGGTTGTAATCCAGGTGTCGTGGTTTAAATACACCAAACGCAAATACGGCGCAGGCAGGCGTGTATTCCTGATGAGCCCGATCCATCATCATTTCCAGAAAAAGGGATTTCCCGAACCTAAGATCGTCACTCGGTTTTGGATCGTTGGTATCGTTCTGGCAGTTGTTACGCTGGCAACCCTAAAAGTAAGATAGTTTGAAAGGCAGGGTAGCCATATTGGGTGCAGGTGAAAGTGGTGTGGGTTCGGCCATTCTGGCACAGAAAAAAGGATTTGAAGTTTTTGTTTCCGACAAGGGAACAATAAAGGAAAAATACAAAAACGTTCTTGGAAATTTTGATATCGATTTTGAAGAAGGAATGCACACTGAAAACCGGATCCTAGGTGCCGATTTCGTGGTGAAAAGTCCGGGGATTCCCGAAACAGCACCACTGGTTCAGCAGCTTTACAAACAGGGAAAATCTGTGATTTCGGAAATCGAATTTGGCGGCAGGTACACCAGTGCAAAGAAAGTGTGCATTACCGGTAGCAACGGTAAAACCACAACAACACTGCTTACTTACCATATTCTGAAAAATGCAGGATTAAAAGTCGGCTTAGCCGGAAACGTTGGGAAAAGTTTTGCCTGGCAGGTAGCCGAAGAAGAACATGATGTTTATGTGATCGAACTCAGCAGTTTTCAGCTCGATGGCATGTACGATTTTAAAGCCGATGTAGCGGTTTTGCTGAATATCACCCCTGACCATCTCGATCGTTACGGCTTTGAAATGCAGAACTATGTAGACTCCAAATTCAGGATTCTTCAAAATCAAACAAACAACGATTACTTCATTTATTGCGACGACGATGAGGTAATCAAAAAAGAAATTGAAAAAAGAGAGATAACTGCTGTTCAGGTTCCTTTTGGGTTGGGATCGCCGGTAAACCCGGGAGCAGGAGTACAGGAAAATCGGATAATTATAAATCTTAATCAAAACCAATTCAGCATGTCTATTCTGGATTTATCACTACAGGGAAAACACAACACCTACAACAGCATGGCGGCGGGAATCGCCAGCATGGTGTTTCAAATTCGCAACGAACAGCTGCGAGAGAGTATGGCCGACTTTAAAGGGGTAGAGCATCGTCTCGAACGCTTTTTAAAAGTGCACGGTATCGAGTTCATTAACGACTCGAAAGCAACCAATGTTAACTCGACCTGGTATGCGCTCGAGAGTGTGCACAAACCAATCGTTTGGATTGCAGGCGGAGTTGATAAAGGCAACGACTATTCTATGTTGCAAGGTTTGGCTGCCGATAAAGTAAAAGCGATTGTATGCCTTGGGAAAAACAATGCCAAAATCAGGGAAGCATTTGCCGACAGTGTTGGCGATATTGTGGAAACGTCGAGCATGGAAGAGGCAGTAAAAGCGGCTTACTACCTGGCCCGAAACGGAGACACCGTTTTATTGTCACCGGCATGTGCAAGCTTCGATCTCTTTGAGAATTACGAAGACCGTGGAAACCAGTTTAAAGAACAAGTGAGGAATTTGTAATGGGATTAACCGTTGCTAAAATATTTAAAGGCGACCGGGTCATTTGGGCGGTATTAATCTTGTTGTCGATGCTTTCGTTACTGATCGTATACAGTGCAACCGGAGCGTTGGCATACCGCGTGGCAGGTGGAAAAACATGGATTTACCTTGTACGACACATGGTTTTTCTGGTACTGGGCTTCGGGGTAATGCTGCTCATGGTGAACGTTTTGCCGGTTAAGATTTATTCGATGTTGGCTACCCTGGCGCTGTATGCCAGTATTGCTTTACTCATGCTGGCTGTCGGACTAAAGTTTGCGGGAATTATTCACGGCAGTGGACGTACCCTTCCCCTTGGTCCGCTTTCTTTTCAACCGGCCGAATTAGCCAAAATCTCGCTCATTTTGTTCTCGGCAAAAGTGCTGGGCAAAAAACAAAAAACAAAACGCGACCTGTACCTGGCGTTTAAAAATATTATTATCCCGACAGCCATTGTTTGCTTCCTGATCTCACTATCCGATTTCTCGACATCAGCCCTGCTTTTTGCTACCATTATGACAATGATGTTTATCGGGAGAATACCCTTCAAATATATGTTGCTGGTTGTTGCAGCCGGAGCAGCTTTTGTTGCACTTATGTATTTTGGTGCCAGCATAATGGATAATCCGCCTGCGAGGATTGCGACCATTAAAGGCCGAATAGACCGATTTATACACGGCGATCCGAGTTCAGAAACAGGTATTACACAAGCCGATTACGCTAAACTTGCCATCTATTCCGGAGGTATTCTGGGAAAAGGTCCCGGGCATTCTGATGTGAGCAACTACATGGCTGCAGCTTATAACGATTTCATCTTTGCCATAATAGTTGAAGAGTACGGACTGATCATTGGCTTTGGAGTGGTGTTTTTGTACCTGATCTTCTTTTTCAGGGGGGTCACCATTGTGCGGCGAGCGACGCGAACGTTTCCGGCCTTTCTTGTCATTGGCCTGACCATGATTTTGGTCTACCAGGCTATGATCAATATTGGGGTGTCGAGCGGGGTATTACCCGTTACTGGACAGCCGCTGCCCTGGGTAAGTTACGGAGGAACGGCCATGATTTTTACAGCCATTTCGTTTGGCTGCATTTTAAGTGTGAGTTATCAGAACCAGGTGAATCGTGAAGCGGTGCAACAACCAGTGATGATTAAAGCACCGGATGAAGATTATGAAATAGAGAATGAAGCAAAAGATAAATAGGGTAATTATAAGTGGTGGAGGAACCGGGGGGCATATTTTCCCGGCACTGTCGATTGCCGGCGAAATCAAACAACGCAATGGCGATGCTGAGATTTTGTTTGTCGGGGCTTTGGGCAGAATGGAAATGGAGAAAGTACCTGCTGCAGGTTATAAGATTATTGGTTTACCGGTGATGGGATTTCCGCGGAAACCAAGCCCTAAATTGTTTACCTTTTTCAGGAAACTGATGCAGAGTTCGAAAATTGCGCGCGAAATTGTGAGAGATTTTAAACCCGATGTTGCGATCGGGGTGGGCGGATATGCCAGCGGTCCTTTGCTTAGGGCAGCTGCGCGATACAAAATACCCACGCTAATTCAGGAGCAAAACTCGTACGCCGGAATTACTAATAAGTTGTTGAGTAAAAAAGTGGAAACAATTTGCGTGGCTTACGATAAAATGGAGCGTTATTTTCCCGAGAAGAAGATCGTGTTTACCGGCAACCCGGTAAGAAAAAATCTGATTCAGAAAATCGACAGGAAGAAAGCACTCGAATTCTTCAAACTAAAGGAAGAAGATAAGATCGTTCTGATAATAGGTGGTAGCCTGGGAGCCAGATCAATCAATCAATCGGTTCTCAAAAATAGAAAGGAAATTGAAAATTCCGGAGTTCAGGTAATCTGGCAAACCGGGGCCATCTATTACGAGCGGATCATGAATGATTTGAAAGATAAAATGCCGGAGAATTTGCAAGTACATCAGTTCATAAATCAGATGGATCTGGCCTATGCGGTTGCCGACCTTGTGATTTCACGCGCAGGTGCCGGTACCATATCTGAATTGTGTTTGGTTGGGAAAACATCGATATTGGTGCCGTCTCCAAATGTTGCCGAAGATCACCAGACCAAAAATGCCCTAGCACTCGTTGAAAAAGATGCTGCACTGATGGTACCTGACAACGAGATAGACACAAAGCTTTTTCCATTGGCATTTAAAACCGTAAAAGATAAAGTCCGCTGTAAAGGACTTTCTGAAAAGATAAAAACGCTGGCAAAACCTGATGCCACAAAAGCGATTGTTGACGAAGTTGAGAAATTATTGAGATGAAGAGTATCGGGAAAATAAAGAACGTGTATTTCCTGGGGATAGGAGGAATCGGGATGAGTGCCCTGGCGCGCTACTTCAAATTTTCGGGTAGGAACGTTGCCGGTTACGACCGCACGCAATCTTCACTGACAGATTCCTTGCAGGAGGAAGGCATAGATGTGCACTATGAAGACAATATTCGAAAAATACCCACGAAATGGAATCCGTCGGAAACAATAGCCGTTTATACTCCGGCGTTGCCCGACGATCATGCGGAGCTGAACTGGTTTAAAAACCAGCCCATTGGTTTGTTCAAGCGTGCCAAAGTACTTGGAATGATCGCCAACGAAAAAAGCGGGATAGCCGTGGCCGGTACTCACGGGAAAACAACCACAAGTACTATGGTTGCCAATATGCTGAATAAAACTGCGCAGGGGTGCGGTGCATTTTTGGGTGGTATTTCGAAAAACTTTGGAAGCAACTTGTTGCTCCCAAAAGATGATTCGCCCTGGATCGTTGCCGAAGCCGATGAATTTGATCGTTCGTTTTTACATTTGCAACCTCAGCTTGCACTGGTTACTTCAGTCGATGCCGACCATCTGGATATTTATGGCGAAAAGGCTCGTATTGTGGAGTCTTTCGAAAAATTTATTTCTCAAATCCGAAGTGGCGGAAAACTGGTTGTGAAAAAGGGAGTGGAGCTCGATCTTTCGAAAACGGCTGCCACTATTTACACATATTCATTGAAAGACGATAGTGATTTTAGTACCCTTAATCTTCGGCTGGATGAAGCCTCGGGTTATTACCGCTTTGACCTGAAAATACCTGGTGGTATAATTGCCGCTTGTGAAATGAATTACCCCGGCCTGGTTAACGTCGAAAATACGGTTGGAGCAGCAGCATTGGCCTGGCTGGCAGGAGCAACCGCCGGTGAAATAAAAGCCGGAATTGCTGATTACCTCGGCGTGGCACGTCGATTCGATATTCAGTACAAAACAGCACATAAGATTTACATCGACGATTATGCCCATCATCCCGAAGAGTTGAAAGCCTTTATCAATTCGGTGAAAGAGCTTTTCCCCGGGAAGAAACTGACTGGGATTTTTCAGCCTCATCTGTATTCGCGAACCAGGGATTTTGCATCGGAATTTGCAGCCAGCCTTGATTTGCTCGATAAGGCAATACTGATTCCTCTTTATCCAGCGCGCGAAGAACCAATCGCAGGTGTATCATCAACCACCATTTTCGAGAAAATGAAGATTGAGGATAAAGTGTTGCTGCCAAAGGATGAATGCCTGAAACGATTGGCGAACGACGAGAACGAAATTTTACTCACGATGGGTGCCGGCGATATCGATCGTATGTTAGGACCGATAGTGAATATCTTAAAACAAAAATACGGTGATTAGAAAATTGTCGAAAATAGCAGGTGTTGCAGCATTGATCGCTTTTCTGGTGGTCACGCTGGCATTTACTTCGGTAAAGTACAATGATGCGCCGTGTTCGAGAATTGAAATTGAATACGAGCCCGAAGATATAATCGCTGTCGATAAAGGAGTGATCCGAAATATCATTACATCTGCTGACAAAGATATTCTGGGGAAACATTTTGACAGTATAAATACCGCCAGCCTGGAAGTGGAGGTGGAGAAACTGGCTGCCATTTTGAATGCAGAAATTTTCGAGATGGTCGAAAAAGACAGTTCGTCGTACAAAGGTGTACTTACCGTGAGAGTAAAACATCGCGATCCTATCCTTAGGGTTTATAATCGTTCGGGATCGTATTACCTCGATGAATTTGGCTATAAATTCCCGGTATCGAGCACCTATCCGGCCAATGTGCTGTTGGCCACAGGCGACATTAGTGAGCAGTTTGCCCGCGAGAAGTTGTTGCCATGTATTCTCTTTCTTGAGAACGATGATTTCTGGAAAGCCCAGATCGAACAGGTACACGTGGAAAAAGATGGAAACATTGTCTTGACCCCGCTTTTTGGTGACCACCTGATTGAACTGGGGACAGCTGACAATTTCGAAGTAAAACTTAGAAACATGAAAGTATTTTACAAAAAAGTACTGGCAAATAATAACTGGAACAAATACAAAA
>Ga0207717_100172_pt1 | contig 10284 bp, 9 predicted proteins | sample TtanPargueraPR_2_FD_187745 | JGI IMG/M metagenome (GOLD analysis project Ga0207717, IMG submission 187745) | Aerobic enrichment media microbial communities from Bioluminiscent Bay, La Parguera, Puerto Rico - Tt and P2 (2) (SPAdes) | ecosystem: Environmental > Aquatic > Marine > Unclassified ...
CCGTTTTATCCTCAGCGACCTTAACGTTTGCTGTACCTAAATCACTGCCTCCGACAGTTGTACCGGCACTCATTGTCCCATCGCTGTAGACCGATCCGTAAAAACGGACAGTACTGCTGGGTCCATCAACATCAATTTCCAGAGAGTTACCGTCTTTAAAAGCAATCCCATAGCCACTGCTGTGCCATAAGGATGTTGCTGCCTGAGTTCTTATTTTTCCATCAGGACTTGTTGTTGAAGTTACCGGATCCCATTGTGCTCCCGTATTGGTAAAAGTTGATTCATCGCCCAAGTTATAAATAGTGTAAGGGTAAGTCACATCTATCGCAGGAGTATAGGCATTAGCTCCTTCAAATGTGAAATATAAGGTTACAGGGCCACCCGTATAATTAAACTCATAAGAGCCGGTTTTATCTTCTGTTACTTTAACATCGGCAGTTCCTAAATCGCTGGAACCGGCCGATGTACCCCCGCTCATTGTACCGTCACTGTACACTGAGCCATAAAATCGAATCGAACAAGTTCCTGTCACATCTAATTCCAGAGAGTTACCGTCTTTAAAAGCAATCCCATAACCGCTGCTGTGCCAGAGGGATTTTGCTGCCTGAGTTCTCATTTTTCCATCCGGACTGGTTGTTGAAGTCACAGGATCCCATTGTGTTCCTGTATTGGTAAATGTAGAACCATCGGCTAAATTATAAGTAATGGTTGTTTCCCCTTTTACTGTAAATCCAAACAGAAAGAGGACAATGCTTAAAATGAAGTAAAGATTTTTCATAAACTTAAAGTTTGATTTAGTAATAAAAATTTCAGCTTTCAAAAATACTTAGAGGTCCGTTAATTTTCGGTTATAAAAAATCGCAAAATGCGGGATATATTTCCCAACAAGCTAATTTTAGTTTCTGGTACGAAAATAAATTGAGGTAGTTATTTTATTCTGTTATCCTTTTTGCAGCGTTACAATAAAATTCACGAAGCTTTGTTTATAAAAACATGAACAGTTCGCCTAAAAATTAAAACAAGCCTCTATTTTTGAAACCAAGTCCATCGAAAGATCTTATGAAATACATACCACTGATTGCATTGTTGCTTTTAACCATTGAATCCGCTGCCCAGAACATTTCTCGCGCAGAGTACATCAGGCGATACCAGTTGCTGGCCATCGAAGAGATGAACCGTAGCGGGATACCTGCCAGTATTACCATGGCGCAGGGTTGTCTCGAATCGGGTAACGGGAACAGTGAATTATCACTGAAATCGAACAATCATTTTGGTATAAAATGCAAAACTGGCTGGAGAGGTAAAAAAGTTTATTACGATGACGATCGCCGAAACGAATGTTTCAGAAGCTATACCACCGTTGAGGAATCGTACCGCGACCACACTAATTTTTTAATGGACAATCCGCGCTATGCCGACCTGTTTAAACTCGACCACACCGATTACAAAAACTGGGCAAAAGGCCTTAAAAAAGCAGGATATGCCACAGCCCACGATTACGATAAACGACTCATTCGGATTATTGAAGAAAACAAACTGCATCGCCTCGATCTTAAAATGACATTAGATCAACTGGCCACTTACGAGCAGCGCGGTATGGGAAATAATAACAATTCGGGACTGACCATTTATCCTTACAGTGCCCACGAAGTCAGGAAAATAAACCGTGTTAAAGCGGTGGTAACACGCAAGGGAGATACTTTTGAGATGCTTGCACAGGAGCTGGGATTAACGGACTGGGAATTGTATAAATTTAACGATCGCCGACCCGGATACAGACCGGTACCCGGCGAAGTAGTTTATATTCAACCCAAGAAAAACAAAACAAGAAAAGACCAGCCAACGCACCGGGTCCAGGAAGGCGAATCGATGCACTATATTTCGCAGTTATATGGGATAAAATTAAAATCGCTTTATCGAAAGAATGGCTTGAACCCGGGTCAACAGCCGATTCCGGGTCGAATAATTCACCTGCGATAATAAACAAAACAGCATATTACTTATCTCTACCTTTCAAAGCCGATCGATACAGAAAATAACGCAGTAAAACGCGATCGGTAAATAAAACAAATACAACCAGCAGGTTAATTCCTGCAATCCAATCCAGATTCGATATAAGAAAATCGAGCCAGTACTTCAGGTCATTATCATACCAGATCAGTGCCATGCCAACTGATAAAACAACAATTCCTATTATAGCCGCAAGATAGATCAGAAACTCGCGAATATACTGTTGCCAGGCAAAACGTCGGCCAACATTTACTGCAACCATGGTTGCAAAATCAGCGGGTAAGCTGTAAGCTGGCGCTTGCTTTAATACCTGGTCCACCAGAGCATCGCTGTCCATATATTTTTCTTCATCCAACATGATCTTCAAAAATATTATTTTGTTCCAAACGAGCCAATTTTTCAATTTTACCCTTTAACATTGCACGCGCACGGTTCAGGTAACTTTTTACCGTTCCTTCGGGCATTCCGGTAATTTCCACAATTTCCTTGTACGAGAACTCCTCAAGATGATACAGGGTTATCACTGTTCGGTAATTCACCGGCATCGATTCAATAAGCTGGAGCAGGTATTTTCGTATTTCATTATGTTCCAGAACTTTGTGTTCCGTCTCGTTATTTTTCTCCAATTCAACCAGAGCAGGAGTTTCGTTATACGAAAGTTCGCCGCGTCGGTTTTTCTTCCTAACCGCCGTAATGGCTGTGTTATAAGCGATGGTGGCAATCCAGGTCGACAGTTTCGAGTCGCCCCTGAAATTTTTCAATCTTCGGAAGACTTTTATAAAAACTTCCTGACAGGTATCCTCCATCTCATCCTGTTGCCGGATAATACGGCCAACCACATGCAAAACCAGGCGCTGGTATTTCGAAACCAGAAACCGAAAGGCGTTATTGTTACCGCTGAGTACCTGTTTTACCAGTTCGCCATCTTCCATACATTTCATCTGACTCAGAAAGGTCGTAAAATGTTACAATAATTCTATATAGATTTTCATTTTTTGTTTTGGGGTGATTTGCCCCTCTTTACAGCTGCATTTTATATATTTGCGCAAATTTTATTAATTCTTTTCCGATGAATTTTGTAGAAGAGCTGAAATGGCGGGGCATGTTACACGATATTATGCCGGGCACTGACGAACAACTCCAGAAAGAATTAACTGCTGCTTACGTGGGTATCGATCCCACTGCCGATTCGCTCCACATTGGCCACCTCGTAGGAGTTATGATGTTGAAACATTTTCAGAATGCAGGACACCAGCCAATTGCACTGATCGGCGGTGCGACCGGAATGATCGGCGATCCTTCGGGAAAATCGCAGGAACGTAACCTGCTCGATGAACCCACACTTCGCCACAACCAGGAGTGCATAAAAAAACAGCTGGCCAAATTCCTGGATTTTGAAAGCGATATTCAAAACGTTGCTTTGCTGGTGAATAACTACGACTGGATGAAGGATTTCACCTTCCTGGAATTTATTCGCGATGTTGGCAAACGCATAACCGTAAATTATATGATGGCCAAAGACAGTGTGAAGAAACGACTCGGGGAAGAATCTAAATCGGGTATGTCGTTCACAGAATTCACCTATCAGCTTGTTCAGGGTTACGACTTTTACCACCTGTATAAACACAACAACTGTAAATTACAGATGGGTGGATCGGATCAGTGGGGTAATATTACTACCGGTACAGAGTTAATAAGAAGAATGGAGGGTGGTGAAGCATTTGCACTTACCTGCCCGCTGATCACCAAAGCCGATGGCACCAAATTCGGAAAAACCGAGTCGGGAAACGTTTGGCTAGATCCCGAGCGAACTTCGCCTTATGCGTTCTACCAGTTCTGGCTGAACACTTCAGACGAAGACGCTGAGCGCTACATTAAAATATTTACTCTGCTTTCGAAAAACGAAATTGATGCCTTGGTGAAGGAACATCAAGAAGCACCCCATGCACGTGCACTTCAGAAAAAACTTGCCGAAGAAGTTACCACTATGGTTCATTCGCGAGAAGAATACGAAATGGCCGTTGAAGCTTCGCAAATCCTGTTTGGTAAAGGTACTGCAGAACAACTGCGTAAACTTAACGAAAGCACGTTTCTTGCCGTTTTTGAAGGAGTTCCTCAATTTCAGATTTCAAAGGATGAACTGGCTGCTGGTATCAATGTAATTGATTTACTGGCTGAAAAAACCGAGGTATTTCCTTCGAAAGGAGAATTACGCCGAACCATTAAAGGTAACGGACTGAGCATCAACAAAGAGAAAGTAACGGATCCCGATATGAATGTCGGAACCGAACACCTTATCGGAGATAAATATATTCTTGCTCAAAAAGGGAAAAAGAACTACTATTTGCTGGTGGTAGAATAGGCACTATTTCAGATACTAAAACAGATTCCGACTCGTTGAAATAACACGATCGAATTGAAACCACATTTTATGGAAAACTTCTTTGACAACCGGCGTATCCTCGAGATTATATGGAAACGCAAATATCACTTTGTGATCATCGGACTGATCGCCATTATTTTGTCGGCTATTTTTTCCGGTCCGGAGTTTATCACCCCAAAGTTTAAATCAACAGCCAGGATTTATCCCTCCAATATCTGGACAATGAGTAACGAATCGGAAACGGAGCAAATGCTCGAGATCCTGAATTCGAATGATATTAAATTCAAGATGTTCGATGCTTTTGATCTCGATAAAGTCTATGAAGTGAACAAGGAAGACCCAAACTACCTGACATACATGTTCGATTTTTATAATTCGAATGTTTCGGTGAATAAGACTGAGTTTGAAACAGCCGAAATAAAGGTGATGGATCACGACCCTTTTCGTGCCTCAAACATGTGCGATTCGATCATTCATTTTTACAACAAAAAAGTGCGTGCTATGCACAAACTCAAAGACAAAGAGATGGTTGATATCTCGGCAAAGGCACTTCGCCAAAAAAAGGATGAACTCAGTACTCTCGAACTAAAACTTGACAGTTTGCGCGAGAATACAGGAATCATTAGTTTCAACCGACAGGTTCCGGAATTGACTCGTGGTTACATGAGTGCTTTGGCAAGTGGACGCGGGAATGCTTCGGATACCAAGAAAATAGAAAACCTCTACGAAAATTTCTCTGAAAGCGGAGGTCAGGCCGTTGTTCTTGAAAACCGATACAACCGTACTGCAAATGCTATTGACTCGTTGCAGGAAATTTACGAAAGATATTTAATTGAATACGAAAAAGACATTACTTACAGCCACATCGTCGAATATCCGTTTCCGGCCGATAAAAAATCGTACCCGGTGCGCTGGCTCATTGTAATGCTCTCTACTGTTTCTGCAGTATTTATTGGGTTACTGACTTTTTTGGTTCTCGACTTCAAAAAATAGTTGAACGCCGTTGCTTCAAAACAACTACATAAGGTTTTCGCTATATTACCTGATATCGGTTGGATTTCTGATTCTGAACCTGTGGTTTATGATTCAGAAAGACATGATGATGGTGAGTGCGCTGCCTGTTATTCTTTTAATCTTCCTGGCAGCAGTCTACTCGTTTGAGAAGATCATTTACCTGGTCGTATTTTTTGCCCCGCTTTCGATCCCATTGCACGAAATTATGCCGGGATTTGGCTTCGACATGTACCTGCCAACTGAACCGCTTCTTTTTGGCCTGCTTATTCTCTTTATTTTAAAAGTTATACAGGAACGCAAGTTTGATCAGAAAATACTGCTCCATCCCGTTTCATTAGTTATTTACCTGAATTTGTTCTGGATTTTGATTACCAGCATCTCCAGTACAATGCCACTGGTGTCATTCAAGTTTCTGCTGGCCAGAATATGGTTTGTAGTGGTATTATTTTTTATGACGGCCAAATTGTTTTCGGAGGGTAAAAACATGGAAAAATATGTGTGGCTCTATGTCATTCCTTTAATGATTGTAATATTTTATTCCACCTATCGTCACCTGGGATACGGTTTGTGGGATAAGCAGGCTGCACATTTTGTTGTATCACCCTTTTATAACGATCATACTTCTTACGGTGCTGCCACTGCCTTTTACCTCCCTTTCCTGGTGATGTTCATGTTCAACAAGTATTTTACAAAAAAAGTACACCTGTTTTCGATTGCTACATTTTCAGTCGTGCTAATGGGATTAGTGCTTTCATATAGTCGCGCGGCCTGGTTGAGCATCCTGTTTACTATTGGTGTTTGGATCATACTATTGTTGAAGATCAGGTTTAAGCCCCTATTTCTCACATTCGTTGGCTTGATTGCCCTGTTCTTTGCTTTTCAAACACAGATCTTGATGAAACTGGAAAGTAATTCTGAACAATCGTCGGCGAACATGATGACACACATTTCATCGATGTCGAATATTACCACCGATGCTTCGAACCTCGAACGTATAAACCGATGGAGTTGCGCCGTGAGGATGTTTGCGGATAAACCGGTGCTCGGTTTTGGACCCGGGACCTACATGTTCCAGTACGCGTCTTATCAGTTAAATAAAGACCGAACCATCATCAGTACCAATGCTGGTGACGGTGGTAACGCACACAGCGAATACCTAGGACCACTTTCAGAATCGGGTGTACTTGGGCTACTCACTTTTTTGCTATTGATAATTGTCGTAATCTATACGGCGGTTAATACCTATACTCGCGTAAAAGATCCGCGACTAAAACAAATTGTGTTGGCAGCTTTGCTGGGACTCATAACCTACTACGTTCACGGCTTATTGAATAATTTTCTTGACACCGATAAGCTATCTGTCCCTTTTTGGGGATTCACGGCCATGATTGTTGCTATTGATATTATTTCCAGAAAAGAGAATAATATAGAAATCCTGAAAAAGTAAGCCTTTATTTTTCCTGTCTCGGTTTATCAATCCGGATGATCAATTCCATCATTGCTCGACTGTTGTGATAAGGACACTTCCAAAAACCGGCTTTGTCTTCTGTATCCAGTGGTTTTCCATCTTGATCGACGTGGCCAAACCACTCCCCCTTTTTGTAATCAATAACATGCTTTTTGATATAATCCCAAACTTTTTGCATCGAATCCAGATAGTTCTTTTCCCCAGTCAGCTGAAATGCATCCATCAGTCCCACCATGGCTTCGGCCTGCATCCACCAGTGCCTGGTTGTATCGAGGTGCTGTCCCACCAACTCGTTGTAAACTGAACCATCCGAACCTATCCCTTCCTTTAATGTAACATCCACCAGTCGCCGTGCAATTTTCTCAATTTCCTTCAAGGATCTGTATTCAATTTCAACGGCGGCTTCATGCAGTAGCCAGGCTCCTTCTATATCATGGCCAAACGAAACAATATCGCTTTTGCAGGTCCAGTCCATCTCAAAAAACAAATTAAGATGCCCGGTTTTCGAATCTACAATTTTATCGCTGAAAATCTCGAGAAGTTGCTGAATACGTTGCCTGAGTATTGCATCAGGCCACATGCGATACAGGTTGGTGTAAGGCTCCAGAATGTGTAGATGCGTATTCATTGACTTGGGGTAATTTGCATCCCGCTCACTCAGCCGCATGTCTTCCATCGGGTTCCAGTTCCTGTCGAGTGCTTCGATATAGCCACCGTAATGAGCATCAGCAAAATGTTGCTCGAGCAATTCAAACAATCGCAGAGCAAGCTTCAGACTTTCCTTATTTCCTGTGGCAAGGTAATATTCCGAAAACGCGTAAATGCCAAAACCCTGTGCGTAAGCTTGTTTCCTTGTATTCAGGGGATTGCCCTGATAATCCAATGCCCAAAAAAGACCGCCTTGTTCATTATCCCAAAAATAGGTTTTGAGGTATGCAAAAGCTCTATCCGCAAGTTGCTTAATTTTAGGATCATCCAACATTCGACCGGCAGCCGAGAATGTCCACAAAAGACGCGCATTTAACACCACTCCTTTGGCAGCTTCTGCATTCACTTCACCCTTATGATTTATCTGCCCAATAAAACCACCATTGTTTTCATCTACTGTATTGGTACTCCAGAAATCCAGGATGTGATTTAGCTCCTGGTAAAATTCTTCTTGAAGCGCTGATAAATTATAACTGTTAGTCATTCAAAAAAACAATTTTAGATGTGACCTAAAGAAACCGCATGTTTCAGGGTTTGCAGTTCAGGAACACCCTGTTTAAATCCTTCAAAAATAATATTAATCAAAAGAGAACAAGATATGGTAAAGGCACTATTTTAAAGATAAAAGAAGATATTTATAAAAATGGAAAGTGCATAAAAAAAGAAAGGGCAGTTCAACAACTGCCCCCTTAAATGTTAACCCCCAAACACACAGTAGGTCGGAATGACCTACACCACAAATCTAAGTAAAAAATTATGTCCACCAAAAATATTTTAACAATTTTGTAATCTTTATTTGCCCAAACAAAACGAGATCACTTTTTTACCCGGAAGAAAATGTTTAGATTCTACATAATAAAGCTTACATAAAGAAGAGCAACCTCAGCTGCTCTTTTACAATATCTAATTTCTAAAATGTTTCTTTTGGTTTTAACCCTATAAATTCTCAACGACTGAATGTTTAACACAGAACCGGTTGTTGTACCTCTTTTACGGTTATGGCATGTAAAAGCTCCACGGCTTCGGAATATGATTTCACTTTTCTGCTAATGTGCAAAATCTGAAATACCGGATTTGGCTTATCCACCATTTCACTGTAAACGGGATAACGAATTGCACTTTTAGGAATCAATCTTCCGTTTTGATAATCGTACTGAAATTCATCGTGCTGTGCAAGCACAAATTCCATATCGGTTTTATCCGATGCCTCCTTAAAAAAGCGGGCATAAACCATATACACCTTTCCGTCAGGCATTCCGTAAAATCTAACCGGGAGTTTTGTTGGGATGTATGTCATATTGGATTGGTGGATTAACCTGGCAACAGTATTCATGTTGTACAAGTTAAATGGTTTGCAAAGGATCGCTAATTTAAGAAAATTTGAATTCGATCAAAAAACAGAGCACCATCTAAAATGTTAAAATATGTTACATTAATTGATATCTGGTGTTTTAACATGGGTCTTTTGGGAAAAATGATTGAACAAGATAAATTTTAATGACCAATTGCTACGGCTATTTTTTGCGATCTCTGATAGTTAGCCATTAAAAATTTCAATCCGGTATTTATTTTCGCGAAAGATAATGGATTGTCTGAATCAGCAATTTCCGGTAGTCTTTTTCAACGTATGTACGTTTATCATGTCCGGGTTGAATGTAAACGATATTGGAGTTCCGATACCTGTTCTCCCAGGCTACAAATTCCATACTTTTTGGGTGGGTGGTTCGCAATAAGGGTTTAATCGATTCTAGCACCTGAACGTTTCCGTACACTTCGTCGAAGAAACGCAATTCGCTAAAGCCGTTTGTGACCGGAGTATAATTCTCTATCGTACAGTAAACCCACACATCATGCTCAAAGGTTGAAACCATTTCTTCATCCACACCACGCGCTTCCTCAACATACTTTCCTCCTATTATTTTTTCAAATTCGGGCCAGTTCTGATATGATACCAGCGAATGATGCAGAAACAAAAATGGTTTCCCTTGTTGTGTAAGTTGCAGGTATGTCATTCGTTCGTCGAGACTAATGTTTTGCCACATATCATAAAACACCAGTACATCGAAATCGTCGGCAGCTCCCAGAGCAATTTTACGATTGGCTTCGGGCTGCTGATAATGTTCATAATCTATACCTTCCATCTCATCGAACATTTGAAAAAATTCCAAAGTATCGTAGGAATGTCCCCCGGTTACAAGCATAATTTTTATGGGTTCGGCCTTTGCCGGGAACAATAGCTGAATGAACAAAACAAAAAGCAGGATACACTTCATATCACAGAAATTAATTATTCAATCATGGGGTTTAATCTAAATAACCATCTAAATGTAATCGTTTAGCTCCGAATCTTAATCAAAACATGCAGGGGCTTTTCAAAATGCCATTGTTAATTTCGTAGTAATTGCTCTTAATATTTCGCAGCTTCTTCTTTTAAACAATATTTTCATTTAAATTTGGTTTATACTTATTGAAAATTATCTGCCATGAATATTTATCTACGAAGGTTCATCTATTTACTGCTTTTTGTATTCGTTTACACTGCTTGCGACGATTTTGAAGACGTACCTCCACAAACCGATAACGAATACCTGGTCTCTCAGGAAAAAATCACCAACTATTCATTAATAGAGATCAATATTATAGTGAATGCGATAGCATTGCAATATCCCGACATGGCAGCGATAAAAGATGAATTTACCTC
>Ga0207717_100173_pt1 | contig 10270 bp, 5 predicted proteins | sample TtanPargueraPR_2_FD_187745 | JGI IMG/M metagenome (GOLD analysis project Ga0207717, IMG submission 187745) | Aerobic enrichment media microbial communities from Bioluminiscent Bay, La Parguera, Puerto Rico - Tt and P2 (2) (SPAdes) | ecosystem: Environmental > Aquatic > Marine > Unclassified ...
ACTTGGAAGCATTCAAAGCACGTAACATCGAAGTCATCTATCTCACAGAAGCAGTTGATGAATTCGTAATGACTCACTTGAATGAGTTCGACGGCAAAAAACTGATGTCTGCCGACAATGCTGAATTAGATCTCGATGACGTTTCTGGTGACGCAGAGGGAGAAGCAATTGAAAAAAGCGAATTCGATTCTCTATGCAGTTGGTTAAAAGAGACTTTAGGAGAAGCGAAGGTAAGCAAAATTGAAGCTTCTAAAAGGTTGGTTGACAGTCCAGCAATGGCACTCAACAGCAATCCGATGCAAAGCCCGGCAATGCGTCAAATGATGAAAGCAATGAACCAACAACTACCTGAACAGCAAGCTGTTAATCTTGAATTAAACAGCAAACATGCTCTGATAAAGAACCTTGCAACGTTGAAGGAAAAGGATACCGAAACAGCCAAACTTGTAGCTGAACAGATTTACGACAATGCTCTGATCTCTGCAGGTTATATGGAAGATGCCCGTACTAGCGTTAATCGCATTTACAAAATCCTTGAGAAAATCAACGGTTAAGCATTCTGATTTGATCTTATAAAAACGCCGTCCTTAAAAGACGGCGTTTTTTATTATAAATATTTAGACAGGCAGCGCTTAATATGCTGCGGCAAGAGGGGTTTTTCCAAAACCTCATTAAACAAACGAGAATCTTCCATCGCATGCAATTTTTCCACTTCATAGGCCGTAAAACCTATAATCGGCAAATCAGAAAGATCATAATGCTCGCGTATATCTCTGGCTGATTCCATACCATTCCTACCTGGAAGATTTAGATCCATAAAAACAATATCGTAGTGACTTGCTTCCACTTTCTCTTTCACATTAAGCCCAGTCGTCAATGTATCTACCTGACCTCCCAGTTCTTTTAAAACTTCTTCCATAAAAAGCAGATTGTCGCGATTATCCTCAACAATAAGGACATCAAATTCACCAAAATCAGTTAAAATATCATCATGCGAAACCTGATCAAGGTCATCCTCATCTGACTCATTTAAAGGGATGAAAACTTTAAAACAAGATCCCTTGTTCAATTCGCTCTCAACTTCAATAACACCTCCCATAAGATCCAGTAACTTACGGCAAATAGCTAATCCCAAACCAATTCCACCAAAGCTGCGAGTCATTGAAGAATCTGCCTGAACAAAAGGATTAAAAATCAAATCCAACTGATCTTCGGACATTCCAATACCAGTATCCTTCACCTCAACAGTGAGTAAACCCTTCTTCGAATCAGATTTCTTGATGCCCACAAAAAGAGATATTTCACCATTTTCTGTGAACCTGACAGCATTCGAAACCAATTGCTCAAAAATAGAATAAATCTCACGGGCAACACCATAATAACAACTATCTACATTTAATGGCTCACAATCATATTTTCCGCCATTCGTAACAGTTAGCTTATTCCCTTTTTCATTATTCTTATAATTTTCATACACCTCATCAACTAATTCCATAACTCTAAAAGGCTCAGCCTTTGCCATTAAATCTCCCCGATTCAGTTTGCTGAATTTCAATATGGAATCAATAATCCCCAAAAGGTGCTCACTTGAATGCCGTATCATCGTCAGATACTCACGCATCTCAGGACTATCCACTTCATCCATAAGCATGGAAGAAAAGCCTAAAATCGGGTTTAATGGAGTTCTTAACTCATGACTCATCACAGAAAGGAATTCATCCTTGGCCTTGTTAGCCACCTCTGCCTGATCACGAGCCTCTAGAATAGCATCTTCCCATCGCTTCTGCTCTGTGATATCCTGTATGATCGCATAATAATAATTACGATCTTTGAAATATACCGGAACGATATTAATTAGGACATCCTTTAGGCTACGATCTTTAAGAATATGAACACTCTCATAAGCATTCATTTCGTTTTTAAAAGATCGCTCTATAATAACTTTTAAATCTTCAGGCTTCCTTTTGGAAATGTATTGATAATCCAGAGCAAAAAGTTCTTTTCTGGTATAACCGTAAAAATTCTCTGCCGCAGGATTTGCATCCACAATAGTCATCTCCTCAGGGTCTATCAATAGCATCGGCGCATACTGATTGTTAAACAAACAGGAATAACGCTTTTCACTTTCACTTTGTCTTTCCTGAGCTCTTTTTAAATCGGTTAAGTCAGAACCAACATACATAACTCCACCAACACTACCATCGCTTTCGTAGTATGGATAAAAACTCATATACATCCAAGCGGCACCTGTAGCTCTATAATCTACCCAACCTTCAAAATGGACTTCTTTTCCCTTCAAGCATTCATTCAACTTTGGTTTAAAGAAATGCTTGTATTTATAATGCCCCATAACATCTTCAACTGATTTTCCAATAAGCTCTTTACGGGAAATCCCATTCCTGCGTAAGACTTCATCATTTGCCGCCCTATAAATACAATCCCGGTCAAAATAGATCATAGGTTCTTTTGCAGAAGAAATAATCCTTTCGTAAAGCAAACGCATTTCCTCTTCATGCTTTTGCCCTAAAATGGCTTCATTCAAACGCTCACGCATACGGTTCAAATTACTTTGCAGCAAATCCAATTCATCATTGTATCGTTTCCCAGCATCCCTTCCGGGAAAGATAAACGGCTTCTGCAATTGATCTACCCCAACAGTCCTAAAGTAATCCGAAAGAGCAACCAGGTTCGTAACCAAACGACGTTGCAAAATAAATGCCGCAATAAAAACAAGAATCGTCAACAGCATCATTGCCAAGAACATATTTTGATGCTTACGCATACGATGCTCTAACTCTGCTATTTGTATCCCTACCTGACTACCAGTCTCATCAAACTCATCCAAATGCTGATTTACCAAATGATCAAATTCAACAATACTCTCTTCAATAACTTCTCGTAACAGTTTGAAACTGTCCATTGCCAGAACAAGGTAATTTTCACGATCACTTAAATCTAGAACAATCTTATCAACTCTTTCAAACATGGTTTGACTAATAAGATTCCATTGTTCCAGTAGTTTCTGAATATCGTGGTAGAGAACCTTTTCCTCATCCGTATAATCGTCAGAGGCCCAATCCAATCGTTCACGAATTTGCTTTAAGTTTGATTCTGCTTCGCCTCTATAGAAGGTTACCTCATCCTCCTTCAAAACGGATTGTACCTTATGCTCGGCATACATAACTTGATATGTGTCTCTATCTGCATTCAAGACATAGGCAACAGAATCTCCCAACGAAGAAGAATAGAGTCCTCCATCCATACGAGCCTGCATGGAATCAGCCAACTGATTTATTTTTCCACGTAACTCCTTAAACAAATCCTCCACCTTGTTAGCCTGAATTTCCTCAGGTAATCGACTTTCGTAGAGCTGTTTTGCTATATTGGACAAAATCGAGGACTCAGAATTGCTCTGATAGCGAAACTGCATAGAATCAGCCAATGCATTGATCTGTGCACGCGTTTCTTTAAAGAGAGCCACAACCCTCTCATAATCTTCTTTGTTTGAACGATAGTCAGACCATATTTTATCAGAGAGAAGAGTTACTTTTTCATTTAACTCAAGCCATGCATTGTACCGTTTATAAAACTCATCCAATGAAAGCTGATGCTCATAAGGAACCTCCTGAGCAACCAACTCAATCAATGCCAACATTCGGAGAATGCTATCCTGATTTTCTCGAATAGCATTTTTTAAGAGTTCTTCATCACCTGCCTTTGCCACATTTTGCAATGACATCATCGCCACAAAAGCCTCTTTGTCCGCACTTAAGAGGTACCCCATACACTGATGAATTTTATTCAAATGAGGAACTTTTTCGTCCAGGACAGGGTGAAGGTGATCATTCACCAATTCCCAAGATTTATCCATTGATTTTTTGAGCATCAAATTGTTACTGACACTCAATAGAACCATACAAACCATCAACAGGCTCAATAGGGTTAAGAACTTACGGCGAATGGACATCTTAGGGAGTAATTATACGTCAAATTAGTTTTCTTGTCATAAACAATAGTCTCATTTCGTTAAGAAACAACCTCAACAACCGTTATCTTAAAGAAAAAGATTCATTTCCAAAAACAAAGGGCTTATTTGTCTTCATAATAAAAACCATCTACAGTAAATAACTATGGTTCGGTTCCTCACAGTTGCCTTCTTTTTTATAGTCTTTCTTTCCCCTTTTTCCGTTGCTGAAGAACTTAATCCACAAGATGTGGCTTTAGTAATTCCAATGAATCAATTGCTGACACCCAGCAATGAGATGAAGCTTTTTGTGAAAGAAGCCCTAGAAACAGGACTAAGTGGGAAACTACTATTACAACATATTTCATCCATGCTGATGGATGAGCAAACACTTGGCTTTACATACGACAATAATGCCAATTTAACAGCCGCCGAAACATTCAGACAACGTAGAGGTAACTGTATCTCCTTTAGTTTTATGACTGCAGCCCTTCTTCGGGAAGCAGGATTCACGGTATATTTTCACAATCCCAAAACTCCTATTTCATGGAATTCATATAAGGATCAGTGGGTTCAGGAAACCCATATGAATCTTTTAGTCGAAATTCACAACGATATCTATGAAGTAGACATCTTCTCTATACAAAAAGACCAGGCATCCAAGCCATTAACCGACAAACAGGCATTCGCTCACTACTACAGTAATCAGGGCGTTTTTCTACTCTCCAAAGGAGATTTAAAAGCAGCCAAAGCAAATCTCATGACGGCACTAGACTTGGACAAGGGCTACAGCAATCTCTGGCAAAATCTGGGGATATATTATCGAAGAACCAAGGAATACTCCAAAGCTCAATCATGCCTTGAAAGAGCAGCCGTTCTAAATCCACAAAATGAGGCTATCTTCTACCTTCTTTCCAAAACAGCCAGAAGATTGGGAGATTACCAAAAGGCACAATATTACCGGGATTCCATGAAAAAATTAAATGCTCACAGCCCCCTTTACCTATTTGCCTGTGGAGAAGATGCTCTAGCAGATGAAAGGCCTCAAATAGCCCTAGAATTCCTGCAATCAGCTATAAAGAAACTTCCAGACTGTCACCTTTTCTATAGGGCTCAGGCAAAAGCATACGGGATGTCGAAAAACTACCAGAAAATGTTGAATTCTCTACAGCAGGCCAGGGATGTAAGCACATCCAGAAAGCTGCAACGCATCTATACCAGAATCATGGAAAATGCCGTAAAAGCCATCCATACAGATCAAAAAATACATTAGTATCTATAATACTTTGCCTCATAAATACAAAATCGTAGCAAAGTAGATTTGTTAATGTTGCATATCGCCGACATTACATTATTGTTAACATGTGAATGTAAGATTCCTTTTCCTACTTATATTCGCATTTCACGACTCTAATTATGCATTAGAACCGTCAAACTCCTTACCACTACCACCACAATATGACATCTCGGCTGACCCCCTTATTCCTTCCGAGACACTGATGTATGTTAGCCCTGAAATGCACGCTTTTGTGCAAACGCACACAAAGCCGTCGGATTCGAAAGACCGACGCCTCAGAACAATAATTGATGCCATTCTGGATAAAAACATCCTTGGCTTCACCTACCAGTTCGATGCAAATCTAACTGCTTCTCAAGCATTTTCGGAAGCAAAGGGGAATTGTATGGCCTTCAGCTTCATGACTGCAGCACTTCTGCGGGAAGCAGGGTTAAATGTCTATTTCCATTCTGTTAAAAAAAAGCCTTCATGGAGTAGTTTCGATGATATTTTAACCGAAGAAAAACATATTAACCTTTTGGTTCAAATTGGCTTAAGATGGTATGAGGTAGATATCCTTCCATTTCAGGACCAGGCAATAAATGATATTTCTTACTTAAAAGATAATGAGGCATATGCCCGATTCTACAATAATTTAGGTATTTCAGCCCTCGTAGAAAATAACCTGCCGTTAGCAGAAGCCTACTTAAGGAAAGCACTCGAAGTTGATTTCACATGTATATCGGCATGGAGGAACCTAGGGACATTATTCAGAACACAGAACAAACTTACTGCCGCGAAGCAATGTCTTCTAAGAGCTTGCTCATTAAATAATAGGGATGAAACAACCTACTATTTATTAGCCAAAACATATAGACAAATAGGGGATTATGAAAAATCTGAATTCTATAGCCGGAAGATGGATCGTCATCATAGGAGAAGCCCTCTCTATTACTATTCACGGTATGAAGATGAGCTGTCAAAAAACAATCTGGATGACGCTGAATACTACATCCTAAAGGCAATAAAAGAATGTCCTGATATGCATAACTTATACTATGCCCTTTACCGCCTATACGCAAAACAAGATAGGTTTTCAGAAATGATTGATGCGCTTCAAAAAGCAAGGGAAGTCAGTAAAACAGATAAATTCAAAAAAACATATGATGACCTACTAAAAACCCATGCAGACAATGTTTACTAAACAAAAAAAGCTCACACAAATTGTGTGAGCTTTTTTATATTTAAATAATATGAAGGATTAACCTTCTGCACGAGCTCTGGCATCAGCCTCAATAGCTTTGGCTAATTTATCCAAGGAAACGACTGTTTTTGCCTTAACATTTTCCAATGCTCCAGCGTCGGATACATTGTCGGCAGCAAAGATGTAGAACTTGATCTTTGGCTCAGTTCCTGAGCCACGAACTGCATACTGATAGCCATTATCCAAGGTGAGGAAGTAAAGATCCTGCTTTGGAATTTCCACTCCGTCAGCATCCTTGAGATCCTGAACTCCAAAATCAAGGAATTCAGTTACCTTGTTTTCACCAATCATTTCCGGCTTATTTTCACGATAAGACTTCAGAATATTGGCAATTTTCTGGGCTCCGGCTGCACCTTCGTAATAGATGTTAATCATCTTCTCAAGGTGGAAACCATATTTAATGTAGATCTCATTGAGATAATCCAAAACAGTTTTGCCCTGCCCTTTTAATGAACTTGCCATTTCCATGAACATGAGAACAGCTGCATTAGCATCCTTGTCACGAACACGGTCACTGGCAAGATAGCCATAGCTTTCTTCACCACCGCAAACATAGAAAGTACTGTATTTCAGAAGTAGCTCACAACGCTTGATTAAATTCGTCGAATCATAATCAAGAGAAAGCCCTTCTTCTTCCATTACAGCATCTAGAAGCTGGTCTTCATACTCAGCCAGTTTCTTACCAATCCACTTAAAACCAGTCAACGTGTTGATTACCTTCAAACCATTGCTTTCCGCAATTCGATCCTGTAATGGAGTCGTTACAAAAGTCTTAATTAATGCAGCATTTTTATGACCTTCCTTAGGAAGAACTCCCAACTCCTGGAAACGCTCGATACGGTAAGCCAAAAGCATAGAACCAATTTGGTTCCCCGAAATCAATTGAACATCACCATTCTCTTTGATAACAGCAACTCCCATACGGTCAGCATCAGGGTCGGTGGCCAATACCAGCTCGGCACCAGTAGCTTTCGCTTTTTGAATGCCCATATCCAATGCGGCAGACTCTTCCGGGTTTGGGCTTTTAACAGTTGGGAAAGCACCATCTTGAACTTCCTGCTCATCCACCAAAACGAGGTCGACTTCGTAGCGCTTGAGAATAGGAACACTAGCAATAGAACCACAACCGTGGATCGGTGTGAAAACAGTCTTAATCTTGTTTTCAAAAGCTTCTTCCTGAAGAATGTTTTCTTCAACAGCCTCAATGTAGTCTTCGTCTACAGAAGCAGGAAGCACAACAACTTTGCTTGTGTCCCTTTCAAGGAATGAAGCTATCTTGCTGTTATCCACAGCATTTACCTTTTCAATAATTCCGTTATCGTGTGGAGGAGTTACCTGAGCACCATCCCCAAAATAGGCCTTGAAGCCATTGTATTGCGGAGGGTTGTGAGAGGCCGTAATAACAACACCAGCAGTTGCTCCCACATGGCGAACAGTAAAGGAGAGCTGAGGCGTAGAACGAGGACCATCAAAAATCATGGCATAACCGCCGAGACGTGTCCAAACACTTGCGGCCAACTCACAGAAATGGCGAGAAAAATGACGCACATCGTGAGCAATAACAATACGTGGCTGCTCTGCATAACCAAGTTCGCTTTGCAGGAACTCACTACAATATTCGTAAAGACCTACAGTAGCACGAATAATGTTAAAGTCATTCAGCATTGTAGAACCAACAGCAGGGTGTTCTGGAATATTGTCCGAATTCCCCTGTTCAGCTTCCGTAATAACACCGCCAATAGTGCGATCACGCATACCACCGGTACCAAAAGCAATTGTCTTATAGAAACGGTCGTTCAACTCATCCCAAGCTTCACCAGATACAAGAGCATCAATGCTCTTTACCGCCCATTCGGGGAGAAAGCCACCAGTTAACCAGGCTTCCAGATTGCTAACAGTAGATTCCAGAAGCTTTTTATCGCTCCCGGCTGCCTTAATCGTCTCAAGTGTTGTCATTATTCAATAGAGTATAAGTGTTATAAATTCAATTAGCCAAAAGTTCCATCCTTACGTTCATGGAGAATAATTCGGTTTCCGTCAGGATCTTCAATCATTGCCATACAGCAAACCGGAGTTTCCCCAACTTCACGAAGAATACGAACCTTTTTATTTTTCAATGTATCCACAAAAGCAGATAACCCGGCAACAGCAAGCGCAATACTCGCCCCACCAGTCGAAGGTAATCTCGCCTCATGCTCCGTAGAGCCCAATGCGAGAGTCGTTGGGTAAACATCAAATTCAGCCCATCCAAAACTATCTATTTTCTTGGTAAGTTTTAAACCTAATATCTCCGTATAGAAGTTAACAGCTCTATCAAAATCGCTGACCTCATACACAATGAAATCAGTTCCACGGATCATTCCAAAACGGTTCCTTTTCTGATTTCAGGCTTTACATCCAAACCATTCCAAGCAGCGCTAAAAGCAGCCTCACTATCGGCAAAAAGAGGGCTCACTTCCCACATAAAACCTGGCCAGGCAGTGTCATCGACATCTATGTGAACTCCGGCATTAATCGCCCAACGAGTCCACTCACGCACCTGATCCTTTTTACAGCTTAATGGAGAATCCAAACCTTCTGCATTCTTGATAGGTGAAAACTCGTCCTTACGATGGAATTCAGCAACCACAGGATGCTTGGCATATGGAAGTGCATCAAAAACAAACATTTCGAACTTCACTCCATTTGGAACCTCCGGCTTAACAAGATTTCCATCAGCATCGATTGTAGGAACTTTTTTATTGGCGCGGTGGAATGGCAAAGCATAATCACCTTCGCCACCGCCAACACGGGCAATAAACTCGCGACTTATGACGTGCAAAGCGATACTACCGGATAGATAACGAAGATTGCCTTCAGCATCTTTCTCATTTGCCAAATCATCTGGTAAATCACTGTACTCAATAACAACCAGCTTACCTTTCTGCTGACAGAAAACGCCTATCTTTTCATCTGGTGAACGTTTCGGAATCATCTTACTGGACATTTCCGAATTATGCATAACGTGGAATCCGATAAATGCCGGATCGAAGAAATTAGGCAATGGATTATCTACCTGGAAATAGCTGACCATTTCCACTCCAGCCTTACGCATATCTTCAACGGCACCACTACGCACCATAGCACGCAAACTTCCACCGTGACCATCTGGTGTCATTGCAATGGAATCCTTTCCTGACAAAAGAACTTTCCCCTCAGGAGTTACAGCAGGCATACGCCCCTGCATAAAGAAAAACACACAATCTTTCTTTAGACCAAAATAGTTGTTCTCCTCAAAGAAAGAAGTGGTTGCAGTATGATTTACATGACTGGTCATAATGTACCAGTGAAAATCAACTCCATAACGACGTGATGCCGCTAAAATCTTTTCAGCAAAAACCTGGAAAAGACTTTTTTCCTTAATTGGAGTTGCAGGATAGGTTCCTTTGGGGCCATCGTATCCCAAACGGGTTCCCTGTCCACCTGCTACAGTAAAAGCAGCAACCTTACCTTTACTGAGTGCTTCTTCACCAACAAGATAAGCACGTTTCCATAAATTAACATCCCCACCATTATCAGGATGCACAAAATACGGAGCTGGTTCCAAACCGGAAAGGTCTACAGACGCACTCTCTGTCTCAGAGAGATGAGTCTCACATAGCTGCTTTAATTCCTCCAAATCAATTTCAGAGGCATCTGCAATTAAACGTTCGCGTGCAGTATCATCCAGTTCATCCCAAAAAGCGAACACATGTCCCTGCCCCGCAGTGTTAAACTCCGCAATCAG
>Ga0207717_100174_pt1 | contig 10264 bp, 12 predicted proteins | sample TtanPargueraPR_2_FD_187745 | JGI IMG/M metagenome (GOLD analysis project Ga0207717, IMG submission 187745) | Aerobic enrichment media microbial communities from Bioluminiscent Bay, La Parguera, Puerto Rico - Tt and P2 (2) (SPAdes) | ecosystem: Environmental > Aquatic > Marine > Unclassified ...
AAACCATCCTAATGGGGATAAGCAAACGTTTTCCAATAGCGGAACCAAAAAGCTTGATGCTTCCTCCCTAGCTGCTGCTCAAGCAAGTTATGGTGCAGCCAGAACAGCCTTACGAAAGATGAAGGATGAGGATGGTAAGCCATTGGCTATAAATCCAAACCTCCTGCTCGTTCCTCCTGCACTTGAGGATGTTGCCAATGCCCTGGTGACTGCTGAACGCCTAGACGATGGTAAGACAAACATTTATAAGGGCACGTGTAAGGTTCTTGTGTGCCCACATCTAACAAGCGATACCGCATGGTTCCTTTTGGATACCACTCAAGTTCTCCGGCCATTCCTTTTTCAGGAACGCAAGGCACCTGTATTGGTTAGCCAAACCGATATGAGTAGTGATGCAGTATTTGATCGTGCTGAATATAAGTTTGGTGCAGAGGCACGCGGTGCAGCCGGTTACGGTCTTCCGCAATTGGCTTACGGTAGTAAGGGGACAGCGGCCGCTGTTTAATTTTGGCTTAATATAGTTTGTAGTTTGATTAAGCATTGGCATGAACTCAGCCGGGTTGGGATGATAACGCCTAGCCCGGCTTTCTTTTAGAGAGAAAGCAAAATGAATTACGCATCAAAAGAAGACTTGGAAGAACGCTTTGGCGTTGAAGCCGTATTAATGGCCTCAGACCGTGAGGGAACTGGCGAGGCTGATGTGAGTGTGATCGAGCGTGCCTTGGCAGATGCCAGTGCGGAGATAGATGTCTACATAGGTAGTCGCTACACAGTTCCTCTGCCGAAGGTTCCGACTATTTTAAGAGCCTTATGCAGTGATGTTGCCATGTGGAAACTAGCACTGGACACCACCGCAACAGAGCAACAGAAACAGCGCTATGACCAGGCGATAAAAACCCTGACTCTAATTGCAGCCGGTAAGGTGTCCTTGGGGATTACGGAAAGAGAAGCTGGTGGCAGCAGCTCCTCTGGTGGAGCCAGCTTTATGCCTGGACGGGCAAGCAGATTTAACGGCAATGGATTTTTTCACTAATGAGCGTCACGCTTGAATATGATGCCTCTGACATTCAGGCAGCCATTGCTTTAGCTAGGAAACTACAAGCTCTATCTGGTGAAGAATTCATGGAGGGCGTTGGCGCGGAGTTGGAAAGCTCTGTCCGTAAGCGTCTCTCTGGGGGTGGCCCTGCCCCTGATGAAAGCGATTGGGAGGCATGGTCTCCCGCTTACAAAGAGACGCGTCATAGCGGCCATAGTCTCCTGGCAAACGAAGGCGATCTGCGCGACTCCATTACCTACCTCGCAAGCGATTCTATCGTCGAGGTTGGTAGCAATCTCCCATATGCGGCCACGCACCAATTCGGAGATGACGATCGCAATATTCCTGAGCGGCCCTACCTCGGTATTTCCCCGGACGACGAAGAGGAAATACAGGCGATTATAAATGATTATTTTGGTGGATTATTGAGGTAATAATACCCCTAAATGGCACCTTCTACGGTAGACTCAAGTCAGTCTGCCAGCACCTAATATAATGGGGGCATGACGTTTTCATCCACCCAATCAGCCATCGTTGATGCCATAAAGAAGCAGTTCCCAAGGCTGCGGCAGTGCGAGGCATTGGCTGGAAAAATCAACCCTGATTTCATAAAGAGAAATGCTGTTTATTCGGGGAGCTGCTACGTTGGTGTTTATCCTGTTGGGTATGCAGATAAAACCGGTGATGTCGTAAGGCAAAGAATTAAGGTTGCGGCATTTTACATTGTTAAGGATGCATCAAAGCTACCCGCTGCAAAAGCAGCCTTAGACTGGGTTGAAACAATGCACGTTTGGGTGCCAAACAACCCGTTTGGTCTTTCCATTAAATCAGCGGAAAACGTCAAGGCAGAGAACCTTTACGATGCAACGAAGCTTCAAGCGGGAATATCCATTTGGGTAGTTGAGTGGGAACACTCCTGCATTTTGTCTGCACCCGCAGAGGATGACAGTCCGCAAATAGATACCATACTGGCCTCTCAAGCGCCTGATATTGGCGCAGAACACGAGGGTGATTACGAAGTGGTATCATCTATCCAGGGGGGTGAAGAATGAACCTGGCAAAGCTAATTGGAAGGATCAGCCTCAAGCTCAATAACATGCTGACAATCGGCGTTGTTGAAGAGGTTGACTACGCCAAGGCCAAAGCCCGTGTGAGGATCGCTGAAATCACCACAGCATGGCTAAGTTGGACGACACCTTGCGCTTCCTCTGACGTGGTTTGGAGCGCACCTGAAGAAGGCGAACAGGTGTTGATTGCCAGCGTTGGGGGTAATCTTTCCCAGGGACAAATTATTGGAAGCTTGTACTCCAAGGCCCATCCAGCGAATGGAAACAAGGGTATAGTTCGACGCATTACTTTTGAGGATGGAACTGTGGTCGAATACGACCGCGAGCAACACCGCATGTTGGTGGATCTCCCTGAAGGGGACATCGAAATCAATACGGGGGGCAATATCAAAGTGAATACAGACGGAAGCCTCTCTGTAAAGGCCGCCCAAGAGGTCACGATTGAGTGCCCCAAAAACACAGTCAAAGGCGACCTACACATCGATGGTGAGGTCACTTCAACCGGCGATATGAAGGCCGGAGAGATAAGCCTACAAAAACATTTACACAAATCTGTTAAAAGCGGCACGGATAAGAGCGGGCTGCCAACTTAGGAACCAAAATGAAAAAAAAGAAATACAAAGTAACCAAAGAGTTACGACTTCAAGGGGTTCGCTATGAAAAAGGAAAACTCCTTGAACTAACTCTACCTGAAGCCCGGCATCTCTTAACTACGGGGCATATCTCCGCTGTGGCTAATACTGTAGCCAAGAAATCCACAACCTCAACGAAGGAAGAGAAATGAGTAACCTCTTTCACGGTATTTTAACAACAACAATTTTTGACGGGAGCAAAACAGTTGAGATCAAGGCAACAAGCGTAATTTGTGCCGTGGTAACTGCGCCTGAAGCAGTTGAAACGGGAGACTATGCATTTCCCTTGAATTACCCCGTTCAGATCAACTCCGAGAAACATGGTGCTCAGTTGACTTACAATAACGCCACCGGAACAGGTGAAGATGGTGGTACTGCAGCTGATGCTCTGAATGCTATTTATGCGCAGTGCACTTGCCCTGTGATCTTTATTCGTGTTGCAACGGGTGCCGATGCAGCAACGGATGCTGTAAACGCAGCAGGAAGCCTTTCTGCTGGCACAGGTATTTACGCAGCACTCAATGCTCAATCGGTGTTGGGGATTAAGCCAAAGCTGCTTTGTGCTCCAGGTCTGCAATTGTGGTCAGACTCCACCGCAGCAAATACCTTGGTAAGCGCCTTAATGACGGTAGCCGATAAGCTGAAAGCCGTTGCCGTTCTTGACGGCCCAAATACAACCCAGGCCGATGCGGTAACAGCAGCCGAATCAGTATCCGGCACTCGTAGCCGTGCATTTATGGTGGATCCATATGTTATGAACGGCACAGATACATTGCCTGCTGCCGGTTACGTTGCAGGACTAATCGCCAAAACGGATCAAGAGGACTATTACGGTTATGCCGCGAGTCCAAGTAACCGTTCCCTCAACGGTGTCACTGGCACAAGTAGGCCAATCGCAAGCGGTTTTGAGGGTAGCGAAGGCGACACTCTCAATTCCAACCATATTGCGGTCATAACAAACCAAGGGAATGGATATATCCTTTGGGGTAATCGCACCCTGGAGAAGGAGAACTCACAGATCTACTTCCTGGTTGCCCGCCGAACAGTTGACATCGTGGAAGAAGCAATTGAGGCAGCTCATAAATGGGCAATGGGTAACGGTATTCGTAGCACTCTAGTTGAGGATGTTGTGGAGACAGTAAACGCATTCCTCCGTCAACTAACAGCTAGTGGTCGCATTCTTGGTGGCGAATGTTGGGCAGACCCAGAGCTTAACACCACGGAAACCCTAAACGGTGGCAAGCTCTATATCGATTACGATCTCTCAGCGGTGCCGCCGCTGGAGCTACTTACGTTCAACTGTCATGTTACTGGGCAATACGCCTCTGAGATTCTTTAAACGACCAATAAACACTCTTTAAAAAGGAATTAATATGAGTAATGGATCACCTTTTATTCACAAAACTACCGATCTGTATAAGGACGGCGTAGGACTTATTTGTAGGGTCTCCAAAGTTAAGTTGCCCGGCTTAAAAATAAAGGAGGAAGAAGACAGCAGTGGCTTAGATATTCCTATTGGGCATGACACGGGAATGGAAAGGCTCAAAATCGAAATAACCACTCCAGGATTCGAAGAAGAAATATCTAAAGACGCTGGAGTAATCGGAAACGATAACAACCAATTCACCATAAGATCTGTCTACGAGGATGATTTTGGCAATGTGAAATCCGTTGTAGCGAATGCAACCGGAAGCATCAAGGAGTATGCCCCTGGGGAGCAGGAAACCAACAAGAAGTCGGAAGAAAAATACGTTATCTATCCTACTTATTATAAGCTTACGGTGAATAGCAACGTAATACATGAAATCGATATACGCAATTACAAGCGAATCATAAACGGAGTCGATCAACTGGCAAAGCGTCGTGCTGCTTTAGGGAGAGGATAATTTATGACTGATAAGAATAAAGATACCAAACCTGCTGAAGCCCAGGAAAAGCCTCTTGATGAGATCGTTGTAGAGTTGTCTCGTCCGTATAAAACGAAGATTGGCGACGATGAAATTGAGCTTACAGAGCTACGTTTCCGTCAGCCAATTGGTAATGACCTGAAAAACATTGAGTCAATCAAAGGTGACTATGAACGGGCATTTAAACTCCTTGCTCGTATCAGTGAAGATAAACTTTCATCTTTGGATTTTGAAAATCTTCCTGGTCGTGATGTGAATTCATGCACCACCGCTGTTTATAAGGCGACGCAGGAAGAAAACGCCACGTCTCATTGTACAACAAAAGACTGCTCAACAACAATTTCCCTGACCCATGATTTTAAGCTTCGAGATGGCCGTGTTCTTCGTAGTTTGAACCTTCGCGAGCCAACGGGTCGTGATCTCAAGCGTATGGACTCGAAGAATGGCGAATACTCAAAGCTCTTCGAATTACTCCCTGCTATTTGTGTAGACCAAATCTCAGCATCAGATCTTGGTCGTATGCACGGTAAGGATGTAAATATCTGCAACCTGTGTGTGGGGGAGGTAGTTTCCCCGAATGGAGCGTAGTTCGGGGCTGGATTACCGAAATCGCCTGGATACTAAAAACGCCTCTGGACGAGCTGGAAAACAGAACCATCACAGAGTTACAAAGTTACCACGAGGATGCTGTCACTTTACACAATCGGATGAATGAACCGCCCAATGAAAATTAGCGTTGTTTAGTTGCATCAAAGACTCGCTCAATGAAATGGGCGGGTCTTTCGCTAATAACGTCCTCTGAACGGTTAAAGCGACGGCAAATAAGCAAGAAACCGCCAAGAGCAAAACCAACCACCGCAAACGCCGGATGAATAGCAAAGGCCGCTACCAGGCACGCAAGGATAGTTCCCGAAAGTGCCAGGACAAATAAAGCGGCCACAAATGCAATCAGTTTAGCCATGAGTGATTTTAATGTATCTATGTTCTTTGGCCTTGTCAACCGCGCCAGCGGTCCGGCAAAGGCCATTGAGACCAGCCTTGGCGGTATCGACCAAACAGCCAAGGGACTGACATCCACATTAGGAGCTAATTCAAATGCTCAAAAAGGAGTGGCTGCTGCCTTAAAAAGCAGTACTGGGGCAACAAAGCAAAACACCTCTGCCCAGGGGAAATTAGCATCTTCCTGGCAGCACGCTTTAGGTGTTGGCCGCCGCTACGGCGATATGCTGAAGCGGAACACAGGGCTAATACAGCAGCAGGAAAAGGCATCAAAGAAGCTTTCGGACGCTCGTAACAAGTTCGACCAGGGAATGGCACGCTCCGCTGCCATGAGCTTTGCCGGTTCTCAGTCAACTCAAGTCGGTAGTAAGCTGCTTAATCCATTTACTGGGGCTATTAGAGAAGCAGGCTGCTTTGAAGCTGCTATGGATAAAGTTCAGTCAAAAACAGGTGCAACAACTGTCGAGATGAAGATGCTCACGAATCAAGCTCGACTCTTGGGTAAAACAACATGGGCCAGCTCATCCGAGGTAGCAGGAGGACAATCATACCTTGCCCAAGCGGGATTTGGAGTCACAGAGATCCATAGTGCGATGCCTGGGTTACTGAATTTAGCCAGATCTGATGATAGTGTTGGTCTAGCTGAAGCGTCAGACATCGCTTCAAACGTAATGTCTGGTTTTGGGCTGAAAGCTACTGAAATGGGACGAATAGGCAATGTGCTTGCATCAACAGCGGCAACATCTAATACCAATCTCCATCAGTTAGGAGAAGCAATGAGTTATGCAGCACCGGTTGCTAAAAACTTGGGCGTAAGTATCGAAGAGACTGCGGCAATGATAGGACTTTTAGGTAACTCTGGCATCCAATCAAGTCGAGCCGGGACTACGATGTCTGCGGCCTTCAGTCGCTTGAGTTCACCGGCAGGAGAAGCCTCTAAAGCGCTGAAAACATTGGGTGTTGATGCTGTGGACAGCTCCGGCAATATGAGAAACACCCTAGACATATTCGCTGACTTGGCAAAGGCTACGGAAAAAATGGGATCCGGCAAGAGGATGTCTTTCTTAACTGATATCTTTGGTCGTGAACATGCTGGCAGTATTTCTCAGTTAATAGAATCGCAAGGTTCAGGGGGGATTACTGCTTACAAAAAGCAAATACAGGAAATGTCCGCTAACGATCAAGTTAATTGGATGGCGGGGATCATGGATGACAATCTCCCGGGTGATTTGAAGACCCTTAGCAGTGCTATGGAAAGTGTTAGCATCACGATGGGTCAACTCTTCCTGCCTATGGCACGCAAGTTTACCAAGGGAGTGACGGGGGTTGTTCGGTTTGTAGATAAGGCCATCAATAAATTCCCTATCCTCGGTTATGTTATCGGCGGGGTTGGGCTTGCTATCGGCGGCATTTTAGTTGTGGCCGGAATGCTAATTACGACTCTCGCTGGTGTTGGTGCTGCTATCACCATGACAAATTTCGGCTTAACGGCCATGTCTACTCAATTGCCCCTTCTAACTACCCGTATGGGCATTATGAGAGGCCGTGTAATAGCCACAGCACGCTCTTTCTGGACATCTTATATTCCTAGCCTCAAAGCTGCAAATACAAGCTCCACAGGCTTTTTCTCCCGCATTCCCGGCTTGGCATCGGGTGCGATCGGGAAACTAGGCGGTGTGGGTAGTGCAATGCGTGGAGTGGCTGTGAGTGCTATCCCGATGCTCATAACTGGTATTAAGGGATTAGGAGTGTCTATTATGACGATCCCCGGCATTGGCTGGATCCTCGCAGCCATAACCGCCGTAGCCTTCCTGGTTTGGAAATATTGGGGACCGATCAAATCCTTTGTAAGTGGACTGTGGAATGGCCTTGTTGATGGCCTACAACCCGTTATTAGTGCATTAAAGCCCGTCGGATCGATGCTCAAAAAGAATTTTTCCAAAATACTGATCCCACTTAAGCTCACCTTTGCCCCATTATATCTAATGTTCAGGCTCCTTAAGGCACTTTTTAAACCAATACACGGAGCAAATGAAGGAGCAAAAGGACTTGGTTATACATTTGGTTCTCAGCTTGCTAAGTCGATCAAATTTATTGGCACACTAATAAAATGGGCATTTAAGCTATCTCCAGTCGGTTTAATAATTAATGCATTCCGCACAGCACATGACCTTCTTACGAAACCACTTCCGCAGGCAATAAAAGGGATAAAGAATCGATTTGGAGCCTTGGGCCGCCCTATTACATTTGTCTTAGGTAAACTCAATTTCCTCCTAACTCCTATTAAATTATTATGGAGTTGGCTTCAAAAACTGAAGGATTTTCTGAGCAATTCACTCTCAACTGCTATCGACGGGCTCAAGAGTAAGTTTGATTTACTTGCACATCCTATAAAGTCAGCAAAAAGTTGGGTTGGCTCCCTGTTTGGTGATAAGGACGAGGAAAGCCCAAAGGCAACCAGACCAACAAAGAGCAGAACAAATGGAGTTAGATCAGTAGCCGCGGCTGTGGCTTTGGCTGCCCCAATTCCACTTGCAGCTCAACCAGCAATGCCGATTGAACCTGCGGCACAATCACAAGCCTTTGATTTGGCGGCCAAGAGAGATGATTTTCGGAGCAGAATTGGTAAGGCAAAAACGGTTCTCTATGTTCCAACTCCTGGATTAACTCAGCCAATCGGTCAGAATACGGAAAAGCCCGTTGTCGTAAATGCTCACCAAAAGGAAACTCACAGTAAGATCCTTGAGCGTAATAACTCTCAATTAACAAAGAGTGTTACATCAAAGGTTACACAGCCTAAAATCATAACTGCTCCACAGGCTCCTCGCCCAATAGTAAACGTTCCACAAGCTAAAAAGCCTTTAACGATACCAGCATCAGTTACAAACAATCATAGAAAAAAGATATTCAATAAGGCTTCAGAAAGCAAAAAAACATTCATTACTTATGGTGTTGCTCCTAAGTCTAATGCAATCTTTAACGCTACGCCAAAGCTAGCATCAATTCCGTCTAAAAGACAGGGAAAGCCCATTGTCGTAAATACGCATAAGAAGGAAACGCACAGTAAGATCCTTGAGCGTAATAACTCTCAATTAACGAAGAGTGTTACATCAAAGGTTACACAGCCTAAAATCATAACCGCTCCACAAGCTCCTCGCCCAATACTTAATGTTCCTCAACAGATACAGGCAGCAAAAAAGCCTTTAACGGTACCAATATCAATTCCGTCCCCCAAACAGGCACAGGAAAAACCACAGACACGTTGGGCCACTGTTAAATCAACACCAATGAAGGCCGCCGTTAAGTCTTCGGGCAAGGTTCCACCCATAAACATTACACTTGGGGATATCAATGTGGATGCAAGTAATGCGAAAGATCCGCAAGCGGTGGCCAATGCAATTGATGCACAGATCAAAAGCGCCGTGGCTCAAGCAGTCAAAGAAGCTCTGAGCCGCATCGGTGTAACAGACGAAAGGTTGTACGATGTCTAATTCAGCAATGCTCGCACTCGGTGAATATGTGTTCTTTGTTCCATTGTCTGCTTATAATGAGCTAAAACACAGCACCGAATACCGCTGGGTATCCCAGGATCGCTACAAAAAGCGACCGGCAAAACAGTTTCTTGGCCCTGGAAATGAAACCATTGACCTCACAGGGGTCATATTCCCCGAACAGGCAGAACACCTAAACCAAGTCGAAGCCATGAGAGCTGAAGCAGCTAAGGGAACACCTCTTCCGTTGGCTGATAACTACGGGGATCTACACGGGGAATGGGTAATCTTGAGCATCGAGGAAACTAGGTCTCATCACATGATTGAGGGTACACCTCTGAAGATCGAATACGCACTTCACCTGGAAGCATACGAAGCATGATTTATAAAGTTACAACACCCAAGCCACTAGATCGCATACTTTGGGAAGTTTTTGGATCCACAGACTTATTAGAGGAAGCGATCGAATTAAATCCACACTTACTTTCATTGGATCCAGTTCTACCAATGGGAACTCAGGTTAATTTGCCAGAAATTGAGGCAAAAACTCAAACGACAACCTCAACAAAAAGACTCTGGTCATGACTCCGAATTTCAAAATCAAAGCGGATAACGAGGATGTCACCAATATGATTAAAGAGCACTTTATAAGTGCTTCGATTGTAGACTCCGTTGGCTTTGAGTCTGATACTTTGACGATCGAATTAGACGACTCTGATCTAGATTTGGCACCGCCACGAAAAGGAGTAGAATTGGCCGTTGAGCTTGGTTACAAAGGTAACTTGAGGCAGATGGGAGTCTTTGCTGTAGATACCTCTAACTTCAGTGGCTTCCCAGGGAAGCTTACGATAAGCGCAAAAGCGGCCAACTATTCAGCTTCAGCCACGAACCCCGGACTTGGTAATAAACTAAAAGCATACGAGTCTCGTAGTTGGGACAGTGCAACCTTGGGTAGTATTATAACCGAAATCGCCGGGGAAGCAGGTTATGAGGCAAGCATCACCTCCTCGATGGCCGCAAAAACGATTGAGCACATTGACCAGGTAAATGAAAGCAACGCCAGCTTTCTTGTGCGGCTTGTAGAGCGGTTCGGTGGGTTTTTTAAGCCATCAAATCGCACTGTTTATGTTTT
>Ga0207717_100175_pt1 | contig 10241 bp, 8 predicted proteins | sample TtanPargueraPR_2_FD_187745 | JGI IMG/M metagenome (GOLD analysis project Ga0207717, IMG submission 187745) | Aerobic enrichment media microbial communities from Bioluminiscent Bay, La Parguera, Puerto Rico - Tt and P2 (2) (SPAdes) | ecosystem: Environmental > Aquatic > Marine > Unclassified ...
AATCAGCTAACGGATTTTGACAACAAAAAAGCCTTTAACACGAATTAAAGGCTTTCTGAAATGTATTGATCAACTTTATTTTTTAGCTAAGGTGAAGAGGAATTCGATCCCCCCATCAGGTTTATTACGTGCCGAAATATTCCCTTTGTGCAACTGGATCGCATTCTTTACAATGGACAATCCTAATCCTGTTCCACCCAATTCACGTGTTCTGCCCGAGTCGATTCGATAAAATCGCTCGAAAATACGATGCAGATGTTCTTCGGGAATTCCAACTCCGGTATCTGAGTAACTGAAATAGTGGTACTTATTGTCTTCGAGGTAATTCTTTATCTCAATCTTAATATTCTCGCCCGCGTAATTAATGGAATTCTCAATCAGATTTTGAAAAACGGATGAAAGCAATGAATCATTCCCGTTCACTTCCACTTCGTTTTCAATATCCAGCTTGCATTTAATATTTTTTGCTGCCAGGCGATTTTCAAGGTTTTCAATCACATCGGATACAATATTCCGAATGTTGATGTTTTTAAATTCGAAAAGTTCTCCGGCATCTTCGATATTATTCAGCAGTGAAATATCGTTAAGCAGCAGATTCAACCTTTCGGCCTGAATACTTGCCCGTTCGATAAAATATTGTTGTTTTTTCTTGTCGATCGACTGGTTCGCCATTAAGGTTTCGAGGTAGCCTTTAATGGATGAAAGTGGAGTTTTAAGTTCGTGTGCTATATTTGAAGTCAATTGCTGTTTCAAAAGCCGCCGTTTCTCCGGACGTGTAATGTCAGTGATCAATATTTCGAAACTCTTGTCGGCAAAAACAATACACAGAATTTTAAAATAGCGCTCACTTTTATTAATGGTGAATTCTATCTGCGGTAATTCATGATCAAGAAACTCCGTGTCTTTGTGTAAGTTCTTATCCAGAAAATCATTAATTTTCTCAAATTCAGGAATAACAAAAACATTTTCTGCTGTAATGGTGGAAGTATCGGAAATTACGCTGACATACTGTATGAAATGACTGTTTACAAGCATTTTCTCTTTTGCCGGATTAAAGAATCCGATTCCTTCATTTAAAACATTCATGTGGTTGGAAAACCTTTCCTTTTCCAGCGCAATTTCATGGTTGGCGTCGCGTAAATTATTATAAATCTTTACGATCTGAGAACCAATTTCGCCCAGTTCGTTGTCCGGGAAACGTGCTTCATCTTCATTGATTGGTTCGTTGTGACCTGCTTTAATTGCAAAATCTTTCAGTTTGGTAATTGAAATCGAAAGTCTTTTAGTCAGCTCATTAATAACCAGCCATATAATCAGAAATATTGCGATGATAAAGAAAATGAAAAGCCGTTCAGCTTTAAGGAAATTCTCCACTTCTACATTATATAACATGGCCGATCGCACGAAGTATTCATCGTAATTCCGGGCATAATAATAAAAATCCTTGCCGGTAGTTTCCGAATGCCTGATGTTGGATCCCTCTTCAGAATAGAGTGCTTTTTGAATTTCAGGTCGTTCGAAATGGTTTTCCATGCTTTTGTAATCGTAAACAAAGCTGTCGTAAAGTACCACGCCTTTTTTATCGATAATAGTGATTCGAATGTTGTTTTGGGGAATCAACTCTTTTAAGGTATCTGCTTTACTAAAGTTGCCCGTTTGCATCAGTCCGTAATGTTCGATAAAGTTATGTGCAACTTCTGTAACATTAATCAAAGTGTTCTCGAGCTGATCAGTTTTGTAATTTTTCTCACGTTTAAGCTGAAACAACAAAATAGCTACTGTAAACGATAAAAATACCGCTATAAAGTAGTAGAATATTTTTCTTCTGAATGATTGCTGAATTGGCACCTTCTATAATTTTAAAGTTGTACTGAATTAATTTTTAAAGGCGTAACCATAACCTGATTTACCTTTTATTTTATCACCGTATTTGCCTATTTTCTTTCTAAGCCGTGCTATGTTAACATCCACATTCCGCTCAGTAACAATAACATCGTCGCTCCAAACCCGATTTAGAATTTCGGAACGCCCTATGTATTGTCCCTGATGTTTAAGGAGCATAGAAAGAATTTCAAATTCCTTACGAGTAAGGCTTACGGTTTTATCATTAAGCGTTACGGTTTTGCTGTTTACGTCAACTTCGAGGCCTTCAACCTTGTACAATCTTACCGAGCCTAACTCCTTTTTACCGCGTTTTAAAACGGCTTTTATCCGGGCCACCATTTCTTTAATCGAAAAGGGTTTCGAAATGTAATCGTCGCCTCCTACATTAAATCCGGTGAGAATATCGTTTTCAGCAGTTTTGGCGGTCATAAAAATAATGGGCACTGCTAGCTGAAATTCTTTCCTGATGCGGTCGGCCATTTTATAACCCGACATTCCTCCCATCATTACATCAAGCAAAATCAGGTCGAACTCATCGAGCGAATGCTTTAATGCCTGTTCTGCTGAATGCGCTACTGTTGTTTGAAATCCTTCGCTTGACAGGTTGAACTCCAGGATTTCACACAAATCCTTTTCGTCGTCAACAATGAGTATTTTAGGAATTGAATTGGCCATTTTATTTTACGTCGTTTTTGTGCCTGACATCTTTGCCCTCAATGGAGTAAATAGCAGCTTCAGCAATGTTTGTTGCCTGGTCTGCAATTCGCTCAATTGTTGTAAGCATGCTGTTTAAGTTGATAAAGCTCGTCATGAGTTGCTTGTCCTCCGAAGTATTTGTACTCTTCTTAATTGCCTTTTTCAACATCTTCCGGTTAAGTTCATCAATCACCGAATCATTCTTGATGGTCCAAATGGCATAATCACGGTCATCGTTTGTGTAAGCCAACAATGCTTTATTTACCATATTCGCACTTTGAACCAGCATATTCGAAATGACCTCTGAAAGCTCAAGGTATACTTTGGGCGTTTTTATTTTTTCGATAAAATTGTGAATGTTAATGACCATATCGCCAACACGTTCCAAACTGATAATTATGCGGTAGCACGCAAATATTTTGCGTATCTCTGAAGCCACAGGTTGGTACAAGGTAATGGTATTGATGATTTTATCACTGATCTTCACTTCCAGTTTATCGAGTTTATTCTCGTTATCAACTAGTTCTTTTGTCAATGACTTCGGAAAACTAAGCTCGCCTGAAGAAACAAAGTTCTCCAGTAAATCGAGCTGATGAAGTACCATATTGGCAAAGTCTTCGAAATCACTCATTATACTCTTTATCGCGTCATCCTTTCTTAGCGTCATGATTTTTTTAATTTAAGTGAAGTTAAAAATTTTAACCGAATTTACCTGTGAGGTATTCTTCCGTTCTCCTGTCTTTTGGCTTGGTGAACATGTCTTTGGTTTTATCGTATTCAACCAGTTCGCCCAAGTACATAAACATGGAATAATCTGATATTCTCGCTGCCTGTGCCATATTGTGCGTAACCATTAAAATGGAGTAGTTCTCTTTCAACTTGACGAGCAAGTCCTCAATTTTGGCAGTGGCAACAGGATCGAGTGCTGATGTTGGTTCATCGAGCAGAATAACTTCGGGATCGAATGCCAGAGCGCGTGCAATACAGAGGCGCTGTTGCTGTCCACCCGACAGGAAAGTTCCCTTTTTGTGCAGGTTGTCTTTAACTTCATCCCAAAGGGTAACATCTCTTAAAGAACGTTCAACGACATCATCCCGCTCCGAACGTTTCATTCGTATACCGTTAAGCTTGTAGCCGGCAACAACATTATCATAAATACTCATTGTGGGAAAAGGATTCGGGCGCTGAAATACCATTCCTGCCATCCGTCGTAACTGAATGGTCGGCATATCAGTAATGTCCTTTCCATTCAGTATTAAAGTGCCTTTCGTTTCAATATTTTCGTAAAGCTCGTGCATACGGTTGATGGCGCGTAAAAGTGTACTTTTCCCACAACCTGACGGCCCCATGATCGCAGTAACTGAATTTCTTTTAATATCTGCAGAAACATCATTCACCGCATATTTTCCCTGCTCATATGCAACGCTAAGGTTGCGAATTGACAGAACCGGATCTTTGATTTTTACTGTATTGTCGTTCATTGTTGTTTTCTATTTTGTTCGGGCAGCTATACTTTTTGATAATAAATTCAAACCAAGAACCATCGCCATCAGCAATAAGGAAGAACTCCAGATCAGATCAACCATATTCGGATCGTTGTAGAATTCCCATATGAGCAGCGGAACGGCACTTGTCGGTTTCGTTATGTCGAGATTGATAACCGAACTGCCCAAAGCGGTGAGCATCAGAGGAGCAGTTTCTCCCAATATTCGCGATATACCTAAAAGAATACCGGTTAAAAGCCCACTGAATCCCGTCGGAATTAAAACCCGGAGAATGACCTTGTAATAAGGAACACCGAGCGCAAGTGCTGCCTCTTTTATACTTTGTGGAATCATTTTTAATGTTTCTTCAGTTGACCGAACGATCATGGGCAACATCATGATCGCCAACGAAACACTCCCCGCCAGTGCAGAATAACCGCTGGTTATCGGTTTTACCACCCAAATGTAAGCGATAAGTCCAAGTACAATGGAGGGAACTCCCTGTAAGATATCCGATATGTTTCGGGTAAGGTTGGCCAAAGGTTTTCCCGGATTTTCATACAGGTAAATACCCGTAACAACTCCAACAGGAATAGCCATAACAGAAGCCAAAGAAACCATCAACAGTGTTCCCGTTATTCCATTTGCAATACCTCCCGGAATAATTTCTCCATTACTAACTGCAGTCATGGCCTGAAAAGTATCGGGTGGTGTTTTCAAAATAAAATCGAAACTGATCTGTCGTATTCCCTTCTCAATAAGCTTGTAAATAATCAGTACAATGGGTGAAATAGTAACCATCGAAAGCAAAATTACAATGCCTTTGAAAAGTCGATCTTTCAACGACCTCCTTTCAAGGTTTCCGGACGAAAGTTTTGCTGCTGATTCCATTCTTACTCCATTTTTTTGATGATGAATTTACCCAGGCTGTTTATTAAGCCGGTTATCAAAAACAGCAGCAATCCTATTGCAATCAGCGAACTTAGTTTCAATCCGTCGGCTTCACCGAACTGGTTGGCAATAACTGAAGCCATCGTATTACCGGTTCCAAAGAAACTATCAGGAATTCTGTTTGCATTTCCGATTAACATTGTAACCGCCATGGTTTCTCCCAGTGCCCGTCCGAACGACAAGATGTAGCCTGCAATAATTCCCGACCTTGCCGAAGGAACAACCACGCTGAAAATCACTTCCATTCGCGTTGCACCTAAGGAATATGCTGCCTCTTTCAACTCGCCCGGAACCATGGTTATGATTTCGGTACTCAGTGAGGTAGCATAAGGAATGATCATTATGGCCAGAATAATACTGGCCGTAAAAATTCCAAATCCCTGGTTGGGTAATCCCAAAGAAATCAGTACCGGTCGCAATACATAAAATCCCCATAATCCATAGACTATAGAAGGTATTCCGGCAAGCAGGTCCACCATTGTTCCAAGAATTTTAGCCAGGCGTGTGCCATGGTAATACTCACCCAGGAACAATGATGCTGAAAACGACAGGGGCAAACTAATAAGCAGTGCGACTAATGAAGTTAATACTGTACCCACGATAAAGGGTAGAGCACCATAATTTTCCGAGCCTTCAGTGGGATTCCAAACATTGCCCCAGATGAAATTTAGTCCAAAGGATTTGAATGCTGGAACCGCTCCACTTGCAAGCGAGAAAATCATTCCTCCTGCAATCAGTAAAATCAAAAAGGAGGAAGCAAAAAGTACCGCTTTCGTTATCTTGTCAGTGTTCATTTAGCCAATAAATTGACCTTAATAAAATACGCATGGACAACATGATCCATGCGTATCTTTAATCAAAGCGTATTATTTCAATAACGGTTCGCCACTATAGGTAACCGAACGTAAAATCACTTTTGCTTTTTGAACGGCTGCTTCCGGAAGTGGAGCATAATGTACCTTTTCGGCCTGACCCTGTGCTTCTTCGCTAACCAACCAGTCAAGGAAAGTGACGGTAGCCAGCGCCTGTTCTTTGGAACGGCCATCGTAATTCTGTTCTTTATAAAGAATAATCCATGTAAATCCGCTTATGGGGTACGCTGCCGGGTCGGAAGAATTAGTAAGCATAACTCTTGTATCGGCAGGGATATCAGCATTTGCTGCAGCACTTACAGATGCAATTGAAGGCAAAATATAATTACCGGCACTGTTCTGAACTTTGGCTGTCTGTATCTTTTGTGCAAAAGCATATTCAGAACCGATGTAACCAATGGCTCCTTCTGTTTGTTTGATGGTACCTGCAACTCCGGGATTTCCTTTTGCTCCCATACCGACCGGCCATTGCAACGATTTGCCTTTCCCAACATTGTCGGCCCACTTCGTACTTACCTTGCTCATGTAATCGCTAAAAATATAGGTCGTTCCACTGCCATCAGAGCGATGCACAAAGGTAATTTCCATATCAGGAAAAGTTAAGCCGGGATTATTCGCCTTAATGGCGGGATCGTTCCAACGGGTAATTTCGCCCATGAAAATCTTTTCAAGCAATTTATCCGACAATTCAAGATTATCAACGCCGGGCAAATTATAGGCAATCACTACAGCTCCAAGAACGGTTGGTATATGTACAACTTCGGCGGGCATTTCCGCGAGTTTGGCATCATCGAGGTATGCATCTGTGGCACCAAAATCAACCACTTTGTCGGTCAAACTGCGAATACCGCCACCCGATCCTATCCCACCGTACGTCAGCAGCGTTCCGGTTTCGGACGTATACTGTTTAAAAACAAGATTATAATAAGGCATTGGGAATGTTGCTCCTGCCGCGGTCAGTGTTACATTATCACTGCTTGCCGACTTTTCACCTGAATTCTTTTTGGATGAATTTGAGCAGGCTCCCAAAAATAGTACGATTATTACCAGTACAAATAAGTTTTTCATTTTTAATAATTTAAAGGTTAAAATTTCAATTCCAGGTTTAAATAAGCATATGTAGTGGCCGGGATCGATTCATCAGCAGGATTCCAGTACCTAAAGTTTGGTGCGAATTTCACCCCTTTTATTGCATTAAACTCAAGACCTGCCATAAAGAGTTGACCGTCTTTACTTAATTGCCAGGGATCCGATTCTCCTTCGAGTGCTTTCGATTTCAGATCGTCAAACCTTCCGAATAATTTAAATTTATCAGCAGCCTGGTAAGTTGCATAAAAAGATGTACCATAAATATCCTGTCCATCGACGCGGTTGTGGTTTTTCTGGTAGTTATATTCACCTCCCACAATCAGCTTGTCTCCAGTATAAGCCAAAAATGTAGCCAGCGATTGCTGCTTCACATCATCACCATAGGTATCTGCAAAGACACGGGCAGTGATGTTGTTTAGTGGCTTAACAGTAACTCCTAAACCCGGACGAACAAAATCATCCGCCTGGATTAATTTATAGCCTTCTCCATTGATAACAGAGAAATCAGCGCTAATGAAATCGGTAAATTTGTAATCCAGGTTAAATCCGATATCGGCACTGGCATTGAATTTATAAGCATCCTGATATGATTTCTCTATGTAACGCAGCCCCCAGGTTTTTTCCGACACTTTAAACTGTGTGGTTGAAATCATCCCGAAAGAAGCAGTAAAATTGTTCTTCTTGTACTGGACATAGGCATTCTTCAGATAAGCAGTCATTTGAAGACCTCCAACTTTAGGGTCACCAACATCCAAAACCACTTTGGCGTACCATTCTTTACTAAAATTGTATTCGTACCCCAAATAAGCTCTTGTGATTTCAAATGATTTTGTTGATTCACCATCCGAGAAACTCGTATTAAAGTTTGTAAAAATCAATGCGAGCGGTTTTCCTTTTGGTTTGAATTCTTCAGGATTTTCCTGAGTAAATCCTGCTGATACGATTGTTGTAGTCAATAACAACAGTAAAAACACTTTTTTCATCTTGACTTAAGATTGAATTTTAATTTTTTTCGGGAGCAAAGGTGTTGGAACTGTATTACAGCCACATTACAATATTGTTACAAAACGATTAAATTATAAGGCCGGAGATTCATAATTTGCTGAACTTCAAAAAATAAAATAATCCGGATAGTTGTAACATTATTGCAACAAAAAGCCCGGCTTTTGATAGCCGGGCCTTAACTGTTTTATAGGATCAAAATCACTTGATCTGTCTTGTTTGACTAATAAAATCACGCTGGGCTTTTACCAGATTAACTGCATGCAGAAGCAGGTATTCAATTTCGGAAAGCATTTTAAAGAATAACTGCGAATTGCGTGTATTTACCATTTTATTTTTAATCCGTTTGATCTGGTTCTTTTCCATTTTCTTGAGCATTTCGATGATTGCATCGCGCTCTTTAATCAAGTTGTCCAGTTCATCGAAATTCTCCTCCTTAATGAGGTGCAAAGTGAAATTAAACATGGCATCGATCCGTTTATTCAAGTCGGTCAGATTTTTAACCTGCTCAGGAATAAATGGTTTGTGATTGTTCTCTATGTGTTTGATCATGGGCTCGAGCATGAAGTGAACCGCATGCGCCATTTCCCGCTGGTGCTCGATCATTTGCACATAAAAATGACTGGTCTCGAGGGTTCCGCCCGCAATTTTATTGACCGTACTGTAAACCTTGTCTTTATTTCGTTTCGCCTTTTTCGAGAACGTTTTGCACGCCTCCTGTGCTTTCCGTAATCCCGACAAGTCTTCTTCAATAAAACTGTCAATTCCCATGGTCAGTACCTGGTTACTTGCAACAACAGCTTTAACCACCTGTTTCGAACTTTTTTCAATGATCTGTTCGTTGGCGTCGGCGTCGTCGATATCTTCTTCTTCGTCGGCAGCTCTGCTTTTTGCGCGTTTTTTAAAGAACAACTGGGTACGGATTACCATAACAATTGCGACGGTGACAAATATGAAGATCATAAAGTTCCCGCTCAACGAAATCAGCAGCCCAATGATTCCTGAAACCGTAAAGGCAATAAGTGCCGTCAGGAACCATCCGCCCACAACCGAAAATACGCCTGAAATTCGGTAAACGGCCGTTTCCCTGTCCCATGCACGGTCGGCCAGCGAAGTACCCATGGCCACCATAAAAGTTACATAAGTGGTAGATAAAGGCAGCTTTAATGAAGTCCCGATGGCAATCAGTATACTGGCAACCACCAGGTTTACTGACGCCCTAATCTTATCGAATGCAGGAGCATCCGCATCGTCTTCGCTTGTATATGAAAACGGCTTGAACCGCGACTGAATGGTACTTGTAACACCGGCCGGAACCACTTTCAGCAGTTTATTATTGAACCGTGTTGAAGACCGTACCAGGAACCTAGCTGCCATAGATGATTCAAAACGTTCGCTTTCGCCTTCGCGCTGGCGCGAAAGGTCAACAGTAGTAGCCACCACCGATCGGGCTTTACGTGAAAAGATCAGTGTGATGATCATAACAAAGCCCGCAATTACCAGCATGTAAGTCGGTGTCCCCACTTTCCCGGCCAGCATTTCCATGGTAAAACCGTCGGGTGCGGCACCTCCCGATGCTGCCCATGCTTTGAATGAATTAAAGCCGGCCAGCGGTACCCCGATAAAATTCACGAGGTCGTTACCGGCAAATGCCATCGCCAGTGCAAAAGTACCGGCCAGTACCACCACCTTTAATATTTTTATTTTAAAAACCCAGCGCAGCAATTGAATAAACAGTGTCCAGAACAGGAAACTATATAACATGATGAGCCAGGTGTTGTGCTTAAACCAGTCTTCTAATGTTCCCCCGTCAGAAAGCTGAATATCGGCAAACGACGATCCTTTCAGCCCTTTAATAAGCATGAAATAAGTAATGGCTGTAATGGCCAGACCGCCATAAAGAGCCCCGAAATACCTCATGGGTTTCCGATATTGAAATGAAAATACCAGTCGGGTCAGGTACTGTATAATCGCACCGACCGAAAAAGCAATGAAGACCGATATCAGAATTCCCGAAATGATAGCCAGCGCCTTTCCCGAATTGATGTATTGGGCCAGTTCCATTACGATGGAACCACCTGCAGTTTTAATTTTAACCACCGAAACAGCCACCGCCGATCCCAATAATTCGAAAACAATGGAAACCGTTGTGGAGGTTGGCATGCCAAAAGTGTTAAACAGGTCGAGCAGGATAACATCGGTAATCATAACTGCGAGAAAGATCACCATGATCTCGGAGAAGTAGAACATCTCGGGGTGAAAT
>Ga0207717_100176_pt1 | contig 10188 bp, 4 predicted proteins | sample TtanPargueraPR_2_FD_187745 | JGI IMG/M metagenome (GOLD analysis project Ga0207717, IMG submission 187745) | Aerobic enrichment media microbial communities from Bioluminiscent Bay, La Parguera, Puerto Rico - Tt and P2 (2) (SPAdes) | ecosystem: Environmental > Aquatic > Marine > Unclassified ...
GGTTTGCCACTTATAGTGGAGTCAGCCGGTTTGATGGTCTTTCGTTTACTAATTTCAACATGAATGATGGTTTACCAAATGCGTCAGCGTTGACCCTGTATAAGGACAAAGCCGGCGATATGTGGATTGGCACTTTCACTGGAGGTGTTGTTAAATATCATTTGCCGGAAAAACCGGATTTAAAAGATGAAACATTTCCTGCCAATGGATACTTTACAATTTACACTGATAAAGATGGCCTGTCACACAATACCGTGATATCAATCCATCAGGATAAATATGGAAACATGTGGTTTGGAACCATGGAAGGCTTGAATCGTTTTGATGGAGAATCATTTACTTATTTTACAAAAGATGAAGGTTTATCTGGAAACATTATAATGTCAATTGCAGACGATGACAAAGGCAATTTATTGATTGGTACCGAGAGAGGACTTGATTACCTGGAAATATACCCGGGCAAAACGCATAATAATGAAATTGCAACCGGATGGCCTGCTGATTCTTTCCGAATTAAAAAACTAAGTCAGGTTGCAGGATTGAAAACCACCGGGTTTAATTTAAACAGTAGCCTTGTAGATACGAAATCCAGGGTGTGGATGGGAACGGCGAATGGCCTAATAACCTTCGACGAAAATGTTTCCTATTTTAATTCAAATCCTCCGGAAGTTTTTTTAACAGGCCTGGATATTGACGGACAGTTTACTGATTTTCGTAGACTTTCTAACGAATTGAGAAACAAGATTAAATTTAGCGAAGTCGCAGCATTTACAAATTATCCCAATCATCTGGAACTTCCATATAATCTCAATCACCTCACCTTTCACTACGTTGGAATTGACTGGTCAGCTCCTGAAAATATAAAATATAGTTACAAGATTGAAGGTCTTAACGAAGAATGGAGTGTGCCATCGGCGGATATCAAAGCAGACTACAGGAATATCGGGTTTGGCAAGTATAAGTTTATGGTGCGTGCAATTGGGGAATCAAGTGAATGGAGCGATCCCTTTACATTTGAATTTACCGTTCGGCCCCCCATTTGGTTTAGCATTTGGGCATACATTTTCTATGCGCTTTGTTTAGCCATTGGCATTTTTATTTTCGACCGTTTTCAGAGGCGCAGGCTAATTGAGAAAGAGCGCCAGAAAACAAGGGATAGGGAACTTGAACAGGCACACGAAATTGAGAAAGCATACACCGAATTAAAGTCCACGCAGGCCCAACTTATCCAATCCGAAAAAATGGCTTCGCTTGGGGAACTCACCGCCGGCATCGCCCACGAAATACAAAATCCGCTCAATTTTGTCAATAATTTCTCGGAAGTGAATAGCGAATTGTTAGATGATCTCAAAGAAGCAATTGCAAACAACGATCAAACGGAAATAGAAGTCATTTTAAATGACCTGAAGGAAAATGAAAGTAAAGTCACCAGCCACGGAAAACGGGCCGAATCGATCGTTAAAGGAATGCTGTTGCACAGCCGCGGCAGCAATGGTCAGAAAGAGTCAACGGACATTAACGCGCTTTGCGACGAATACCTGCGCCTTTCCTACCATGGATTTCGTGCAAAAGACAAATCGTTCAGTGCCGATTTTAAATTTAAAGCGGATGAAAAACTACCCAAAATCAACGTGGTTCCGCAGGACATCGGGCGTGTTTTGCTTAACCTGATTAATAATGCTTTCTATGTTGTTAATGAAAAAGCAAAAAGCCCCCCAACCGCCCAAGGGGGAACTTCAGAAAATCTAAAAGAATATAAGCCTCAAGTTATTGTAAACACTTCAGTAAAGCCCCCCTTGGGGGGGATGGGGGGTCAGATTGAAATTACCGTTTCCGACAACGGTCCCGGAATCCCCAACAAGGTGAAAGAAAAGATCTTCCAGCCTTTCTTTACTACCAAACCCACCGGTGAAGGCACCGGCCTGGGATTGAGCTTGAGTTATGATATTATTAAAGCACATGGGGGGGAATTAAAGGTTGAAAGCCATGGCGGTGAAGGAACTACGTTTCATGTCCATCTTCCAATAAATTAAATTTAAAATTATGGGTAAGAAATACAGTTGGTGGAAAATAGCTGGAATAGTAGCATTTATATTACTGATTACATACAGTACCTGTCAGAGCCAGGAGGTATCGTTTACTCCGGGTGCGATTCCCGGTCTTCCCGAGGGTACCGTAATCGCCGAAATGAGCCAGGATATAAACGGATTTGTATGGTTTGCATCAAACACGAGCGGGCTTTACAAATACGATGGTTCACAACTGACAAGTTTTACGGTGGATGAAAATAATCCAACCTCTATTATCTCCAACCGACTCGAATGTATAGCTACAGGGATGGATGGAGCTATTTGGATTGGCAGCTTTGAAAATGGCCTGGACCGCTTTGACCCTGAATCAGAAACGTTTACACACTATCAGCACGATGATGCAGATACTTCCGGCATTCGAAGTAACTCAATAAGATCCATTACAGTAAGTCGAGACGGAATAATATGGATTGGGACAACAGATGGACTTGATAGTTTTAATCCTCAAACCGAAAAATTTACGCATTATGGAGGACAGTCTACGGCCTGGTCCGATTTAAATAAGAGCCATGTTCGTGAAATTTATGAGGACAAGACCGGTATTATTTGGATAGGATGCGGAAGCCCGTTCTTCGCAGATTACAGCAACAATTTATCAGAAGAAATTCCCGGAGGTCTTTACAAACTGGATAGAAAGACAGGTGAAATTCAGCAGTTCCTTCATAAAGAAGGAGATGAAACCAGCCTTATCGACAATAGGGTAGGTGCAATTTTTGAAGACAGCCGGGGTGTTTTCTGGGTAGGTACAGCCGGCGACGGCTTACACACCATGAATCGTGAAGAAGGTACTTTTCAACGTCATCTTTATGATCCGGAAAAACCCAATAAACTAAGCCGTCCGCCTGCTCTTAGTGTCTTTGATTCCAATGTTCCACATATTCGGTTTATTAACGAAGATTCTCAGGGATATATCTGGATTGGAACTTTTAGCGGTGGAATAAACCGGTACAATCCCGCCACAAACAAAGTGGAACATTTGGGGACTTTGGCAAATGGACCAAATAAAATTTACCAGGACGACTTTTGGGCATTCCTTAAAACAAGAGATAATTTGATATGGATTTCTACTACCTGGATGTTGGGAGATCGCCCTGTTTTTTATAAGGTTTCAACAGCAAAAGGGAAACTGAATTATTCCGCAACTGGAACACAAATTTCTTATTTTGCAGAACCTTCGGATGGTAGCATGTGGTTTGGATCTGCACAGGGTTTGCTGCTAAAAGATAACAACAACAATTATCGTAGTTATTTCCCGGGGAAAAATGACAAAAGACAAAGTCTTTTCATAATTCATATTGAAAAAGATGCCAAGGATAATTTTTGGCTATCTACCCCGGAAGGATTGTACTATTTTGATACAAAATCCCACCAGGTTCAGGCTTTTGTGCATGATCCAAATAACCTGAACAGTATTTCATCTGACACTGTACTGATTACACGGGTTAATAATAAAGGAACAGTCTGGATTGGAACCTACAATGGTTTAGATGTACTGGATCCAACAACAGGTGTTTTTAGGCATTTAAAGATCAATCCTTCAAGCAGTATACAGATTGCTAACATCATTAATGACATTGAAATAGACAATTCCGGAAATAACTGGATTGGATGGATGAATGGAATATACCAGGTAGATGAAATTTCGGGGAAAATTACTGAACCCTTCAGAAAAGAATATGTGGGTGTACGTAGCATTTTTAAGGATAGTGAACAAAGAATATGGGCCGGGTCAAACATGGGTCTATGGGTTAGTTCTCCTGGAACAAATGAATTTACCCAATTCCAGGACTCGCTGGGAGTGATTTCTACCATCGTGTCCATTTGGGGAATTACGGAAGACAATGAACATAAATTATGGCTCAATACCAGTGATGGTCTTGTGAGGTTAAATCCGGAAACAAAAACCGCGGTACTCTTTGGTAAAAGCTGGGATATCAATCCGGACATAACATCTAATCGTATCTATACCTCTTCGCAAGGAGAAATATTTTTAGGAGACTCCGCAGGCTATTACCACTTCTTTCCTGAGGATTTAAAACAGCCAAATGGAACGCTGACCCATTTATACCTTAGCAAATTATTCGTAGATAACGATGAAGTAATTCCAGGCTCGAATAATATTTTACAGGAAAAACTCTCACAAACGCATAAAATTACCCTGAACTATATGCAGAATAATTTCAGCCTTGAATTTCACAATATTGATTTTCTTACAGCCCCTTCAGAAAAAAGTGTTTTATACACGCTAGAAAATTACGACAAAGACTGGAGAAAAATCAAAGATGAAAGTCAGGTAAACTATTACAATGTCCGGCCCGGCAAATATGTATTCAGGATAAAAGCTTCAAATTTGTACGGCAACTGGACAGAGAAAACACTGGAAATTGAAATAAAACCACCGTGGTACAGGTCCCTGGCTGCATTCATTAGCTATTTCATTCTTCTGGCAATTGCAGGATGGAATGTACACCTCTTCCAGAAAAAGCGCACTATACGAAAGGTGCAGGAGCAAATAAAAGATAAGGAACTGGCACAGGCAAAAGAAATCGAAAAAGCATATACCGAATTAAAGTCCACCCAGGCCCAACTTATCCATGCCGAAAAAATGGCCTCGCTGGGTGAACTCACTGCCGGAATTGCACATGAAATCCAGAATCCACTGAACTTCGTAAATAACTTCTCGGAAGTAAACAGCGAGTTACTCGACGATTTAAAAGAAGCGATTGATAAGAATGACCAGGCAGAAATTGAAGTCCTTTTCAAAGATTTAAAGGAGAATGAAAGAAAGGTTACCAGCCACGGAAAACGTGCCGAATCAATTGTAAAAGGGATGTTGCTGCACAGCCGTGGCAATAGCGGACAAAAAGAACCTACTGATATTAATGCCCTTTGCGATGAATACCTCCGGCTTTCTTATCATGGATTCCGTGCAAAAGACAAATCGTTCAATGTCGATTTTAAATTTAAAGCAGATGAAAAACTTCCTGAAATCAAGGTGATTCGGCAGGACATTGGGCGTGTATTACTTAACCTGTTCAACAATGCTTTTTACATAGTCAACGAAAAAAGAAAGCAAAATATTGAAGGCTATAAACCGGAAGTAGTTGTTACGACTTCTTCCCTCCCCCCATCGGAGGGAACGAGGGGGGTCAAAATTACTGTGGCCGACAACGGTCCCGGAATCCCGGACAAGGTGAAAGAAAAGATCTTCCAGCCATTCTTTACGACCAAACCAACCGGTCAGGGAACCGGACTGGGGTTGAGTTTGAGTTATGATATTGTGAAGGCGCATGGTGGAGAAATATCGGTCGTGTCGACCAATAATGTAGGGACGGAGTTTATTATTCATCTTCCTTTTGCAAAACCATCCATTTAAGATGAAAATATTTTTAACAATTAAAATGATATATCATGAAAAAAGGTATGATTCAAGTAACTGTACTTTACCCCAATTCGAAAGGGAAAAAATTTGACCTGGATTATTACATGAAAAAACATGTAGCGTTGGTAACCAATTTGTTAGGCGATGCACTTAAGGGTGCAAGTATCGAATCAGGATTAGGTGGTGCTGCATCCGGTTCTCCTGCCCCTTTTGTAGTAAGCGGAAGAATGTTTTTTGATTCGCTGGAAAGCTTTCAGCAGGCTTTTGGTCCCAATGCCGATAAAATAATGGCAGACATTCCAAACTTTACAGATATTGAAGCGATTATTCAGATTGGCGAGGTGATAGCTTAACGCTTTTGGAATTTGAGCTTGCAGGTTAATTAATTGGTCTGATAAGAGGTTTTAAAGAACATCCTTTCTGCACTAACCCCGGCGAAAAATTTGTAAACGATGAAAAAGAATATTATGGAATCCTTAAAAATAATGTTTCCAATCCTTATTTACAACATAAGTCAGGGAACCGGGCTGGGCTATGATATTGTAAAAGCTCATGGGGGAGATTTAACCATGGAAACAAAAGAAGGAGAAGGGACAGAATTTATTATTCAATTACCAATTTAGTTATGATGCAGCGATTTTTAATAACACTGATAATTCTAATTACGGCTTTACCTGGCTTCTCGCAGCGGGTGAAAATTTTAAATGAATTAAAGGACTCACTATTAAGTACTGACCAGGATACTACAAAAATAAAATTGTATGCGGATATCAGCCACATCTATGGTTTTTTGAACGAAGACTCTTGCTTCTACTATACTAATCGTGGCTTAGAACTCGCTCAGCAAATTAATTACGAAAAAGGTGAAGTGCTGATGCTCAACCACATGGGATTATATTATTTGAATGCGGGTAATCTTCCTGAAGCCTTACAGGTATTTATCAAAGCACGAAAAATGGCCACAAAAAATCATGACCAGATGGGCATGGCTTTAAATTTATTGGGAACCGCCCTGTTGTATTCGAACATCGATCCCGTCATTGCCAAGCGAGACATTCTGCATGCAAGAAGATTGACAAGATCTGAAGATAACAGAGTTATTAAATTAATTGACAGAATTGATATCAACCTCGGAATTGGTTACATGAACTTTAACCAGTTGGATTCAGCTTATGTTTACCTGAATGGTCTTTATCGGAGGATGCAGCCCGGAGATTTTATGTACACTCCGGCACTCCTGTTTTTTGGAAATTTACAGGCAAAAATGGGCAACACAACTCAAGCCATTAAACTGTTAAACCAAAGTGTTGAAATTGGCCGAAAGGATAAGGATTATTATACCCTGTCTGATTCATACTATTACCTGGCAAACATTTACAATGGCCTTAATATGCCAGATTCTGCGATCTGGTTTGCTGAAAAGAGTTATGAAAATGCCAAACTGGTAGATCGTAAAGGTCAAATGCTTACGTCAGCAGATTTATGTGCCAGTTTGTATGAGCCTGTCAACCTTTCAAAATCGTATGAATACCTTAAAATTGTCCGCGAAATAAACGATGAAATTTATGGCGGCACAAAAATTCGGGAGCTTCAGAAACTGGTACTGGAAGAACAGGAACACCAGTTAATGGTTGAACAGGAACAAATTCAGTATAAAAACAGAGTCAGGTTATTTGTCGCAATTGGTGTGCTTATTGTTCTGGCTTTTATCGCGTTTATACTGTATCAGAATAATCTTCGGGGCAAAAAGCTGAACAACAAACTGCAGTCGGCACTCGATCATTTAAAAGAAACACAGGCGCAATTGATCCACTCCGAAAAAATGGCTTCGCTGGGAGAACTCACTGCAGGCATTGCCCATGAAATTCAAAATCCGCTCAACTTCGTCAATAATTTCTCTGAAGTGAATAACGAGCTGCTTGACGACCTGAAAGAAGCAATTGCCAGTAATGACCAGGAAGAAATTGAAGTCCTTTTCAAAGACCTGAAGGAAAATGAAAGCAAGGTGATGAACCACGGCAAGCGTGCCGAGTCGATTGTAAAGGGGATGTTGCTGCATAGTCGTGGAAGCAATGGTCAGAAAGAACCAACGGACATTAACGCGCTTTGCGACGAATACCTGCGACTCTCTTACCATGGATTCCGTGCCAAAGACAAATCCTTTAATGCCGAATATAAATTTGAATCAGACAAATCGCTGCCAAAAATCAATGTGGTTCCGCAGGACATCGGTCGTGTGTTGTTAAACCTCATTAACAATGCATTTCATGCGGTATCAGAAAAATCAAAGCTCCAGGCTTCAGGCTTCAAACCGCAAGTTGTTGTTAGCACTTCTTCCTCCCCCCTCCACGAGGGCGGAAACAGGGGGGTCAAAATTACCGTTTCCGACAACGGCCCCGGCATCCCCGCTTCCATTAAAGACAAAATATTCCAACCCTTTTTTACTACCAAACCCACCGGACAGGGAACCGGGCTGGGACTGAGTTTGAGTTACGATATTGTGAAGGCGCACGGTGGAGAATTGAAAGTTGAAACCCGTGAAGGCGATGGAACAACATTTAGTATAACCCTTAATACAAAATAATTATGGTTGTCAAATTGTACATTAAAACGCTGCTCATTTACCTCTTGGTATGTTGCTTAATCTCTTCCGAATCGTTTGCACAGGAAGCAGTATTAAAACATTCCTATACCTTCGATGACGGAACACCTGTTGATGTTATCGGGAATGCGGATGCACAGTTAAAAGGAGGAAAGATTGAAAATGGAAAATATGTAACATCGGAAGAAGGTCAGTATATGGAACTGCCAGCCAATTTAATAAAAATAAATACCTATACTTCCCTGTCTTTGGAAGCTTATATTATTGCGGGTAAAGGCAATGCCATCAACACCATGTTGTCCTATTTTGGAAATGAAACCGGAAGGTTTGGCACGGATTATATTTTTCAATCGGCTATCAACAGAGGATTTACGCAGTCAAACATTTCCTGCAAAAATAATACAACACCCTGGACCTCATTGACTATCACAAGATGCAACGCCCTGGATGACGGACTTCCACACCATATCGTCACAACTTTTGACAATAAGATGTTGAAACTTTATGTAGATGGATTAATGGTGGACTCAGTAACAAATGAGGAGTTTCCGGATAATCTCCTGGAAAATATTGGAGATCAGGTGGCTTACCTGGCTAAAAGCGGATACAGTGACGACCCTACATGGCTAGGAACAATAGATGCCTTTAATATTTATGAAGGAATACTTGATGCAGAAACTGTTGAAAAATCAGCACAAGACTATCTTCCCCCGCAGGTTATAACCGTACGCAATCGATTAACCAGCCTGGTTCCATCGCAAGAGCCAATTACTCAAACCAGGCTTGACACCCTGCAATATGGATTACTTTTGAATAGCGATTGGATTTTTCATTTGGGCGATGATTTAACCTGGGCTAAAAAAGACTTTGACGACAGTTCCTGGCCTTTTGTAAATAACAATTTTAATGCGGATAGCATACATGGAAAGCCCTGGGAGGGCATCGCATGGTTCCGCAAAAAAATCAGAATCGATTCAACGCTTTATAAAAAAGCTGTGTCTATCGCGATGAACCAAACTGCCGCCTCTGAAATTTACCTGAATGGTAAACTCATCCATAGCTATGGACAAATTGGTTCCGACACAATTAAGGAAAAGTTGTACGATCCTAAAAATGTCCCTTTTATTGCCGTCCTTGACACTTCACCTGTCCAGGTGTTTGCCATTCGCTATTCCAATCAGAAAGCGCTGCAGAATTATAAAAGATATGGTAACTCTGCCAAATATATCGGGTTCTTTATACGAATTGGAACAACAAGTAAATTCATTGATTCGTCGTTTAAAGACAACACTTCAAATACTATTATCTTTACAACTTTTGCTATTTCCTTTCTTGCATTCACATTGCTAAACCTTCTTATGTTTTTCTTTTATTCCAAAGGAAAAGAAAACTTCTATTTTGCTGTATACACCGGTTCGGCGACCATTGTATTCGGGTTCCTCATCAATACTAACATTACCCATTGGATTTCGGATTTTTATTACCTAAGCGAGACTATTGCTTTTATGGTTGTACCACTGTTATTTGCCAGCTATGTTTTTTTTCTATATAGCATTTTTTACAAAAAAAGGCCCCGTCAGTTCTGGGCAATTGTTGTTTTTGGCACATTGTTTTCCATAAGTAGTATTACACCTTTAAGGTCGAAATTTAATTTAGACTATGTAATAATATTTTTTATTCTTCTTATGGCCCTAGAAGGTCTTAGAGTGACAATTCAGGCGATTATAAGAAAAAGGAGAAATGCGATAATAATCGGCACAGGCGTTGCCATCTTCTCTGCTGCAGTAATGTTCGTTTCAATTTCAGCCATATTGTCGTCAAATCCTCCCCAATTATTATTTATCATTCTCTTGTTTTCAGGGATTTTTAGTTTACCGCTTACCATGTTGATTTATCTTGCCCGTGAACGGGCAAAAACAAAGGTCGATCTTGAGAACCGGATTGTTGAGGTTCAGGAACTTTCTAAAAACGCCCTCGAGCAGGAAAAGCGGGAAGCCGAGTTGCGAGTGGAGAATGCCAAAAAAGAAGTGGAATTGCAGAATGCAGCAGAACTTAAAGCTGCCTATACTGACCTGGAAAAAGCCCACGAAAATCTTAAAGCTACGCAGAAGCAG
>Ga0207717_100177_pt1 | contig 10163 bp, 7 predicted proteins | sample TtanPargueraPR_2_FD_187745 | JGI IMG/M metagenome (GOLD analysis project Ga0207717, IMG submission 187745) | Aerobic enrichment media microbial communities from Bioluminiscent Bay, La Parguera, Puerto Rico - Tt and P2 (2) (SPAdes) | ecosystem: Environmental > Aquatic > Marine > Unclassified ...
AAAAAGTTTAAGCAGCACGGCAAAAAGCAGCGAACCCAGTATCATGGATAGATAACCCACAAACCAATGATCGATGTATTTTGAAAGTGTTCCGAGAACAACAACAATGCCTGCAAACATAAGTAACTGTATGATGAAGCTAATCTCCGGCTTTAATTTGAAAATGTACAGTGCCAGTGCCAGTTGCACTGCTCCTGTAAAAAGCTGTGTAGCCAGGCTGGCATAGGCCGATCCAAACGCCTGAAAACGAGGGATAAGTACCAGGTTGAGGGTCACATTGATCAGCATGCCAATAAAGGCCATCAGATTAAGTTGTTTCATGCTGCCGTTAGCTGTGAGCAGCGTTCCGAAAATATAAGTAGTGGCAATACCGATAAAACCGGTCATTAATATACCCAGCAATCCTGCCGAGCTATCGGTATTCGACTTATACAGTATCCCCATGATCTGGTGTGAATAGTAAATGCTTGAAACTGCAATTATGATAGCAGGCACAACTAGCAGTGTGTAAGATAACTTCAACATTTCGCCCACGGAATCATTTTGCTTTATCATCCTTGAAAAAATCGGCAGCAACAAACCGGCAAAAAGAACTCCGAACATTGAAACGGCATCGAGCAGACGAAAAGCCTGCGCGTAAATTCCGGCCTGTTCTTTACCAAACGGGTGAGGCAGTATACGTTCGAGCATGACCGAGTCGATGCGGTTATAGAACGACATCAGCAAAATCAGCAAGGCATATGGATAAGATTTTCGCAAAAATACCCGGTAAAAAGCCAGGTCAAAACGTACTTTAATTTTTCCCGATTTACCCAGCACAATTCCCAGGGTGATCAAAGCAGTCAGCAGGTAGGCAATAGTTTGTGCATAGACAAACCAATTGATGGTAAATTCCATCTGAAATACATTGGTAAAAAGCAACAAGCTGCAAATTACAATCATCAGTGTTCGGTCGAGTACCGAAACCAAACTGTCGGTTCTGAAAAGGTGCAATGCACTGATGTTCGAACGCAGGTAAAGCGTAAAGGAAATGAGAAACTGATTGAATACCAGGAATATCAGAAGATGAAACTGAATGTTGTTATAACCAATGACTGCAGCAACACCAAAGCTAAAAAACGCATAAACCATTGCCAGCACCAACTTTAATCCGATGATATTTGAAAGGTGTTTGGGCAAAAGAAAATTGTGTTGAGCGATGTTACGGTTGTTGTAGTTGGTAATTCCTAAATCGAGCAGGATATTCAGCAACATCGAAAAATTGAAAAGTGCAAAATATAGCCCGTAACTCTCGTCACCGACTGTATTCTGAACCGTTCGGTCGATCCCAAAAATCCAGAACGGCTTAACCATCAGGTTCAGAAAAAGCAGTAATATAAGATTGGTTACAAATTTACGTTTCAAACTGTTCGGTTAAGTTTATCAAGCACTGATTTTTCAACGTTTAAAAGTAAGAAATATTGAATACAAGCGATCCATAAAAATCGACACATTCTTTGTACATTTACCCAAACTAGAACTGAATCCATGGTCATTGCCGTAAATACACGACTGCTTTTAAAAGGGAAACTCGAAGGAATTGGTTGGTTCACTTACGAAACTCTAAAGCGAATGACCCTGAACCATCCGGAGCATGAATTTATTTTTATTTTCGATCGGCCGTATAATCAGGATTATGTTTTTGCCGAAAACGTAGAGCCGGTGGTTGTGGGACCACCGACCCGTCATCCAGTGCTTTGGTATCTTTGGTTCGATTACCGGGTTCCTAAAGTGTTGAAGAGATACAAGGCCGATGTTTTTCTTTCGCCCGATGGTTATCTTTCGCAACGTACCGATGTGCCGCAACTTGGTGTTATCCACGATATTAACTTTGTGCATCGCCCCGATGATTTACCCTGGCTAAAAGCAAAATATTATAACCACTATTTCCCGAGATTTGCCCGGATTGCGAAGCGCTTGTCCACGGTATCGTTTTATTCGAAAGAAGATATTTCGCGGTCGTTTAAAGTCGATTACGATAAAATTGATGTGGTTTACGACGGCATCAATCAGATTTTTGAGCCCATCTCGGAGGAGGAAAAGATCAAAGTCAGGAATAAATATACAGGTGGGGCTGATTACTTTTTATTTGTAGGAGCCCTGCATCCGCGCAAGAATGTGAGTGGGTTGTTAAGAGCTTTTGATGCTTTTAAAAGTGTTGATGGCAAATCGACGAAGCTGGTAATCGTGGGTGGACAAATGCACAAGACCGGCGATATATTCGAGACCTTTGAAAATATGCGCTTTAAAAAGGATGTGGTTTTTACCGGCAGGGTTCCAACCAGCGAGTTACACGATATTTTTGGCGGCGCACTGGCACTTACTTTTGTTCCTTTTTTCGAAGGTTTTGGCATACCAGTGGTCGAAGCCATGAGTGCAGGAATTCCGGTTATTTGTTCGAATACAACTTCAATTCCCGAAGTGGGAGGGAATGCAGTTTTATACGCCGATCCGCTAAAAATTGATCAGATCACTGATGCGATGTTGAAAATTGAAAAGGATGCAGAATTACGACAGGAACTGATTCAGAAAGGATTTATACAGAAGGATAAATTTAGCTGGGACGAAACTGCAAGGCTGCTCTGGATGAGTGTTGAAAAGGCATTGCAGTAATCAGTCACAGTATGGAGAAACAGAAATTACTATCCTTCTTTCTCGAGAATAAAATAGAAGCAGGTTGCGATGAAGCGGGTCGTGGATGCCTCGCCGGGCCGGTATTTGCAGCTGCAGTAATTCTTCCTCCCGATTTTGAGAATGATGTGCTCAACGATTCGAAAAAGCTCAGCGAAAAGCAACGATACCAATTGCGTCCCATGATTGAGGAGCAGGCCTTGTCCTGGGCGGTGATTGCCATTGATAATCGCGAGATTGATGAGGTGAACATTCTGAATGCTTCTTTTTTGGCGATGAACAGGGCCGTGCAAAAACTCAAGATAAAGCCAGAACATTTGTTGATCGACGGAAACCGTTTTCGACCACAGACCGGAATCCCATTTACCTGCATGGTGAAAGGTGACGGTCGTTTTTATTCCATTGCCGCCGCATCGGTGCTTGCGAAGACTTATCGCGATGACTATATGCTAAAAATCCATAAGGAAATTCCACTTTACGACTGGGACCGAAACAAAGGTTACCCAACTAAAAAGCACCGTGCAGCTATCCGAACACATGGGCCAAGTATATACCACCGAATGTCGTTTCGTTTGCTGGATGAACAGCTATCGCTTAATTTTTAAGCGCAGGGATTTTATATTCGCTTTTATTGAGCTAATTATTTCAGTTCAGGTTATTTTTTCAGAATATCTTTTTCGATGGCTTTGATCATCGTTTCTGCGATGTTCTTGTGCGAAACGCCTTCAATTCCTTCCAGCCCGGGCGAGGAGTTTACTTCCAGAAGCAAAGGCCCGTGGTGCCCGCGAATTATGTCGACGCCTGCTACTTTCAGCTTCATTGTTTTAGCTGCTAAAACAGCTATCCTACGTTCTTCCTGGGTAATTTTTATAGGCTGAGCAGTTCCTCCCATGTGGATATTTGCCCTGAATTCTCCTGGTGCAGCGGTTCGCATGATGCTTTCAATTACTTTTCCGTTCACCACAAAACAACGAATGTCCTGTCCGTTTGATTCTTTGATGAATTGCTGAACCAGAATGTTTGCCCTCAGACTTTTAAATGCATTGATCAAACTTTCGGCAGCTTTTTTCGTTTCGGCCAGTACAACTCCTTTTCCCTGGGTTCCTTCAAGCAGTTTTACAATTAACGGTGCACCTCCTACCATTTTTATCAGGTCCTCGGTATCGAGCGGCGAATTGGCAAATCCGGTGGTAGGAATGGGTAACCCATTGTTAATCAGCAACTGGAGCGAATACAATTTATCGCGCGACTTGGTAATGGCTGCAGCTGAATTAAGGGTGTAAACACCCATCGCTTCAAAATGCCTTGTTAATGCGCAGCCATAAAACGTCATGCTCGGCCTGATTCGCGGAACTATGGCATCGAAATCGTTCAGCAATCTTCCGCCGCGGTAGTGCATTTCCGGATTTTTTCCATCGAGTTTTATGTAACAGTCTTTAATATTCAGGAATTCCATTTGATGGCCGCGCTCTTCGCCGGCTTCAATAATACGTCGGTTGCTGTAAAGATCGGGATTACTGGCCAGCAGGCCGATTTTAAGTCCAGATGGTTTCTTGATGTAGACCTTGTAATATTGTTCAATGTGATTGGTGGTAACTTCACCCAGCAGAAACGAAGATTCGGGATCCACCAGAATTTTACCGGCCATGGCCTGTCTTCCCAGCAACATCCGGTAACCCATCGAGTCGCGGTTGGTTAATGTCAATTCAACTTCCCAGGTCGATTCGGCCATCGAGATAACCGATTTTATCACATAACGTGTTTCGCTGAGTCCACTCGAACTTTTAACTTTTCGACGGTCCACGATCGGAGCTTCACAGTAAACTGTTGTTTTGCCATCGTTTTGCAGAGGGTGTACCTCGAAACGCACCCAGGCTTCGTTATCCTTGGTAAATGGTGTTATGCCCACCGCGTGCAATGCCGATGTTTTGGCGCCCGAGTCAACTCGGACTTTTATTGCCGGTATGTTCAATTGAGGCAGCGAACACCATTCTTCGCTACCAACAACTATTCTGTTCATGTTCGTAAGCATTAAAAATTCGCTTTTAAGAGCGCGCAAATGTAAATAAAATTAGAATCCTGAAACGTTTTATTTTGCAATATTTTCACCCATCCGAACGGAGGTTTCCAGGCCTTTTTTTGTATTGATAACCAAGTCGTTATCAAATTTTATTTTTCCTTCTTCGAATAGCAGCACCAGGGAAGAACCGCCAAAGGCAAAATAACCTTTTTCGCTTCCCTTTTCAACATTCCCTGGCGTGTACGTTTGAATGATGCTGCCCACCATGGCAGCTCCAACTTCGGCCAATAGAATATTTCCGAATTCCGATGTAGTAAGCATACAGTATTCGCGCCGATTTTCGCAGAAAATTCGAAGATTGTTGCTCAATGCCATGGGCGAAACGGAGTAGTAGTGTCCCATAATTTTTTTTGAAGCCGAAGCTTCTCCTGAAGCAGGGAAATGATAACGGTGGTAATCGGCCGGAGCCAGCCGAACGATAGCCATCGAACCACCGCTGTATTTTTTTGCCAGAGTCTTATTCTGCAGAAAACTGCTGAGAGTAAAATCAAGGCCTTTCACAAAAAATGCAGTAACATCATCCATTGTTGGGAAGACAAGTATCTTCCCGTCAGCCGGCGAAACCAGGTGTTCGCCAATGGATCGGGCATTGATTTTCAGTTTGCGGCAAAAAAACTCGTTAAAGGTGCTAAATCCTGTTAGTTCGCTGATCAGGCATTCGTTAAGATCGATATTGTTTGTTTTAACGAAAGGTGAAATTCGTTTAACCGAACGTCGACTGTCCATGTATCTTCCTGCCCAGGCTGAAATAAATTTTCGCTTCAGCAACGCGTTCAGGGTGAGTTTGCCGGCAGCGCTTTGATAGAGCCAGCGAATTATTTTTTCGCCCGGCACTTTTTCGCTCTTCACCCGGCCATCCCTTCGATCGATATACGAAATTGCCTTCATCGTTTATTCGGGTTGAAATCCGTTGTCTTCCTGCAAATTATGATCGAACGAAGCTTCCACGGCCAGTTGGTCGCAGCGTTCGTTAAGCGGATTATTGGCATGACCTTTCACCCATACAAATTTAACCAAATGCTTTTTGTAAATCTCAAGGAAACGCATCCAAAGGTCCACATTCTTTTTGCCTTTGAACCGTTTTTTTACCCAATTAAAAACCCATCCTTTCTCAACCGCGTCGGCTACATACTTCGAATCGGTGTAGATTGTAACTTCGCTTCCTTTTATTTTCAGGGCCTCCAGTGCAACAATCACAGCCAGTAATTCCATTCTGTTATTGGTTGTCAGACGGTATCCTTCCGAGATCTCTTTTCGGTGTTCGCCGGATAGCATGACGATTCCATAGCCTCCGGGACCGGGATTTCCGCGTGCAGCACCATCGGTGTAAACTGTTATTTTAGGTCGGGCCATCTCTCAGTATTCTTTAAAGTTTACAAAATAGTAAGTAAAAAGCAACATAAACAAAAAACCCCGTCAATTTTGACGAGGTTTTCCAATTAATAGCCTACCGAAATTATCTTATAATTTCCATTTCATCGATTAAATGATCGGCGCCCGCATACACATCGATTACCCACAACACGAAGCGGATATCGACATTGATACAACGTTGCAGGTTGGGTTCGAAAGCGAGGTCGCCACTCATGGCTTCCCAGTTTCCGTCGAAGGCAATACCAATCAGTTCGCCTGTGCCATTGATCACCGGGCTTCCGGAATTTCCTCCTGTAATATCGTTATTCGTGATAAATGCGGTGTGCAATTTACCGTCTTCGTCGGCATATTGCCCGTAATCTTCATCAAGCAATAACTCCTTCATGCGGACCGGCACATCAAATTCATAATCGCCCGGTATTTCTTTCTGAAGGTATCCATCCGTGGTAGTGTAGTATTTATAGGTCACCCCGTCTCGCGGTTCGTACGACATTACTTTTCCGTAGGTTAAACGCATGGTAGAATTTGCATCGGGATAGAATTTTTTATCGGGCTGCATTTCCATTAAACCGGCTACAAACAAGCGCTGACCTTTTTCCAATTCATCCGATTTAGCATAAATTTCCCTCGAAATCTCGCGGTATTTTGCATAAATGTCTTTGGATGCCTGAAATGCCATGTCTTTTTGCAGAGCTTTAAGTGTCGGATCCTCCAGGAAGGCAATCAACTCCTCCTTGTTGTCGAATACCGATTTTTGAAACATTTTAGCCGCGTATTTTTCGTAATCACCTTTGTACTTTTTTTGAATTTCTTCAAAGAAAGCAGGCTGGTATTCTTTGCTGTTTTTTTCAGCATAGATTTTCATCAATGATGCAACAATTTTTTCATCAGTGGCAGCATCGTAATCCTTAAAATAATCATCCAGACTACTTTTCATTCGCGTTACATACCGATCTATGTAAAATTGATTTTCTTCTGGTTTTTCCAGCATTTGTTCAAGCATATTTACTTCGTATGCAAATTTAAATATCTCGGGTCCTCTTAACAGGGCTTCATCCATGTATTCGCGGGCTTTATTAGCTTTTACGTTACTGTAGTAATCCGCGATCAATCTGATAGCTTCACCATATTCTTCTTTCCTGCTTTCGTTGGAATTAACCCAATCGATAAATTCATCTTCCAACGCTTTTTTCTGATCGATTACGTGCAATTTGGCCAGCGCCTCGTTCTGACCTATTGCATTTTTATAATAGTTTGCGCTTCGGGCATGTTTCGATGCATACTGGATTTTTGCTTTATGACTGGTGGCCATGTAATCGGAAATGATCTCCAGTTTCTTCTCACGTGCATCGATACGCGCGGCATTGGTATTGTTAATTGTGTATTCAACTCCGTAGGAAGTTTCGTATCGGCTGGTGCCTCCTGGATATCCAAGAATCATGGCAAAATCACCTTCTTCAATACCTTTTAATGAAATGGGGAGAAAATATTTTGGTTGGTACGGGACATTGTCTTCGGAATATTCTGCAGGTTTTCCATCGGGTCCGCAATAAACGCGGAACATCGAAAAATCGTTGGTATGACGGGGCCACATCCAGTTATCGGTATCACCGCCAAATTTACCTAATGCCTGAGGTGGAGCTCCAACCAGACGAATGTCCTTGAAAGTTTCAGTAACAAAAAGAAAATACTGGTTGCCATTAAAAAAGTCTTTCACAAAGACTTCGTAATGTGAATTACCTTTAGCTTCTCTTTCCAATTGGTTGGCTACCTCGTTTATCTTGTTACTTCGTTCATTATCACTCATGTTGTTGGTGACGTTGGCCAAAACTTTATCTGTCACATCTTCCATTCTGATCAGGAAAGTAGCGGTCTTGCCGGGATTTGGAAGTTCCTCATCTCTCGACATGGCCCAGAATCCATCTTTCAGGTAATCGTGTTCAACTGAAGAATGGCGTTGTATTTCGCCAAAGCCACAGTGATGATTGGTTAACAACAATCCGTCTTTCGATATCATTTCAGCCGTGCAGGACGTGCGATCGAGAACAACAACTGCATCTTTCAAACTAGCAGTATTGATGCTGTAAATATCTTCAGCGCTCAACTCACAACCCATTTCCTGCATGGTATTAATATTCAGCTTGTGAATCAGTGAGGGGAGCCACATACCTTCATCGGCTAGTACTGTACCCACTGAAAATACAATTAACAGCAGGATCAGCTTAAATCTTCTCATCATTTTTATATCCCTTTTTTTCTTTAGAATTTGCAAATATAATTTTTCCAGTCTTTTTCAAGGTGACATTTGTCTTATTGTTCCTTCTACTATAAGATTTTAGAATTAAAAATCGGGTAAAAAAGAATCGTCGGCCCTTACTGGCTGATTGGTTTATGCATAAGTATTGGAGCATGCATAAAAATTACATTTGTGCTGTTTTTTTGGAAACGAGTAGTTATTCGTAAATATCACCCGGGGTGCAAAGGGCCAGTTCCACAAAATATGATGAAATTTTATCGCTAACATCTTCTAAAAAGCGTGCGCCTTTGCGGGCAGTGGCTTTGCGCGGGTTTCCAATTCCGGTATCTTCCGAAACTTTATTCCAACGTCGTGGGGCCCATGCCGTTTTATCGCGGAATGCCTGAATCTTTGAGTTTTTCTGGTTGCCGGAACCGGCCTCTTCAAGTGGCAAAACCAGTTCTGGGAAATAGTGAAGAATTATACTGGTTTCCATTTCATTGGCGTGATCGCCGCCTTCCTCAAAATAATTATCAGGATCGAGAATTTTGAACCACTCAACCAGGCTCAGGAACATTTCGGGGAATTGTGGCTGGATTTCACGAATGATGGGCTTAAAATCGTTACCGCCGTGCCCGTTCATTATCACCAGTTTGTGGATACCCTGTCCGTTTAGGGCTGTTACTATATCTTTAAGAATGATGGTTTGCGTGGAAGGCGTGGTGTGAAGACAAAACGGCAAATGGATCTGACCAACATTTTGAACGCCAAGAGGGATTGTGGGCAATACCATTATTTTTGCTCCTTTTTCCCAGGCTTTGGCCGCTGCGTCTTCCGCAATCCGGGAAGTTTCCAGCGAGTCTGTTCCATACGGGAGATGGTAATTGTGGGGTTCGGTGGCACCCCAGGGTAAAATGGCTACATCGTATTTATTGTTCTTAATTTGTTTCCAGTTGCTTTGCTCTAAAATGTAAGGTTTCATATTCATCAGATTGGTCAAAAAAAGTATTCTTAAAAGCGGAGTAACGTTATGCCCACCGAGAAAGGGGTTAGTTCGGGTCCTTTCCCTTCCCTGAAAAGCGGCAAAAGGTCGTAAGTTGCGTAAAGATTAACCCAACGGTAACCGGTGCGCACCATGATTCCGTATTTGACGTCATACATCGAAAAATGATCCGTAACCTTCAGTTTTTCATTTCGCTCCAGTTTATATTTCACCTTTGTATGGCTGTTTAACCTCAGTTCTCCGTACACTCCTCCCGATACGTATACCCGATTTCGATCGTTATTAATCGGAATCTGAACTTCCATCAGCAGGGGCAGCATTGCAGAAAATATTGACAGTTTCGATTTTTTTATGTTTTCAAAACCGGGTTCATGAGGCTGGATGATGCTGTTCTCGTCACGCATTATGGTAACATGGTCGTCGAGCCGGTAAGTTTGAAAGTGAAGTCCGAGTCCGGTAACCAGGCCAATCGTATTTCTGTAGCGCTGAATGCCAATACTTTGCTGAACAAAATTGATGTAAACAGAATTGGAGCGAAAGATATCGTTGTCCATGAATTCCGAATCGTAACCTATATAATCTTCGTTTAAAAACAGGTTGAATCCGAAATCGATACCGGCAAGGTGTCCCGAAAACTGGTCGCGCCATAAGTTAAATCCACCGCTTGTAACCTTTCGGATATCGATATTTTTAAGTGTTTTTTCGGGATCATCAACAGGCACTATCGTGTCCGACTGCGCTACCAATGTTTTTGATGAACAGATCAGCAAGGCCAGTAATAGTATGAAGCAATAAAAAAA
>Ga0207717_100178_pt1 | contig 10088 bp, 8 predicted proteins | sample TtanPargueraPR_2_FD_187745 | JGI IMG/M metagenome (GOLD analysis project Ga0207717, IMG submission 187745) | Aerobic enrichment media microbial communities from Bioluminiscent Bay, La Parguera, Puerto Rico - Tt and P2 (2) (SPAdes) | ecosystem: Environmental > Aquatic > Marine > Unclassified ...
AATCTTACGAAGACTTGATCGATCCAGCATCGGGTAATCTTTATCCTTTTCGGCCGGGTATGTCGGCAACCGTAGATATACTGACCGAAACCCGTGAAGGCGTAATTTCTGTTCCGATTTCGGCCGTAACTACCCGCGTTAAGAAAGAGGGCGGGGGTACTGAAGAAGTAAAAGACGAAAGCGAGAATGCCAATGACGAAACGGAAATAGTTGAGCGCGACGAAAAACAGGAAGTGGTATTTGTTGTGCAAGGCGACCGAGTGAAAAAAGTGGAAGTTGAAACCGGCATCCAGGACAATACAAGCATCGAAATCCTAAAAGGTATTAAGGAAGGCGACGAAGTGGTTACTGCTCCGTACAACGCCATTAACCGTACCTTAAAAGACAGCATGATGGTGAAGGTCGTGAAAGAAGAAGAGCTTTTTAATACTGAAGAATAAGCCGACAATTAATACATAAGAAAAACGGAGACAAGTATTAGTTGTCTCCGTTTTTTATGAGTTTAATTTCTTGCTATTCTCCCGGAAAATAATCGCGCGAATCCAGTACCGTCAGGTTATTGGCGTGGGCACGTGCAACCTGCAATACAGTGTTCTCAACGAAACTTTCGCCATGATAGAGGTAGTTACTTGAAAGGTTGATCTGGTTGATCAGCAGGTCGCGGTATTCAACTGTATATTCATAGCTCACATTTTGCAGGTAATTTGTGTTGTCGGCAGCCACAGATAGCGACCGGTCCATCCGGTTATTTTTGGGTGCTTTCGCTTTTGCAGAAATACTGCGAACAGCATAGTCGTCTTTTCGAATGGTTATGGTTCCCTCAAAAGATGTGGCATAGAAATCGCCCGATCCTTCAAGTGTTGGTAACAGCTGTTTAAAAGCAATTATCCAGAATTGCTGACCGTCAATGGTTGGCTGGCTTTGAAGGGCCAGTTTATAATCGCCAAGTAAAGCCGGGTTCAGGACTCCCGATTTCGATCGCACCCAGTCGAACGCAAGCAATTCATCGAGTTTAAGCATATTGTCTGAGAACGAATAGGTACTGCCTTCCTGTGTTACCCTGTAATTCCTGTTTTCATAAGCATCGAGTGGACCGGGTTGCGAATAACCGGTTTTATCATAAATCAGCACACTGGCAGTGGTTGCAGAGTTGATGCTATCGTTTTTGGTTCTTTCTTTCGAGTAGCTGCAATGCAGGTTAAATGGCCCGGCTCCGTAATTATAGCGAATATTTTCGGAAGCCATTCGCAGGATGCGGATCAGTACCATGTTTTGGGCTTCTATATCAACATTTCCAACATCGTATGACTGGGCAACCAGTTTCACCATGTTAAATTCGCGGTCGAAAAGTTCATTTACCGGAAACTGACGGCTCTGAAAACCAACGGCCGAAAAATAAATTTTTTTATCTACCATATCTTCGGGAACCTTCAAAGTAAAATTTCCGTTTTCGTCGCTGGCCGTTCCGTAAAATGTTCCTTCAAGCCCAATGTTGGTGTACGAAACGGGTTGGTTGCTTTCGGTGCTCACTACCATCCCTTTAATGGTATGTGCTACCTTGCTCCCTGTCTGGGCAACCGAGCAGAACGAGATTAAAAAGCCAAATGCGAATATTGTAATTAATTTCATTTTGCGCATAAATTCTAAATTTCATTAAAAATAAAAAATTAATACCATTCCGTCTTAATAGAACGTTGTAATAGCGGTATATTATTCTTTATCTTTGTTAAAATTCAAAAAAGAAGGTTATGAGCAAAAAATATCTGGTTCTTTTCTTAAGCGTTGTTTTGGTTGGTTTTTCATCGTGTGTTTCGAAAAAGAAATACCTTGAAATGGAAGCCGGCAGACTTAAAGCTGAAGAATTGTCGCGGAAACTCGATGCCGAAAACCAGGAAAAGGCTAAAAGGATTGAAGCACTTATTGCTGATTTTGAAGCCATGAAAAACGAACTGATGGCAAGTAATGCCATGAAGGAACAACACATCGATTCGTTGAAAGGTGAAATGAGCGATTTGGTAGCTGAATTGAATACAAAAAACCGATCGCTGGAAGAAACCAGTTTTACACTCGATTTCGAAAAACAGCGTCTGACCAATGCGCTGGAAACCAAAGACCAGAATATTGTTAGATTGCAATCGGAAGTGGAATCGCTCGAAGACCAGCTCTCGGAAAAAGACCGGGAGATCGATGAACGTAATTTCGAGATCAATAAATTGAACGACCAGGCAAAACTGCTTGAAGACAGGATAAAATCGAATAATTCGGAGATGGAACTACTCCAGACACAGCTTGATCAGGCAAAAGCTGAGACAGAGAAAGTTCAGCAGGAAATGAACGAAAAAGACGCCCAGATAACTAAACTTCAAAACCAGGTGAACCTGCTCAAAAAAGAAATTGGTGGTAACTGACAATTAAAAAGGCCCTGAAATCTCAGGACCTTTTCAGTAGTAAAAAACTGCTTTACTGTTTTACTGAACATATTTATTTATCAATTTTGTTTTCAACTTTGAACCAAATACGGTTTCCAACTTTATAATACTCCTGTAAGGCCAGCGGATCAGTTTCCTCTTTAGCATTCTTAAAAGGATAGTAGGGAATGATCACATCATCGCCTTTTTGCCAGTTTGCCGGTGTATATACGAATTCGTCTTTGGTAGTTTGTAGCGCTTCAATAATTCTTACGATTTCGTGCATATTTCTACCCACTTCAACGGGATAAAAATTAATGGAACGGACTATATTATCACCATCAATTATATAAACACCACGGACGTCGCGGTTTGTGCTTGTGGGTTCATGCAACATGCCGTACGACTTTGAAATCTTGGCGTCGGTGTCTTCAAAAATTGGAAACTCAATGGCCACATTACCACGATTTTTATAATTCACGTCTTCAAGGTATTTCTCCCAGAGTTTGTGCATTTTGACATCGTCGGTCGAGATGACGGCAAATTTCACATTCAGCCTGTCAAATTCTGGCTGAAGGTAAGCCAGTTCGAGCAACTCTGAGGAACATACCGGAGTAAAGTCGGCAGGATGGCTAAAAAGAATTTTCCAACTATCCCCAAAATCGTCGGGGAATGTCAATTTCCCACTGGTTGACATGGCTTTAAAACTTGGTGCTTTTGATCCGATTAACGGAATTTTACTGTTTTGGGCTATTGAAGTACTTACAACAAATAGCACGGCTAGCAAGGCCAACATTAACTGTTTCATGACTTTTTAATTTAATTGTTTCGACGTTTAACTAAATTAAAGGTCTTTATATCTGTAATATATGTTTTAAAACACTTTTAAATTGATCTATTTTTGCAAGTAGCTTACATTTTAATAACAATCAAGGCGTTATAAGTTAAAATTAAAAAGTAAATGGGCTAATAAATTACAGATCGTAATATTATGCTGCACATATCGTTCAGAAACTTAAATTTTCAGAAACACTGCTAAAAACCAATGACTTAACTAATCTGCAAGTTGAAGAATTTGTAGAACTTTTGATTCGAAAATTTTAATAGTCTATTCGATCCCGTAATCCAATTTGAATAATTTACTGTACTGGATAATCGATTCGCGAACCTGGTATTCGTTGGCGGTGTAGGGGAGTACATTTTGTCCATTAAACCAAACCATAAAAGTATCTGCGTAGGCTTCATTTAATCCGGTGAGCTTCATCACCATTTCCTTGTTGTAGTTCTGCGAGTGCATTTCCCAGTTTTTCTGTAATGCAATGGCTTCGCGGACTTCTCGCTTGCGTTTTTCCCGTTTGCTCAGGTGGTATTGCCAAAAAGAGAGCGGCATGAGGAAAGCTGCAAGTATGGGTGGTTTTTCGTTAAATGCATCACCGCGCAACTCTGGCGCAATATCGGTAGGTTGACCGTGATCAAAGTAATCGAGTTGCTGTGCCTCGCCTTCAACGGTTACTTCGCCAACGTTATACAAAACCGGTTCCATATAAAAAGTCAGGGTTTCGAAACCCGTGTAATACGATGGGATTTTCAGGACAGTTTTCTTGTAGCCGACTGAAGTAACTTCCAGACTGTCGATATTCAGCATTTCGAGCGAAAAATAGCCGTCGTTATTGGTGATGGTTCCACTGTGGGTGCGGTGCAAAATAATATTGGCGTAGGGAATGGCCGAACTGTCGGCCGAACTCAGCAGCTTTGCCTTTAGTTCGATCAGTATCGGGTCCACCAATCCACTATCATCCTGTGCCTGGACACCGGAAACAATCAGTATGAATGTAAGAATGGTCAGTATTTTTCGCATGTCACCTGTATCGAAACGCTTACAAAACTATTGAAAAGATTGATTTAAAACGCGATGTAACAAAATTTAACCGGCTTTTAACAGAAGTTAAGGAGGTTGCCAGAGAAAGTAGAATGTCATTTCGATCTGTCGAAGGACGGAGAGAAATCTGAGTCACCCAAACTTTGCGGCGACCAATCTCTCACTTCGTTCGAGAAGACGTTTATTTCATTGAAGCAATGCGTTCTTCCAACACTTTTATTTTGGCTTCGGCATCGGCCTGTTTGGCTTTTTCTTTGGCTACAACGGCTTCGGGTGCATTGTTTACAAAACGCTCGTTACCCATTTTTTTCATTACTGAATTCAAAAATCCTTTGGTGTATTTCAACTCTTCTTCCAATTTCTGCAATTCTTCTTCTGCATCGATAAAACCTTCAAGTGGAATATAAAAGTTAGTCGATTTCACCCTGAAAGATGCCGCTCCTTTAACTTCTTCAACAACCAGGTTTAACGCTGAAAGATTTCCGAGCTTGACAAGAATGCTATAGTAGGTTTCATCAAAACCTTTGTCACCTTTTTGCACCGAAAGTTCGATAGTATCTTTAAACGCAATGTTCTTTTCTTTCCTGATTTTCCGGATGCCCGACACGGCTTCTTTTACATCTTCGAATTGTGCAAGTAATTTGGCATCGAAGGTCACATCTTTTGGAAGTTGGCTGATCATGATGGTTTTGCCATCTTTACGTTCATCGAGCAATTGCCAGATTTCTTCAGTAATAAATGGCATAAACGGGTGCATCAGTCGCAGCATCTGGTCGAAGAGTTCCACAACCTCAGCATAGGTTTTCGCGTCGATGGGTTGCTGATAGCCCGGTTTTACCATTTCAAGCAGCCAGCCCGAAAATTCATCTCGAACGGTCGTATAAACAGTCATCAAGGCTTCTGAAATGCGGAAGCTGTCGAACTGGCTGTTGAGAGTATTCACCACTTCTCCCAGCTTATTTTTAAACCATTCGATGGCCAGTTTTGAGTGCTCCGGCTGTTCAATATCTGCCGAAACTTCCCAGTTTTTCACCAGTCGGAAAGCATTCCATATTTTGGTAGCAAAACCGGCGCCCTGTTGCGGCAAGCTTTCGTCGAAGAGCAAATCGCCTCCTGCAGGAGAGCATAACAACATGCCCACACGCACACCATCGGCACCGTATTTGGCAATCAGGTCAAGCGGATCGGGCGAATTCCCCAGACTCTTCGACATTTTACGACGTTGTGCATCACGTACCATCCCGGTGAAATATACGTTTTTGAACGGGAAATCGTCGCGGTACTCGTACCCGGCAATGATCATCCGGGCCACCCAGAAGAAAATAATATCGGGTGCCGTTACCAGGTCCGACGAAGGATAGTAGTAATTCACTTCCTCGTTATCCGGTTTGCGAATACCATCGAAAACAGAAATCGGCCACAACCAACTCGAGAACCAGGTATCCAGTGCATCTTCGTCCTGTTTCAGATCGGTAGCCGTTAATTCAGCATTACCCGATTTTTCTTTGGCCATTTCCAGCGCTTCTTCAGCAGTTTCGGCACAAACAAAACTTCCGTCGGGTAAGTAGTACACCGGAATTTGGTGTCCCCACCACAACTGGCGGCTGATACACCAGTCTTTTATGTTACCCATCCAGTGTTTATAAGTATTCTTAAATTTCGACGGGTGAAACTGAATGGTGTCGTTCATCACATTCTCCAAAGCCGGTTTCACCAGTTCTTCCATTTTCAAAAACCACTGTGCCGACAATTTAGGTTCGATAATTACATCAGTTCTTTCCGAGAAACCTACCTTGTTGGTGTAGTCTTCAAGTTTGGCCAGGTTACCGGCTTTTTCCAGCTCCGGAACAATTTTTTTGCGAACCTCGAAACGGTCTTCTCCAATAAACAGTTCGGCACTTTCGTTAAGTGTGCCGTCGTCGTTAAAAATATCGATGGACGGCAGGTTGTATTTCAAGCCAATTTCGTAGTCATTGATATCGTGAGCCGGTGTAATTTTCAGACAGCCGGTACCAAATTCCATATCAACATATTCATCCTCGATAATCGGGATGGAACGGTTGATCAGCGGCACCAACACACGTTTGCCTTTCAGGTGGGTAAAACGTTCGTCGTTTGGATTCACACAAACAGCGGTATCACCTAAAATCGTTTCAGGACGGGTTGTAGCGATGGTCACAAAACCTTCTTCGCCTTCAATTTTATAGTTGAGGTAATACAGTTTGCCCTGCATTTCCTTGTAGATCACTTCTTCGTCAGAAAGGGCGGTTTTGGCAGCCGGATCCCAGTTTACCATGCGTACACCACGATAAATAAGACCTTTGTTGAACAGGTCGACAAACACCTTGATCACCGATTCGCTGCGGGCTTCGTCCATGGTAAAAGCAGTGCGATCCCAGTCACATGAGGCACCCAGTTTTTTCAGCTGCTCCAGGATAATGCCACCGTGTTTGTCGGTCCATTCCCAGGCATGTTTCAGAAATTCGTCGCGCGTGAGGTCGTACTTGTCAATTCCCTCGGCATTCAGTTTGTTTACCACTTTGGCTTCGGTGGCAATCGATGCGTGGTCGGTACCCGGCACCCAGCAGGCATTTTTCCCGGTCATGCGCGCGCGGCGTACCAGGATGTCCTGAATGGTATTGTTAAGCATGTGTCCCATGTGCAAAACGCCGGTTACGTTTGGCGGCGGAATTACAATTGTGTAAGGTTCGCGCTCGTCGGGTGTCGAGTGGAAATACTTGTTTTCCATCCAGTATTTGTACCACTTATCTTCAACCCCGGCCGGGTTGTATTTGCTCGGAATTTCCATCTTGTTCACTTTCTGAATTCTACGAAAAATTTGAGGTGCAAAAGTAACATTAAATGTTCAGAGTTCAATGTTTCACATATAGAGTTTAAAGGGAAGTAAATCGAATAAATAAAGTGACGTTAGTAAACTGCAGTATGAATCAACTTTGATAAACGGGTGACTAGTCCTAAATAAGCGTTACAGATTATTGGACTAAGTTAATAGATTCACAGACCGTTTCAAAACTAGTTTTGAAACGGTCTGTTCTTTTATAGCTTTTTATTTTAACGGTTTCTTGTTTGTGCATTTGCTCTGGTGTAAGCATTTCGCAAGACCAGTGAGGTCGTTTGGTATTATAAATTTCAATACTGTTTTTAACTAACTCTTGCATTACCGGTAGCTTCACCCGATTGTATTCAAGCATGAATTCCTGTTTCAATATTCCATTAACACGCTCTGCAACCGCATTTGCGTATGGATCGTAAGATTCAGTCATACTACATTTTACCTTCTGTTTTGTAAGAACTTTCTGGTAGTCATCACAACAATACTGAAGTCCCCGATCTGAGTGATGTATCAACGTATTTGTTTTGTAAGCCCGGCTTTTTAGACCTTTCTTTAACGCACGTATTGCCCCTTCAGCGCTAAGAGATCCAGATACATCATGCCCAACTATTTTTTTAGAATAGGCATCGGTTACCAAGGCCAGGTATTGTTGATTTTCACGGTTCCCGATATAGGTGATATCGGCTACCCAAACTTGTTCCGGCTTTGACGGAACAATTCCTTCTATCAAATTTTTGTGCTTATGAAAACGATGGCGTGAATCTGTCGTTTTTCGATAACTCCTTTGCTGTTTTATCAGCAGGTGGTTGGCTTTCAGAATCGAAAACAACTTATCCCTGCCTACTCCAATTGCATTTAGCCGATCCCGCAATAAATAGTAAAGCTTGCGTGTACCAAGGCGTGGCATCTCACACCTTATTTCATACACCATGGCAACAACCTGCATAGCTACTGATTGCTTACGCTTTACGGATTGAATACTGCGGTAATAAACCTGTCTACTTACCCCGAACAAGTCACAGGCAGAAACTATCGTTTCTTTTCCTTCTTGTCGGCTAAGGGCGACTGTTCGGGTGAGCATTTTTTTCTGATTGGAATATTGAACTCTTTCTCTGCCAGATCAATCATCATGTCAAACAGAACTGCCTTACGGTCAGCCCGGTCGACTTGATGTTTTAGAAAGGCCTTTTGCTTTTCAAGCAATTTTACCTTGGCTTCAAGTTCAAGAATTTTTTGTTCCTGGCTCTTGGGCATATGCGATGGTGTTTGATTCTCCCAATCAAAGGTACCATATTTTTGGAGCCAATTGCGAACACTACTGCGCGCTTGTATCCCATATTTTCGCGTAGCAGCTGTCATACTAAGTTCTCCACTCTCAATCTCCCGGACAACTTGCAATTTAAAGGACATAGAATAGTCCTTTTGGCTACGCTTAACATACTGTGAATGATTTTCTTCTGTCATAACATTACTTTTTGTGTAACGCTATTTCAGGACGAGACAACTTTGAAAATTAAGATAACCGTTTTCGAAAAGAAGACGGTTTTTTTATTTCCACCTGTAACATCCTGCCCACTTATCCGTCCTATTTTGTGTAAAGGCCTAAGAAAGCGAATGACAAGACACGAATACAACCAGGCTGTTGACGATTACTCGGACCGACTGTACAGGTTTGTACTGAAAAGTATTAAGGATGTGCATAAAGCAGAAGACATTGTGCAGGACAGTTACGAGAAATTGTGGAAGAACGTGGATAATGTGAATGCTGCCAAAGTGAAATCTTATCTTTTCACAACGGCCTATCACACCATGATCGATCGCATCCGCAAAGAAAAAAATTCGCTTCTGTCTGAAGATGTCAGCATCCGGGAAGAAGGCCACAAAAATCAGTATTCAGATCTTGGCGAAATATTGAAAGAAGCTGTTGATCGCTTACCCGAAATCCAACGGATGGTGTTGCTCTTGCGTGATTACGAAGGTTACAACTACCGCGAAATCGGGGAACTGACCAAATTAACCGAAGCACAGGTAAAAGTCTACATTTACCGGGCACGTGTGTTTTTGAAAAAGTACATCGGGAGTATTGAAGCGGTGGCATAAGAAAGGAGTGGATGATGGAAATTACAAGAAAAAATTACGAATCATATTTTGTCGATTACCTCGAAGGTAAACTCGATGAAAAACTGGTGGATCAATTTCTCGAATTTTTACGGGAAAACCCCGATTTGAAAGCGGAGTTGAAATTATTTGAATCAGCATCTGTTGCTCCTGAAGACGCAATTTTTTCTAAAAAAGACGAACTCTACAAAGAAAAATACGACCTCGAAGACGAATTCAATTCGGCCGCAGTGGCGAGAATTGAAGAAAACATCACCCCAAAAGAAAAAAGGGAATTTGATGCTTACCTTTCAAAACATCCCGAGAAAGAAGAGGATCTTCGTTTATTCAGTCATACTATTCTGCAAGCTGACGAACAGATTCATTTTGCACACAAAAATAAACTCTATAAAAAACCGGGCCGAGCCGTGGCTTTATTCTGGGCCGGCCGGGTAGCTGCAGTATTGTTACTGGCATTGGCCATTTTTAGCCTGGTGAACCGGAACGACGAAACTGTTGACCCTGCCAACCAAATGGCAAGTGTTCAGGAAAAAGTGGCTAAAAAAGTAGAAACACCAAAAGAAAAGCAAATTCCGGAACCCGCTAAAGCCGAAGAAGTAACGGCAAACACAGAGGCAGCAAAAGATGCTCCGGTGAAAAAAATAGTAGTTAAACCGGAGACTAAACAGGTAACTCCCGAAAAGAAAGAAAGCAAAAGCATCCGCGAAAATCATGGTGGCAGACTGGAAGAAAAAGAAGCAATAGCCGAACGCATTCCGCGTGAAATTCCCAAACAAATGCGAACTTTAACTGCTTCCATAGATGTTCATCCACTCAATGCCGATCTTGG
>Ga0207717_100179_pt1 | contig 10020 bp, 8 predicted proteins | sample TtanPargueraPR_2_FD_187745 | JGI IMG/M metagenome (GOLD analysis project Ga0207717, IMG submission 187745) | Aerobic enrichment media microbial communities from Bioluminiscent Bay, La Parguera, Puerto Rico - Tt and P2 (2) (SPAdes) | ecosystem: Environmental > Aquatic > Marine > Unclassified ...
ATCCATCGTAATCCATTGTGCGGCAGAAACTTCGAATACTATTCCGAAGATCCGGTGTTAACCGGGAAAATTGCAGCCGCTTATGTAAATGGAGTTCAGAGTAACGGTGTGGGTACATCGGTAAAACACTTTGTAGCCAACAACCAGGAAACCAACCGGACAGGCAACGATTCACAGGTATCACAAAGAGCACTTCGCGAGATCTATTTGAAGGGATTCGAAATTGCAATAAAAGATGCCAGGCCATGGACGGTCATGTCGTCTTACAATAAATTGAACGGAGAATTTACCCAGGAAAGTCACGATCTGTTGACAACCGTTTTACGCGATGAATGGGGCTTCGAAGGAATTGTTATGACAGACTGGATCGGACAACGAAATACAGCTGCCCAGGTTCATGCCGGAAATGACCTGATGGAACCCGGAATGCCCCAACAGAGCGAAGAAATTGTTGCAAAAGTGAATAGTGGCGAACTGAGTATTGCTGACGTTGACAGAAATGTTAAACGAATGCTCCAGTACATCGTGAAAACTCCACGATTTAATGGCTACGAATATTCGAATAAACCCGACCTGAAAGCCCATGCACAGGTAACACGCCAGTCGGCTACCGAGGGAATGGTTCTCTTAAAGAACAATGAAAAAACGCTACCGCTGACCGAAATCGAGAACATCGCTCTGTTTGGGGTAACTTCTTACGATTTCATTGCAGGTGGAACAGGATCTGGTGATGTGAATAAAGCTTATGTTATTGATCTGATGCAGGGTTTAAGCAATGTTGGCTTTAATGTTCAGGAAGATTTAAAAGACCTTTACGAAAAATATAAAGCTTATCAACGGGCCAGAGAAGACAGTGAATCATCGGGTAGGAACTGGTTCCGCGGAAGATCAGTGCTTCCCGAAATGCCGGTTGCTAAACCATTTATTGAGAGAAAAGCTGAAGATTCGGATATTGCGCTGGTTACCATTGGAAGAAATTCGGGTGAAGGCGGTGATCGGAAAATTCCTGATGATTTCAATATAACAACCGAGGAGCGTCAGTTGCTGAACGACGTTTGCAACGCTTTTCATGCTGCCGGCAAAAAAGTCGTGGTTATATTAAACGTTGGAGGTGTAATCGAAACTGCTTCGTGGAAAGATCTGCCCGATGCAATTTTACTGGCCTGGCAGCCCGGCCAGGAAGGCGGTAACTCGGTAGCTGATGTATTGAAAGGAACAGCAAATCCATCCGGAAAATTGCCAATGACATTCCCCGTTGCCATGATGGACCATCCATCATCTCGTAATTTCCCGTACGATTATACAGGACAGTCTTCAGGTGGATTCTTTGGCCGTCAACGCAGTGTGCCGAATGTTGACTATACGGTTTATGAAGAAGACATTTATGTTGGATACAGGTATTTCACCACTGCCAGCAAACAGGTTTCCTATCCTTTCGGTTACGGCTTAAGCTATACCGATTTTGAATACGGGCAACCAAAGATTTCAAAAAAAGACGATCAGTTTACTGCGACCGTTTCAGTAAAGAACATTGGGGAAACTGCCGGTAAACAGGTGGTAGAACTCTTTGTAACAGCACCTGACGGCAAACTCGAAAAACCGGCATGCGAACTGAAAGCATTTGCCAAGACAAAAGAACTGGCACCCGGCGAAAGTCAAACCCTTACCTTGTCTTTCAATACCTATGATTTGGCGTCGTACGATGAAGAAATTGATGCCTGGGTTGCTGATGCCGGTGAGTACATCGCAAAATTCGGAACTTCGGTTAACGATATCTTTTCAAAAGTAGGGTTTAAGGTAAATGAATTCAAAATGGAAACACACGATGCCTTAAAACCCGAAGTTGAAATTGATCGTCTGTCGCTGAAATAACAGAAACGGACTTAAAGAATTGAACTACTGAAAAACAAACCCCGGAAGATTTTTCACATGAATTGGTTCAACGTTGAACGATGGTGGAGATTCTTTCGGGGAAGTGGTTCCTATTAAAGCTGCTTAGTCATTGTATATTTCTGACTAAATAGAAAATGGCTCCAATGTTATTAAACTAAACAGAATAGAATCGTCTAATACTGAATATGGTGAAAAATATGAATCGCAGGCAATTCGTCACTAACTTATCCATGTCGGTTGCCGGTACCTTTGTACTTTCAAATCTCGGATATAAAGCATTTGGCAGAACTTCGTTGGCGGCAGAAGAATTTGTCACCTCTGAATCAGCTTACGGAAAGCTGCGTGGGATCAGGCAGGAAGGTGTCAATATTTTCAAAGGCATTCCTTACGGAGGTTCTGTTTCCGGCAAAAACCGATTTCTTCGTCCGCCAAAAGTGGAAGCATGGACTGGTGTTCGCGATGCACTGGAACTGGGGGCACCCTCTTTGCAAACTTCAGGCTGGGGACCAAAACCTGCCGAAGATTGTTTGTTCCTGAATGTGTGGACACCTGCCAACGACAATAAGAAGCGTCCTGTGATGTATTACAACCACGGCGGTGGCTACGTTACCGGATCGGGTGGCTCGGGCGGCCAGGATGGTGCCAACCTCGCCCGCTTTTTCGATGTGGTGGTGGTGGAAACCAATCACAGGCTTGGATTACTGGGTTTTCTGTACCTCGATGAAATTGCCGGACCGGAATATGCCGGATCGGGTAACATGGGCGTGTTGGACATTACTGCCGGATTAAAATGGGTGAACGAAAATATCGCAGAATTTGGTGGCGATCCGAATAACGTAATGGTATTCGGAGAATCTGGCGGGGGAGGAAAAACTTCCTGTATTTATGCCATGCCCGAAGCTTCGCCTTATTTCAATAAAGCATCGATAGAAAGCGGACCCGGAGTTCGCATGCTGACGAAACAGCAGGCAGCTGAAACTACCGAGATGGTGCTGAAAGAATTGAATATTGGTAAAAATGACTGGCGCAAATTGCTCGAAATTTCTCCTGAGCAAGTGCTGGAAATACAAAATAAATTCAGGCCTGTTCCTCCATTTATAGGGGAAATAGGTACGCCGGAAATGCGTGGTTTTGGACCGGTTGTTGATGGTTTGGTCCTGCCCAATCATCCTTTCGATCCTACAGCTCCCAATATTTCAAAGGACAAACCTTTGTTAACCGGGTGGAATGAGGATGAGTATGCGTTCTTTGCGATGCAGAGTAGGAATACTGAGTTCACAAAGTACACCTTCGATGAACTTCCATCGAAACTGGAACCTCAATTTGGCAGCAATGCCGCTGAAATTGTCAGTGCATACCGAAAAGCAACACCCGACGCCACTGCTCCTCAAATTTATATGGCAGTTTCATCCATTAATATGATGGGTCTTGGTTCGGTAGAAATTGCCGAGAAGAAAACCAAAGAAACCGGTGCACCGGTTTACCTCTATAACTTTGGGTACAAGTCGGACATGAAAATTCCGGGTAGCGATTTTCCCATGGGAACACCGCACGCCATGGATATTTCCTATAAATTCAATAATGTACAGCCTCCAAAAGAAGGCGAAGAAGCACGTCGCGGGTTTGGCGACAGTTCACCTGCAAGTTGCAAGGCTTCGCACAATTTTGCGGAGTTGTGGACCAATTTTGCACGCACCGGAGTTCCTTCGGCAGAAGGCGCACCGAAGTGGCCGGCCTACAATTTTAAAGATCGCCCAACCATGCGCATTGATACAGATTGTACGGTGATTAACGACCGCTACAAAACCGAACTTGAAATGTGGAGAAAAATTGGGAAATTACATACAGTTTAACACTCAAAAAAAATGAATAAGATTAAAAAAATTGCAATTCTGGCAGTAACAGTCCTGGCGACAGGTATTTCTGCATTTGCACAAGGAGGTTCAAATGGTTTGTTACGGCCAAAGTTCATAAAACCGACAGATAACAGTACAAGTACGCTGCTGACTGATCTTTCAAAGGAAAGACACATGTTCAGGGAGCTTCCTGCTGACAGCGAGATGAATCTTGTAAAAGACGTTGTGTTTCACGAGTCGAAAAGTATTGATGGTGATCCGATGTCGCTTAAAATGGATGTGATCACTTTCGAGGATGGTAAAACCCGCCCCTGCGTTGTGTACGTAGTTGGGGGTGGATTTTCGTTTGCTGCGAAAGAACGGAATTTGTACGATCGTTACGAAGTTGCAAAAGGTGGTTTTGTGGTAGCCAGTGTTCAATACCACGTTATCAGCACCGGTATTTACAGCGATGCCGTTAAAGATATTAAAGCGGCCATTCGCTATCTGCGGGCCAATGCAAAAGAATACGGGATTGATCCTGAGAACATAGCTGTGTGGGGTGAATCGGCCGGTGGTTATTTAGCTGCCATGGTTGGAACCACAAATGGAGTGAAGAAATTTGAAGTAGGTGAAAACCTCGATCAAAGCAGCGATGTTAAGGCTGTAATCGATACCTACGGTTTATCTGATTTGACAAAAATTGGAGATGATTATGATGATGAGGCTGCCAAAGCTCACTTTACTGTAATTTCTCCCGACGGTCAGTTTATTCACGGCAAAAACAGTGGACTAACAAGTCTTGACAAGCCGGAAGTTGTGGCCCAGGCAAACCCAATAAATTATGTAGATAAGAATGATCCACCCTTTTTGCTTTTTCATGGCACCCAGGATATGTCAGTTTCGCCTAGCCAGACTTTATTATTGCATAACGCATTGCGCGAGAATGGAGTTTCCTCAACACGCTATGTACTTGAAGGGGCCGGGCATGCAACGGCAGAATTTTCCGATCCGCAGGTAATCAATATTATCGTTGAATTTTTGGATGAACACCTGAAACAATAGTTAAATTTTAAAATTTGTAGTATGAAAAGATTTGTGTCAATTCTTTGTTTCCTCTTGATAGCTCAACTTACTTTGTTCGCGCAACCAAGATTTCAGATCGAAGGTGAAGTGGTGTATTCAGGCGATGATGTGGTTTTCCATGAAATTGACGAACATACCTGGGTTGGAACCGGGAAAATGATGTCGAATGAGAGCTTGTACCTTTTAGAAGGAAACGACAAAGCAGTTCTGATTGATGCCGGCACAAACATCAAGGATTTGGATAAAATTGTGAAATCGATTACCTCAAAACCAGTGATGCTGGTGGCTACTCACGTTCATCCCGATCATACCGGGGCATCAATCGATTATTTCCCCGAATTATGGGTTAATAAGGCGGATACCTTGAATATGCCCATGTTTATGCCAGATTACAAAGGCAAGGTAAACTACCTGAAAGATGGAGAAACCATTGAATTAGGAGGAAGACAACTGTTGGTGGTTTTTACACCGGGACACACGCCGGGCTCCACTACCTTTATTGATAAAGCAGCTCATTATGGTTTTAGCGGCGATTCATTCGGCTCAGGTAATTTACTGCTTACTACCAATTTCTCCACGCTCGAAGCGACCTGTAAAAAGATGAGTAAAATAATGGCCGAGTACGGAATTGAAAAACTGTATCCGGGGCATTATTTTGGTGGTAACCCGGAGACAAAAAAACGGGTGGATGATTTGGAAAAAATCAGTGAAGGAGCGCTTTCCGGAGAAATTAAAGGAGAGGAAAATCCAAATAATCGTTTTGGGCTCAATTACATCATTAACCAGGATGGAGTTCGTGTGAATTACAGCGAACAGGCCTTGAATTAGACGCTGCTACCGACCCGCATGATAAATGTGCGATTGATTTTTAAAGGCATGTAAGGGAAAGCCTTTTCCTCTATATTCTGCATGTCGGCAATATTCTGTTACCCGGAGGAAAAATGAAAGCCGCATGCTTGCATTGGTGGGTTGACGCACAAATAGGAAAATTACTCGATGCCCTTGAAGAATTTGGGATTCTGGAGAATACTATCATTGTTTTCTGGAGTGACCACGGGTACAACCTGGGGGAACATGGCCAGTGGCAAAAGCAAACCCTGTTTGAAAAATCTTCGAAAGAACCACTGCTTATTTCTGTGCCTGGTTTGAGTAAAGGAAAGCGAACTGAAGCAATAGTTCAAATGGTTGACCTCTATCCAACGCTGGCTGAACTGGCAGGTTTGACAGCTCCGGATGATCTGGTGGGCCATAGTTTGGTCCCGCTTTTAAAGGATCCTGAAACTGTGTGGGAGTATCCGGCTTTCACAATTCAGGCCCGAACGTTGAATCCGCGAGCACAGGAAGGACAATCAAAATATGCGTTTAATCCCAATGTCGCTTCTAATAATAAAACCATTTTCGGACGTTCGATTCGTGTAAAACGATACAGGTATACGGAATGGGACGAAGGAAATCTTGGCGCAGAATTGTACGACTACGATGAAGATCCTCATGAATTCAATAATCTTGCAGATGACCCAAATTACAAGACCGTGGTTGATGAATTAGCTGAGATCTTGCATCGCGATTTTAGCAAATAAATAAACGCCACGACAAGAGAAAATAAAGTAGGTTACTCCTGATTCAATAGCTGGTTTTGTAAGAGAAATATGTTTTTTTAGATTCCCTGTGAAGTATAGAACTGGGAATCTTTGTTGAAGATTATGCCGAGAATTCTTGTGGACTGAAAAGGGGGTAAAGCTACAGTTTCATTGAAGCCATCAAAAGGATCCATTTGCAAACAGTCTAATTCAGATTTGTTATTAGCTCAATTAGTTGTAAATTAACAATAACAAAATCAGACTTATGAGAACTATACTCACTTTAATCTTTGTTTTCACAGTTACTTTTGTGGTACATTCTCAAAATCTTGACCTGGTTGTAAGCACAAAAGGTGATTCAATTGTATGCAAAATTGATAGTATAACGGAATCGCATATCTACTATAAGGTCATGAGCAAAACGGGTGGTTATCAACAAGGTCTGACACTGGATCTGTTGCAGTCATACAGTTACAATACCGTAACGGAAGACCAATTTTATTACAGAAATGGGATAGCCACTTTTAAAAGTGTGGATACAATTAGTTACAAATACCTGAAGATGAAATATTCGAAGGTACCGTATAAGCGAATGGATTCCGATAAATACAGTCCTGATGTAGCTTTTTTATTATCGCTCATACCTGGTTGCGGACATATTTATGCAGGAGAACCATTAAGAGGATTGTTCTTCATTGGAGGAATGGGAGGTTCTTTTGGATTAATGTATTATGGTGCTTCAAATATTGAGCTATTTAGTGATGAAGATGATACGTTTGCAGGTATACTTTTGCTTAGCGGATTTATTGGATTTACGACCTTTTATATTTGGAACATGATAGATGCAGTTAAGGTAGCCAAAGTCAAAAACCTGGCTTTTCGAAATAATGACATTTCACTGAAGGTATTGCCTAATTTTGAATTTGCAAGTCTTTCTCATCAGCCAACAAATAATTTTGGTATTAGACTCGTACTTACATTCTGAATTAAAGCAGATAGGAGTTTTAATGTTTCCTGTTTCTATAATCCAATTTTCTACACTGCCAAGACTTCAAATCAGTGATTTCAGATGCCAGTAGAAGTGCTGACTTAGTTTTACCAGACCCACAGGGTCCCTGCAAGGCAAGCTTTGTTTTAGCTTCCCTGCGTTGGGCTTTACGTAAATCCATAATTTTAAAATTTAGAATGATTCTTATCGAGTGATGATGTTTTTGAGCAACTGGTATTTAGTATATTAGTAGTAAAAAGGAGCGCTAGCAAATGTTTGTAAATACTGAATAACACTTATTAATGGAAATATGCCTCAATATGAAATATTTAGCTTTTATATTGATGGTTATTCAAAAAGTACACAGATACAGATATTTAACAGCCTGTTTGAAACTGATTTCCTCAAAAAAACTTGTTCTTATAAAATGTAACTTTAAAAATTTTGCATCCAATAGAATTTAAACTGTAGAACTAATACTATGAAAAGGAATTTTTGTCTTTCATTTTTTGTCTTCATCGTGATGGCCTTTGGAAGTTTCACTGCTAAAGGAGAAACAAACCGCGTTTTAAAAAACAACGAATATGCGATCGTTATCGAAGGATACGACTGGGGACCGGCCGTTAGTAAAGTAATTCTTCCGATGGGGGAGACTGTTTCCGAGGTAAACATGAAAGACTTTACCATTGATGTCGAACGAACTTCCGATTGCGGAGAAGTTAGGGGCGATGCCAAAGGCGAGAGAACAGTTGTTTATGCTTATGTTTCTGACGAGGACGGTAATAGTATGGATGAGGGCGAGAATGTGACTCTGGTGATGTATGTGGCTCCCAATTTAAGAATAGGTCATCCTTACCAGAGTTTTCGAAACGAAACCTGCCGGGGAGTTCACTGGCTGGACTACAACATGACCATCACAAATACCGGGAGCGGGAAGGTCTGGAACCAGGAAGCACGGCGAATCATGCCTCTGGTGGATGATTTCGATTTGTCGGGAAAGTTTACACATGGCGACATCTCTATGAGTTATGCATCTTACACTCCCGACACAAAAAATGAAAAATCACCGTTACTGATCTGGCTGCACGGTGGTGGAGAAGGAGGAATCGATCCGATTATTCCACTAGTAGGAAACAAAGTTACGAATTATGCTTCCGACGAAATTCAGTATTATTTTGATGGTGCTTATGTTTTAGTGCCCCAATGCCCGACACGTTGGATGGACGCCGGCGATGGCAAAACCACTCGCGGTGAAATCAATGATATTTACAACGAGGCACTAATGGCGCTGTTTAAAAAATACTTGGCAGAAAATCCCGGAATCGATGTCAACAGAATTTATGTTGCCGGCTGTTCAAACGGCGGTTACATGACAGCCAAACTTTTGCTAACAAATCCCGACTTTTTTGCCGCCGGCCTGATCAGTAGCTGTTCTTATCGCCCGGCAAATCTTACGGATGAACAGGTTGAAAGTATCAAAGATATTCCGATATGGTTTATCCAGGCTGCCGATGATCGTACTACCATTCCTGAAGATACCGGCTTGCCGTTTTATAAGCGGTTGAAAGATGCCGGGGCAAAAAATGTGTATATGTCGTATTACGACCATGTGGTGGACATTACAGGATTTTATGGTGGAGTAAATTATCATTATCCCGGACACTGGTCCTGGGTTTACTTGCATGACAACAAATGCAGAAACGATCTGGATGGATCTCCTGTGAAAATTGACGGCCGCCCGGTTACCATCATGGAATGGACAGCTGCACAGAGTAAGTAGCTTGCAGGTTTCAAAATTACATAGCTCAAAGGAAGCAAGAACGCGTTTCTCTAAGATTATCATTTTAATGAGATCACCAATTAGGCAATCTTTCAATTCTTTCAGTGGCATTTTTCTTCACACATTACAGGAAATGCCGACTTAAAAAACGTTGTCAAATAATACGGTAGCAAAGTTGTAGGAATGTAAAGGTTGTAAAAAGAAAAACTCCGATAACTTACTTAATATTAATTCGTCATCAGAGTTTTTTGGTGCCCAGAACAAGACTCGAACTTGCACGGGGATAATTCCCCACAAGGCCCTCAACCTTGCGTGTCTACCAATTCCACCACCTGGGCATGTATATTATGCGGTGACTTGCCTGTCTGCCCCCCGATAACTATCGGGATATCGGTTACACCACTTTTAATGTCATCAAGAACGTTCTTCAGATACTCCTGAAATTTTGTGAGTGCAAAACTAAAAAATTTTTTCTTCCTGCATACGCTTCAACAAAATATCATTGTCGTTCGTACTCATTTTCTTGTTCTATTTTCACCACTTTACCGTCTTTTACAGTCACATAAAGCCGTTCAGTCTTGGTTACATTCGGTGTAACCATTGGATCAAGTGTTAGTTTAGCCTGGCTGATCTCGGTGCTTTTCAGTTCTTCTGTTTGCTCAAAAATATAGACTTTTCCTTCAGATCTCTCAATAACGGTCTTGGCTTTTCCATAGTCCTGTTCAACTTTCGATATTGGCTGTCCCACATAAGATCGCTGCAGTTTCTTTTGAGTTCCGCAAGCCCACATCAAAAACAGAAAAATTACAATTAAAATCCGATACATCAGCTGTACATTTTCGGCAAAGTAAACCAGAA
>Ga0207717_100180_pt1 | contig 10019 bp, 10 predicted proteins | sample TtanPargueraPR_2_FD_187745 | JGI IMG/M metagenome (GOLD analysis project Ga0207717, IMG submission 187745) | Aerobic enrichment media microbial communities from Bioluminiscent Bay, La Parguera, Puerto Rico - Tt and P2 (2) (SPAdes) | ecosystem: Environmental > Aquatic > Marine > Unclassified ...
AACATAAGAAACAATGAAAAGTACCCCAAATGTCGTTCGTTATTTGTTGCTTACAACAAATTATTATAAATCAAATAAACCTATACAAGCGAACTCTCTTGAGTCGCTGATAAATTCAATTTTTTTACTGAAACCATTCGTAACCAAACAGCGTTAACAACCTTAAAGACATTAATTCTTAATGAAATTAAATATGAAAAAACGAGTTATCTATTGTGCGCTGTTTTGTCTATTAGCACCAGCAAGTGTCGTCTTAGCTCAAGACAATGCCGATGATGACACACCACCGCCTCCTCCACCACCTATGAACTGCCAACAGGTAGCACCTCCACAGATGGGGATGCCTCCTATGGGACCACAAATGTGTGGAATGGGAATGCAACAAGGATTCGGTCCTCAAATGAGACCTCCACAAATGGGACCAAGACCTCACAAAGGCGATATGCTCAAGAGACTGAAGGAAGATCTAAATCTAACAGATGAGCAGGTTAAGGCAATGAAAGAGCTTCACCAGACCATGGCAAAAAAACGCCAAGAAGCCGTCAAGAAAGCAATGGAGTCTGTTAAAGCTCAAGGTGATGCTGAATTGAAAAAAATCCTAACGAAGGAACAATACAAAGAATTTACTGAAAAACAGGAAAAAATGCATGAACACATGAAAGAGTGTGCAAAGGATTCAAAAGGCCCACGCCGTGGATTTGGACCTCCACCTCCATGTGATCAAGATAAAGAATAATTTTTTAGCACAGCAAACCAACCAAGTACCTATTCTTAGGGAAAGAGATCGCGGCCGTCAGCACAACGGTCGCGATTTTTTATACACCATAAACTTGTATTTCAGGAGAAAAACAGGAAGTTCTTCCTCCTACATTAATTCGCTGTAAAGAGCAGCCACTTTGAGGACAAATTCCACCATCACGCCACCTATGAGTAAAAAGCCAAGAATCAGGAGGCGTTCCCCAATTAGGAGCAATAATCCTAATCGATTCCACACAAACCATTTGAAGCGTTTCGTACAACAGAGTTAGTTTCTGACGTTCAATGTTACCAGACGGGCATTCCGGATGAATACCTGATTGAAAAAGAATTTCATCCGCCATCCAGTTTCCAATTCCAGGAAAACACTCCTGTCTCAACAAAACTGATTTAATTGGTGCTTTGGAATGCTTTTTTAAAAAGGACTTTAAACGTTCACGCGTAAAACTGTCATCCAAGATTTGAGGAGGAAGGTTCTCCCAACGTTCAGGTACATTCTTACCTTTTTCCAACAGCAAAAGTCCAAATTGCCTTGGATCTCTAAAAACATAAACCCTGCCATCTTCTCTAAACAAAACCAAATGATCGTGCTTATCAGGAACATATTCACCTTTAAACACATGCAAAGCACCTGTCATTCCCAAATGAATGCCTAGCCATAGGCTCGCGGTAAAATGAAACAACATTTGCTTTCCATGAACATACGATTCCAACAGACTCTGATTCGTTAATTCATCCGGTTCCCCTTGAAATTTGCGATAGACTCTTTTCTCTCTTCTGGAAAAGACACGTTGAAACTTCAGACTGTGATCAGAAATCCATTTCCTGCGATAAAACTCCACTTCTGCAAGTTCAGGCATACTTTACTATGCGATCCCTTATAAATTCCGCAAACGCGTTAGAAAAGTTCCTGTTGCTCAGGGATGCTTTGAACAGGTAACTCTCCATCACGGAATACAATTGTCAGCGAAGCTCCTGTTTTGATTCCTTTACGTTTACTCAGTAGTGTCCCTTTACTGTTCTGCACAAATGCAAACCCACGATTGAGAACACTTTTGGGGCTTACGCTATTTAGCCGTTTTTCTAGTTGCTGTAGGTAATTCTGCTGCTCTGTGAGCAGTTTTTCAGGAGCGAAAGAGTTAAAACGTTGTTCAACCAAGTGACATCGATTTTTTGTGCTTTGCACATTGGCTTGCACAACTGCATTCAATCTATTCTGAAGGTCATCCAACCGAAGCATGGATTGCTCTATACGGTTTCGAGGAGATAATTCACGTAGACTCCCCAGCAAACGATCCAGCCGATTCCTATAGCGTTCAACAGCCAAATCGGCCACTTGGAAAAGACGATTCTCCAATTGATCTGATTTCTGATTCATTGCCAGAAATCCACTGGATATAAGCTCCGCCGCCGCACTGGGAGTTTCCGCCCGTTTATCCGCTGCAAAATCAGTCAAAACAAAGTCTATTTCGTGTCCTACAGCACTGATTACAGGCAAATGACACGAAGCAACGGCTCGAACAACGACCTCCTCGTTAAAAGGCCAGAGATCTTCCAAACTTCCCCCTCCGCGGCTGAGAACCAGAAGGTCAAAGATCCCTAAACCCTCTGCCGTTTTAATCTGTTGAACAATCTCTCCAGCCGCCTCAACCCCTTGAACACGAGCTGGTAAAACAACAAGCCTTCCTGACCAGTTACGTCTTTGTAAAATACTGACAAAATCCCTCAATGCTGCACCTGTGGGAGATGTGACAATTCCAATTGTTTTAGGAAGAGCAGGAATAGGTTTCTTCCTTTCAGAATCAAACAATCCCTCATCAGCCAAAAGCTGCTTTAGCCGCTCAAATTCACGCTGCAAACGCCCAACACCATCTTCCAATATATGACTAACAATAAGCTGATAGCCACCTCTCGGAGGATACACGGAAATCCTTCCAAATGCTAGAATCTGTTGCCCATCTTTTAATGGAAATTCCATTTTAGAGGCACTTCCCCTAAAAATCACAGAGCTTATCTGAGCCCCAGCATCTTTTATGGAAAAATAGACGTGTCCACTGGATTGTCTCCTCAAATTGGAAACTTCTCCACGAACCCATACACTCTCAAACTGCCCTTCCAGCAAAAGCTTAATGTGGTCAGTCAGCAAAGTAACAGAAAGGATCTGATCACTGGGTGGCTTCTCTTGCATAGGACTTCAGTAAACACAGCCAACCGCTTTTGGCAACAGCGTTACTCAGCATCTGCCAACGGTTGAAAACGACCAACCCAGTTCTTACGAATAAAGTGGCAGCAGATAATAAAGCCCACAACAAAACAGCCTCCAAAAACAGCTCCTCCAATTTTCCCATGCAAGATGGCATCTCCCAGAAACATCACCGCTCCTGCAACAACCACCTCAATAAAGAAAGAAACCCATAAATACATTCGAAAAGGAACTCCTACCAGTGCCAAAAACCAATTTTGAATTGTAAACGGAATCCCACACATTCGAACGGCCACCAATAAAGCTAAATACTCATTGGAAGCTGATTTGGGCAAAGTCCAACCACGTCTTTCTATCAATGATGTTATAAATGGGTTCAAAATACCCAAGGCCATCCAATATGAAACAGTTAAATTGAATAACAGAGCCAAAGATATTGCGGGCAGCATCAACCAAGGATCAAATGCCGCTGCAGCAAGATAAAATGGATATATGGGAATTCCAAAAACAGAGAGAACTGTAAACGCCAATATAAGATACCAAGGATTCAGAGTATGTACCCACACTGAAAAATGATCCCTCAGAGAAACAAGCGTTACATACCACCCATCCTGTAAGATATGGGGATAAAGTATTCGTCCCAGAAAACATATCGCGGCGGCAATAAATACAACAGCAAAAATCTTCCAAGCCGGATTGTATACGCTTCGGAGCATGTCTATTTACCTACGCAATAACATGATGAAATACAAGCCATAAGCCTCCTTTAAGAAAAAACCTCAGAAAAATTTCTGAGGTTTTGAAAATCACTTGAGTTTTGCGAAGATCATACGGCCTCCCCCGGAAGGGATAACACTTTGCACGCTGATTCTTACACGTTGTCCTATTAAATCACAGGCATCATTGACCACTACCATAGAGCCATCTGGCATATACCCAACGGCCTGATCCGGTTCCCGACCTTGTTTTACCAGATCAACATCCATTATATCGCCACTTAGTAACTCAGGACTGAGCGCTTTCGCCAAAGAATTCAGATTTAACCACTCAACATTATGAAATTCAGCGATCTTAGCTAAATTGAAATTAGTGGTTAGCAATTTTGCCTTCAAACGATCAGCCAGTTCTACGATGCTTGTATTACCACCATCATCGTCATCTCTTGGCACTTCACTTATCCTTAAATCTATATGGGGAAAACGGCGAAGATCATTCAAAACATCCATACCTTTACGCCCACGCGCTTTCATCGTAGGATCATCAGAGTCTGTCAATTCCTGCAAATCATCCAAAACCCAGCGTGGAACAACCAGCGCATAGTTTAAGAATTTAGCCTTACAAATGGAAGAGATGCGACCATCTATCAAAGCACTGATATCTACGACAGCAATTGGTGAATCTGTTTCATGTGGAACAAAACGCAAAAAAGGAATTACTAGATGAAATTCATCTTTATTCCTCAGCGTCGTAACAGCACCTAAATAACACAGTGAGCCAAACAGAATTAACTGGGCAATGAATTGTGGTTTTTCGTCCAGATACTGGAAAAACGGTGTATGCAACACAAGGGATGCAACGATACCTCCCAATATTGCGCCAAACACTAACGCGGTAATTTTGCTTATAGAAAAAGCATTTACAATAAGATCCAGCAGGATTACCAAAACTCCTAAACCTAATCCACATAACAGAACACTTACAGTAGAAGCATTCCACTCAGGAATCGAACGAGCCACAACATAACTGACAAATATACAAACAAGCAGAAATATAGCTCGAATTACATTAATCGTTCTAATCATATTTTATTTACAGATATAACTTGTTAACAGAGAAAACCAAACAAAACAACAAAACTAACGGTTAAAAAGCAATGATAATGCATATTATCTGCGCGAATATCAACAAGTAATCAACCTATCGAAAATAGCATACGTAAAAAGTTCTACGCAAATAAAAACAGCCTATCACAAAAGATAATAGGCTCGACATAAAGAGGTTCCTCTTAAGACAATAGAAAAGTGTTTGAACAGATAACCATAATTGCACCGGGACTTCTGGGAGCCTCCATAGGAATGGCAGCCTCAGAACGGTCACTAACCAAAAGAATTCACGTTTGGGCCAGACGAAGTGAGGCCAGAAAACAATGTGAGTCGACCTCTTGGTGCCATTATGCTCCTGAAAGCATCATGGATTCTGTTAAGGGTTCAAACTTGGTAATACTCTGTGCTCCGGTAGAAATGATTCCCTCTCTAGTAAAAACAGTCGCGCCTGCTCTTAAAGAAGGCTGTATTGTTACAGATGTGGGAAGCACTAAGGAAACCCTCTGCAAAGAGTGCATGAAAGTAATTCCTAAAAACGCCTTTTTTGTCGGCAGTCACCCAATGGCTGGCAGTGAAAAGAGTGGATTGGAAAACGCGACATCCAATCTCTTTGAAAATCGTTCCTGCTTTATTACCCCGACAGAAGAGAAAAATCCGGCAATAGAAACTGTTCTTCGTTTTTGGGAAGCGTTGGGAATGAACTGCACTTGTGTTTCCCCAGAAGAGCACGATGCCATTGCGGCTCATATTAGTCATCTACCTCATCTATTAGCCAGCACGCTTTGCTCCTACCTCAATCAAAAAAACAAGAGCTGGAAGTCTTTTGCCGGAACTGGATTGATAGACACGACGCGTGTTGCATCCGGGAATCCTAATATATGGGACTCCATAATTCGCCAAAACATTACAGAAATAGAACTCTCTCTTGAAGGTTTTCAAAAAGAACTAAAAAAACTAGATTCTCTGATAAAGAATAGAGATTATGAAGCCATACGTTCTTTTCTCGTAAAGGGAAAAGAGTTTCGTGATAGTTTATAAGTTTCCTGAACAATCATTTTAGCTAAAAAGTATGCAAGACCCATTGCCAATAATTCCTTTCACAAAAGCGCCAAATACAAGCGTATCCGTTCCAGGTTCAAAAAGCTTAACCAATAGATCTTTACTTTTGGCTGCACTCTGCCCAGAGGAAGTTCTTTTAACCTGTGCTCTTTTCAGTAGAGATACGCAAATAATGATTCAGGCATTGAAAGACCTTGGTTTTTCTATAACTGCAAATGAAAGTGAAAAGAGTATTCGCATTCAGGGAACTGCGGGGAATATTCCAAAGGCAGAAGCATCACTGAATGTTGGAAATGCTGGAACTGCAGCACGTTTTCTTACTGCAATGGTATGCTTGCACCAAAAAGGAACATATCACTTTGATTCAGATAAAGCCATGTATGATCGTCCTATAAAAGGGCTTACAGATGCACTGGAAGCACAAGGGGCTGAATTTGAATGGCACGGCACAGAAGGATGTTTTCCATTCACAGTGAAAACGAAAGGATTCAAAGGTGGTGACGTGCTTGTAGATGCATCCGCCAGCAGTCAGTTACTTTCCGCGCTTCTTATGGTTTCACCTTTTTGCCCAAAACCAACTAAAATAATTTTGAAAGGCGAAACAGTATCCAAGCCTTTCGTTGCCATGACTGTGAAACTCATGGAACAGTTTGGTGTCGCTATAAATACTCAAGAGGATGGAGGCTATCTTTTCGACGCAGACACTCTTCCGGGAATGCCTTCCACAACATATGCCATTGAACCAGATGCCACCGCAGCCTCCTATTTTCTAGCACTCCCATTGGCCGTTTGCGGTTCTATAGAGGTGCTTGGATTAAAGGAAAACATGCTTCAAGGGGATATTCACTTTATTGATGTTCTGAAGAAAACAGGTCTAAAACTGGAATGGACTGAAAAGGGATTAAAAAGCACGTTCAATGATTCAGCAGAACCTATCGATTATGATTTCAACGCTATTTCCGATACGTTCCTCACTCTTGCAGCCTTAAGCCCTCTTTTGCGTGGACCATCCACCTTCAAAGGGATTGCACATACACGCAAACAGGAGACGGATCGCATTGCTTCCACAACAACAGAACTCCTGAAGATGGGACAATCTGTAGATGAAACAGATGACAGTATAACAGTTGATCCTTCCTATCCTGAATTACATTTACGCGCAGAAGCTGCACGCGCGGTGGGTCGTCCTACACGAGTAAAAACGTATGAAGATCACCGTATTGCCATGAGCTTTGCCATCTTGGGTTCACATAACCTAATGGAAGATGGCGAACCTTGGTTGCAGATTATGGACCCCGGTTGCTGTGGAAAAACATTTCCGGAATTCTTCAATGTTTTGGAAACTGTTCGAAATTCAACTCTATAGCGAATTCTCCTTGCCTCTTATCGATAACCTCAAATAAACCAACAGGATGTCACTACTCCCATTTAAAATAGTCTCTGTAGATGGTGGAGCTGCCAGTGGTAAGTCTTCTACTTCCAATGGAGTTGCATCAGAGTTAAATCTAATGCACGTGGATACGGGTTCACATTACCGAGCGGTAACATTAGCTTGCTTACAGGCAGGAATAGGACCTGAAGAAGATCTCACGGGATTTCTTTCAGGGTTAGAATTAGGTACCGTTATAGAAGGGAATAGTGCCTGTATTTGTTTAAATGGAGAAAAAATAGATCCTGCCTCACTTAGATCTGAAGCCGTTAATAAAAATGTTTCTCCTTTTGCTGCAGTTCCAGAAGTCCGCGAAAAGGTAAAATTCTATCAACGTGCTCAAGCAGAAATAGCCCAAAAAGAATCATTTACTGGCCTGATAATGGAAGGTCGAGATATTGGTTCGGTTATTTTTCCAAATGCAGATTTGAAAATCTACCTGATCGCCGATGAGGCAACACGCTCTGCCCGGCGTAAAGACGAAGGGCAAAGTGACACCATTGCTGAACGAGACAAAATAGATTCCTCTCGCAAAACAGCCCCTTTAAAACAACCCGAAGGCTCTATTGCTATAAACACCGGTAATTTCACGTTGAAAGAAGTCATCGCTCAGGTCGTCGATCTCTACAAAGGCAATCTATCCAATTAACTTTTAAACCGAAACATAAAATCTATATGCATTTAGTTTGTCTCGACCTTGAAGGTGTCCTCTTGCCAGAATTTTGGATCGCCGTCGCCGAAGCCACGAACATCCCGGAACTACGTCGCACGACACGTGACGAGCCTGATTATGATGTATTGATGCGTTATCGTTTGGATCTTCTGGAAAAACATGGGCTTACGCTTCCAGCAATTTACGAAGCCATCAAAGACCTTGAACCACTTCCAGGAGCAGTGGAATTTGCTCAATGGCTAACATCCCAAACCCGCCTAATCATTCTTTCCGATACATTTTCACAGTTTGCCGCTCCCCTTATGGCGAAACTAGGAAAACCCACACTTTTCTGTCATGAACTGAAAATTGATGAAAATGGTAAAATCTTGGACTACTGCCTACGCCAACAGGATCAAAAGCGTAAAGCAGTTAAAGCCCTGCAATCGCTTAACTTTGAGGTTACAGCCGCAGGAGACTCCTACAACGATTTGACCATGATCCAAACTGCTGATCATGGGATTTTCTTCAGACCTCCCCAAAGTCTCATAGATGAATATCCAGACACCCCGGTTGCAAACACCTATGAGGAACTAAAAAAACTAATCGAAGATATTTTAAATTTATAAAGCGCTCAAATGAGCGCTTTTTTAGTGTCTCAAAGACTCGTTCTATTAGTAACGCTTATTACAAAACAACAAAACCATTACATGCGCCTATAGTGATTTTCTTTTAAAGTATAATTAGCTCACCTCGGTTGCGAAAATAGGGTTATTGACCAATAGTTAGCTTTAACCCATCTCAATTCATACATCACAACAGAAGGAACCGTGAGCAAAGATAAAAGCAAAGGTTTTGAGGCAATCGCAACGGAAACCAACCCCAGAGACTTTGAAAACGATCCGGTAAACAAATCACTTTCCAGCGAACAGAAAATTAATTTCCTCAAAGAGATGCTACGCATACGTCGTTTTGAGGAACGCAGCTTGCGTGCCTATCAGCAGGGCAAAATTGGTGGATTCCTCCATCTCTACATTGGGCAGGAATCCGTTGCCGTGGGATCACTCAGTGTTTGCGGAGACAACGACCATGTAATCACAGCATATCGCGATCACGGGCATGCTCTGGCTGCGGGCATGAACATGAATGAGTGTATGGCAGAAATGTTCGGCAAATACACGGGTTGCTCCAAGGGTAAGGGAGGGTCTATGCACTTCTTTGCTCCCGATAAGAACTACTGGGGCGGACACGGAATTGTTGCCGGACAAACACCTCTTGGGCTTGGTCTGGCCTATGGCCTAAAATACAAGAACATTAAAGGAGCCGCTCTTTGCTATATGGGTGATGGAGCCGTTAATCAGGGGGTTTTCCACGAAAGCCTTAATCTTGCTAGTTTATTTAATCTCCCAGTAGTCTACATCATTGAGAACAATGGCTATAGCATGGGAACCAGCCTGGAACGCAGCAGTGCCTATACAGATTCTTTAGGCAAGCGGGCTGAAGCCTATAAAATAGAATGGGACACAGTGCAGGGACACTTGGTTTATGAGGTTCGTGCCAAAGTAAATGAGGCAATTCAACGCGCCCACGAGGAATCCCGTCCTACGATCTTGGAAATCATTACTTACCGCTACCGTGGTCACTCCATTGCCGACGCAAATGCAGATAAATACCGCACCAAGGCTGAAGTAAAAGAATACCAGGAAAAGAAGGACCCCATTAATGTGTGGCGCAACCTTTTGATTGAAGACAAAATCCTGACGGAGGAAGAGGCCAAAGCAATGGACAAAGAAATTCGAAAGGAAGCTGAAGCAGCAGCCGATTTTGCAGATAAAAGCCCCTATCCTCCAACCGAAACCATCATTGATGATGTGTATTGGACTCATGACAACCCTGACGAACATGACAACCAAGGGCGTATCTTCTTTAACGACGACTGGGGTCCCCAAGCCTAACCTAAAATTTTTCTAAAAAATGCGAGAAATCACATATCGTGAAGCACTTCGTGAGGCTCTTTCCGAAGAAATCGAACGCGACAAAAATGTCGTCCTTATCGGTGAAGAAGTAGCCCAATACAATGGAGCTTATAAAGTAACC
>Ga0207717_100181_pt1 | contig 10007 bp, 5 predicted proteins | sample TtanPargueraPR_2_FD_187745 | JGI IMG/M metagenome (GOLD analysis project Ga0207717, IMG submission 187745) | Aerobic enrichment media microbial communities from Bioluminiscent Bay, La Parguera, Puerto Rico - Tt and P2 (2) (SPAdes) | ecosystem: Environmental > Aquatic > Marine > Unclassified ...
CTTAAAGCCTGGAAGGATCGTAACTGTCCTCCTACCTTAACGACGGTGAATGCAAAAGGTATTCCTAATAGTGTTTACGTTGCCAATGTTACTTTATTGGACGACGAAAGCATTGGAATAGCTGATGGTGCTTTTAGTAAAACCCGTGAGAATATTTTAAGCCAAAGTGCAGGAACCTTCCTCTTTTTAACAGAAGAAGCTGCTTACCAGATAAAAGGCCATTTTGAATACCACAAGGAAGGGGCTGTTATGGAAGCAGCCAAAGATTGGGCCGACTTTAGCTTTCCTGTTCACGCGATTGCAGTTCTTAAGGTAGATGCAGTCTATAACGGCGCTGAGCAACTGGCCTAGTGGCTACCTGGATAATACTCGGATTAGTATCGGCTTTCTTTTTGGGCATCTATGATGTCTTTAAAAAACTGTCGGTAAATGAAAATGCAGTGGTACCTGTTCTCTTTTGGAGCAGTATGACTGCAGCTATTCTTTGGCTTCCATTATTAATTTATTCAGCCACTTCTAGCGATGCTTTAAGCTTAGGATGGCTTTACGTGGAACCAATCTCCACGAAGGAACACCTTCAGCTCTTTCTAAAAGCCTGTATAGTGGGTAGCAGTTGGGTATGTTCCTATTTTGCTCTCAAAGGACTTCCTGTTTCTATTGCGGGGCCAATCAGAGCAACCAGCCCGTTTTGGACACTTTTGGGTGCATTAGCTATATTGGGAGAACGTCCCAGTTTGCACCAACTAGCAGGAATTGGTGTAACACTAATTTGTTTTAGCTGGTTTTCTTTGGCAGGCCGCAAAGAAGGAATTCACTTTCGTCGTAACAAGTGGGTAGGATTAATGATTCTAGCTACTTTGATTGGATCAGTTAGCGGTTTGTATGATAAGTTCCTTTTGGGACATGCAGGTTTTACACCTGCAACTGTACAGGCTTGGTTTTCTATCTATATGGTGGTTTTCCTTTTCCCGATTTACATGGGGTGGCAGTTTAAACTCTGGGAGCGCAATAAATTCACTTGGAGATGGACAATCCCTTGTATTGCTCTCTGCCTTTTAGTTGCAGACTTTGCTTACTTTATTGCTTTGAGAAATCCCGACGGTCTAATTTCCATTATTTCTTCTCTACGTAGAGGCAGTGTTCTTATCGTATTTGGCAGTGGTTTTCTCTTAATGGGAGATGTTAATTTTCGACATAAAATTGGTCCCTTATTGGGGATTCTTGCAGGGATTTTGCTTATTATATCCAGTTAGTAAAAACTTGTTCATAATAAGAGAAATCTCTTAACAAATCATCTTTGGTAGTCATAGTTAAATCGGTATTCTAATACGCAAAATAAACCACTTGTAACAGGAAAACTATGGCTGACGTAATTGACTATAAGATCTTTGGGGATGATGCCCAGTTGGTGGAAATTGAACTTGATCCGGGAGAATCTGTCCGTGCGGAAACCGGAGCCATGTGTTACATGGAAGAGGGTATTCAGATGCAAACCTCGACTGGCGGCGGTCTTTTCAAAGGTCTTAAGCGAGCTATAGCGGGAGAAGGTTTCTTTATTACCAGTTTTTCCAATAGTGGACGTGGAAAACAGTCTGTTGGTTTTGCCGCTCCTTATCCTGGTAAGATTATCCCTTTGGATCTGGAGAAGGTCGGTGGGGAAATGATTTGTCAGAAAGATGCTTTTTTATGTGCTGCCAATGGAGTCGAAATCGAAATTGCTTTTACCAAGCGTTTCGGTGCTGGTTTATTTGGTGGAGAAGGTTTTATTTTGCAACGTCTTCGTGGCAATGGTTGGGCTTTTATTCACGCTGGTGGTTGCATAATCGAACGCGAACTAAGAGCTGGTGAAACCTTACGATTGGATACAGGTTGCCTTGTGACCATGGAACCCAGTATTGACTACAATATCGAATTTACAGGTGGTTTCAAAAATGCTCTGTTTGGTGGAGAGGGTCTCTTCATGGCCTCATTGAGAGGTCCTGGTAAGGTTTATTTACAAAGCATGCCATTCTCTCGTTTGGCGGATCGTGTGGCTGCTGCAACAGGTCTTACTGGTGGTAGTAAAGGCGAAGTAAAACGCGGTGGAGGTCTTTTAGGTGATATATTGGGAGGAGATTGATTCCAAACCAAATGTCTTTTACATCTCTAGTTAAGCTAAAAGCAGCTAGTAACGCTGCTGCATTGCAAGAGCATACAGTTCTTTCATGGCTGAATGAGCAACAAACTCATTTAAGCGAATCGCCTTTACCAAGCGCTATTTTAGTGCCCCGACAAGCTGTTGGAGTTGCTTTAAAGCGTATGGCTTTGGATGCGGGAAGAGCTTTGTTTAATGTACACGTACTGACTCCGGGGCAATTACGTACCCGCTTAAGTAAAACTGTGGCCCTTGATGAATCCATTGCCGTTCGTGAAGACCTGCGTTTACTTATGCGGTATGCCGCACAGCAGATGGTTACTGAATATCCTGAAGCACAACTTATTGCAGATAATCCTGATCAATTACTTAATGCTTGGGATAGGTACTCGGCTGCGGGATATACCGCAAAAGCTATTGAAAGTAAGCTTTTCCAGGGGATTGTCCAAGACACAGAACTGTTGGTAAAACAAGCAGGCTTGGAAACCGTCTATGAGCGTGATCGAAAATTAATAAAAGAGCCGTTCGATTATCCTTTGTTTGCAGATATGTTGGTTTACGGTTTCGGAGCCGAACAAATGGAACAGATAAACCTGATTCATGCAGGTTTGGAGTCATCTGTTTTGGGAACGATGTGTTTTTGCTTAGGTAAGCAATCCAAAGAGGAAACAGTTTGGATTTCTGAATGGGAAAAACGTTATGGCAGTTATATTCAAGAACAGGAAGCTTCTGTATCTATTCCTCTTAAAAGTTTAAGTGAAAGTATTGTGGCTTCAAGTAAGAGGTGTAATGAGGTTTCTTATCCTGTAGCGTTTTATGGTTACACACATCTTTGTCAGGAAGCCAAGGCTGCGGTTATTCATGCTTCTAAAATACTGGAAAGCTCACCGAATGCACGCGTAGGGATCGTCATTCCTGTAAACAGTGTTCTTAGCCGTGAGATATGCAGTGAGCTAAGTAAGCAAGGTCTCCCTCACCATGATGTAAAGGGAAGCTATGAAGGACCTGACATAGAACAGCGGGCTTTATTGGCTTGGGCACAGTGGCAGGAAAGCCCTAAGGTTAATCACTTTTTTGAGTTTCTGAATTATCTCAAACAACTGGATTTGGCATCTTTTGAAGTCATAGAAAAAATCAGAAGATCTGTAGACAATGCCTTTTTGTTATTGGGTGTGGACGATTTCAATATTCTTCAATTTTACCTTATTGAGGATCTGAAGAAAAATGCTGGAGTAATCAACCTGTTACAGGAATGGTCATTATTACCAGAGAAGAATAGCTTGGAGGATTTTATATCTGTAGTGACTCCTGTACTAAAAAGATTTCAGTTACAAAAGAGGTGGGACAATGATGCAGAATATACATTGCCTTTGCAGAGGACTTTAAAGAGCAATGTTAGCCGAAGTCATTTTATTCACTGGTTCCGTGAGAGATTGAGAACCCCAGGGCGTACTCGCCAATCGTTGGGACGTGCAGTTTTCAGTAATATTCAGGTAGTTGATTATGAATCAGCAGCTTATTTTACGTTTACCCACGCTATTTTTACAGGATTAAATCAAGATGGCTGGCCTGGAGATACAAAGGAAAATCTTTTTTTGACTCATAACCGTATACGTCAGCTTAATTTGCCCTATAAAAATGTCGGCGAAGAGGGAAGTGGATATATTGATTTTTCAAAAAACTTTATCGTAGGGACTGAGCAGCAGCGTATTTTGGCAGAATCAGCATGGATACACCTACTGGAACAGGTCTCGGAAGCATCTATATTCAGTTTAACGATTGATTCCGCCAGTGAATCAGAAGGCATGAAAGTTCCCGGAGACTTTTTCCTGAAAACATGGCTGGCAGCAAAAGGAAGCTTACCGAACGAGGCTGACTTAGATGCTTTAGCTAAACGAGGTAAGGCCTATGTAGAGCGTATGCAACCAGTAGAGGTTCCTCAATGGGAAGATAAAAAGCATTGCTGTAAGATATGGGAGGATCGCAGAAATCCAGAACTATCATACGGAGCCTACGAATATGGTTACAAAACTGCCCCACAGGGTGGTCTTAATTTATCTGCCAAGGATTGGGAAGAAGTTTTAAGCAGACCGGTAAGTACTTGGTACAAAAGAATACTGAAAGCTCCTAAGGCTAAGAATTACAATGAACTGCAAACCAGGAGTCTTACGGATGGAACCCGATTCCATAGTTGGATAGAGCTGAAACCATCAAATAGATTAATGGCCACAAATTCAGCAGGAAGTTGGTTAGAAAACCTGCAATCAAATGCGAGTAAGTATCGAGCGAAAGCAGAAAGATATTTTAAAGCAGCAGGACGTAATTTGCCTGAGTGGTGGCTTCGTGAGTGGTATGAAGTGCTTGATAAGGCACATTCTGTGGCTCAGGAACTTGATGCCGTGGAAGGCTGGGATGAAGTTGCCAGTGAGTACAAAATTCCTGATGGAATTCAGGTTTCACTCGAAGATGTAGATGGCGTATTAACTCTCAGAGGGCGCTCCGACTGTGTGTTCACCATGAATGGTCGTAAGCGGATATGGATTGTTGATTTCAAGACAGGTAAAAGTGATTTAGCAGTAAAAGGGGCAAGGCTTCTAAAAGGGGAGGGTTTACAACTATATCTTTATGGAATGGCTTTGATGAACAATTTTAGAGGTTCTGAATCCTATTTAACTATTTTACATCCTGGTGATATTTTGGAGCCAAAGGTTCTGCTTCCGGAAAATCTTAATGAGGAATTTCAATTCTTGTGGGAAGAACTTTTAAAGATTTCCAGTAGTGGAATTATTGGGATGAAATCTCCTATGAAAAACCCGCATGGAATAGTGGAGGATCTGCCAATAGCAACAACACTTGTTGATGGAAAAGTGATTGAAGCCAAGTGGCAGCTCTCCCACCCAAATATACCTGTAAAATGAAGCCATCTCTTATAGACCAAACCCAAAGAGACCGTTTTGTTAGAGAAACGGGACATAACTTCAGTGTTGTGGCTCCTGCAGGGGTAGGAAAGACTACCGCTATTGTAGATAGAATTGTTCGCATCGCAGAGTCCAATTCTCCATCGAACCCAGTTGTTCCCCGTCTGGTTATGGTTACTTACACACGTAAGGCTGCCCAGGAAATGCTTTTACGTGCCCGTAATGAGATGGTGAAAAACGACAAAATATCTGCTTCCACAATGGCTCAATTGCACCAGGCCTATTTTGGTACTATCCATAGTTATTGTTTGAATCTTGTGCAGCGTTTTGCTCTTCGTATGGGGCTTCCGCCCAAGTTGGAAATAATGCAAAATGAAGAGGAACTTTGGGCAGATTTTATCCGTAGTAGAGATGTTTTAGTCTCTGAGTTTCCTGAAATCTTAGGGAATCGTATTTTGCAGCTAATACCGATCGAAAAGCTTCTGGAATTAGCAAAAAAGGTTCCTCCTAAATCCTATTCTGAAGAACAATTAGTAAAACCACTCCCTAATCTCGATATTCAGCCAATACTGGATATTCCTGATGCATATAAAAATGGGAAAGTCATCAATACAGTCAGGCGTTGGCATAAAGCCTCTATAAAATGGGTTCAGGATTTAGAGCAGGGGAAGTATGCTCCACTTCCATCTATTCTATCGAATAGTAAGATTGCCGGTGGTAAAAAAATGGAAGCTGCTGTTGATACCGCTTTTGGTGAAATTCGAAAGTGGCTGGGTGAAACCTCCCTTATTTATGCTCAAGCAATTGCCAAAGAGTATAGAAAATACAAGCTACAACAAGGAGTTGTCAGTTATGATGATATTATCCATTTAGCTGTGCAAGTAGTAAGAACTCCTGAATACATTGCCGAGCTACGCAAAGAAAAGCCTATAATCCTCTTGGACGAAGCGCAAGATACGGATAAACAGCAATTTGAGGTTTTGTTGGAACTTGCACGTCCTATAAATGCCGGGGGACAATGGCTATTTGACGGTGGAGATGTTCCTGAACAGGGGCGTTTCTCTATGGTTGGAGACCCTCAGCAGGCTATTTACGGAAGCCGTGCAGATGTTAAAGTATATGAAGGCATTCGTAAGCGTTTATGCGAGAACAACGGTACAGAGCATTTATCGTTGGCAGTAACCATGCGTTGTGACCGTAGAATTGTTCATGCCATGAATTCACTTATGCCTGATGTTTTAGATAACCGAAACGGTCAGGTAGCCTACGTAAATATGGAACCTAGCCCTTGGGCCAAAGAAGGGCAAGTATTGTATGTAAACTTGGAATTGCCCGATGAGGAGATTGATGATGAGGCATATACCAAAGCATTTGCTCAATGGTTGAATACACAGTCCTTGGAAACTCTACGTGCGAGTAGTTGGGAACAGGTCGCTATCCTATGTCCGCGTAAGGCTTGGTTACAGAGTATAAATGAAGCCTTACATGAAATAGGTAAAGACACACAAATGGTTTCCGATTCCAGTATTGTTGGTGATAATCCTGCTTATGCTTGGGTAACGGCTCTTTTTAAGATTATTTCGAATCCTTATGATTCCTTTGAGATTGTAGGTGTATTGCGCGAGATATTTGCCATCTCTGATGGCGAGATTGCGACATATGTAGATCGCTATTTTAAGTACAGTTCTGAGCATCCTGTTAACATTGTTCAGCCACATAAGGATGACTCTGATGTATATAGGAATTTGGAATACCTCGCGGCCTTGAGATCAGAAATGGAGCAGATGTCATTGCATGATGCACTTACTTGTGTTGTTGAAAGGACACAGCTTAGAGAGCGTCTTCAAAATATTCCCGGTTACAAGCCTGAGATTTGCCTGGATATGCTGGATCATATTTTTGAATTGGCAGATGGAGCCGAAGAACAGCGCCAATCACTTGATGAGTGGGTAAAATCTTTGGAAGGAAATTTACAAGCGGATGTTTCTGAAAATACGGTTCGCAGAGGTGCTATTCAGCTAATGACCATGCACAAGTCCAAAGGACTTGGTTTCGATACGGTTTTACTTCCCTTTAGCTACAAAAGTATCGGTGAAAAAGATCCCGCTTTCCCTAGATATTATGGAGCGGGAGATGGAACCGTTATCGTAGATAAAATTCACAAAACGTCATTTGATAATTTGTTGAGTGATTATGAGCAAGGAAAGCAGAAAGAATATGCCCGCCTTGCCTATGTTGCAATGACTCGTACCAAGCACACGCTGGTTCTTTTTGATGACTATAAACAGGTGAGAAGAAAAAGAGATAAATCTCCTTCTACTCTGGATTACATCGTTAAAGGAAAAGCGGAGAATAACTCCTATATTGAATCCCTTCCCGTGGTCTTGACAGGAGATCTAGAAATTCAACCTTACATAGAAACTGAGAGAGAGGTTCAGTGTCCTAAATCCCCAAACTATTCAGTAGTAAAGAAAAAATTGGAAAACTGTTGGAAGCGAGTAACGCCGAGTTCCTTAGCAGATCATTCTGAATCGGAATTTTTCCGTAAGCACATAGAAGAGGGGATGAGCAATGATTTTGAGGAAGGTGAACTGGAAAACGAAGTTGTAACCGATCCGGCTGCTTACGGTAATTGGTGGCACGAAACTATGGAGTTCTTACCTTGGAGTGAAGGAGTGGATTCGTGCAAAGCAAAGGCAGAAATGCGTTTACAGGAATGTCCAAATGCTGACAGGGGTTCTGGAGAGATCGAAAAGTTTTTTAACAGTGATTTATTGCAGGAAATCTTTTCAATGCAGGGGCAATGCTATTGTGAGGTTCCTATGCTTTGGGGGAATCAAAAAGGAGATGAAGCTTTCGAAGGCTTTATTGATTTTCTTTCAGTAACTCCTGAGCAAATTCTCCTAGTGGATTGGAAAACGGATCAACAATCGTTGGATCATATTGAGAAAACGTATAGAAATCAGATTTTAGCTTATAGAAATGCCTTGGAGGATACCTATGGCGTGGATATCAAAACCTGTATCTATTCCACACGACATGCCGAAACACTGATTTTAGCTTTATAAATAAAGCACAGCCGGAAAACTGTGCTTTACAAAATTGTTCTATGTGGAACGCCTACATGAGGCTTATTTTCACCTTAAACTCCTCTGTTTCGCCGGGGTTTAGCCAATGTAATCCCTTTCCGTGTTCGGCTGAATTAGGTGGAGCCATCCAAGGTTCGACACAGTAGAAAGGTGCATCGTCGGATTCACTCCAGGTGACAACGGCTGTCATCGGCGAAGGGACTTCAGAGTCTCCAATGGTCATAGTGACATCTTCCTCTCCGTTTTTAGGGCCAAAGGTAATCGTATTGAGTTTTAAATGGGTGTGGATACGCTCAATCATCCTGGGATCATCCAAGCTGTCTATTCCCTTAAAGGATTTGTCAGCAATAAGCTTTCCATCCGGGGCAGGAAAAAAGCCTTTTTTGGCCTGCATACACATGCGGTAGTCCTTGCGTTCCAAGCCCTCGTGCCAAGGTAGGGTAAAGTAGAAATGGTGTCCGGCAGCCCAGGGAATAGGGCGGTTCTCATTGTTTTTCAATGAAAGGATCACATCCATATGCAGTTCACCAAATTTGTAGGTAACTTGGAAATTGTAATCGTAAGGGTAGATTTCCTTGGCGGCATCTGTTGGGACTAATTCGGCGGTGAAGCTTTGATTGTCTATACTAACAATTTTAAATTCACCATCACGGGCAAAACCATGACGTGGCATTGGACGAACAAGACCTTCTGTATCCAACCATTGGTTTTCTATGCCCTTATGATAGGTTCTTGCACAGAAAGGGAAGAGAATAGGGTTTCCACCACGAACCTTATCAAAAGCAGTTCTTTCGGTAGAGTCCGGCCATTCGATAACACTCCGTTCATTACCACCCATAGCAATTTTCCATCGCATAAGGCGTGCACCCAATTCAGGTGCAGCGAGAAAAGTAGAGCTTCCAATTTGCCAACGAGAGATTTGGCGACCTTCGAGTTCAATGATGTCGTGCATAGTAAATCCTGTCCGAAGAACGTTATGTTAAGGGAGCCTTTGTTCGCAAGGTTAATTAAATAGGCAGCGAGGCACCTTCCTTTTTAATAAATTATGATATTAACTTACCACTTGTGCGTGCGGAGTCAATAAAGCCTCTGGATAGGTTTTCTTAAGAAGCGTTCTTTTTGCTAATAAACTCCGTGCAGTAAATAAGAATTGTGCATAGTGGTAAGCAGGCACCTGTAATGGTGGTTAATTCCCAGCCGCCTTTGGCATATGTCCATGTTCCAAGCGAGGAGCCTATAGCACCACCGATGAAGAAGGTTGCCATGTAAACACCGTTTATTCGGCTGAGGAATTCAGGTCTTAAGCTATAAAGTGCTCTTTGATTTGTTATCTGGCTTCCCGAAAGTCCAAAATCTATCACTACAGCTATCAGGACCAGTAATAGAAGTGAAAGGGTGGAGGTCCCGAGAACGAAATGGGCTAAAATAAATGCGAACAAGATTAGGCTATAAGAGACTCTTGCAGCGATTTTAGATAGTCCCATATCCCCCATACGTCCTGCAATTGGAGCAGCTGTGGCTCCTGCTACAGCCACAAAACCAAAAAGAGCGATACCTGCCTGTGACATGTGGAAGCGTTGACCTAACACGAGGGGAATTGCTGTCCAATAGAGGCTGAAGGATGAGAATAGAAAAAACTGATATAAAGCACGACGTTGCAGGAGACGTTCGGTACAGGCTAATTTGAACATGGAGAAAATTAGCTCAAAATAATTCATATCCGAGTGAGTGCGTCTTTGCGGAAGCTTTTTATGTAGTGCAAAGATAAGCAGGAACATTGCGACAGAGGAGGCAAAGAAAATGGTATGCCAGCCTGTGTATTGGGTTACAATACTGGTCAAGGGGCGAGCAATCATAACCCCAATC
>Ga0207717_100183_pt1 | contig 9954 bp, 9 predicted proteins | sample TtanPargueraPR_2_FD_187745 | JGI IMG/M metagenome (GOLD analysis project Ga0207717, IMG submission 187745) | Aerobic enrichment media microbial communities from Bioluminiscent Bay, La Parguera, Puerto Rico - Tt and P2 (2) (SPAdes) | ecosystem: Environmental > Aquatic > Marine > Unclassified ...
GTGGAGCCAGCGGGGTTTTGCCTGCTGTGCTCAGGTACTTTCAGAAAGTGCATAAATCGGATAAAAAAGCTGTATTGCGGGCATTGGCAACGGCCGGTCTGATCGGTAATATTGTAAAAACCAATGCATCAATTTCGGGTGCTGAGGTAGGCTGCCAGGGTGAAGTGGGTACGGCCTGTGCCATGGCATCGGGAGCAGCTACCCAAATGATGGGCGGTTCGGTAGAACAGATCGAGTACTCGGCCGAAATGGGGCTGGAACATCACCTTGGACTGACCTGTGATCCCGTGGCCGGATTGGTACAGATTCCCTGCATCGAACGCAACGCTTTTGCAGCCGAACGTGCTGTGGCTCATAACAATTACGCAATGCTTACCGACGGTCGGCACCGTATCAGTTTCGACGAAGTAGTGGAAACCATGTACAAAACCGGGGTCGATCTTCAAAGCAAATACCGTGAAACCTCGGAAGGTGGGTTGGCGCATTTTACAGCCCTGCCCAAATGCTGATTAGCTTATTGATTTATACGTCCTTATAAAAGAAAAATAAAATTAGGGGTTGCTTTTTATCCCAATCAATCCTATCTTTGAGCTTGCAAACAAAAAGGCGAATACTATGAATAACTTAATGCTTATTGCCGTCACAATTGTTCGACCGTTCTAAGTCGAACCAGCGAGATTATTCCATTAGTATTCATTTTCTACCTTTTTAAAATCATGTCTTTCAAAAAATCAGGATCGTTGTCATTAAGTCGATTCAAACAAACAGAGGTAAAAAAACTTTGGCTTGACGTAAAAGAAGCCATATCGGGAACCGAGCGCGATTTTACCGAAACAAGCATGGGCCGCGCCATATTCATTCTGGCAGTTCCTATGTTTCTCGAAATGATCATGGAATCGGTTTTTGCCGTGGTGGATATATTTTTTGTTTCGAAACTGGGTGCCGATGCCATTGCGACCGTGGGTATTACCGAAGGCGTAATGACAGTTATTTATGCCATTGGGAGTGGACTTGCCGTGGGAACCACGGCCCTGGTTTCCCGTCGTATTGGCGAAAAGAAAAAAGAAGAAGCCGGAAATACGGCTTTTCAGTCCATTTTAGTGGGACTGATCGTTTCTTTGCTAATAGCCGTACCCGGAATATTGTTCGCCAAACCCTTCTTAAGAGCCATGGGCGGAAGTGAAACAATGATTAACGACCATTATTTTTTCCCTGCAATTATATTCGGAGGAAACATGGTTGTCATGTTGTTGTTCATTATCAATGCTGTTTTCAGGAGTTCGGGAGATGCAGCGGTGTCGATGCGTGTTTTGTGGTTTGCCAACATCATAAACATCATTCTCGACCCAATATTGATTTTTGGTTGGGGCCCCATTCCTGCCATGGGATTGAAAGGAGCGGCCATTGCCACAACCACCGGTCGCGGACTGGCTGTGATCTACCAGTTTTATCTTCTTTCGGGTGGAAAGCACCGCATTACCTTGTATTGGAATCACCTGAAACCCAAAATTCAGGTAATGTACAAAGTGCTGAAAATCTCAGCTGGTGGCATTATGCAAAACCTGATCGCCACATCGAGCTGGATCCTCTTGCTGCGCATCATTGCTGTCGCAGGTCCCGAAGCACTTGCAGGTTACACCCTTGCCATCCGGATCATCATTTTCCCTTTGCTTCCTGCGTGGGGAATCAGCAATGCAGCCTCAACGCTTGTGGGCCAAAATTTAGGCGCTAAACAACCCGGCCGCGCTGAAAAATCGGTATGGATTACCGGCTATGTAAACATGGCCTATATGTTGATCGCCGGCATTTTACTGGCAGTTTTCCCCGATTTCTGGATCGGTTTGTTCACTTCCGAATCTGCAGTAGTCGAAAACGGTGTACTTGCACTCCGAATCATTAGTATTGGCTTTGTGTTTTATGCACTGGGAATGGTGATGATGCAGGGATTCAACGGAAGTGGTGATACGATGACGCCTACAAAAATTAATTTCTTAAGCTTTTGGCTGCTCGAAATTCCACTGGCCTATTTTCTGGCGATCACATTAAATATGGGACTTACAGGGGCCTGCCTGTCGATAGTAATAGCAGAATCGATACTCGCGCTGATTGCATTGTTTCTTTTTCGAAAAGGAAAATGGAAGCTCCGTGAAGTTTAAAGCAAAACGAATTAACCTGAATAATGAAAGAATTAGGATATACTTCAAAAATAGACAAACTGATCGGCGAAAATGTGGCTCAGGCTGAACTGGCGCGCGTAATTGCCGAACATAAAGAACGATACAAAGTTCAAAACCACGATGGTATTTTCAATGCCGAAATTACAGGAAACTTGCGTTTTTCGGCATCTTCACGGAGTGACTTGCCGGCCGTGGGAGACTGGGTGAAGATCACCAAAATGGACAATGAAAACGTCATAATCCTGCAATTGATGCCACGATTTTCGGTACTCGAACGAAAAGCTGTTGGCAAATCGGGCGAAACCCAGATTATTGCCGCCAATATCGACCATGCATTTATTGTCATGGCAGCCGGCCACGATTTTAACCTTAACCGACTCGAGCGCTACCTGGTAATTTGCCGGGACGGAAAAATTGACCCGATAGTTGTTGTCACAAAAACCGACCTGATTTCGAAGACCGAAACAGATAAGTTGCGTGAAACCATCGAGAAACGGGTAGGTGATGTTCCCGTATTAACGCTCAGCAACGAAACATTGGAAGGTCTCTCCGAGTTTCGAAGTATCTTCAAACCATTTGAAACCTACTGTTTTGTAGGTTCTTCCGGTGTTGGTAAATCGACGGTAATCAACCGGCTGATAAACGATGAAATACAAAAAACCGCTTTTATAAGCGACAGTACCGGAAAAGGAAAGCACACTACAACACACCGCGAAATGTTGGTGCTGCCCAATAAAAGCATTGTCATCGATACTCCGGGCATGCGTGAACTGGGTATTGCTGGCAAAAAAGAAGGTATAGAAGAAACATTTGACGCGATAGTTTTTCTTTCCCAACAGTGCAAATACAGCGATTGTTTGCACGAAAACGAACAGGGATGCGCGGTAATGCTGGCCGTTAATCGTGGTGAAATAGCGGAAGAAGTTTACCAAAACTACCTGAAGCTTCGCCGCGAACAGGAACACTTCGAAAGTACAGTTCACCAAAAAAGACAGAAAGGAAGAGAGTTTGGAAAAATGGTAAAAGAAGTTTCAAGATTCAAGAAGAACAACAAATTCTGAAACCTGAACAAAATAGCCCTAATTTGCCTTATATTAACGAACTACACTAATTTAAATCACATGAAAAAAATTGCTGTTGAAATTAAATGGGCAATCTTGTTCTTTATCGTCCAGTTGCTCTGGATGTTACTTGAACGCCTTGCCGGACTTCACAATCAAAACATTGAACTCCATGCCATTGTAACCAACTTTTTTGCGCTGGTCGCCATTGCCGTTTACGTATTTGCACTGCTCGATAAACGTAAAAGGGATTACGACGGAAAAATGAACTGGATACAGGGTTTTATCTCGGGATTGATCCTAACACTTGGTATTACTATTCTAACCCCTCTGTCTCAATACATTACCTTGGCGCTTATCAGTCCGCATTATTTTGAGAACATGATCGAATACACGGTTTCCAACGGCATCATGTCCCAGGAAGCTGCTGAAGCGGAATTCAACATGCGAAGTTACATTATTCAGAGTACAATTTTTGCCCCGGCAGTGGGGCTGGTAACATCTGCAGTTGTGGCCATTTTCACCCGCAAAAAATAAAATATGAAGCGTTCCAAAACGGTTGATGAATTTATACTGGATGCCAAAAACGGCCGCGAAATCCTTATAGTACTCCGCGATCTCTTAAATTCAACCGAATTAGTTGAAACCATGAAATGGGGAGCACCCACCTATACTGTTAACGGGAAAAATGTGGTTGGCCTCGGATCATTTAAAGCATACACCGGACTGTGGTTTTTTCAGGGGGCTTTATTAAAAGACCCTAAAAAAGTGCTGATCAATGCTTCGGAAGGTCAGACTAAAGCACAGCGGCAGTGGCGTTTTGAATCTGCTGAAGAGATAGATCCTGAGTTGGTGCTTGAGTATGTAAACGAAGCCATCGAAAACCAAAAGCAAAACAAGGAGATTAAAGTCGAACGAAACAAGCCGCTTGTTATTCCCGAGGAACTTGCCAAAGCTTTGGAGGAAGATCAAAATCTAAAATCCAGTTTTCAGGCTTTCACCAAAGGGAAACAGCGCGAATTTGCGTATTACATCTCTCAAGCCAAACAGGAAAAAACACGATATGCGCGCCTGCAAAAGATCATTCCGCTTATTCAGCAAAACATTGGACTAAACGACAAATACCGAAAATGATTTCCAGATTGCCGGATAAGTCTTAAATTCAAGGGCGTAAAATCAGGCAACCATGAAATATTTTTTCAGTCTAATTTTTCTGGTAACAAACACGATGGTAACAATCGCTCAGGAAGATTTGAATTTCGATGAACGCAAAGCAGAATACCTCTACCATTTTGCGTACGAGTGCATCGATCAGGAATATCCGAACAAACCCAACGGAGTTTTGGGCGACGACAGCTACCTTTTGCCACCACGTGAAATACATCCGGCTTTTTACGGCTGTTTCGACTGGCATTCTTCGGTTCACGGACACTGGACCCTGGTTACATTACTCAGTGAATTTCCTGATTTTGAACACCGTGATTCGATCCTGATCAAGTTGCAGGAAAACATTACCAAAGAAAATATTTCAAAAGAAATCGAGTATTTCCGCGATGAACATAACTCGACTTACGAGCGTACCTACGGTTGGGCCTGGTTATTCAAACTCGACGAAGCGCTTCAGGAATGGAATGACCCCGAGGCTGCAGAAATGCAAACCAACCTCTCTCCTCTTGCAGACACGCTGGCCGTCAAATTTGTTGAATTTCTCGACAAACTGGTGTACCCGATCCGGATTGGCGAGCACAGCAACATCGCTTTTGGCATGTCGTTCGCTTACGATTGGGCAAAAAAATACAACCCGGAACTGGCAGCTAAAATTAAACAGAAAGCCCTTGAATATTACAGCCAGGATTGTGAATGCCCTTTAACATGGGAACCGGGAGGTTTCGATTTCCTTTCGCCCTGCCTGCAGGAGGCCTCCATCATGTTGAAAGTATTGCCAAAGAATGAATTTGATAAATGGCTGCGAACTTTCCTCCCCGGTTTTGAAGAAGATCCGGCTAAATTCATTGAGATTGCCGAAGTCACGGATCGAAGTGACGGCAAATTAGCCCACCTCGATGGGTTGAATTTTAGCCGTGCCTGGTGCCTATTCGAAATGGGACATGCCCTGAATAACCCAAAGATGATCGATTTGGGTATTCGGCATTTTAACTACAGTTACGAAAAAATGGATTCAGGTGAATATGCCGGTGCACACTGGCTGGCCTCTTTTGCGGTGTATGCGCTGGAGAAATATCAGCGGTAGATAAAACAACTTAACTTCCGAAAAATGAGTAAAAAAAAGAGCTACTTTTCAGTAACTCCTTTATGTGGGAAGAGCAGGATTCGAACCTACGAAGGCTGAGCCAACAGATTTACAGTCTGCCCCGTTTGACCGCTTCGGTATCTTCCCATTATTTTTAAAACTATCTGAGTTGTAAATCGAACAGCCAACAAATTTATCCCGAGTACTCGGAACCGCGTTTGACCGCTTCGGTATCTTCTCAGAATTTCAAGAACTTTTTGAGCCGAATCTCATCCCGATAGTTATCGGGACGAACTGACGACCCTTCTTTTTTGAGCCGAATCTCAGATTCGAACTGAGGACCCCGAGATTACAAATCACGTGCTCTGGCCAACTGAGCTAATTCGGCTTTTAATTTAATCCGAATTAGAGCTAATCATAACGAATTTGTACTCTGTCCTCCCGATAACCATCGGGAGAGCTAATCCGGCTTATATCTTATCAGTTTTTTTTAGAACGTTGCTGTTTTTATCAGCGGCTGCAAAGAAAATAATTTCTTGAAAATCTGCCAAACATTTTCTTTTATTTTTTGCCGCTCAAAAAGGAACTGATGGAACTTACAAAAAAAGTGGGTAAGCTACCTGTGTCGCACCGCTACAACCGCCTACCCTTGCTGCCTTCCGACCCTGGGGGGATTCAGCAGGAGCTGGTCGCACAGGACTTACCCGGCGACAAAAGTAGAAATTTTTAATTTCCCGCCAAACAAAAATCGGGCTTCGCGTAATTTCATGGAATCATTTCTTACCTATATGGTTGAAAACCTGATAATAACTGACATTAAGCATTCGTGATAAACCGACATCGAGATTTCCACTGTGGTCAGATTTGTTGGATAAAAAAAATATTGATTACTTGTATTGTCATTCTGCGATTAAATAAAGCCGCGCAATGCCTGTCACTCATTAAAAATAGAATTATATTTGTCGAACCTAATCTTAAAAAGTAAATGTTATGGAACAAAAACCAGCTTCGCTTTTAAAATCGTCCCTCACCTCCGGAATCTATATTGGAATAGTTCTAATCCTGGTATCTGTAATTTTATATGTTGCTAATCTAACCTTTGAAACATGGGCACAGTATGTTACTTTGCCAGTTATTATTCTGGGTGCTGTTTATGCACAGCTAAATTACCGGAAAAGCCTCGGTGGAGAAATGACCTATGGACAGGCACTTGGTGCAGGTGTTCTGGCTTTGATTTTTGCATCGGTGCTGTCATCAATCTATGTGTATCTTTTATATACGGTGATAGATCCTTCACTGTTGGAACAGGTTAGAATTGTAACCGAACAACGCATTGTTGAACAGGGTATTCCGGAAGAACAACTCGACCAGGTAATTGAAATGTCGATGCGATTCCAACAACCCGGGATCATGGCAATTATGGGCGTCGTCATGGGTGCTTTGTTTGGACTGATCATTAGTTTGATAACCGCAATATTTACCAAAAAGAACCCTTCAGAAGTGGTTCCCGAATAAAAAAAGCTTAATTGTTTTATGGATATTTCCGTAGTTGTTCCGCTGTTTAACGAAGAAGAATCGCTTCCTGAATTAGCGGCGTGGATAAAAAGAGTAATGGAGGAAAATAATTTCTCTTACGAAATTATGATGATCGATGACGGCAGCCGCGATAGCTCGTGGAAAGTCATTCGTAAACTCCAAAAAGAAAACCCGCTGATCAAAGCGATAAAATTCAGGCGCAACTACGGAAAATCTGCTGCTTTATACTGTGGTTTTGAAGCTGTTCAGGGCGATGTAGTCATTACCATGGACGCCGATCTCCAGGACAGTCCCGACGAAATTCCGGAATTGTTCCGTATGATCAAAGAAGAAGGATTTGATTTGGTTTCGGGCTGGAAAAAGAAACGCCACGACCCGGTTCTCACCAAAAATATGCCCAGCAAACTTTACAACTGGACTGTTCGCCGGATGTCGGGTATAAAACTGCATGACATGAATTGCGGGCTGAAAGCCTACAAAAAAAATGTTATTAAAAGTATTGAAGTTTACGGCGAAATGCACCGCTATATTCCGGTGCTTGCCAAATGGGCCGGTTACAAAAACATTGGCGAAAAAGTGGTGGTCCACCAGGAGCGTAAGTATGGGGTGACCAAGTTTGGACTCGAGCGTTTTGTTCGCGGTCCGCTCGACTTGCTGTCGGTCATGTTCATTTCGCGATTCGTTAAACGACCAATGCACTTTTTCGGTGTTTTGGGCGCCCTTATTTTTATTGTCGGATTTATTGCAGCGGGCTATCTCGGTGTCCAAAAACTTGTTTTACTCAACCAGGGGGTTAAAGGCCACCTGGTAACCGAAAGTCCATATTTCTATATTGCCCTCACTTCGATGATCATTGGTGCCCAGTTCTTCTTGGGTGGCTTCCTGGGTGAACTGGTATCGAGAAGTTCGAGCGAGCGCAACAAATACCAAATAGAAGAAAAATCTTTTTAGACTTCCACTCTATGCAAGAAAACGAAATCCGGTTCAGGCAAATTCGCGAAGTCAGCCAGGTTATTAACGATTCTTTTACTTTCCTGAAACAAGAAATTAAACCCATTTCACGAATTGTGTTGGTTTATGTATTGCCTTTTATCCTGTTGTATGCAGCAGCGCAAGTATATTTTCAGCGTAATGTAATGGGCAATTTCGATATTAGCGATCCGGAATCGCTCATGGCAAACATCGGCCCGTTCTATTTAAACCTCTTCTTTTTCATGATGTTTTCGCTGTTTGTTCAGTCTTTGCTGGCAGGCACCTACTACAGTTATATAGAGGCGTACATTAAAAAAGGAAAAGGAAATTTCCAGCTTTCAGATATCAGTTCCAATTTCTTCTCCAACAGTTTGCTTGCGCTTGGAGCAGGTTTTGTTTATACCATTATTGTAATGATTGGAGTGATGCTGTGTCTGCTGCCCGGTATATTTATTGCAAATACATTATCGCTGGTAATTTTCATTTTTATTTTCGAGAAAAAAGGTCTGAACGATTCGCTGACTGATTCGTGGAGACTGGTAAACAGCCAGTGGTGGAGTACTTTCCTGATCAACCTTCTTGGACTTGTTTTTGCTTACCTTGTCGGAACGGTAATTTCCTTTCCCGGCATGTTTGTTGGCGTTAACACTAATCTTTCGGGTGGTGCATCCCAAATTCCGGCGGAATATCCACAGTGGTACTGGATCCTTATTGGACTCTCTTCGGTTGTTACCATCACTTTGCTGATTATTCCATACACCTTTCAGGCTTTCCAGTATTTTAACCTGAAAGAAAGAATGGAACCCGGTAGCGGCCCTGATACGGACATCCGGATTTAGTAGCTGCACAAAATTTATTCGACTTTTTGTTGAACCCAGATAAGTTTAGAGGTATCGTATCCTCGTTCGCGGGCTTTGGTCAGGATGTGCTCCCTGGTTTGTTCATCCAGTTGAGGTGTGCGGCTCAGTATCCATAAATATTTATCGGAAGAACTTCCAATTAGTGCCCATCGGTAATCTTCATCAAGTTCGAGGATAATGTAATCAGCGTAAAAAAACCAGAAAAAAGACACTTTCAGTCTTCCGGGAACATCAGTAGTTTTTGCTTTCCCAGCGGCCTCCTTGTATTTACCATCCAAAGAATTTTTATATCCTGCATTAACAACCTTTATTTTGCCATCATCACGCAGCGAGTAAGTAGCCGTTACCCCTTCGAGTCCACGCTCAAATCGATGATCGTATCGTGCAATTTCGTACCATTTCCCAAGATAACGCTGTAAATCAAATGTCTCAATTCCCGGTTGATTCATAATCGCTGAATTTTGGTTTTTGCATCCCGCCATCAGAAGAGACGTAAATATCAGAATAAAAAAAATCGTTTTCGTGTATTTCGTTGTCATCATCACCTGGAATTTATGTTGAACAAAAAATACGCATAAAGAACCATCGGTGCAAACTGCCTGGAATATTTCATTAACCCAGCACTAAACAATTGTATTCCATTTCTGAATTGCAGAAGAATTTTAATGTATCTATCTTTAAGCGAAAACCTATTCTTAATAAATATCATGTCAACTACATCAGAAATCAAAACTGTCATTTTATTGGTGATAATCAACTTATTAGTTATTGGATGTAAGCGCCCGGCCGATGTTGAACGTCCCAATATTTTGTTTTGTATAGCCGACGACTGGAGTTGGCCGCATGCCGGTGTCTATGGCGATGATGTAGTGAGAACTCCGGCATTCGACCAACTGGCTCAGGAAGGCATGCTTTTTCCTTATGCCTTTGTTTCGAGTCCATCGTGTACGCCCAGCAGAAATGCGATACTCACGGGGCAGCACTTTTGGCGTCTTGAGGAAGGTGCCAATCTGTGGTCGACACTTGATGTAAAATTCCCGGTTTATCCCTTGCTGCTCGAAGAAGCCGGTTATTTCATTGGTTCTTGGCGAAAATCA
>Ga0207717_100184_pt1 | contig 9946 bp, 9 predicted proteins | sample TtanPargueraPR_2_FD_187745 | JGI IMG/M metagenome (GOLD analysis project Ga0207717, IMG submission 187745) | Aerobic enrichment media microbial communities from Bioluminiscent Bay, La Parguera, Puerto Rico - Tt and P2 (2) (SPAdes) | ecosystem: Environmental > Aquatic > Marine > Unclassified ...
GGTCTTTAAAAATCTTTCTGAATTTTTCGAGTTTGGGTGTTATAATGTACTGACAGTAAGCCTGCCCTTTGTTCCGTTCGTAATAGTTTTTATGGTAATCTTCGGCCTCATAAAATACGTCGAAAGGTTCAACCTGCGTCACAATGGGTTTATCATACACCTTTTCTTTTTCAAACAGATCGATCACTTTCTCGGCCGTTTTCTTTTGCGCCTCGTTGTGATAAAATACCACCGAGCGGTATTGCGGCCCCACATCGTTTCCCTGGCGGTTCAAAGTTGTTGGATCGTGGGTCATGAAAAACACTTCAAGAATATCGCTGAAACTCACCACGTCGGCATCATAGGTTACCTGTACCACTTCGGCATGGCCTGTAGTTCCGGTGCAAACTTCTTTGTAACTCGGATTTTTGACATGTCCCCCGCTGTAACCTGGTTTCACGTCAACCACACCTTTCAATTCTAAATATACGGCTTCAGTGCACCAAAAGCACCCGCCGCCCAATGTTGCTTTCTCCAAATTTTTTGTCATACCTGTTATCGAAATAAATAGCAGTATTATCGTAATTCCTGTTTTCATAATTCGCGTTTTAATTCGACCACCGGCCCCGGCTTTCTGCGCGGTACAAATCGGGAAAAAAATTTCTTCTCGAAGGCCCAGAAGAATCGGAATTGCCCAAAAAGAAAACCGATGATCAGCAGCAAAATGTTATAAATAAACAGCACCGACAGAATATAAACCGGTATGCGAATCAACAGATCAGTTTCAGAAGTGATGCCTACGATACCAAAAAACAGTTTTTTCAGGTAAACCGTAGTACTGCCCGTAATGGCAAATACAACCAGGATAAGAACTACCTGCAAATTACTCTCGATATTCCATCGTTTTTTTAGTCGTTCGAACATTCTTGCCTTTTACTGGATATAACAAAACACTTTGTAGTATGTTTTTCGCAGATAAAAATTTCGTTGACTTTCGGAAGCAACGGAACTAAATTTGATGCGTCTGGTAGATGATGTAACCGTAAACCGCAAAACGAAGAAAACGGAAAAGGGCGTACTTTAGGTAGCGCTTCGATGGGTAACCGGCTGAACCGATGAGTAAACTTATTGCAGACCATGGCAGCGGAGTTAAGGCAGCTACAATGATCAAAAATATTCCGTACTTGTTTACCATCCTGGCCGAATCCTTTAATATTTTCTTTTTGAAGTATTTAAAGGTTTCGTTTTTGTAAAAAAACTGACCGATAAGAAAATTAATATAACCCATCACATACGATACTGTGGCAAAAAACATCAGATTAAAAAGGTAGTGTAAGGCATCGGCTTTGTTAATGGCCCAGATCATAAACAGTTCGGGGGGAATGATTCCAAAAAGAAACTCTGATGCGCTATAAATCAGATAAATAATTCCGGGGCGGGCATAAAATTTTGCGATCCATTCTTCGGGTGCATGAGATATAAACACCTCCCGAAACAGAAAATAAAAGATCAGAAGAATCGCCATCCAGGCGAGACCTTTTAATCCATTTCGTATCAGGAATCGTATCCGAGGACTGACTTTCATTGTATTAACGTATCAAGGCTCTTCAGGTATTATTGCTGCGAAAATACGATATTTTAAAGGAATTGAAGAATGATGTCGATCGCTTATTTTGATCCAGTACTGAGATTGCCGGAACTTTTAAATCCACCATTCCATTTTAACGCCAAAATAATAGCCCCAGTTTTTCTGACCAACAAATTGCAAATACGGTGAATAAAGATTTTCCTTCGCTGCCTTATTGTAGTGAGCCAGCGACCAAACAAACCTGAAATGTGGGCGGGCACCGGTAGTTCTCTCACCCGTTGGGACAAAGGTTGGAGCCAGACTTACTTTCTGCATGGCATAAGTATCGTTTTCTCCATCCTTTCGCTGAGAATAATGAAACTCACTGATCAGGTGAAATTTCGCACCAATAAAATGCACATCCCGAAATCCGACGCTGAAGTCGTGTTTGCGGTTGTAAATTTCCCTGCCCAGGAAAGTCGTGGCTTTGTGATTGCTATCGGCTGCTCCTTTGCTTTTCGTATAAATAAGGTAAGCATTCAGATTATTTTGTTCCGTGATGTCGAACTTAATTTCATCGACTAAGGAAAGCGAATAGGCACCGGCAAAGTTTAGCGCTTCCAAATCGGGTGCTCCATATGTCATCCAGGTTTTTGAATGCCCGCCGTCACCACCATTTGCAATACGCGAACCGTATCGTATCGAGAAATGATTAAAGGAAGAAGCATTTGTCTTGCTAATGACAGACTGGAGTTTTAAGCCAAAAACCAGCCCATAATCGGATGGATAATTTAGTATAATACCCGATTCATCATAGGGCTCAGGTTTCGCATCATTTTGTGCATCACCCATTCGATGGTACTCGAACATTCCGGTTAAAACCTGTCCATCGACAATTTGAAAGTCCTGCTCCAAGACAAATACAACTCGCTGACGTAAGGCTATATTTGCCACTCCGTCTCCAATGTTGAGGTAAAAATAAGGCGGAACATCAGATGTGGTGTCGGTTGAAGAAACAAATACTGAACTAAAACGTGTATTTTTATATCCGATCCCAAATCCCTGCCCAGAATGATCATCAAAGTAAAAATGATCGGCAATCTGCACTTCTCCATTTCTGTCGAAACGCGATCCAATCCACACACTTAAATCTTTACCATTAATTTGGGATGCTTCTGCGTAAATCTCGGGTAAAGCAATAGTTAAACCTCCCAGGCTACTGGTCGATGAATTACCAAACAGGGACAAACTGCGTGAGTAAACGGAAAAACGTGTCTGAACTTTTATCAGAGTGGGATCGTCGTCCTGAAACGGTTTAAAATGAAAAATGGGAGCAACTTCCAGGTAATCCTGTTCTTCCAATCTTCCCCCAATACTACCCATGTTGTTCAGGTTCAACCGGCGCCCGATCGAACCACCATTTTCAAAACTCCAGTCAACGCCAACCCGACCGTATGAACCAATTGAGAAACCATCCTGTTCCGGTGCCTGGTATTTGATTTGTGCAGATGTAAAATCGGGATATAATAATAAGTGAAACATTAAGAAGACTGTGCTTGCACTCGATAGGTTTTTCATTACTCAGTCAGTTAAATACCAGTTCAATATACTGAATAATAACCAATAAAGCATTAGTGACTTTATCAATCCGGACGATTGATTCTTTGTTGTCTGCCAATCAGAAAATACAAAATCGACCCGATGATATTAAAGAAAATCACGATCAGTACCCAAACTACTTTATTGTTTCCTTCAAATTCGTTCCGAACAATATCGATTAAAGCCAATACCGGCAGTATTAACAAGAATAAAGAGAAAAGCAAAACGATAATAATTTCCTGTGGCCCAATAAATCCCAGTAATATCATGACAAATAGTTTTTATTCGATCAAATTTATTCATTCGTGAATTCAGCACCTAATTTTGAGTCGACTTTCTATAGTCGTAATGAATTACAAAAGGGAACCACAAGGATTCCCTTCCGCTATTTAATTTCAGTAACTATTTACAACGAATCGCCAAAATCGGCTCTGAATTTAGCTACCAGTTTTTCTGTCCAGTCTCCGATCGGTTCCAGTCGACCCATAAAGAAACGAAGCAATGGAGGTTCTTCAACCCATTGCAATCCGCCAACCAGTTCGCGATTATCGTACAACCATTTTACGCGATCGACCACATACATTGTTTGCGACAAAGTGAATACACGGCGCGGAAATGCCAACCGCAGCAATTCAACATCGGCCAGGATATCATTTCCATTTTCATCGCGCACGCTCGAAATCGTTCCGCGTTCCATACCCCTGATACCTGAAATGATATAAAGTGCCGAAGCCAAAGCGCCTGCTGGGTATTGCTCCTGGGGAACATGCTTCAAAAATCCCATGGCGTCGATATGGCATCCAAGTGCACCGGCTGGCGTAATTACCGGGATACCGGCTTCGTCCAAATTGTCAACTGCATATTTAATGAATGATGGCGACTGGCTGATTACCGTATCGTCGCAGGTTTCTTTCAGGCCAACTGCCATCGCTTCAATTTCGCGAACCGACATACCACCATAAGTTAAAAACCCTTCATACAATACAAGCAGGTCTCTCATTCTCAGGTAATAGTCTTTTTTATCGGTCAAAATGCCTCCGCCGCGAGTCGAGCTCACTTTTCGGCTTGAGAAGTAAATAAGATCGGCATAACCGCACATCTCCAGCAAGATGTCTTTTATCTCGGCATTTTTGAATTCATCCTCACGTTCTTTTATGAACCAGGCATTCTCACCTATCAAACTGGCATCGAGCACCATCATGGTTTCATTCTGATCGCAAACAGCCTTTACATCGCGCATGTTCTGCATCGAAAAAGGTTGTCCGCCAATCAGGTTAGTCGATGCTTCCATCCGTACGAAAGCCACTTTTTCTTTCCCATATTCTTCAAAAACAGCATTCAGTTTATTGATGTCAATATTTCCTTTGAACAGTTTATCGCTTTTAATGTCCAAGGCATCGTCAGCATAAATTTCCAGTATTTTACCACCGTTAAGTTCCATGTGCTCTTTAGTGGTTGTGAAATGGTAATTCATCGGAATTACATCGCCTTTTTTAATAAAAGCCTGCGAAACGATATTTTCTGCTGCGCGTCCCTGGTGAACAGGTAATACATAATGTTTCCCGAAAACTTCTCTGGCTGCTTCTTCCATCCGGTAAAAACTTTGCGATCCGGCATAGGCATCGTCGGCCTGTAACATCGATGAAATCTGGTTATCGCTCATCGCATTGGTACCCGAATCGGTAAGCATATCAAGAAAAACATCCTTGGTGTTCAGCAGGAAAGTATTAAATCCTGCACCTTCGATAGCAGCTTTGCGGTCTTCGATAGGTCGTAAAAATAATTTTTGTACGATTCGTACTTTGTGTTGTTCCACTGGAATCTGTGCACCATTATAAAATTTAATGGTGTTACTCTGGTTCGTCATTTTTTATTGGTTTTTAATTTCGATTTAATAATTTTCTAAAGATAAAATCTTCAAATTGATATCTTCATTTTTACCCTTGGATGTTTGGTTTTTGAATAAAATTTATAATCGTTCAAAACAATCAGGCATACAAATGCACACTTTCTTCAGAGAAAAAAAGTAATGACAAATAGAAAGTCTTGTCCCAATTATTCTTCCATATTGCTTAAATGGAGTTCGAGAGCTTTTACCGAAATCTGTATCTCCCAGATCGACATGGCAAGCGATGCGCACAACAGCAATAAGGCCGCGGCAAAAATGTAAGCCCCGATAAGGCTTTGCCCGATAAAAATCAGAAACATAGTGATTACGCAGAGAAACAGGCTGGTTACGCCAAGGATTTGCATGGTGCGGATCAGGTAGAGCCGCTTTCTGAGGTTGAAGATCTGTCCCTTGAGCACTGTGCTTGGACTTTCTTTGTACTGTTTATACAAATTACGAACAACGCCTGTATAAGCTACGAACCGATTGGTGTATGCCAGCAGAATCAAGGAAATGGCCGAGAACAACAATGCCGGAGTGGTGAGTGTAAAAGCTTCGTGCATGATCTTTTAATTTGGTATAAAGGTATAAAACTGGCTTTGAAAGGTGTTGATTCTTCAGTAGAAAAGAAAGTGAAAACGGGCAGATAATCAGATGTTAGATCCAAACAAGTTCAAGAATTTTTTCGAGCCACACGGCATCGACTTCCGAGAACGAAGCTTTGTCTTTGCTGTCGATGTCGAGCACCCCGATGATTTCACCGCCCTTGTTTTTAAAAGGCACCACAATTTCGGAACTCGAACGCGAATCGCATGCAATGTGCCCGGGAAAGTCATGTACATCTTCCACTACCATTGTTTTTTTCTGGTTGTAAGCAGCCCAGCAAACTCCTTTATCTTTTTCAAGTATCTGGCAGGCCACGGGCCCCTGGTAAATGTTCACGGTCATCTTTTCCTCATCCAGCAGGTAAAAACCGGTCCAGAAAAAATAATCCATTTTATGGTGCAACACAGCAATTACAGTTGCCATACGTGCCGCAGTGTTTTGGCTTTTCTGCACCAGTTCAGCAAGCTGTTTATGAATTCGTTCGTATCGTCCTGCCTTTTTTCTATCGTCCATCTTGTCTTATTTAGCTCTGCGAAATAACAAAAAATGATGATAAAACGATAACTCCCGGGCAATTAACCGCTAATATTCTATTCTCAGTATTAATTTATATTTTTGCCGCGTAAAATTATTGATAATGACACAAAAACCTTCGATACCAAAAGGAACCCGCGATTTTTCACCGGAAGAAATGGTGAAGCGAAATTATATTTTCGAAACCATCAAGGATGTATTCCGCCTGTACGGTTTTCAACCCATTGAAACGCCGGCAATGGAAAACCTGTCGACCTTGATGGGGAAATACGGTGAAGAAGGAGATAAACTGCTTTTTAAGATTTTGAATTCGGGTGATTTTATTTCGAAGGTTCCAGAACCGATGCTCGCCGAAAAAGATTCGAACAAACTCACCGGCAAACTGTCGGAAAAAGGATTGCGCTACGACCTGACCGTACCATTTGCACGTTATGTTGTGCAATACCGGAACGACATTGTTTTCCCGTTCAAGCGATACCAGATTCAGCCGGTTTGGAGGGCCGATCGTCCCCAAAAAGGGCGTTACCGTGAGTTCTACCAGTGCGATGTCGATGTGATTGGCAGCAACAGCCTGCTCAACGAGGCGGAACTGGTGCAGATCATCGACGAAGTATTTGCACGCCTGCAAATAAATACTGTTATAAAAATCAACAACCGAAAAATTCTGTCTGGAATTGCCGAAGCTATTGGAGAAACCGATCGCATGATTGACATTACCGTTGCCATCGATAAACTCGATAAAATTGGTCTGGAAAAAGTAAATTCCGAACTGCTTGAAAAAGGCATTTCGCAGGATGCCGTAAATAAATTGCAACCCATACTTCAGTTGAAGGGCAGCACTTCGGAGAAACTTGAACAGATTTCGAAAGTAATCGGAGAAACTCAAACAGGTGCAAAAGGTATTTCAGAAATGAAAACTCTTTTTGGCTACCTTGCTGGTTTTGATCTGAAAACCGATGTCGAATTAGATCTTACCCTTGCACGGGGGCTGAATTATTACACCGGAGCCATTTTCGAAGTTAAATCGAAAGATGTTGATATAGGCAGTATTTGCGGAGGCGGACGTTACGACGATCTGACCGGTATATTTGGTCTGCCCGATGTCTCTGGAGTTGGTGTTTCGTTTGGTGCCGAGCGAATTTACGATGTACTCAACCAACTCGATCTATTCCCTGAAGCCTCACAGGAAACGACCAAAGTACTTTTTGTGAATTTTGGAGAAAAAGAAGAAGCCTATTGTTTGCCTGTTCTCGCTGAAATTAGAAGAAAAGGTGTAAATGCTGAGATTTTCCCGGAAGGTGCGAAAATGAAAAAGCAGATGAATTATGCCAACCGAAAAGATATTCCGTTTGTGGTGCTGGCCGGCGAAAACGAGATTCAGGCAAGAACTTTTACCTTGAAAAACATGGAAACGGGTGAACAGCAGGAAGTAAGCACCAAAGAACTGATAAAAATCCTTTCCTGACAGTGCAATTAGTGCGATCTTTCCATCGAAAATAATATTCCGGAAAATGCTTTTAGTAGATCGCGCCGTAAAATATTTTGGAGGAGACGTCCGTTTCCCGTGATTTCCATACTTAACTTCCCAAAAGTCATACACTGTAACCAAAAGTGTAAACCGCATTTTCAATTCAATTTCACCCATTTTTTAAGCCATTAGGATCATGACAAGACGAATTTTTGAGATCTCGCCCAACAATCTCACATATGAAAATATACGCGATATTCTGGAGAACAACCTCGAACTGGTTCTCTCCGACATTTCCATTGAACTGATACAGAAAAGTAAAAGATATCTTGATCAGAAACTCGATCGTTCGGAGAAACCGCTTTACGGCATTAACACCGGCTTTGGTGCACTGTGCGACATTGAAATTTCGAAGGCCGACCTGAGTAAGTTACAGGAAAACCTGGTAGTTTCGCACGCCTGTAATGTGGGACCCGAAGTACCCGCCGACGTGGTTAAACTGATGTTGCTGCTCAAAGCACACGCCCTCTCGAAAGGCAATTCCGCAGTTCAGCTGATCACCGTTCAACGCATTATCGACTTGTTCAACAATGGTGTTCTGCCGGTTGTTCGGGAACAGGGATCGTTGGGTGCAAGCGGCGATCTGGCTCCACTGGCTATGCTTTTCCTTCCTTTGCTTGGACTTGGCGAAGTGAACCATGAAGGGAAAATGGTTAAATCAGATAAAGTACTTGAAAAATTTGGTTGGGAACCGGTTAAACTTGGCGCGAAAGAAGGACTTGCCCTGTTAAACGGCACCCAGTTCATGAGTGCTCATGCGGTGTACACGCTACTGAAAACATTCCGAATCATCGATCAGGGCGATATTATAGGGGCACTTTCGCTCGATGCTTTTGATGGCCTCATCGAACCATTTTCGGAGAATATTCAACGCATTCGGCCGCACAAGGGGCAGGTACAAACAGCTAAAAATTTCAGGCACGTACTTGCCGGTAGCGAAATGCAGACCCGCGATAAAGAACACATCCAGGATCCATACTCTTTCCGTTGCATTCCGCAGGTGCATGGTGCCGTTAAGGATGCCGTAAAATATGTTTCGAAGGTGGTGGAAACTGAAATCAATTCGGTGACCGATAACCCAACCGTTTTCCCCGATGAAGACCTGATCATTTCGGGTGGTAATTTCCATGGTGAACCGCTTGCTCTTTCGCTCGATTTCTTGGCCATGGCTCTGAGCGAACTGGGAAGTATCTCGGAACGCAGGACTTACCGTTTGATTGCCGGCGAGCGCGGGCTTCCCGAATTCCTCGTGGCTAATCCCGGACTGAACTCCGGCTTTATGATTCCGCAATATGCAGCCGCTTCAATTGTTAGCCAGAACAAACAATTTTGTACACCGGCTTCGGTCGATTCAATTCCATCTTCGAACGAGCAGGAAGACCATGTGAGTATGGGTGGAAATGCCGCCACAAAAGCCTTAAAAGTGGCCTTAAATACCGAAAAGATTTTGGCTATCGAATTGTATAATGCCGCGCAGGCAATGGATTTCAGAAGACCCGTAAAAACTTCGCCATTTCTCGAAAGGTTTCTGAAAGATTATCGCAAAACCGTAAAATTTGTGGAAGAAGATACGGTAATGTATGAAGGAATCAATAAAACAGTTGACTTCATGAACCACACCAGCACAAGGCGATTAAGCTATTAACTGGGAAAAGTCGCCTATTTTACTTTTACCAGTTTGCCTGTTTCTGTATTATCACCATAAATTAATCGGTAAAAATACAATCCCTGGGCAAGTTCGGGAAAATCGATCTTAAACAGGTTATCGCCTTCTACTGTTCGAAACTGGCTTTCCCTGAGAAATGCACCGTTCAAGTCGTACAACTGAAATGTGTATTGGATACTGGATTCCGACACAATTTTAAGTCTGATCGATTTAGAAAAAGGATTGGGGAACACATTGTACCCAAATTCGATCGGTTCCTCAGGATTCGATTCACAATCGCCAGGAACGGCCAGATGCAACGAACGCATGCGTTCGTAAATCCAGTTTGTGAGCCAGGTAATCTCAATCGGGTAAGTCTGTGCCACAAAATAATTGGGCCAGACATACACACCTAGTACGGGCCAACGCTGGAAATTTCGTGCTGCGGGTTCTTCGAGCAAATTCACCAAACTGTCAACTGTAGCAACAATATTATTGGCAGATAAAACATCCGCAATCAGGTCGTTCCAGCGGCAACGCAATTGCTGCGTAAAATGCCGGTCGCCCATGAACCGACTCCACCAAAAAGGATTTTGCCAC
>Ga0207717_100187_pt1 | contig 9901 bp, 5 predicted proteins | sample TtanPargueraPR_2_FD_187745 | JGI IMG/M metagenome (GOLD analysis project Ga0207717, IMG submission 187745) | Aerobic enrichment media microbial communities from Bioluminiscent Bay, La Parguera, Puerto Rico - Tt and P2 (2) (SPAdes) | ecosystem: Environmental > Aquatic > Marine > Unclassified ...
CTTTGTTATTAAACCCTGTTTCTGAATAAATATAACCAACTCCAGAAGAAATCATTGCCTCGGTGCACACAAGTGTTTGTTTTCGCATCGAAACATATTTATCAATCAAGCGATTGCCTTCTGCAATCTCCCCTTGACTAAATGCGCAAATTGCCTGAAATTGTACAATCATAAAATTATCAGGGAAATACTCCAAGCCAAGATCAAGAATCTTTTCCTCCTTCTTATGTTCTTCAAGTTCATGGTGTACATGACCCATCAAAAAATAGATATACGGATTATGAAAATGAGTTCCCCATTCCTGTGGAATTTCAATGGCTTGTTCCCAGTTTCTTATTGCATCTTCATATTCCATTATTCTGTAATGTGCAGCGCCTAACAAATGCCAATACAAAGGATTTAATTCATCAATTTCAACCAGCTGCTTGAAATATTTAATTTCTTCTTCAGGGGTTCCATAAAAAAAGGCATTCAACTGTTTGATGATCAACTTTTGTTCCAAAGATGCATCCTCAGATTTATCTGAAACCATGTCACAAATTGACTTTGATGCACGATTCCAGCCTAATGACTGATAGGTATATGCAAGCATAATATAAGGACTAATAAACATTGAATCTTCTTCGATTGACCTTACAAACCATTCAGCCGCAGTTTCCAGTTCAATTTCCATCAAGGCATTAAATCCAAGAATGTAAAATTTGAATGCATCTGAGGAGTGAGTAGATGCAATACCTCTGGATTCCAGTTTATTCTCTTCATCTATTATTTTTCTTATTTCGATATAATTCCGAATTAAACCAGACAGAGAATCGGCAATATTGAAAAGATCGTCCTCTTTTATACCATCAATCTGAAATGTTTTATAAATCTCTCCAGTTCCTGAATCCATTAAACTTGCGTTTACCCTAATATGCTGCCCTGCTTTTAAAATATTGCCCTGGACAAATGTTTTTGCCTCCAGATCCTTGGCAATATCTTTGGCAAAAGAAGGTGCAAATGAGGCAGTATTTAAATCCATTTTTTGGGTGACAAGGTTGTTTATTGATTGATATTGTCTTACCGATAATTCCCGAGAGTCAGAAAGAGTGTTTATAAGTAGGTTTTGGATTCCGCCACTCCATATGTTATAAATACTATCCCCCGTAACATTCGTGAATGGCAGTACAGCAACTGAGATTTTGCCATCGGAATCCCTAATTGATTTAAATTGATCGTTTCCAAATATTTTCGGATAAATGAGAATAACGACAATGAGTAACAATACAATTATTATTCCGTCGCTGGTTTTAAATCTTCTTCTTTGTTTTACTGAATTTTCTTCCTTAGAATCTTCAAAATCTATATCTTCAGTCTTTTTCAATCCCTGTGGAGTAATATCAAAAATCCAAGAAAGTATACCAACTATTGGAAATCCAATCGCTAATAATATTATTACAATAGTTACTATCCACCTTGGAAGTGATAAAGCTGGAGCTAAGATGTCGACTAACTGTAACACTATGAATGCTGAAGCTGCATACATAGCGATAACCTTCAATACTCCCCGTCTTTGAAGTTCAGTAACGAATCGAGAAAGTCTGGATTTAGCTTTAGGCATTTATATCTTGTTATTTAGTACCTCAAATTACAAAATCCATTTATTAGCTCAAAAACTTTATTTATATTCATTCATTAGCAATTTTAATTTCACAGACACCAATGGCTAAAATCCGTCTCAGAAAACTTGTTAAAATGCAGCATAAAGACCTGATTGGCTGATGTGTGTTTTGAAATTGATTTAAAGTGGAGTAGTTCGGATTATCTAAAAGAAAAGAGACTACCTTAAGGTAGTCTCTCAACTCTAAATCTAAGCAGGTTAAGAACCTGAACTTAATTATAATCCTAAATCTACCGGTAAAATTACTGCATCAATTACGTGGATAATTCCATTTGATGCTGAAATATTTACCAATGGCATTTCGTCTTCACCAATCACAAAATTTGCTGTGTTGCCAACTGCCCAGATCATCCCCTGGTTATCTACATTAAAGGTGGCACCTTCGAGCAAAGTTTCGATTGTCCTTGGATTATTCTTTGGAAGTACACTGTTCGCTGCACGACGTCCGTCAGTTACATGATATAATAATACATTGTAAATAGTTCCTTCTCCAAGCAATGTATCAATCGCTGCAAATGGGCCATCATTTTCCACAACCTCCGGGTCCAATAAACCTTCTACGGCACTCACCAGGTTTCCGAAAGCCTCATCAGTTGGCGCAAACACTGTATACTGATCACCACCTGCAAATACATCGGTTAATCCGGCATACTCCAATGCTCCCAACAGTAATTTAAATTGAGGATTTTCTGCATCAGCAGCTGAGGTCGCAACAATTTCGGCTATCGTTGCATCTCCTTTTTTAACAGCTTTACTGTTTTCAGCTGATTTTGTTTCGAACTCTGACTGAGTTGGTACATAATCGTCACTGGCTTTGTCACAACTTACTGCGAGCAAAGCAATCGAAAAAATGGCTACCAGGGTTAAACTTCTTAAGTTCAAGGTCCTTTTAAAATTCAAATTTTTCATTTTGTTTATATTTTAGAATTAAAGTTTCAACAATTACAACGAAAAAGATTTATTAGTGTTTATATATTAATATTAAAAAGTATAAAATAATATGATTAAGACAATATTTATTCATCCATAATGCCCTATTTATAGGAATTATGTGTTGTATGTTAATAAAAGTTAAAAACACGATCAGCCAAACAAATTTTGTATGCTATTATAAAAAGAGGACAACAAAGCCCTCTTTATATCTTACCATTTCTCAGCAGTTTTATTTCAGCACACATCGAATGGAAAAACAGTCTCAAAAAATGCGGATAAAGAATCTAATATAAGAACCTGATTATTTTGAAACACGATTGGAATGTCATTGTGTTTTAGGTGGTTATTTCGTAATTTCTCTTCTAGCTCACTATTAAAAACCAACAAATGACTAATCTCAAACATTCGCATTTATTTAATATCCGAATTACTTTTTCTTTTACAGGCCTGCTGGTTAGTTCTGGTGGTATTTTTGAAGGAACATGTGCGGATGAAGATTTGGGGCAATTGTTTTTAATGACCAGTATTGGCGAAATAAGTCCATATACAGAGGATTTGCTCATCTATTTTAAAGACTCAGCTGGTAATGAGCAACTTTTTGAATTTATTAGTGAGAATGCAGGGCATACAACTGAACAGCATTCTTCAACAAACTTACCTTGTCCTTCTGATCCCAATGAAAGGAAAGAATATAAGGCTAAAACTGAAGAGTGTTATTTCACTATTGTCAAGCCACAAACAGGAGCTCCAGGCGTTAACTTTGGTTTTAATTTGAGCGTCAGGTTGATGTATTAGATGGATTAATAGTCTGTGACATGCTAGAATTACACAATGCTTATTTAACGCTTAACTCAATCAGTTATTCATCTGGATATCCAAGGTGTGATGGCATGGATTTAATTAACGATCCGAGAGATTGTTCAAGAGGAGTTTCTGTCGCAGTTTCCTCAACCTGTGGAAGCGTTGAATTTGTTTGAGAAAAGCTTCCAGAACGTTTATCGCAGTAGGATTCCAACACATATTACAATTATGAGTTTGGCATTATTGCTTTTCGAGATGATACAAATAATCTTTAGGTGCCCGAGAGAATGGTGAAAGCTGATTAAGATAGATGCTTTTCTGTTTTGTGAAACAAATTTCACTTAAATCACAAGGTAAAAATCCGTTTTTTGCATGAATCGTAGAAGGTACTAAATTAACTTCGGATGGCAATTTATTGGTTGTTCTTCAAACATATGTATGGTTCCAGCTCTAGTTATATGATATCAAATACAGATGTCAAAAGTCACCTGTTCTTCTTCTCATGCAGCATTCTCATAGTTGCTTAACAAAGCTAGATTCGTTAAAAATAATACAATAAAATAGTTAAACATCTTATTGTATTATTAAAATAATTTCGTAAATTGTTATAACAAAGAACTCAATTATATTTTAAATAAATAATGAACCTTTTAACATAAATTCTTAATCATGAAAACATTAACTTACTTTTTAACAGCTATTATCCTTGTACTGTTTTCTTCATGTAACGAAGAGAATGATAATTCGTATTACAAATTTGAAACAAAACTGGATGCAGTTATTCCTATTTCTCCATCCAATTCCCAGGGCTTTAAATCTGAATCCGCACAATTGAATCAATTGATCCCGTTTTCCGGGACAAATCAATATGAAATAGGCGATTTGGTAGATCACTCAAATCATATCCATCACATCACACCCTTGAATGGATCTGTATTGATAATTCCTGACGTGAATGAAGTATCTGAAATCAGTTCACTGGAACTTCAGTGGGGACATAAATCTGAAATTGATCTTTATTATACTATGATGAAATCCATTGATTTGACATCATTGGATTACAACCTGGTTGATGGGACAGCTCGGTTCGATCTGGATGAGGTAGCTGGGCAAATAATAGCCGAAATTAATAATCCCAGAATGATGCTTCGATTCAGTATTTCAGGAGAATGCAATAGTAGTCTCAATGGTGTGGCCAAACTGCAAATACCGGTTTTTATTGAATCTGAAATACATGATTACCGTTTTGAATTGTTCTAGAATTTTATCAGATAGAATATCCTTAAAAGTAGACCTTTAGCCTCTTCTTCTTTCAATGGTTTAATTTCGCGTACATCACATAGCATAATCCAACTCAAATAATTTATTCAGACTGGTAAACTGATTTTAGGTTATTCATTGCTGAGTTGTGCTTCAGGATGTTAAAGATGAATTATCTCCTTTAAACATTTTCTGTGCAAGAAATCCCACCAGAAAAATGATCATCGTGCCCAAAACAATGGTCAGGTTGCTGTGAAACGGACTCCTGAATTTGAGCAGATCACCTTCGGTAAAATAAAGTGGAGAAAGGCTCATCCAGGCAATAACGACTACGCCGATGATTACACCAATTGCTGCATCGATGTTGCGTACTTTTTTCGACATAAATGCCAGCAGGAACAGGCCCAGCATACCCCCGCTGAAAATTGATGCCAGCGACCACCAGGCATCCAATACGCTTTCCACACCAACCAGTGCAAGCGAAATGATCACTCCGAGAAAGCCAAAAACAACCGACGAAATATAAAGCACCAGCATCGATGAACGTTCGCTTGCATCGGGATTTAAATACCGTTTATAATAGTCCGAAAGCACTATAGTTGCGGTACTGTTCACACTGGTAGAAACAGTACTCATGCCGGCGGCAAAAATAGCTGCAATCAATAGCCCGGTAATTCCTGAAGGCAGTGCGCTGACAATAAAAAACGGGAATATTTTGTCACCGGTACCTGGTTGTTGCAAATCGGTCGGCAGCAGGTTGGGTTGTGCCGCATAATACGAATAAAGAGCCGTACCAATATAGAAAAAAACCAGCGAAACAGGCAGATACAACAACGATCCGAACAGCGTCGAGAAACGTGCTTTTTTGGTCGAACTCGTGGTCATGTAACGCTGAACAAAACTCTGGTCGATTCCAAAGTTTTGCAGGTTAATAAACAGGCTGTAAATGAGCACAACCCAAAAGGTCGATTCGGAGAGACTGGCACCAAAACTGCCGAGGCTGAATTTGTGATTTTGTGCCGCAATCTCGAACAATTGCGACGGACCTTCAGGCATCGAAAATGTGAGGATGCCGGCACATAATAACGCTCCTCCAATAAGGATGATCCCCTGAATAGCATCGGTCCAGATCACGGCTTTTATGCCGCCCAGCATCGAATAAAGTGTGACCGCAATTCCAGTAAAGATGATGATGGTCCGGATATTCCAGCCAAACAGGGCGTTCAACGGAAGGGCCAGCAAAAGAAGGATGGCCCCGGTACGCATAAGTTGGGATAAAATGTAGCACAGCGATGCATAAATTCTCGCCCAGGCTCCAAAACGAACTTCCAGAAAATTATAGGCCGAAATGCTGTTCAGGCTGCGGTAGAGCGGTACAAAGAACTTAACAGCCAAAATGGATGCAACCGGAATAGCAAAGCTAAAAACCAGCGCATTCCAGTCTGAGGAGTACGCTTTTCCGGGCAAAGCCAAAAAACTGATACTACTCACAAAAGTGGCAAAAATCGACATTCCCACTATCCATGCAGGCAACTTCCCTCCACCTGCAGTAAATTGTTCGGCTGTTTTATTCCGAAAGAAAAAACTGGCACCAAAAATAACATTTCCAATGGTGATGATCAGAAAAACAATAACATCGAGAACGGGAAGTTGCATATTCTTAGTAATCTTTTGAATTAATTATTCCGCATACGGGATCCAAACGGTCATTTCCGATTCACCACGATTGTCCCAGGCATAATAGGGAATAAGTTGAATCTTTGTTTTGGTAATATTTTCGCTTGAAACTTCGCGGTACAGTTTATTTTCCCAGTTGCCGGGAGCATGCGAAATAAATTCTCCTTCCAAAGCGACCAGCTTTGAATTGGCTATTTCAATCTCTTTTGGTTTCAGTTGAATATCGGAAGGGATTTTGTAATCGAAAATTCGTTTTCCGTTTTCAACGTCAGGCGATTCGAGACAATACACCACCGGGCCGCGTTTTACGGCCACCTGGTTGCGGGTTTCTTCTACCAGCGGATTGGCTTCTATCAGCATTGTTTCCAGAGGCAGGGTCAGTTCAACTACATCTCCCGATTTCCATTCCCGGCTTATCCCAAGGTAAGTTCCCGGTTCAGTTTGTTTTTGAATAGTCTCGCCATTGATAATGATTTTAGCATTTTTGGCCCACCCCGGTATTCTTAACAATAGTTTGTAATCAGCAGGTATCTCATCAAGGATCAATTTTATTTTCCCATCCCAGGGGTAATCACTTTGTTGGCGAATGTTGAGTTTTGTACCGTCGTCCAAAATTGTTTTCAGATTATTGCTTCCGTAAAAGTTAATCCAGATTCCTTCTTCAGACAGCGAATATGCATATTCCTGGATTTCGGCAATGGTACGAATGGTGTTTGGCGGACAGCAGTTACAATACGAAATATAAGGCTCGCGATCTTTCGACCAACGCAGATCATCGCTTATTTCATGAGCCACCATCAGCGGGTTGGTGTAAAAATATCCTTTGCCATCGAGGCTCACACCCGCCAGCAGACTGTTGTACATCACGGTTTCCATAATGTCGGCATATTTCGCATCGCCGGTAACCTGCAGCATGCGCCAGTTCCAAAGCAGGTTTCCAATGTTGGCGCAAGACTCGTTGTGGGCAGTTAAATTTGGAAGTTGGTAATCTCGTCCGTACGCCTGGTGAACCTGCTGAATGGATGGTTGATCGTAAGTGGTTCCATTGGGTGAAACGCCATCGTACAAAGCGCCACAAGCCCCGGTTACATACATTTTTCGTTCTACCATATCGTGCCAGATGTTATTGAGGGCAATCATCAGTGAGTCGTCACCACTTTCAGCATAAACATCGGCAACACCTGCATACAGGTAGTTGGCCCGAACAGCATGGCCGATGGCTTCGGTTTGCTGGTTAAATGGAATTCGGTCCTGGTTATGGTCGGTGCCATTTTCAACCATGCTTCGGATCTTGATCAGGTTTTCTGCCAACTCCAGGTATTTCGGATCTCCGGTGGTTCGGTACATTTCAACCACACCCATGTAATGCGACGGGCAAATGGCATTTCTTGCCAGTTCGGCTGTAGCCCGCTCAAAGAAATCGTACAGGTAATCCGTAGCTTTTGTAGCAATGTTGAGTAAGTTCTTTTTTCCGGTAGTTCGATAATGAATACAGGCGGCTGTCATCAGGTGTCCCATGTTGTAGGTCTCGAAATCCATCCGGTCTGCAAACTCATGCTTCACGGTCGGATCGTTTATTTCTTTGATCGAAGTGGGGGTGTGAATGTAGCCGTCTTTGCGTTGCGCTTTACCAATCATTTTAATGATCTCTTCAATCTGATCGCCTAGTTTTTGGTCGCCTGAAAGCGCATAAACCATAATCTCCGCCTCCAGTATTTTGAAAAAGTCACCATCGTGGAACGGAGGTCCCACATGTGATCCGGTGTCAAGCCCAGCGGCAATTTCAAAGTTTTTGTAGGCATGACTGATCTCGTCGTCCAAGTAGCAGCTCATCATGTGCGGTACCATCGAGTTTTTGCAAACATCAAAACGTTCGGCCCAAAAACCACCGGTCCAGTGCACATCGCCAATGTTGGTGCTTTGCAGCTTTGCAAACTTGCTGTTTTCAGTATTTATAAGGGCTCTTTCCTGTGCCGTTAGGTTTCCGCTCCAGGTGAATAGTGCGAGTATAAGTATGATGAAATTACGCTTCATTTTTTTTCAAATTAGAGTTAAACGTGTAAGATCCGGAGCCCACTTCATAGATTTCAAATCCGTCGGTTGATGGAACAAAAACGGTTGCTGTAGTATTTGGCGGAATGGTGACCTTTAATTCAGGCTTGTTATCTTTCCAGTTCCATTCCGATGCAACCAAACCATACATTGTATTTAGTTGTGCTTTTACAAATTCGAGTTTTTCAGTAACTACCGGTTTTATCACAATCTTTTTATATCCCGGTGCTTTCGGGTCGGTTTGTAAGCCGGCCACTTTGGTGTAGAGCCAGTTGCCGACAGCGCCGTAAGCATAATGGTTAAATGAATTCATTCCTTCATTCTGGAAAGTGCCGTCGGGTTTTATGCCGTCCCAGCGCTCCCAAATGGTAGTGGCTCCCTTGGTTACGGCGTAAAGCCAGGAGGGGTATTTTTTGTTGAAAAGTAGTTTATAGGCAAGATCAGACCGACCAATGTTAGTCAGTGCATCGCAAAGCACAGGAGTACCCAAAAATCCGGTTGTCAAATGTTGGAAATGTTCTACGTTTTTTGCCAGTTCTTCGGCTGCTTTATCCAGGTACTCGTCAGGAATAATGCCGAATGTAAGTGCCACAGCATATGCTGCCTGCGTATTTGAAAGCAGGCGCCCGTTAGGTGTAATAAATTCGTTTCGGAAAGCTTCTTTTATTTTAGGAAGCAGTGCCTCGTATTTTTTTGCATCCTCATTTTTTCCAAGAATTTCTGCAGTTTGCTGCATCAATTTTGTGGAATAATAAAAGTAGGCTGTGGCAAGCAGGTCTTTTTCGGTGTGAGCTCCTGCAAAGCCGTAATCCGGCGCATTGTAGATGTAGCTCGAGTATTCGGCAAACGACAGCCAGTCACCAAAATGGAAACCGGTATTAAACAGGTAACTCTCGCCTGCTTCCCGAATCATGTATTCTTCCCAGGCCTGCATCGAGTTATATTGTTGTTCAAGGATGCGAACATCGTTAAACCGCTCGTAAACTACCCATGGAATAATAATGGCAGCATCGGCCCAGCCCGTGCCTCCAAATCCGTCAGACCAGCCGGTTCCCCCTCCATCTTCAATCAGGTTGGGAACTACCCACGGCACATTTCCGTCTTCGCGTTGTTCAGCTTCCAGATCCTGTATCCATTTCGAGAAAAATGGAGCGGCATTCACGTTGAAACAAGCTGTTGGTGCAAATACCTGTGCATCACCGGTCCATCCCATGCGTTCGTCGCGTTGCGGACAATCGGTGGGTACGTCGAGGAAATTACCACGTAAACCCCATTGTATGTTTTGCTGAAGTTGGTTCACCAAAGGATCGGAACATTCAAAACTTCCTGTGAATTCCATATCCGAATGGATAACCTCGGCGGTAAAATTTTCGGGATCAATTTCTCCTGAATAATTTTCAATTTTTATGTATCGAAAGCCCATAAAGGTAAAATGCGGATGAAATGTTTCCGTGCTTTCGCCTTTAAATGTATATTCGATGCGTTGCTTTGCTGCACGCAGATTGGTAGTGTAAAAGT
>Ga0207717_100188_pt1 | contig 9880 bp, 4 predicted proteins | sample TtanPargueraPR_2_FD_187745 | JGI IMG/M metagenome (GOLD analysis project Ga0207717, IMG submission 187745) | Aerobic enrichment media microbial communities from Bioluminiscent Bay, La Parguera, Puerto Rico - Tt and P2 (2) (SPAdes) | ecosystem: Environmental > Aquatic > Marine > Unclassified ...
CATAGGAACAGCACCATATACACTGGTTAATCGCAAATAACTGATTGCCCGAATGAAATGTGCTTCGCCTTTTACATCCCGTGCAAAATCTTCACTCAAGACATCCTTTTTAATTTCCAACTGCTCGATAATTGTATTTGCCCAGTTAATTGATGTATAAGCTTTACGCCAAATAAAATCTACCTGATCGGTATTAGGATTCACATTTCCCCTAGAAATATCATACCAAGGCTGAAACCACGACATCTGATAATACAGTGCATCTGAACAAACATCCCAAAATAAGTTACCTCCATAGGTTGCATCATTCGATTTCACATCATAGCTTCTCAATCCCGAATAAAGCCCTACCAAAGCGAGTTCAAAATCGTTCTGATTACTAAAGAAAACTTCTTTAGAAACAGCGTCTTCCGGATATAAATCCAACATATCTTCACATCCAACAAAAAAGGTTGTTAAGAATGCCACTAAGATTATATATATTATTCTATTCATATTGTTTCTCATTAAAGTGTTACATTAATCCCTAACTTCAAGATTCGCGCCTGTGGTTTTCCCCCTCTTGAGGAGGCATTTCGTGTTTGCTCCGGATCGAATCCTTTGTAATTTGTCCAAGTATATAAGTTTTGACCACTGGCATAAATTCGCAAACTGCTTATCGGTAAAACTTGTAGTAATTTTTGCGGTAAATCATAACTCAGAACCACGTATTTGAGCCTAAGATATGACCTGTCCATCAAGAAATAAGTGTTTTGATTTTCAGTGTTTGGTCCATTATCAATCCATAACCTGGGTTTTGTTTGACTCGGATTATCAGGTGTCCACCTGTCAATCCAATGCATGGCAATATTTGATCCCTGAAATGTTGGATAAAAGTACTCATGAGAACCGTATGAGTAAGCATCTGCTATGCCCTCTAAATCAGCCGATAAAGTAAATCCTTTATAGCCTAAGCTAAGATTTCCACCAAATGTCCATTCCGGGTATTGCGTCCCGAGTATTTGTCGGTCGTAACCATCAATAACACCATCCGGTACTCCTTCCGGACCACTAAAGTCTTCAAATATCAAATCTCCGGGAGCGGCCCCAAACTGACTGGGTAAATTTTCAACCTGGGCTTCATCCTGGAAAATTTCACCCGTCCATTTTACCAGATAAAAGGCATCGATTGGGGCATTTCTTGCAAGTATCTTGGTTCCGCTAATATGCCTGTCTGCTTCTCCGGTCAGATCAGGATTGATCGATATTACCTCATTTTTAATATGAGCGCCATTTATTCCGGCGGTAAGTTCAAAATCCTTAAATCTTTTCTGGAAATTCACAGCCATCTCAAATCCTTTGTTATCAACACTTGCAAGGTTACTGGTGACTGTTGTAAAACCAGTCTCCATTGGAATTGGAGTGTTGTATAAAACATCCGTAGATTTTTTATTGAAGTAATCGGCCTCAAAAGTTAATGTGGAATTCCAGAGGTGCAAGTTTAGACCAAAATCGGTAATCGCAGTTGTTTCCCAGTGCAAATCCGGATTACCGTATGTTGCCGGTCGGGCACCCGTTACTATTTCATTCCCATACACATAAGTTGCATCGCTGTATGATATTTTCGACACATAAGGAAAATCATCGCCCCAGCGTTGATTACCCAGTTGTCCCCACGAACCTCTTAATTTAAAGAAATTAATGGCTTTAATCCCCGAGAAAAATTTTTCTTTGCTTACAATCCAGCCTGCCGAGAAAGATGGAAATACACCAAAACGATAATTTGAACCAAATCGTGACGATCCATCCCTTCTAATATTCATTTCTACCAGATATTTATCCGCATATCTATAATTTATCCTTCCGAATTGGGACACGATAGCGCTACTAGAAATTCTACTGTCATTATCAATTGTGGTTGGATCTCCAGCCGAAAATACTCTTACATAATTTGACTCGTATCTTTCACGACTCGTAATTACCCAATCAAAGTTTCTCTTTTCCATACTTATGGCAGCCATTGCACTAATGTTGTGGTTGCCAAACTGCTTTTGATAGGTAAGTTGTATATGTGGATTTATACGATAATTTTTGGTCGACTGAATTTGTAATTTTCCATAACCATAATAATTTGTAGTGGCATCAGAAGGATCCTGTGTAGGATCTGCCAAAATTTCTTTGTACCTCCAGTTTCTTACCACTGGTCTTCCATACCAACCTTGATGATTGTTTAAATCAATACTGGCTGTGAAATTACCTCTGAGCTTCAAGCCCTGAATAATTTCCCAGTCGACATACATATTGCCAACAATGTTATTTTTGGTTTGTCTCACATCGTTCGAGGTAAATTCTGCAAGCGGATTTCCACTTTGTACCTGCCCCTCATAGCTAAGGGTAGTACGATCGGGAACTGCTAAAAACCCATCATCGGTGTATGCCGGAGTTAGTGGCGTACCCCGCATGATGCTGAGTAACGAATAATCATTAATACTTCCGTTTGGTGTTCTTTGATTTCCGTATGTATAGCCCAGATTTGTTCCCATTTTTACGGCGGGAATAATTTCTGTATCCAGATTGATCCTGGCTGAAATACGCTGGTATTCACCATCCAGAATAATGGCATCCTGGCCCATGTAACCCAACGACATAAAGTACTGTGTTTTTTGTGTTCCACCTCGTGCACTGATATTGTGTTCCTGGATAAATCCCTTTTTATATATTTCATCAAACCAGTTTACCGAACATGCATCCCGATATTCTGGTGTGCGGTATAGTTCCATTACGTCTTCCGTAAAGGCAAGTTCTCCTCCGGAATTTATTCGTGCCTCATTCATTAGTTGCATAAATAGCACCGGATCGGTAATCATTTCAGGTTGACTCTCTTTCGTAATTTCTGAAGTAGAAAAACCGGCGTTATAACTAAAGACTGGTTTTCGATCGGCCGAACCTTTTTTTGTGGTAATTAAAATTACGCCATTACCGGCTTGAGAACCGTAAATAGATGCTGATGCTGCATCTTTTAACACAGAAATCGATTCAATATCTGTGGGATTCAACATATCAAAACCTTCAGATATTACTCCATCAATTAAAATCAAAGGCGAGGCGTTATTCAGTGTACCCAGTCCCCTGATCGTAATTTGTGCTCCATCATCTCCGGCAACCCCTGAACTTTGAGCAACGTGGACTCCGGCAATTTTACCCGACAAACTTTGAGAAGCACTTGTAATTGGTTTATCTTCCAGGGCCCTGGCCTCTACTGTACCAACAGCTCCGGTTAAGTTCGCTCGTTTCTGTGTGCCATATCCTACGACAACCACTTCATCGAGCTGTTCAAGATCTTCTACCAGGCTAATTTCGAAGAAAGATTTGGATTCAATAGCTACATATTGTGTTTCAAATCCAATGAATGAAACCATAAGGTTTTCGGCATTGTCCGGAATTGTTAAAGAAAAGCCTCCTTCATCACCCGTTACCGTTCCTGTTGTTGTTCCCTCTACAACAACATTTGCTCCGGGAATGGGCTCGCCCTCCGTTGATTTGACAACACCATTAATTGTTCTTTCTTGTGCTGTTAATGCCAGAGACAAAAACAACAACCAAATAATTAATAGATTCTTTTTCATATGTATTGATTTAATTAGAATTTCAGTTCAAATGTTGTTTTTTGCAGTTCTTTTCAGGTGCGAAAATTCGTATAAAACAGGAATGTTTTCGTATTGCCAGGAAAAAATTAAATTTCTCCGCATTTTTCCTATTTTATATTAAACTGATTTTCAGGACTTACAAATTTTATTTATTCGCTTTCCCATTTTCGGCAGTTAATTAGCGTTCGACCTGCCGAATACTTTGATTTCCTCGATACCAATTCGGTTTTTATTTTCGATATCATTCATTGACAACCTAAAGAAACGTCCTGCGATTTTATTCCCGCATCTTAGTTCAACTTTTGAATTGGAATGGATTGTTGTTTCTTCAGGAACAACCGACTGCCAATTTTCACCATCTTGCGAAATATCCACTCTTAAATCACATTTCGGTTTTTCAGAGAAATAAATAATTGCATTCTCAACGTGATAAAAGTTTTCCATATCGAGCTGCCACCAAATAAAATTGCTAGTAACTTCCGGTGTCCAGATAGTATTGAAATTTCCATCGTTTGCATAAAACGATTTACTGAAACCTGTATTCGAAGAATTTGATTTGGTAGGTCGGGCATCAGATACATTTATAGCGCTCTCCCGGTTTTCATGTGCGTTTTCGGCAAAATTAACATAAGGCCTGGCTTTTACAATTTCAGTTTCACCTTCAACAAACTCAGGAAGTCCGTTGGTTGTAATTGTAATTGTATCGCCGGTTAAACCGGTTGATGTAGCTTCGATTACTGAAATCCCACCCTCGTATGATCGAAATTCAATGGCTGCATGGCCATCAAGAATTTTTATGTCGTTTTTAGTAGTATGGGTAAAGGTTATGCTTCTCCCGGTTGGAAATTCTCCCGGCCCCGATACTATTTTGAAAGTTACATCGGGACTGTTTGAAATGTGATTTCCTTCTTCATCTAATATCTTTACATTTAAATGAACATCATCAGTTGCGTTGGTCCCTTGAATAGTTGTTTTATCGGCATACAATTCGAGTTTGGCAGGAGTGCCTTCTTTGGGCCATTCAGGAGGCGGGATGTTCAGGTTTTTGTTGCGGTACCAGTACCATGATCTTTTGGGAATTCGATAAAAATCAACAATCCCCATTTTCCCCATTTTATCGGCTATACTGCCGTGGTCAAAACCGCATCAAATAGCGTGGCCACTTCTCCAAATTGGTTCTTCACCATTTTCTACATGTCCCCAACAAGGAATGTAATCGCCGGGTCGGTCGAAAATACACGAACCATATTCACTGACAAAATTCGGGAATCCCGGGTTTCGGTATAACGTGGCCCCGTCACCGTTGTATCCGGCGATATCTCCTAAAACATCTATTTCCCTGCGCTGTGCACCTCCAATTACTGCTTTCCTGGTTGGATCGAGCCGGTGAGACATTGCCACCGACTCCTTTAATAATGTTTTCATCTTTTCCGCGATCGAATCGGCAACAAAGAAAGGTTCGTTGCTCATGCTCCAGGCAATAACCGACGGACTGTTCCTGTTTATTTTAATCAATTCGGCCAGTGCCGTTTTTACACTTTGCTCAAATGCTTCTTCGTCTTCTTTTTGTGTGGGATAAGCATTAGCATTCCAGAAACCATCCTTTTTAAAACCTCCAATACCCCAGAAAACATTTTCAGGAAGAAATAGTAAGCCCAGCTTGTCGCATACTTCTGAAAAGTAAGGATGATGAGGATAATGCGAACCTCGGACAAAATTAAAGCCGGCGTCTTTCATGAGTTTTAAGTCGCGATAAATACCGGCCTTTGTAACCGCATCACCCCATCCTGCATGGTCCTGGTGTACATTGGCACCTTCCAGGTACAGGTGCTCTCCATTCAGAAAAAATCCTTTATCTGGCGTCCATTCAACCCAGCGGAAACCAAAAGGCGTTACATAAGTATCGAGAATTTTATCACCCTCAGCAACTACTGTTTTTGCCGTATATAAAACAGGATTTTGAGGAGACCACAGCGCCGGATCTTTTACCGGGCTGTTTGTTTGCTGTTCCACTTCAATTGTATCACCCGGTTTAATAATCACTTCATTTTTTAACCTGGCTATTTCCTGTTGCTCCCCGTCAAAAAGAATGGTTTGAACTGTAATATCTTTTTCCTCAGATGTACTATTGACAATCTCGGCTTTTATATTAACATCGGCTTTCTGGCCGTCGATATTGGGAGTCGACACAAAGGTTCCGTTCCAGCCAACGTGCACCGGATTTTTTACGGTTAAATAGACATCCCTGTAAATACCTCCGCTAAATACATGTTCGCCTGCACGAGGTGCCAGTGTTGGATCCCATATATTATTTACCCGAACAGCCAGGATATTTTCTCCACTTTTTACGAATGGCGAAATATCAACGGTAAAACCGGTATATCCCCCCCGATGTTCTCCGGCTTTTTTACCATTCACATAAATCTCGGCTACCTGAAATACCCCGTCAAATTCAAGTGAAATATTTTTTGTAATCCATTGCTCGTTTATCTGAAGTTTTTTCCGATACCATCCATAGCCTGTATAAAATCGATGCGACCGAAAGTATGGAATGCTAAACGAATGTGGGATTCCTATTTTTTGCCAGGAAGAATCGTTGTAGTTCACCCTGTGCGGATTATCATCAGGATCTCCCAATGTAAAACGCCATTCGCGGTTTATATTTTGCGTAATTCTGTTCTGAGGAGCCAAATTTGATTTTATTTGGCAATTTGTGAGGGCAAGCCCAACAAGTATAAGATATAATAAGTTGGTTTTTGTCATTTCAGATTTGGTTATTGGTTTTTTTATTCATTTAGTATTCAATTCCTTTTTGTTGAGTTTCGAAGAAATTTATCATTCTTCTATGGTGACCAGCTGATCTTTTAAACATCTCATTTCTTTTATGTGGCCATTGTATCTGATCTTTAATTCACCATCTTTACCGGGAAGAATACGGGCTTTTGTAACTTTTCTGTTTTGCCATTCAATACTTACAGTATGCCCACCTCTAACCTTCAATCCAACTACTTCTCCACTTTCCCAACTATCCGGTAATGCCGGTAACAAATCGATTAATGCGGAGTGTGATTGCACAAGCATTTCTGCAATTCCCGCACAGCCCCCCATATTCCCGTCAATTTGATAAGGGGGGTGAGCACACAACAAGTTGGGATAACTTCCTCCACCATCAATCATATTCTCTCCGGTCATTTCGGTAGGTTTTAAAAGCCTTGTGAGTAATTTATTGGCACGATTTCCATCTTTAAAACGTGTCCACAGGTTTATTTTCCATGCCAATGACCAGCCTGTACCTTCGTCACCACGCGCATTTAAGCTTACCATAGCTGCATTTGCCAGGTCTGGAGTCTTTTCATAAGAAATTTGATTGCCCGGATATACTGCATATAAGTGCGAAACGTGTCTGTGCTTGTCGTCCGCGTCATCCACATCTTCCACCCATTCCTGCAATTGCCCCCATTTACCGATTTTGGGAGGCACTATTTTATCTCTTGTTTGTTTGAAAATCTCAACATCTTCGCCCCTAACACCTAGTAATTCAGCAGCTTTTATTGTATTATTTAAAATATCCCAGGCTATTTCATGATCCATTGCAGTACCTTTGGAAATTCCGCCGTGTTCGGGCGAATAAGAAGGTATTGACACCAAATAGCCATCATCGTTTTGCTGAAGATAATCAACCCAGAAAAGGGAAGCGGATTTCATAACCGGATATGCCGAATTTCTTAACCAGAGCGTGTCATTCGTAAAGCTGTAGTGTTCCCAAAAATGCCGACAAAGCCATGCAGCTCCGGCAGGAAAGTACCCCCAGGGCAAGCCCCAGCCTGGCGAAGTATAACCAAATGGATTATTCATGGTATTCACAACCCAGCCTCTGGTATTAAAAAACTGTTTTGCCGATATGGTCCCGGGTTCAACCAGGGTCTCAATGTAGCCTAATAAAGGAAGATGGCATTCTGAAAGGTTCACAATTTCAGCAGGCCAGTAATTCATTTGCAAATTAATATTCGTATGATAGTCGCACGCCCACAACGGATTAGTAGAATCGTTCCATTTACCTTGCAAATTCATTGGCATTGATCCCGGCCTTGATCCAGAAATCATTAAATACCTGCAATACTGAAAATAAAGACTTACAAAGTTTAGATCAGATTGATTTTCCTGGTAATGTTCTAATCTTTTATCGGTTGGTATATTCAAGTTTTCGGTTTCATTAAAGGATAATTTTACCCGATTGAATAAGGATTGGTAATCTTCAATGTGTCTTTCTATAAGTTCCTGGTAATCGTAATTTTTAATCGATTTAAAGGTGTTGTCATTTAATTCAGTAAAATTATTCCCTGAATATGTTGGAAATTCATTTTTGTATTCGGTAGCTGCCGTCTGAATTAATAGTAAGTTTCGGGTGTCTTTCACAATTAATTTTCCATTTTTGAATTCAACCGCACCTCCCTGGGTTAGCACTTTAATGCGGGTTTCAAAATGCATTGAATTATCTTCGACCAAACCATTCAGAAACAAAACATTGTTCTTAAATTCTTCGGATAATACCTTGTGAGGAGTTTTAACACTTAATTCATAAGTCTCGGGAGAAGTGCTTTCAAAATTATATACCAAAACCCTGTCCGGGTAGCTTGCAAAATAGGTTCGTTTATAGTGATTTTTTCCAACAGAGTATTCAACCTGTCCTATGGAGTTACTGATATTTAAGGTTCGTTTGTAATTTTCAACTTTATCATCGTGGCTCAAACTGACAAAAATATCACCCATAGTTTGATGAGCACCGAAATCGCCATGTCTGAGCGTTTCATCTTCTTTAAAATGTAATTTGCCCGTTAATTCCTTTTTCATCAATTCATTTGCTTCTACATATTTATTTTGCTTCAGCAGTGCACGGACTTTATCCAAGTACATATACGCACCTGGTTTTATTCCAAAGTTGTATTTTGGATTCGATCCGGGGCCACCAGCCCATAAACTCTCTTCCGAGAATTGAATTCGTTCTTCCGATATACCACCAAAAAACATCGCCCCCATAAATCCATTTCCAATTGGCAAGGCTTCCGTCATCCATTGAGTTGCAGGTTTATCGTACCAAAGTTTTATATCATTTTGCGCATTTGAGTGGTTTTGCCCTAAAAGTATGCTGAATGAAAAAATGAGAATGACATATTTTAGCACTTTCATAGATTGTATTATTGATTAAGATTTACGAACCAAATAAAGCATTGTTCTCCGTTGAAAAACGGAACTTTTTCGTATTTAAAAGGAGGAAATTCGTAAGTGTGAACAAACAAAATAAATTTTGTAATTACAGGTTCATTCAAGATGTATGGGTTAAAAATTTAGATGGGAAAATTGGATAATTTAGATTTCCAATAGAAATGTCCATTTATAGGCGACGTTCTTCAAATATGAACTTGATGGGCCCATGAATGAAACTCCCCCTAATTAAAGGCACAATTGAGTTAAGATAGAATCCTGATTTTACAAATGTTCATTTTTCACATCTTGATTTTAGTAATATAAATTTTCGGGAAGTTAAGAGATGCCTTATCAAAATCATAATATTTTCAAGAATTCGTTCTGAAGAAATTTTGAAACCTTCAAGGGGAGGGGGAATTCATCTCGGTTTTGTAAAAAGCGACTGGCCCCTGCCGGGCAAGATGACAAGGTATTTGTATATACAAATACACATCTTGCTTCCCCCTCCCCCTTAGTTATTTCTTAGTGACTTTTCGAGGTCTTCTCAGGTCGGAGAACTTCCAAACTGCCTACCTTAAAAGTCAATTTTTATTGAATTATTTTCTTCTGCTTTCTCCCTGCAGCGTGATAAAATTGAACATTGTTTTGAGCCGGTCACCGATCATTCCTCCGTAAAATTCATCGGATGAAAGGGTCTTGAATGTAAAATTTGATGTGGCATGAGTTATGGTTCCGACATCACTTCTGAGACTTAATAATTCAGAAATAGGACGGCTGATATTTCCGTAATCCATAACCGTTTTTGACTCCCTTCCGAATTCATCGATGATTAAGGGTCTTTTAACAAACATTTCAATGGACTGCTCTTTAATCTGTTCCTGGAGTTGAACGGATTTGATAAAGCGAAGTACCGGATAGTTCAAATTCAGTTTTCTGACGATATGGTTATGAAGCATGGAATAGGTTTCGAGTAAAACGGTTTTGCCACATCCGTATTTTCCCTGCAATAACAATCCCTTTGTGAGATCCCCGGTGAAAGAAGAATTGCC
>Ga0207717_100189_pt1 | contig 9832 bp, 4 predicted proteins | sample TtanPargueraPR_2_FD_187745 | JGI IMG/M metagenome (GOLD analysis project Ga0207717, IMG submission 187745) | Aerobic enrichment media microbial communities from Bioluminiscent Bay, La Parguera, Puerto Rico - Tt and P2 (2) (SPAdes) | ecosystem: Environmental > Aquatic > Marine > Unclassified ...
GTACTTTCCAGTCTGCAGAAAGGCGAGATCAGCATGGGACACGCCCGCGCGCTGATCACGCTGCCGGACGAAACCGCGCAGCTGCGCATGTGGCAGCGCATCATCCGGGACAACCTCTCCGTCCGCAAGGTCGAAGAACTCGTCAACAACATTTATCGCCAGCCCGCGCGTCCCGAAAAGAAGCCGGGCAAATCCCCCACCCGATCCAGCACCCCCCATCTCGAAGAACTGAGCCAGAAGCTCCGTCCCGTCTACGGCACCAAGGTGCACATCAGCGCCGCCAAAGACGGCAGGGGCAGCATCGTCTTCGAATTCTACAACGACGACGATCTCGAGCGCCTGCTCGAACTCTTCCTCCGCTCGGAATAGCGCCGCTGCCGCGGCGCGCGAGGGCGCCTGCCCGGCTTCGTTCCGCTATGCGGAACTACGCCGTGGCAAGCGGCGGCTCGTATTCGAATACGTCCCCGGTGCCGGAGGCAGCGGGGACAAATACATGCCGCCGGAGGCGGCATAAATACGCGCGCCCCGGCGAATGCCGGGGCGCGCAAAGACAGAACGCGAAGCGATCTCGAGGGACGCGAAGCGTCCCGCTGAGTCGCGAAGCGTTCTACTTGACCAATGTCATTGTGCGGGTCTGGACGACGTCGCCGCTGACCATGGTCAGGTAGTAGGTACCCGAGTTGAGCTCGGTACCGTCGAAGCCGATGTTGTGCGTGCCGGCTTCGTAGGTCTCGTCCGAAATCGTCCCGATGTTGCGGCCAAGCGCGTCATGCAGCGTGAGGCGCACATGGGCGCGATGCGGCACGTCGAAGCTGATGGTCGTGGTCGGGTTGAAGGGATTCGGATAGTTCTGACGGAGCGCGAAGCTTCCCGGTGCCGGCATGTTGTCGTCGACATCGAGGGTGATGCCCTGCATCAGGGGCTCCTGGTAGCTCTGGTACACGGGTCCGGGGCCGTCACGATAGATTTCGTGGACGAAGATGGTGATCCAGGCCTTGCCTGCCTTCACATGCGGGGAGGTGAAGGAGAATTCCTGCGTGTACTCGGACTGCGAGGCGAAGGTGCCTGAGGTGGCGACCTTGTGGCCGTAGACGTCCGGCCAGATGCCCATCACCACGTCGGTGTGAATGTATGGCGAGACATCGATCACGCCGGTCTGTGTCCACTTCTTCTGCGTGTAATCGAACTCATCTTCGGTCACCACGGCGTTGATGCGGATGTCGCCTTCCATGCCCTGGTGGAAGAAGGTCTTGGCGGTGAAGCTGTAGGTCTTGCTGCCTTCGTCATATGCCTTGTCCTCGATGGACAGGCCGACGGGCGAGCGCGCGTTGTTGACGAGGTAACCGATGCGGTTGCCCCAGTCGCCGCGGCTGATGGGAATGTCGCTTTCACCCTGCCACTTGATACGGTTGATCGAGGCGGTCGGATATCCGGGAATGCCGATGAAGGTTTTCATGTCGTCCCACGCATCGATCGACATCGCATCGCGGTCGTGCCAGGCCATGCGCACCAGGCGGTCACCATAGCGCTGCGCAACTGCGTTGAGCGAATCAGCGCCGAAGGGACAGAACTGGCACCAGGTGCCGGTGTACTGCTCGGCGAGCACGTACAGTTCCACGTCCACGTCCTCTTCCTGCACGTTGATGGTCAGCGTGTAGGTCAGTTCCTCGTTGTCCGGATCGTTGGTTGTCAGCGTGATCACGCCCGTGTACTCGCCTTCCGCGAGGGATGTCGGGTCGATCGCAAGAGAAATGCCGGCCTGCATGCCCGGCTCGACGATGCCGGAGGTGGCCGCGTCGAGCGTCAGCCACGTCGCCGCGGCATCCACTTCACTGCTCCACTGCAGCGGGGCGCCGCCCACGTTCCCGAGGAAGAAACCGGTGCGGTAGGTGTTCGCCATCTTGACCCAGAGGTTGTTCTCGGTCTGATTCATGATCGCGATCGGGGTGGATTCGGCTTCGGCGTCGTACACTTCAACCGCGTCGCTGTAATCGGTGGCCGCCTGGCCGCCGACGACATAGAACTTGCCGTTGCCGTCATAGAGCATGCGCGAGGCATACAGCACACCGGTGATCTTCATGGCCTCGTTGGCCCAGGTCTCGGTGGCGGGATCGAAGGAGTAGGTGGTCGTCGGAACGATGCCCTGGGTCTGCGTCAGCTGCGTGAAACCGCCCGTCAGATACATCTTCGTGCCGTCGGTGCCGACGGACATACGCATGATGCCACCCGCGGCGAAATCGTCGAGCTTGGTCCAGGTCACGTCCGTACCGCTGATTTCACCCTTGTAAACGTCTGCGAAGTACACGCCCTGGTTGTTCTGCACGCGGTAACCGCCGACGAAATAGATGTTGTCGCCGATGTTGGCCGCCTGGAAGGAGCGCAGGGACTGCGGAAGCATGGTGTTCGAGAGCTCCCAGGTGTCGGTCGCCGGATCGTAAATCTGGATGACGCCGGTCTGCAGCGCGAAGCTGGTGGTGCCGCCGCCCAGGACCCAGATCTTGCCGTCGCGGACAAAGGATGCGCCTGCGTACACCGGCAGCGGCATGGTGGCCTTGGCGGTGAACGCGTCGGTCGCGGGATCGTACTCGAGCACGTCGCCGTGCGTGGTGAAAGGCTGCGCGGTGCTGTAGCCGCCGACGACATAAATCTTGTCGCCCACGGTGTGCGCCATGGCTAGCAGACGCGGCTGCGGAAGCGATGCGATCTGTGTCCACGTTCCGGCCGCGATGTCCATCTTGTAGCACAGCGTCACAGGGCCGTCTGAGGCGTTCAGACCCGAGAAATTATATAATGCGCCGTCGTGGTAGGCGGCGGTGTTGTATCCGAGATTCTTCGGCAGCGGAGCGAGCGGAGCCCACTGGCCCGCGATGTCCGCCGGGGCCGCTTTCAGCATCGAGGCGCTGCCCTGAACGACGAAGGGACCGTTACTGTCCGCATCCCCGCCCTTTGCAAGCGCCATGGTACAGAGTGCGACCATGAGCATGACTGACAACGTCACAGTTTTTTTCATACGAGATCTCCTGATGTGGTGAGCTGTGATAAGGGGTGAGTATGTGTCAAAATCCGGTGGGACCAAGCGAGAGATTCTGGCTAGTTTACAACACCAAAACATAGCGTTTATGAGACTTACATTCAAGCCCGAAATATGACCGCCTGCTCGTTTTCTTTTGTCCGCAGGCACATGGCGGCACGCGCGGCAATGAATGCTTCTTGCCGCAGAAGGGAAGTATTCCCGTACAGTTGCAGGATTATTCGTCGATGTACTGGAGCAGATCCTCACGCCGCGGCAGATGCACGAGCCAGTCATGCGCGACCAGTGCACGGACGGCCTCCTTGCCGCGCGCGGCTGGAATCGAAAAACGATGGCAGAAATGCCAGATATCCAGCGGCGCGCGCACGATTTCGAACATGAGCGCTTCTTCGACGGCGAGGTCTTTCCCGGCCTGCGCCCTGGCGAGGATGTCCTTGAGCGCCGCCGCCCCCTCCTGCTTCACATGACGGGGCGTGAAAAAGTAATTGTCGTGTTCCTCGAGTTCACAGATCTGGAAACCGCGTCCTCCTGCGCGGAAATCCTGGAGGAAAGACAGGGACACGAGCAGCGCTGCGTCGTCGTCCCAGAGGTCCGCATACACGCCGGGGTCCTCCTCGCGCAGCCACTGCATGAAGCGCTGCTCCCGCGGGGGCAGCTTCATCAGCACCGTTGCGCCGAATTCAGCCTGCAGCAGTTCGATGTCCCGGTCGGAGAAACCATCGATTTCCTCGTCCGTCAGTTCCAGAACGTTCGCGGACGGTGCACGCAGCGCCGCCATGATGTCTTGTGCTGATCTCATGATATATCGTCCTGTTGTTCGTTGCTGCCGTCTTCGACCCCGAGGTCGCGCGGGATGCGCACGCTGAAGCGCGTTCCGTGCTCCTCTGTGCTGGTGAACATGACCGTCCCGCCGAGGAAACGCTCGGCCAGCAGGCGCGCGCTGTACGTGCCGATGCCGCGACCGGGCCCCTTGGTGGAAAATGAGCGCTGGAACATCTGCATGCGCACCTTCTCGGGCATGACGCCGGGATTGTGCACATGAAATGCGAGGCCGTCCGGTCCGTCGCTGTCGCAGGACACGGTGACCGTCTCCCCCGCCGCCATGGCTTCCAGTGCGTTTTTGAGCAGATTGCCGACCACGCGGGAGAGCAGTGTGGGGTCGCTTGTGAAGCGCACGCCGGCCGCATGATTTATGCACTTGACGTGCCGTTCGCGCGTCAGATAGTGGTAACGGTACAGCGCGTGAATGTGCGCGATCATGTCATCCGTCGTGGTTGTGCGCGGCGACACCTTCAGTTCCTGCTGTTCGGCGGCGACCAGGTCCCGCTGCGATTCAATCTCGTTGATCAACTGCCCCGAGATGCCCTGCAGGTCTTCGAGCAGGGGGTCACGTTCCTCCGCGGGCACCATGCGAAGCAAGTCGGTGATCGTCTGCAATCCGCTGGCCGTGTTCAGAAGATCATGGAAAAAGATCCGCTCGAATACCCGCCTGCGCTTCTCGTCACTGATATCTGCCAGGGAAAGAATTGTGACCGCGTCCCCGTTGACCTGCATCGGGACACCGAGCACACGGAAATCGAGGGCATGGCTCCCCGCATGGTCGTCGACGGTGATGCGGCATTCCTGCACGCTGCGGCTGCCTTTCTGGGCTTCGAGCATGGCGAGCACTGCCCCGCACATGCTGCACGCCTTCCCCGTTCCGCAGCCCGAGGGAGTACCGGGCAGATTGCGGCAGCCGAGCGCTTCGCCGACGCGGAGGCCGAGCATGCGGTCATAGTCTCCGTTCGGCATCGTCTTCTCGAAGGCGCTGTTGTGCAGCACGATCTGGCGCGTGTCGTTGAGGATGAGGGCGGGCGTGGGAAAGGCTTCCAGCAACGGAACGAGATGGGGTGCTTTCATCAGGCGCGCACGCAGCGCGTCGAGTTCGGCGTCTGACCCGCGATCCGGGGAAGCGAAATATGTATGCTGTTCTGTCATTGCATTCTCATCAGTACTCAGGCTTTCGCATAATAGTGCGCCTGTCGAATCGAGGCAAATGAAAAGGGACTGCGATGCGCGCACCGCAGTCCCTGGATTCGGGCGGACGGAGCGGTCAGCGCAGCAGCAGCAGCCTGGTGCTCACGCGCTGTCCGGCCCCCTCGAGCACGGCCATGTAGCTGCCGGCAGGGAGAAGCTGTCCCTGCGCGTCGCGTCCGTCCCAGGCCGTCATGTAGCTGCCCGGGGAGAGCGGCTGCTCGAGCAGGGTGCGCACGCGGCGACCGAGCATATCGTAGACGGACAGCTGCAGCGCGCCGGCGTCACGGACGCGATAGGACAGCACGGTACGGTCCTCCGCGCGGAAGGGATTCGGGTAGGCTTCGGCCAGCGTGAACGCACCGCTCGCCGGCAGGCCGTGCGGTTCAACCGTGGTGAGTCCCGTCATGAGCGAGGGACCGGGCAGGCGCCGGCTGCCCCGTTCGTCGGCCAGCCAGTTGTTGGTCCATTCCGGACGCGAAAAGCGGTTCGCGTCGAGCATTTCTTCCCAGCGCTCGTCGGTCAGGCGGTCGAAATTCGTCGTCACGTGCTCGTGGAAACTGAGCATGGGGGCGACGAAAGCCGTCGGAGTGCCGCCGCCGTTTTTCGCGACGATCACGCCGAGATTGATGCGTCCCGTGCCGACATGATACACCCAGCCCACCGGGGCCCCGGCAGCGTCCGTCGGCGCGGTGTGCACGTCGGCCACCACGTAATCCTCTTCGATGGCGTCCATCGGGTAAAACAGGCGCACGTACCAGCCGTCATACTGTATGCCGCAGATGGGACGGGTGTACAGCATGCGGGAAACGAAACCCGCTTCCTGCGGCGTCAGGCCGATGCCGCCCAGTTCCTTCTCCGCGATGCTTTCCAGCGTATCCATGCTGCGGCCCATCTGTGCGAAAAAAGAGGCGATATGCGGCATGGGCTCGGTGTAGACCTCCTCCGCCTTGCGGGCGAACATTCCCAGTCGGCGGTAGAATTCCGGGAAGGGTTCGACGTAGCCTTCGGGGAAGGAGCAGGAGACGCCGCCGGTGTAAGACTGCTTGGCGTAGAGCAGGTTGTCGTGCCGCAGCTGCGCCCAGGAGGCCAGCTGCGTGTTCATTTTCTGCTGCCACCAGGCCGCGGTCTGCATGAAGGCGGGCAGATGCGCGACCTCGTCCGGAATGTTGAGCGCGCGTATGCCGTGCAGCCAGCTGTTGTAAAGCGAGGCGGACCAGAAGTCCTCCCCGTAGCTGTCCACGAGGTAGCGCAGCGCATTGAGATTGGAGGCGTAGGGATAGCGGGTGAATTCATCCTGCAGGAACTGCGCCGCGGCGTCGTTGCCGAGTGCGAAAAGGGCGTCCATGGACGTCGGGAGCATGCGCCGCACCTTCTGTCCCTTGTGGATGATCTTATCGTACACCACGTTGCCGAAGACATAGGAGTCGATGATGAAACGCTGTCCGAGCAGCAGGAAGGCCGAGGGCGGCGCGAGCTGTTCGGGACTCATGGGATTCGAGTAGAGGATCTGCGAGTTGATGCGCTGTCCGGCGAAGGACTTGGTGTCGAGCAGCGCGTGGAAACGGTCGACTTCCCGCATGTCCAGCAAGCGCGTGGGATCGCCGATGCCGAGTTCCGCGGCCATTTCGTCGAGATGCGCCATGCGCACGTTGTCACTTTCCCCGACCAGCAGTTCGAGCAAGTCGTCGATTTCCGCGAGTGTCTCGCGTCCGTCCGCGCGCGTCAGGGCTTCCGCCAGCAGGTAGGCATCGATGATCTGCCGCTGTATGTCCTCATCCTTCTGCTGCGGCATGTCATGCTGCACGGGTTTGGTGAGCATCAGTTCGGTGCGCCCGATCCATATCATGGCCTGGAAGTAGCGTCCCAGTTCCTCGGAGTCGGTGTAATGCCCGCGTATCGTGAACTGGCTGAAATCGTAGAGGCGCGCGGTGGAACTGAACAGCGTGACCATTGCAGGCTGTTCGGCGTCGATTTTCGCCAGCAGTTCACTTGCCGTGGCCATGGACTGCGGGTAGTACGTGCGCGTCTGTCCCGTCAGCAGTTTCCATGCCACGGCGATGTACACGTCCACGTCCTGCAGCATCGGCTGCATCGCCGTGTTCCCCGCATAGCGTGCGTCGAGTTCGTCCATCGCGCCGTGCATGGCGTCGAGCATGCCCTGCAGTTCCGGGATGATCCAGCGGCGCTCGGTTTCCTTGAGAATGTTGTCATAGGACATGTGCAGCGCATGCAGGATGGCGTCGGTCGTGACGGCGACGGGCAGATCCTTGTGCCAGATGTCGTTGTAAGCTTCCTGGAAGGTTTCCGCCGAGAGGCGTTCGGTGACCATGAAGCCGTTTTCCGCGATGAGATCGATTTCGTCCTGTGTCAGCGTGTACTTGATGCGGATGGAATCCAGCCAGGCCGCCTGCGCGGCGGGCAGGGCCACGGATTTCCGCAGCAGCGGTGCGGGGTGTTCACTCAGCAGCGCATTTCCCTCCATATCCTGGTGCTGTGCGAGGAACTGCCGGTAGGCATCGACGTCGAAAGTCGACTGCGCACGGGCGGGCACGCATATCATGCAGAACAGGAAGAAAACGGCGGCAACCTGTTGCAAGCTTCGCATGGAAATCTCCGTTGATGAGGAATGATGAAATGTATGAAATTGTGTCGCTAATTGATAGACACTTCGGGGTGGATATAGTTACGCCGGGGCGGCTCCCGAGCGGCTTCGCCGCTTCGGGAGCGTCGTTGCCAGCGCCTTCGGCGCTGCCGTGTTTGGCCTCGCGTCGCTCGGCCGTGTTTGCCCTCCGCTTCGCGTCGGGCGTATTCGTCGGTCTTCGGCGTATGCAGGAAAATACGCCACGCGAAGCGGGGCAAATACGTCCCCGCGCACGCGGGGACAAATACCGTCCCGCGAGAGCGGGACGAAACACCGGCCCCGGCCGGCGAAGACGAGCGGGGCCGCTCTTGCCAGATCGCGGCAAAATCAGTAGCTTTTCGCCTTCGGGAATTCCTCCCACGCCCACCGCTACCGCCATTCTGACCAGGAGAGTGTATGGAACAACCTAGTGCACGACATTTACCCAAGAACGCGTACACGCCGCTGAAACCGGGAGAGGAATACGTTCCCACCGTGCCGGCGTCGGTGACGCCACGGGAAATCACCCCCTACTCCGTCGGCTGGGGACTGTTTTTCGCCGTGCTGTTTTCCGCGGCTGCTGCCTATCTGGGCCTCAAGATCGGACAGGTGTTCGAGGCCGCCATCCCCATCGCCATCATTGCCGTGGGCATCTCCACCGCCATGAAGCGGAAAAATGCGCTCTCGGAAAACGTGATCATCCAGTCCATCGGCGCCGCCAGCGGCGTGGTCGTGGCGGGTGCGATCTTCACGATTCCGGCGCTGTACATTCTCGAACTTCCCGCGAACTTCTGGCATGTCTTCCTTGCCTCGATGTTCGGCGGCTTCCTGGGCATCGTCTACCTGATCCCCTTCCGCCGGTACTTCGTCAAGGACATGCACGGCCAGCTTCCCTTCCCCGAGGCCACGGCGACGACGGAAGTGCTCGTGGCGGGCGAAAGCGGCGGCAACCAGGCGAAAACGCTGCTGGTGGCCTCCGCCGTCGGCGGCCTGTACGATTTCATGGTCACGACTTTCGGTTTCTGGAAAGAGGCCTTTTCCACAAAAGTCATCCCCGGTCTGGACTATGTCGCCGAACACATGCGCATTGAATTCCGCATGAACATTCTCGCCGCGGTCACCGGCCTGGGATATATCATCGGACTCAAATACGCGGCCATCATCGCCGCCGGTTCTTTCCTGTCGTGGTTCGTGCTCGTTCCGCTTATCGCCTATATCGGCGCGGGACTCACCGAACCCATCGGCACCGGTGTCACACAGCTGATCAGCTCGATGGACGCGGAAACCATTTACTGGTACTACGTCCGTCACATCGGCATCGGCGGCATCGCCATGGCCGGCATCATCGGCATCGTCAAAAGCAGCAAGATCATCGGCGGCGCCTTCAAGCTCGCGGCCACGGAAATCTTCGGGAAAAAGCACGGCAGCGACGACGCGGGTCAGAGCCGCACGGACAAGGACATCCCCATGGGTACCGTGGTCTCGCTGATCGTCGTGGTGCTGCTCAGCATTTTCGTCTTTTTCTGGCAGGGCGTCACCGGCAACCTGGGCCAGGCGCTCACCGGTCTGATCATCGTGGCCGTCATTGCGTTCCTCTTCACCACGGTCGCCGCACGCGCCATCGCCATCGTCGGTTCCAATCCCGTCTCCGGCATGACGCTGATGACGCTCATCGTTTCCTCCTTCATCCTCGTGCAGGTGGGACTCACCGGTCCGACGGGCATGGTCTCCGCGCTCATCATCGGCGGCGTGGTCTGCACCGCGCTGTCCATGGCCGGCGGCTTCATCACCGACCTCAAGATCGGCTACTGGCTCGGCAACACGCCCAAGCACCAGGAACGGTGGAAATTCCTCGGCACCCTGCTCGCCGCGGCATCCGTCGGCGGTGTCATCATCCTGCTCAATGCCACCTACGGCTTCACCGGCGAGAACGCGCTTCCCGCACCGCAGGCCAACGCCATGGCTGCGGTCATTCAGCCGCTGATGTCCGATCAGCCCGCTCCATGGGTGCTGTACATCGCAGGCGCCCTCTTCGCGCTGACGCTGGAATCGATCGGCATTCCCCCCCTCGCCTTCGCGCTGGGCATGTACCTGCCGCTGGAGCTGAACACCCCGGTGCTCGCAGGCGGCATCATCGCCCATTTCGTCTCCACGCGTTCCAAGGA
>Ga0207717_100190_pt1 | contig 9808 bp, 4 predicted proteins | sample TtanPargueraPR_2_FD_187745 | JGI IMG/M metagenome (GOLD analysis project Ga0207717, IMG submission 187745) | Aerobic enrichment media microbial communities from Bioluminiscent Bay, La Parguera, Puerto Rico - Tt and P2 (2) (SPAdes) | ecosystem: Environmental > Aquatic > Marine > Unclassified ...
TCCCATAAATATCGCGCCGAAAAATACCCATAAAAATGCTGGAAGCCACCCCCAGATTACACCGATCGCTGGTCCGACAATCGGTCCCAAACCAGCAATAGTAGTGAAATGATGTCCGAATATGATGTTCTTCTTTGAGGGAACATAGTCAACTCCATCGTTAAATTCAGTTGAAGGCATTTCCCTTTTATCTGAAAGATTGAAAAGCTTTCGACCCAGGAATCTGCCATAGGTTCTATAGGCCACCAGATAACCTGCAAAAGCGAGCAATGCAAGAATCAAACTGTTCATAATTCATCAGGATTTGATCCGTTTTTCAAGCAATCGAGCTGTAAATATAGAGAACAATTCGAGATCGTGAAAGCAATTAAAGTATCATGGTCTAGTAAATGGGGGAAGTAGTTGCGTGTTGCAATTTATTTAGTATATTCAACCTGGTTTTTTAACCGAATCTAACCAAATTAAATTATGAGCCGGTCAGTTGTTGACCGGCTTTATTTTTGAATTTCATTTTATAAAAAAAGGGAACCAATTTATTGATTCCCTGTATTTTATACTCTTCATTTATTTTAAGCCTGAGCAGTTGGTCCACCAAAATTCATTGGTGGCATCATCGGATCAGAACCCGGTTTAACGTTTTTAATCGGACCGTGCTGGGCTTCGTATTTCGAAATGTTATCCTGCAAAGCCATCATCAAACGTTTGGCGTGTTCCGGAGTAAGAATAATACGTGATTTGACATTCGCTTTTGGAACACCGGGCATAATCCGGACAAAGTCCACTACAAATTCTGAACTCGAGTGGGTTATTACTGCCAGGTTGGAATAAATACCCTGTGCAACCTCCTCATTCAGTTCAATATTGATTTGTTGTGCCTTTTGCTTTTTTCCTTCCATAACGTGCTTCTTAACTATTTACTGTTGAAGTAGTTTGTCGCATATCAACCAACCTGTCGTATTCTTCTTTCGAACCTACTACCAGGTTTTTGTATTCTTTTAATCCGGTACCGGCCGGAATCAGGTGTCCACAAATCACATTCTCTTTCAGTCCGTCGAGGTAATCTACCTTACCGTTGATTGCGGCTTCGTTCAGTACTTTGGTAGTTTCCTGGAACGAGGCAGCTGACAACCAGCTACGTGTCTGCAGCGCAGCTTTGGTAATACCCTGCAGGATCTGGCTGGAGGTTGCAGGAATGGCATCCCTAGATTCCACCAGTTTCTTATCTTTCCTACGCAATTGAGAATTCTCGTCTCGCAATCTTCTGGCAGAAATAATCTGGCCTGATTTCAATCCTTCGGCATCTCCAGGTTCCACAACCACTTTTTTGTTGTAAATCCAGTCGTTTTCTGATGAGAATTCGTTTTTATCAACCACCTGTTTTTCAAGGAAACGGGTATCACCCGGGTCTACAATTTCCACTTTACGCATCATCTGTCGGATGATGATCTCGAAGTGTTTATCGTTAATTTTTACACCCTGCATGCGGTATACATCCTGAACTTCGTTAAGAATATATTCCTGAACGGCAGTCGGCCCCTTAATGGCCAGGATATCTGAAGGAGTGGTTGCTCCGTCTGACAACGAAGTACCGGCTCTGATATAATCGTTCTCCTGAACAAGGATTTGTTTCGACAGTGGCACAAGATATTTCTTCACATCGCCGTTTTTAGCGGTTACGATGATCTCGCGGTTACCACGTTTAATTTTACCCAGTGAAACTTCACCATCGACTTCCGAAACAACAGCCGGATTAGATGGGTTACGTGCTTCGAACAACTCGGTTACACGTGGAAGACCACCGGTGATATCGCCTGCTTTACCTGCAGCGCGCGGAATTTTCACCAAAATGGTACCCGCTTTCACTTCCTGACCCTGGGCTACCGCGATGTGACCGCCAACCGGAAGGTTGTACGAACGGATCATTTCGCCTTTCTTATCCATGATCTTCAGTGTCGGGTTCTTCGTCTTATCCTTGGTTTCGATGATTACTTTTTCGCTGTAACCGGTTTGTTCGTCCGATTCTTCGCGGTAAGTAATACCATCAATCAGGTTTTCGAATTCGATCTTACCATCAAACTCGGTGATGATCACACCGTTAAATGGATCCCATTCGCAAATGAGTGTTCCTTTCCGGATCTCTTCGCCGTTTTTGACGTACAGTTTCGAACCGTATGGTAACGGATGTGTAGACAATGGAATATTGGTGTTCTTGTCGATAATCTTCAATTCCGCCAAACGGCTCACTACCACTTCCTTGTCATTTCCTTCGTTATCTTTATAAGTTACCGAACGCAATTCTTCAATCTCACAGTAACCATCGTATCTCGATTCTACAGTTGACTGTGCCGAGATGTTTCCTGCAATACCCCCAACGTGGAAGGTACGAAGTGTAAGCTGAGTTCCCGGTTCACCAATCGATTGTGCAGCGATTACACCAACAGATTCACCTTTCTGAACCTTCATTCCGGTTGCAAGGTTACGTCCGTAACATTTTGCGCAAACACCAACTTTCGATTCACAGGTCAATACCGAACGAATCTCGACAGTTTCAATTGGTGAATCATCGATCACTTTTGCGATCTCCTCGGTAATTTCTTCACCCGACTTAATGATCAGATTACCATTTAATGGGTGATAAATATCGTGAACAGTGGTACGCCCGATAATTCTTTCGAAAAGCGATGCCACGACTTCTTCGTTGTTTTTAACATCAGCAGCAACCAAACCTCGCAATGTACCACAGTCATCTTCAGAGATAATAACATCCTGCGCTACATCTACCAAACGACGAGTAAGGTAACCTGCATCTGCTGTTTTAAGAGCGGTATCCGCCAAACCTTTACGGGCACCGTGGGTCGAGATAAAGTACTCGAGTACCGAAAGTCCCTCTTTAAAGTTTGCGAGGATCGGGTTTTCAATAATCTGAGAACCTGTAGAACCTGATTTTTGTGGCTTGGCCATCAATCCCCTCATTCCACAAAGCTGACGGATCTGTTCTTTCGAACCACGAGCACCCGAGTCGAGCATCATGTAAATAGAATTGAATCCCTGACGGTCGGTACTTAAGGTTTTCATTACCGACTGCGTTAGTTTAGCATTGGCATGTGTCCAAATATCAATAACCTGGTTATAACGTTCATTATTGGTAATGAATCCCATGTTATAATTATTGATCACTTCTTCCACTTCAGCGTAGCCATCATCTACAATGGTTTCCTTATCATCAGGAATGATAACATCGCCCAGATTGAACGACAAACCACCACGGTATGCCATGTTGTATCCCAGGTTCTTGATGTCATCGAGGAATTGAACAGTAATTGCGTTACCGCTCGAATTGAACACATCGGTAATAATGGTCCTCAACGATTTTTTGGTCAGTAACTGGTTTACGTAACCGGCCTGGCGCGGAACAAATTCGTTGAACATCACGCGTCCAACTGTGGTCTCAACAATATGCTTGAAGTACTCTCCATTTTCGTCGATGTCTTCCACCTTCACCTTGATAACAGCATGTAGATCGATTGCTTTCTCGGCATAAGCGATCATCACTTCTTCCGGCGAATAGAACGTCATTCCTTCTCCGCGACCCCCCTGACGTGGTTTGGTCATGTAGTACAATCCCAAAACCATATCCTGCGAAGGTACCTGAATAGGTGCACCGTTTGCAGGGTTCAACAGGTTGTGTGAAGCCAGCATCAAAAGTTGGGCTTCAAGAATTGCAGCGTTTCCGAGCGGCAGGTGAACTGCCATCTGGTCTCCGTCAAAGTCGGCGTTAAAACCGGTACATACCAGCGGGTGCAGCTGAATTGCTTTACCCTCGATCAAAACCGGCTGGAAAGCCTGAATTGACAGACGGTGCAGCGTGGGCGCCCTGTTCAGCAGAACCGGGTGTCCTTTCAAAACGTTCTCCAGAATTTCCCAAACAACAGGGTCTTTTCTGTCAACGATCTTTTTTGCCGATTTTACAGTCTTTACAATGCCCCTTTCGATTAACTTTCGAATTACGAAAGGTTTGTAAAGTTCAGCTGCCATATCTTTTGGAAGACCACACTCATGAATCTGAAGTTTTGGTCCTACCACAATAACCGAACGCGCTGAATAATCGACACGTTTACCCAACAGGTTTTGACGGAAACGTCCTTGTTTACCTTTCAAACTGTCGGATAGTGACTTTAATGCACGATTGTTTTCGGTTTTTACCGCGTTTACTTTGCGTGAGTTATCGAATAACGAATCCACAGCTTCCTGCAACATTCGTTTCTCGTTTCTTAAGATTACCTCAGGAGCCTTGATCTCGATCAATCGTTTCAAACGGTTGTTACGGATAATCACCCTGCGATACAGGTCGTTCAGGTCAGAGGTTGCAAAACGTCCACCATCGAGCGGTACCAACGGACGCAGATCCGGAGGAATTACAGGAACAACGCGTACGATCATCCACTCCGGACGGTTCAGGTTTTTACTCGCCCTGAACGCTTCAACAACCTGAAGTCGTTTTAACGCCTCGTTTTTACGTTGTTGCGAAGTTTCGGTATTTGCCTTGTGACGCAGTGTATAAGAAAGCTCGTCGAGTTCAAGTTTCGAAAGAATGTCGAAAAGTGCTTCAGCACCCATCTTCGCAATGAACTTGTTTGGATCATCGTCGTCGAGGAACTGGTTTTCTTTTGGAAGTGAATCCAAAATATCGAGGTATTCTTCCTCGGTCAGGAAATCCAGTTGTTTTACTCCATCTTCGGCTTTAATACCCGGTTGAATTACTACATAACGTTCGTAGTAAATTATAGAATCGAGCTTTTTAGTTGGCAAACCAAGCAGGTAACCAATTTTATTTGGTAACGAGCGGAAATACCAGATGTGCGCTACAGGAACCACCAGCGAGATGTGTCCCATTCTTTCACGACGCACTTTCTTTTCTGTTACTTCAACACCACAGCGGTCGCAAACAATTCCTTTATAACGAATCCGTTTGTATTTACCGCAATGACATTCGTAGTCTTTTACAGGTCCGAAAATACGCTCACAAAATAAACCGTCACGCTCAGGTTTATATGTTCTGTAGTTAATGGTTTCCGGTTTCAGTACCTCACCATACGATCTTTCCAGGATTTCTTCAGGAGAAGAAAGGCTGATGGATACTTTTGAGAAACTCGTTTTTGCTTTATTATCTTTTCTGAATGCCATAATTCAAATTAAATCTGTTAAACTGAACCTTCTAAAATATTCTACTCCATGCGCACGCTAAGTCCGAGACCGCGTAATTCGTGGAGCAACACGTTCAACGATTCAGGAATTCCCGGTTGCGGCATCGGCTCACCTTTCACAATGGTTTCGTAAGCTTTTGCACGTCCCATTACGTCGTCAGACTTAACGGTAAGAATTTCCTGCAGGATATGAGAAGCACCAAATGCTTCGAGCGCCCAAACTTCCATCTCACCAAAACGCTGACCACCGAACTGGGCTTTACCACCCAATGGTTGCTGCGTAATAAGCGAGTATGGTCCAATTGAACGAGCATGCATTTTGTCTTCTACCATGTGGCCCAGTTTCATCATATAAATAACACCAACTGTTGCCGGCTGGTCGAATGGTTCCCCTGTTTCACCGTTAACAAGAACGGTCTCCCCAAAGCGTGGAACACCAGCTTTATCGGTGTATTCTGAGATTTCGTCGAGGCTTGCACCATCGAAAATCGGTGTAGCAAACTTTAGTCCCAGTTCTTTTCCGGCCCATCCAAGTACGGTTTCGTAAATCTGTCCAAGGTTCATTCGCGAAGGTACACCAAGCGGGTTGAGTACAATATCAACCGGTGTTCCGTCTTTCAGGAAAGGCATATCTTCCGAACGAACGACCCTTGAAACAATACCTTTGTTACCGTGACGTCCAGCCATTTTATCACCAATCTGCAACTTACGTTTTTTGGCCACGTAAATTTTAGCCAATTGAATTATACCGGCTGGCAGTTCATCACCGATGGTTACATTATAACGTTCGCGACGTGAAACAGATTCAGCTTCTTTGACCTTCATGATGTAATTGTTGATTACACGGAAGATTAAATCATTTTTGTCTTTATCAGTGGTCCATTTCGATGGATTCACACTCAGGTAATCAATTTCCTGAAGCTGTTTCAGCGTGAATTTCACACCTTTTGGAACAATCTCGGTTCCATAATAGTCTTTCACTCCCTGCGAAGTTTTTCCGCTTACAAGGGTAAACAGTTTATCTTCGAGTTTCGAGCGTAAAGCTGCAATGTCGCGATCCAGTTTTTCGTCGATCTGATCCAAAAGTGTTTTGGTGGCTTTACCTTTTTTATCTTTGGTAACGCGCGAGAACAATTTCTTATCGATCACAACACCCGAGAGTGATGGAGAAGCTTTCAATGAAGCATCTTTAACATCTCCGGCTTTATCACCAAAGATTGCACGCAAAAGTTTTTCTTCCGGCGAAGGATCCGATTCTCCTTTTGGAGTGATCTTACCAATTAAAATGTCACCGGGTTTAACGTTTGCACCAATTCTGATCAAACCATTTTCATCGAGGTTACGGGTGGCTTCCTCACTAACATTAGGAATATCAGAAGTAAATTCTTCCACTCCGCGTTTTGTGTCGCGCACTTCGAGGCTGTATTCATCAACATGAACCGAAGTAAATACATCTTCGCGTACAATTCGCTCGGAAATCACGATCGCATCCTCGTAGTTGTATCCCTGCCATGGCATAAAAGCCACCATCAGGTTACGTCCAAGTGCCAGTTCTCCTTTTTCGGTTGCATAACCTTCGGTAAGAATCTGGCCTTTAGTAATGCGCTGACCTTTGGAAACAATTGGTTTCAAATCAACCGTAGTTCCCTGGTTGGTCTTTGTATATTTTTGAAGATTGTAAGTAACCACTTCGGGGTCGAAACTTACAAATCGATCTTCTTCTGTAACATCGTAACGAACAATGATCTGTTTTGCATCTACAAACTCAATCACGCCATCGAATTCGGCTTTGATCAATATGTTTGAATCTGCGGCAGCTCTTCCTTCCAGTCCGGTTCCAACAATCGGAGCTTCCGGACGAAGCAGTGGCACTGCCTGGCGCATCATGTTCGATCCCATCAATGCACGGTTTGCATCATCATGCTCAAGGAATGAAATGAGCGATGCAGCAACGGATGCAATCTGGTTCGGACCAACGTCCATCAGTTCAACCTGTTCGCGTTCCACTACCGGGTAGTCACCATCCAACCGGGCTTTTACCCGATCGTTGATGAAGTTACCTTTCTCGTCGATCGGTGCGTTTGCCTGTGCGATGATGCGTCCTTCCTCTTCTTCAGCGGTAAGATAAACTGCACCTGCTTCCGACAGGTCAACCTGTCCCTTCTCCACTTTTCGATATGGAGTTGAAATGAAACCGAGATCATTGATCTTGGCAAAAACACACAACGAAGAAATCAAACCGATGTTTGGTCCCTCAGGTGTTTCAATCGGGCAAAGACGACCGTAGTGCGTAAAGTGAACGTCACGAACCTCAAAACCTGCTCTTTCGCGCGATAAACCGCCTGGTCCCAGTGCCGACATACGACGTTTGTGTGTCATTTCAGCAAGCGGGTTGGTCTGGTCCATAAACTGCGACAGTGCATTGGTACCGAAAAACGAATTGATAACAGAAGAAAGTGTTTTTGAGTTGATCAGATCGATCGGTGTAAACACCTCGTTATCGCGTACATTCATTCTTTCGCGGATGGTACGTGCCATACGGGCCAAACCTACGCCAAACTGGTTGTACATTTGCTCACCAACTGTTCGCACCCTACGGTTACTCAGGTGATCGATATCGTCAACATCGGTTTTGGAGTTCACCAGTTGAATGAGGTTCTTGATAATTTCAATGATATCCTCTTTGGTGAGTACGCGGTTTTCCATGTCGACATCGATGCCCAATTTCCTGTTAATCCTGTATCGACCTACTTCACCGAGGTCGTAACGTTTGTCAGAAAAGAACAACTTGTCAATTACGTCGCGTGCCGTTGCCTCATCCGGCGGTTCGGCGTTACGTAACTGGCGATAAATATGCAGTACTGCTTCTTTTTCGGAGTTACACGGGTCTTTCTGAAGTGTATTGTAAATGATCGCGAAATCCTGTTGATTTTGATCCTCTTTGTGCAACAGGATGGTTTTTACACCGGAATCCAGTATTTCTTCGATGTGGAAATCTTCGATCTCTGTTTCACGGTCGATGATTACTTCGTTACGTTCGATGGACACCACTTCACCGGTATCCTCATCAACGAAGTCTTCAACCCATGATTTCAGCACACGAGCCGCAAGTCGGCGGCCAACCACTTTTTTCAGACCTGTTTTTGATACCTTTACCTCGTCGGCAAGGTTAAAGATTTCGAGAATGTCTTTATCGCTCTCGAAACCAATGGCACGCAGTAATGTGGTTACCGGAAGCTTTTTCTTCCGGTCGATATATGCGAACATCACACTGTTGATGTCGGTCGCAAATTCGATCCACGATCCTTTGAAAGGAATGATACGTGCAGAATACAGTTTGGTACCATTAGCGTGCAAACTCTGACCAAAGAATACGCCCGGTGACCTGTGCAACTGAGACACAATAACGCGCTCAGCTCCGTTTATGATGAAGGTTCCCCTGTCGGTCATATACGGCACAGTTCCCAGGTACACATCCTGAACCACGGTATCGAAATCTTCGTGTTCCGGATCGGTACAATACAGTTTGAGTTTGGCCTTTAACGGCACGCTGTAAGTTAAACCACGCTCGATGCATTCGTCGATGATGTAGCGAGGCGGATCAACCTGGTAGTCGAGAAATTCCAGCACAAAATTGTTTCTTGTGTCAGAAATTGGGAAGTTCTCTTCAAAAACCCGGTATAATCCCTCCTTTCTTCTGTCATCGGGAGTGGTTTTTAACTGAAAAAAATCTTTAAATGATTTAACTTGTACTTCTAAGAAGTCAGGGTAATCAAACCTGGTTTGTGTTGAGGAAAAATTAATCCTCTCTTTTATTGTATTTTCTGACATGTATTTATACAGGTTAATTATATAAAATATAAATACACAAAAAGGTTTAGAACCCATCTTGCGATGGGCTCTAAACCAAATTACCTATTAAATAGGTATAAATGCGTTATTTTAATTCTACTTCTGCTCCAGCTTCTTCCAATTGAGCTTTAAGCGCTTCAGCTTCGTCTTTCGAAACTTTTTCTTTCAACGCTTTAGGAGCTTCGTCTACTACTGCTTTGGCTTCTTTCAGGCCAAGACCAGTAAGTTCTTTAACGAGTTTAACAACAGCAAGTTTAGACTGACCCGCTGCTTTCAAAACCACGTCAAATTCAGTTTGTTCAGCAGCAGCTTCTTCGCCACCGCCAGCGGCTGGACCTGCTACTGCGACTGCAGCGGCAGCTGGTTCAATACCATATTCATCTTTAAGGATGCCAGCTAATTCGTTAACCTCTTTAACAGTCAAGTTTACTAACTCTTCTGCAAGCTGTTTTAAATCTGCCATTTTATTACTTTTTTAAATTGATTCGTAAATTGTTTATTCTTTTGCTTTCAGTGTATCAAGAACACCGTGAATGATATTACCACCCGATTGCAACTGTCCAACAACAGTTTTCATTGGTGATTGTAAGAGAGCAACAACATCTGCAATAAGTTCGTTTTTCGATTTAACGGCAACCAGAACTTCCAGTTGATCGGCTCCCATGTAAACTGATTCTTCAACATACGCAGCCTTCAATACCGGCTTTTTATGCGTTTTTGTGAATTCTTTGATCAGTTTTGCAGGAGCATTT
>Ga0207717_100191_pt1 | contig 9741 bp, 7 predicted proteins | sample TtanPargueraPR_2_FD_187745 | JGI IMG/M metagenome (GOLD analysis project Ga0207717, IMG submission 187745) | Aerobic enrichment media microbial communities from Bioluminiscent Bay, La Parguera, Puerto Rico - Tt and P2 (2) (SPAdes) | ecosystem: Environmental > Aquatic > Marine > Unclassified ...
GTTGTGGCATGTTTTTGCAGGTGGCAGCAAACTAACCTGCACCTATCGCTTCCGTGCACCAATATACGGCTACGAGCAATATCATTATGGGATTGTTGGAACCGACGGAGTTACACCTACCCGGGGTGGCTTTGAATTCCAGCAGTTTATGAATGAAATAAATATGCTGCGTTCGGAATATTCTTCCGAAGATGTTCCTGCTGAATACCTCGAAAGAAGGACAGCGATTCTTTACGATCCGGATAATACAGCAGCTATCGACATGAATAAAAAAACAGTTCTGTGGAACACCGAGCAACACGTATTGAAGTACTACAAAGCTTTAAAATCATTTGGAGCCCCGGTTGATTTTATTCGCGATACGATGGACTTCTATAACTATCCTGTTATCGTCATTCCTGCTTATCAGCAAATGAGCCGCGAACTGATTTCCAAACTGACCGACTATGTAAAAGCCGGCGGAAATATCATCATGTCGTGTCGGACGGGCCACCAGGACGAGCGAGGACATTTATGGGAAGCCCGACATGCAGAACCCATCTATGATCTCATTGGTGCAGAAATTAAATTTTACGACTTATTGCGGCCCTATGCACCCGACAATGTAGTGACTGCGGAAGGTATGTTTGAGTGGACAAGTTGGGGCGACATTCTACAGCCATATTCAGGAACGGAAAGTTGGGGGTATTACAACGGTGACTTCTATGAAGATGCAACAGCAATTACCTTCAATAAACTGGGAAATGGAACAGTAACCTATGTCGGGGTTGACAGCAACAATGGTGATCTTGAAGCTGCGGTGCTTACTAAATTGTACAACAGGCTTTCAATTGACGTGGAAAATTATCCGCCGGGAATCATTGTGGAATACCGCGATGGATTTGGTATTGCACTGAATTACACCGATAAGCCGTTTAATATGGAATTGTCAGCCGGAACAGAGATTCTTATTGGAGAAAAATCTATCCCAACTGCTGGAGTATTGGTTTGGAAACTATAGTTATGCTTAATGCTTTAAGTTTATTCTGCTTTTTCTTTTTCGTTTTTTTATTATTTAACTTTTGTATATTTACGATTTGAAAGCAATTCTTGTCGACATTAAATTTGATTGACACATGACTTGCTGGATAATTACATTATAAATTATTCGAACATACAATGTTACCACAACAGCGAAGACAAAAAATATTTGAGTTGATCCGGGAAGATGGGCAGGCTAAAGTGCTGGACTTGAGCCGGATTTTCAAAGTTACCGAAGTAACCATTCGTCAGGACCTTGAGAAACTGGAAGACGAAGGATTGGTGGTGAGGGAGCACGGAGGCGCGCGCCTTAAGGATATAGGAATTAGTGTCAGGAATATTGAGTTATTGAGCAAGGAGAATATGCCTCATAAAAGTTCCATTGCCCAAAAAGCCCTGGAGCTGATCAACGACGGTGATACGATCATTCTCGATTCGGGTTCTACATTAACGGAACTTGCTAAACTTGTTCCCGGCTTTAAAAATCTAACCGTTATAACCAATGCGCTAAATATTGCACTTATTTTGGGAGCTGATCCGGATATCAACCTCATTTTAACAGGGGGCGAATTCAAAGCCCCCACACTTTCACTTACCGGCGAAAAAGCTGCGGATTCGCTTAATGGACTTCATGTAGACAAATTGTTTCTGGCAACGGCCGGAATTACCCTGAAATCAGGACTTACTTATCCAAGTATCAGTGATATAGTGGTTAAGCGGGCCATGATCGAATCGGCAGAAGAAGTATACCTGCTTGCTGATTCGTCTAAAATTGGAAAAAGTTCGTTTGCCAGTCTAGGCGCTTTGTCGCTTATCGATTACCTCATCACCGATTCAAATATTAGGGAGGAAGACAAGGACCTCTTTCTTCAAAACGATATTAAGCTCATAATCGCTTAAAAGCAGTCAAGTTCTGCTAAATCTTTCCTTTTAACCATACTTTGTTTTCAGAACGAATCAAAAGCTAAAACATCGCGTAAAATAAAGACAACATTAATATTCAATGATAAATAGATTCCATTCAATTAATTTCGAAATATTTCTTTTAACTTTAAAAACGAAAATAAACGAAAGTTGAACATACAACGTTTATTAATTCAGGCCACTTATGAACGGAAAATATATATTGACGATTGATCAAAGCACATCTGCGACAAAATCCATGATATTCGATCGTGATGCGAAGCTGGTTCATCGGGTAAGTTTGCCGCACCAGCAGCTTTATCCGCAGCCAGGATTTGTCGAACACGATGCCATTGAAATTTTCAATAATACAATCACCGGCATGAATCGTGTGATCAGCGAAGCAGGGATTGCTGTGGAAGAGATTGTAAGTATCGCAATTACCAATCAGCGCGAAACTTCCTTGATCTGGGACAAGCACACTGGAGTACCCGTTGCCAATGCAGCGGTATGGCAATGTCAGCGTGGTGTTGAATTCTGCAATGATCTAAAATCGCGAAAGCTTGAAGCGCCGGTTCAGCAGAAAACGGGCTTGATTATAGATACTTACTTTTCAGCAAGTAAATTAAGCTGGCTGATGAACAATGTTCCCGGTTTAAAGGAAAGAGCAAATAAAGGAGACCTGATGCTTGGAACCATCGACAGCTGGCTGCTTTATAAACTCACAGGAGGGAAAGTGCATGCAACCGATTATTCAAATGCATGCAGAACGATGCTGTTCAATATAAATACTTTGGAGTGGGATCGTGAACTTTCAGAGATTTGTGATCTCAACATGTCGATGTTTCCGGAAGTGAGATTCAGCGACGAAATATTTGGATACAGCGATCCGGACCTGGTTTTCGATAAACCAATCCCGATTGCCGGCCTGCTTGGTGATTCGCATGCGGCACTGTTTGGGCAGCACTGTATTACTCCTGGGTTTGGTAAAGCTACTTACGGAACGGGATCATCGGTGATGATGAACATTGGCAAACAGCCACTGGAACCCCCTAAAGGTCTGGTAACCTCCATTGGTTTCAGCCTCAACAAATCCATCGACTACGTTTTTGAAGGAAATATACATTCAACCGGCGATACCATAAACTGGTTAAAGAACGAATTGCAACTGATAAATGATGCTTCTGAAACCGAAGTGCTCGCAGCTTCAGTAGACGATAATGGTGGTGTTTACCTTGTTCCGGCATTTGTGGGACTTGGAGCACCTTACTGGGATAACCAGGCACGTGCCTGTATTGTAGGCATGTCGCGCAGTTCAAAAAAAGCACACATTGTAAGAGCAACACTCGAAAGTATTGCTTACCAGGTCAAAGATCTTACAGATCTTATGAGTTCGGGAGGGGCAGTGCAGCTCAAAGAGCTTCGTGTAGATGGTGGCCCGACTCGAAATAACCTTTTAATGCAATTTCAGGCTGATATGCTGCAGGGACCTGTCGAAAGAGCAAACATTGAAGAGATATCAGCTTTGGGAGCCACTTTTATGGCCGGACTTGCCACTGGTTTCTGGAAAGACATTGATGAAATCGGCGCACTGCGAAAAAGCGACCGGGTTTTTCAACCCAAAAAAGATAAAACTGAAGTTGACAGCCTATACCGTGGATGGAAAAAGGCTGTTGAGAAAGCAAGATTATAAATTTTAAGATCGATAAAATGAAAAAGTTAGAAGTATCATTCGGAGTGATTATTGCAACCCGGAATATTTTCAATTTCCAGTTGGCGGTTGATGCCCGCAAAAAAGTGCTGGAAAAACTCAATTCGATGGGATTTAATACCGTTATTTTGCCCGAGAGTGAAACACCAACCGGAAATATTGAAGGATACGAGGATGCCAAAAAATGTGGAGCGTATTTTAAGCAACATGCAGATAAGATTGACGGAATTGTTGTAGTTCTTCCCAATTTTGGAGATGAACTGGGCGTTGTGAATTCGATTAAGTTATCTGGGCTAAAAGTTCCTGTGCTGGTTGTTGCCGTCGATGATGAGAATGATAAAGTGGATGTAAAAAGCCGCCGTGACGCATTTTGCGGCAAACTGTCGGTCTGTAACAATTTTTACCAGTACGACATTAAATTTACCGATACGATTTATCACACTTACAGCCTCGACAGTGCCGAATTTACCAAAGATATTTACAAATTTGCCGGAATCTGCAGGGTAGTTAAAGGTTTCACCAACCTGCGTGTCGGTGCCATCGGTACACGTCCCATTGGTTTTCAAACCATGCGCTTTAGCGAAAAATTGTTGCAGAAATACGGAATTACAATTGTCCCGGTAGATATGTCGGAAATTCTGGCGGCAGCTGAAAAAATCGATGAAAATTCGCCCGAAGTTAAGAAGATGGTCGAATCGATTGAGAATTACGGAAGCTGTAATATACTGCATCGCGGACAAATATACAGGCAAGCTCGATTTGGCCTGGCGGTCGAAAGCTGGATCAGGGAAAATGATATTGATATTTCGGCACTTCAGTGCTGGGAATCCATTGAGAAGAATTTTGGTTGTGCCGCTTGTGTAACGATGAGTATGATGGGGGAAAAGTTCATGCCCTCTGCCTGTGAAGTGGATGTTGCGGGAACAATTTCCATGTATGCACTGGCTCTAGCTGCCCAGACTCCTTCAGCCATTCTCGATTGGAATAACAATTTTGGCGAGGACCGCAACAAAGTGGTTTGCACCCATTGCAGCAATTATCCCAAGTCATTCTTCCAGAACGATGTTGAAATCGGAAGTCTCGATGTACTGGGCACCGTGCTGGGAAGCGAAGACACTTTTGGTGCTGTGAAAGGCAAAGTAGCCGCAGGGAAAATGACTTATTTCCGAATTTCCACCGACGATAATAAAGGATTCATAAAATCGTACCTCGGTGAAGGAAAGATGACGGACGATCCGTATGGAATGGACGGTGGAATTGCGGTTTGCGAGATTCCTAACCTGCAGAAACTGATGAAGTATATGTGTAAAAACGGATTTGAACATCATGTAGCCATGGTGCGCGGTCATGTTTCCGAAGTACTGGAAGAAGCCATTGGCAATTACCTCGGGTGGGATATTTATAAACACGTATAGGAAAGACGAATGTCAAAATACACTGATCTCGAACTACAGATAAAATCGGTAAAGTACAGGATTGCTTTGCTGAAATATATAAAACTGGCCAATGCCGGTCATACGGGGGGAAGCTTGTCGTGTACTGATATTCTGAATGTTTTGTATAACGATGTGTTGGATGTTACACCCGAAAATTTTAAGGATAAAAACCGTAATCGTTACGTGCAGAGTAAGGGACACTCGGTGGAGGCCCTTTATGTGGTACTGGCCGAACTGGGGTTTTATCCGGAAACAGACCTGGAAACCCTCTGTAAAGGCGGATCAAAATACGTAGGGCATCCAACAAGAAAAATCAATGGAATTGAATTCAACACCGGGGCACTTGGTCACGGTTTGCCAATCAGCGCGGGTATTGCCCTGGCTGCTAAAATGGATAAAACAGGCAACAAAGTGTTTACCTTGCTAGGTGACGGAGAACTGGCTGAGGGATCTAATTGGGAGGCAGCTATGATGGCGGCGCATTACAAACTTGATAATCTGGTGGCCATTCTTGACCATAATTCTTTGCAAATAACCGGTACCAACCTCGAAGTAAACAGTCCTTACCCGATCGATGAAAAGTTCAGGGCATTTGGCTGGCATGTGGTAGAAATAGACGGAAACAACATTGCAGAATTACGACAGACTTTTCATGCAGTTCCTGAACTAAAGGGGAAACCAACTTTTGTGATCGCCAATACGGTTAAGGGTAAAGGAATCAGTTTTATGGAAAACCAAAAAAAGTGGCACCACGGTGTTCCTTCCGATGAACAGTATGAATTGGCAATGAAAGAATTACAGGGAGAATTGACAAGATTAGAAAATATAACTGCTTAAAAAGAGCTCATTTCCCGAATGGGGATTGTTGCCTGATTATTGGTAAGATCAGCTGGGTTCATAAAAATATGAAAGTGAATAATTTATTAAAAGGAAAAGCCAATCTCGAGATTTTTTCAGAAACCCTTATACGTTTGGCTGAAAAAGACAAAAATATACTTGCAGTGACCAGCGATTCACGAGGCTCGGGTAAACTGCTACCGTTTGCCGAAAAACTACCCGATCAAATTGTTGAAGTTGGTATTGCCGAGCAGAATCTGGTAGGAGTAGCTGCCGGTCTGGCTTCAGCAGGGAAGAAGACTTTTGCGGTTTCACCGGCCTGTTTTCTGACTGCACGCTCGTTGGAACAGATAAAAAACGATGTAGCTTATTCCGACTTTCCGGTTGTCCTGGTAGGAATCAGCGCCGGAGTAAGTTACGGAGCATTGGGTACAACGCATCATTCGCTCCACGATGTGGCTGTTTTACGAGCTTTCCATAATGTGGATATTGTGGTTCCGGCCGATAATTTTGAAACAGAGCAGGCGATTGAAGCAGCCGCCAAAGCAACGAAACCGATGTTTATTAAATTTGGGAAAAAGGCAATGCCTTTTCTGCCCCGAACTGAAAAATCCTTCGAGCTTGGAAAGGCCAGCACCATTTGCGAGGGAAGCGATGTGGTTTTTATTGCTTGCGGAGAAACGGTACTTCCAGCCTATGAAGCTGCTCTTCAACTCCGTGAAAAAGGGATAGGTGCCGAAGTGATCAGTATGCATACTATTAAACCGCTGGATAAAAAAGCTGTGTTAAATTCAGCTAAAAAATGCAAAGCCGTAATTACTGTCGAAGAGCACAGTGTTCACGGTGGTTTGGGAGAAGCTTGTGCGTCTTTACTCATGCAAAGCGGAATCGCCAGACCTTTTAAAATTGTTGGCATACCGGATGAAGATACGGCAACAGGGTCACAGGTTGAAATTTTTGAATATTATGGTATAACGGGGAAAGAATTGGCCCAACGCGCAGAACATTTATTGGATATGACATAGATTTAAACCGATTTTCATTATTTTTCTGAACTGACTTAATCTAACCTAAGCTAAATGAAAACTTATTTAAAAATTGCCTTATTGCTTGGCTCTGTTTTATTGGCAGTAACTTGCGTTGCCAATAGTTACGAGCAAAAACATCGTTTGCTTGTACTCTCCGATATCGAAGCCGATCCCGACGATTCACAAACACTCGTTCGCTTATTGTTGTATTCAAATCAAATTGATATTGAAGGTTTGGTGGCTACCACATCTGTTCATCAGCAACACAAGGTGGTTCCGGAAACCATGCACCGTATAATTGGAGCCTATAGAAAAGTGCAACCAAACTTGCTCAAGCACGAAGCCGGGTTCCCTTCGGCAGACCATCTACACACGCTGGTTAAACAAGGCCTGCCTGTGTATGGCATGCAGGCAGTTGGTGAAGGAAAAGACTCAGAGGGATCAGACTGGATTATTAAAGTGCTGGAAAAAGAGGACGACAGACCGTTGTATATTTCGGTTTGGGGAGGTCCGAATACACTGGCACAGGCGCTCTGGAAAATTCGTGAAACAAGAAGCAAAAACGAAGCGGCACGCTTGATCAGTAAAATCAGGGTTTACACCATTTCCGATCAGGATGACAGTGGGATCTGGATGCGAAATGAATTTCCCGATCTGTTCTACATTGTAAGCCCGGGAAGCTATTTTAATGCTACCTGGTCGGCCATAATGCAGGTGGTTGAAGGCATCGACAACGAAACGATCAGTAATGATTGGCTGGCCGATAATATTCAACAAGGGCATGGTCCTTTGGGTGCCGAATATCCTGATGTGGCTTACGGAATGGAAGGCGACACTCCCTCGTGGCTGAATTTAATATTGAATGGTTTGAGCGTTCCGGAAAAACCCGATTGGGGTGGCTGGGGAGGCCGGTACGAGTTGTATCAACCCGAAGCACCAACAACTTCCAATTCCGGATTTACAGGAGGAGTGCCGATTGAGCCGGAAACGCGCCCGATCTGGACAAATGCAGAAGATTCATTCACGCCAAGAATTCCAAATCGTTATGGCCGTGCCATTCGCCAGGATACGATCACATTTACAAACAATAAAGTTACTTTGTGGCGCTGGCGCGATGATTTTCAGAATGACTTTGCTGCACGAATGGATTGGTGTACAAAATCGTATGAAGATGCTAACCACCCGCCGGTTCCGGCGTTGGGCCACCCCGATGAAATTACCGTTAAATCGGGTGAAATTTTTAGTTTGGACGCCAGTGGAACCACTGATCCTGATGGCGACAACCTGAGCTACTGGTGGTTTCAATACCCTGAGGTTGGTTCTTACAATAAGGAAATAAGCTGGAGAATCGCCGAGAATTTATACCTGATGCACACCATTATTGCTCCGGAGGTTGACGAGCCGAAAACAGCTCATTTTATTCTAAAAGTAACCGATAAGGGAACTCCTGCTTTGTCGAGATATAAACGTGTGATCGTTACCATTGAACCCAGATAATACCGCATGAAAAGAAATCGCTTATTAGCAAAACAATACAAAATAATTTTAGTGCTAATATTTTGGATGCCTTTGAATTTGGTAGCACAGCAGCAAGCTGCGCCACTGGTTTCTCCTGAAATTCTGGAAGATAATTTCGTGATTTTTCGACTCCGTGCACCTGAAGCCCAATCTGTAAAACTGGGAGGAACTATGAATTCCGACTATTCGGAATTAGAAATGAAAAAGAATGAAGAAAGTATTTTTGAAATTAAAATTGGACCGCTAATTCCTGATATTTATGTATATACATTTAAAGTAGATGGAGTAACTGCCCTGGATCCTTCCAATAATGTAGTAGTTCGCGATGGATCGCACATCGAAAATCGTTTGATGATACCCGGAAAACTGACTGATCTGTACGATGTAAAGGACGTTCCGCACGGCAAGGTTACAGCGACCTGGTATCTTTCGTCAATACTGGGAATGACGAGGCGTTGCCTGGTTTACACCCCTCCGGGATACGGCAAATCTTTAGATTCGTACCCCGTTTTATATTTATTGCATGGAGGCGGTGGCGATGAGGAAGCCTGGATAAGTCGCGGACGTGCCAATTATATTCTCGATAATTTAATTGCACAGGGGAAAGCCAAACCGATGATTGTTGTTATTCCAAATGGCAATGCGAGTATCACTTCGGCGCCGGGAGATACTCCGCTTGAATTGCTGTTGCAACAAAGCTGGACTCAAATGGCAGCAGCAGGAGCCATGGTTGGAGATAAAATACCTGCAAGCCTGGTGAATGACCTCATTCCATTTATTGAAGTCAATTACCGGGTGAAAGCAAACAAGCAAAATCGCGCCTTGGCCGGATTATCGATGGGAGGTTACCAAACACAACTTACAACCAACCTGTACCCCGAAAAATTTGATTATATCGGTGTGATGAGCATGGGATTGTATTCGATGTTTGGCAATTACGATAAAGAACAACACGTCGCTCAACTGAAAGCTTTACAGAAAACAAATCCAAAATTATACTGGGTTGGAGTAGGGAAAGCAGATTTTCTTTACGAGAGCGTTCTTGATCTTCGAAAATTATATGATGAAGTGGGATTTGAATACGAATACCGCGAAAGTGAAGGCGGACATTCCTGGAACAACTGGAGGATGTACTTAACGGAACTTGCACCGCGGTTTTTTAATTAAGTTTGGAAGTTAAGTTATGATCAGATCTTTATCAATCATATTTACTGTTTTTTTGGGAGCAATTGGTTTATGGTCCTGCCAAAACAGAGCAGACACCGATGAATCCAAAAAAATGGCGGTT